>ERZ778017.2110-NODE-2110-length-16963-cov-5.344038_pt1 | contig 16963 bp, 10 predicted proteins | sample MGYA00375747_ERZ778017 | MGnify/ENA primary metagenome ERZ778017 (study PRJEB29350, sample SAMN05509838) | bioreactor metagenome | biome: bioreactor; material: wastewater | place: South Africa: University of Cape Town | collected 2014-03-17 ...
AAGGGTTTGGGGGCACGCGTGGGGGGGCTAGGTGACAACGACGACTCTGGACTGTGGGGGTTGGTTGTTTGTGGTGCCAGTTTTCGTGAAATTCTGACGGTGTTGTCAGGAGATGTGGTGGTGTTTTGTGTCTTAGTCTCTTTTAGGCATGGAAATCAAACTAGTTATAGTGGCATGGGACAATTGCAAACACAGCCTGCAAGTAGTATCTGTGTATTCCGTAGCGGTTGTGTCTGGGTGGTTCAACAGAGTTCGTTCTGGTGGTAATTAAGTAGAGTTCGTTCTGGTGGTATTTGTGCTTTTGCTTGTAGTTGAAAATGGATCCTGGGCGAATTGGGGTCCAGATATGGTGCGCACAAACGAAACGTCTGCATCGTCTACTGGTCACGATAGAGGATGATTTCTGACTGCTTGAAGTATCTCCGCGCGTCCTCGTCAATCAATACCAAACTTAGATATGTTCTCGTAGAAAACTTTTTATTAACGTCTCGGTAGGTGGGAATTAGATCAAACCCTCCAAGGAACAATCTGATAGGAATGGTCTCGCCCTTCACGGGAGCCCCGTCCATGATTTCAAACCGCACTACCGTCTCGCTATCAGTAATCTGGTTCGGACCGGACCCCACAGTTTCTCTCCGGATCAACGACAACTCCATATGTTTTATCTTCAACCGCACCAAGAGGAAGTAGATCCTTCCAACAATCACATCCTTCAATGAAAACCGTGACTTCAGGTACTCAAACTCAATGTGCAAACAATCTTCTATCCCAACGTCCATCTTCACGGTAGACACGTCCTTTTTACCTGGCTTCGACTTGGTGCTCGCTGGCAACGATGAGTACTGGAACACCCACAACTCTTTTTCTCGGGCTATCTCTGATGACGACTTTCTCGACACAATGACCTTGATGTAGTATCGTAACCGAACGTTCTTCCCCCGGTAACTTTCGTACTGTTTTTCCACGTTTTTAAACTCAAACGCATACGTCTCGCTGTGGGTCAACACAGCAGGAGACGCAAGCTCTGTTGATAACGATAAGAAATCAGACGTCGATATCCCTTCGACATTGGTCTCAATCGTCCCCAAAAGCAAAATCTTGATTCCCATATGCTCGACCTTACGTCCTTCTTTGGTTCGGATAGTCACCGTTCCTTTGACCGATTCGCCGTCCTTGAAAATCGGCAAGCTCTCCAACCTCCCCTGGGGAGTTTTGATCTCCACGTGTTTTCTCGTGTCCTCGTTGTCCAACCTGATATCAATATCCAACGGTGCCTTAAAGAATATTGACATATCCATGGTTATCGAGACTGATTATGGGCTGTAAAATTAATCTGTGCTTCGTCTTGTGTGACTGTGATGAACGTGCTGCCAATCGCCTCAGTGAACAATCGCAATTGGTGCTCTACAATCCCTTGGGGTTGTACACCTTAACCGTTCTGTTCGTTGGTGTGTGTAGACTACACACCAGTGTAGACTACACACAGGAGACACCGTACGCACTCTGGTGTGGTTCGTGGGTTTTTCTCTGCTCACACAAGTTAGCATCACCAACTTGACTCGCTCGTTTTGGTCCAGTGACTTGTGATTCTGTTTACTCTGTTTGTTGTTTTTGCTTTAATAGTTTGATTAGGTGAGTGCGTCTCATTGTATTTTAGATACCGTCGTGGTACTACTAGATGATTCTTCTACACCTCCCCTATCTCTACTCCTCCATCATCTCTACGCCTGATCCAATTGCCCCATGCCACTGACGTAAATCTTCTACACGGCATCACATCCTCCACCTCCTGCCTCCACCCTCCATAGCCATCGAAATTACACATTACCAAGTTTACATCTTACCACCGCGCTACCATCTGGTCGATGCGACACCCACAGTTGGGGGCGGAAAACCCACCTTGTGGGGGCCGTCCTGCACCCCACCCAACCTCCCTCCTCGAGACTTTCTCGTATCGTTTCACCGTATGTATCTCTGAGTCACGTGACGTGACCGTAAGTGTACCCAACCGGTCCCAATTTTTTAGCCATCACCGTTAACCACAACCACTCCAGTGCAACCTCACAAGCGCAGAGGAAATTGGCGACTATGGCTCAGTACATGGATGAAATCCCCCCGGATGTCATCTCACCTCATGATTCTAAGACAATATCCGATCCGCTATTGAAACATTTGGATACCGTCATCGCACTATACGATTTCCCAGGAACCCAGCCCAGCCATTTACCATTATCATTAGGAGACACGATATACGTACTTTCGAAGTCGGACACAGGGTGGTGGGACGGTGTGGTCTTTGGTAGCAGTGGCGATCTCCAGCGAGGGTGGTTTCCTCACAACTACGTGAGGTCGGTCAACTATGTTCAGCCAGTGTTGAACAAGTTGAAGAGTAACAAAGAATTGGATAGCATCACCGCCGCCAACACCGCGGCAAATGTCCTTATACCGCTGTTTACCAACTTATTGCAGAAGAACTTGTTGGAATCAGAGAAACCGTCGCCGGCGACGAACACGAGAAAGAACTCCGTCGTCAGTTTTGCTAGTAGTGATACCAGTATGCGATCAGGAAACCGATCGGCCACGCCAACGATGTATCAAGGGACTAATTTGCCGTCTCAGCAGCAGTTTCAACCAGAGCAAGAACCAGAGCCAGAACCACATGGCCAGCCGTCGATCTCCAATACCATCACTCCTGGTGATTTGAGTGATGCGTTGAACATGACCCCACTTGAAGATGCTGAGCGTATGATTGAAGAATATCGGAAAGTCAACGATGTGATTCTTTGCTGGATTCCCAAGTGTACTGTGAGTGGGGATTTTGTGTTTTATTGTGAGCAGTTGGACATTTACTGTGGATCTATGCCGATGACAACTTTTGATAGAGATTCTCAAACTGAGTTTAAGTCGCCGACAGTGGAAGCGATTGAAGGAAAGTCGATCATTCCGTCCGAGGTGGATAATTTGTTTGACTCTCGTGGAAACAGCTTGGCGATGTTTGACTCATTGAAACGAGACTCGAATGCATCGACCATGTCGCAGTCGTCGTCGTCATCGTACCATCACTTCTCACAACCGTTCTTTGCATTCGACTATCTTTTCTACAAGCAAGCATCTGATATGACGAGGTGGAGTGAGTTGAAGGAATCGTTCAATTATCTTTTGGACTTGACGTATAAGGCTTTGAAAGACCACAATAAGCAGTTATTTAGCACCCATTTCACCCATCTTAACAAGTTAATTTCCCTCGTGTTTTCTGCAGCTAGATTAACCCGAGAAGATTTCGTAGACACGAAGTTTGAAAGATCGGTGAGACGAAGGTTGAAACGGATAGCATCGTCGTTCTCCCAGTTATATATAAACGGGGTTTTACATCTTAATGTGATGCATTTCAAGGGTACTATGTCGGAAGGATTGTTAATGTCCAAGTTGAACCAACCAGTGGGAAGTTTTGCTGACTCACAATCATCAATTTCTACGGTGATACAAGATCCAAAGCATGCCAGCAATTTGAATTCGTTGCACAATGGACAGAAATTAACCCTAAATGAAGATGATGAATTCATCAGTTACTTTCATCAAGTGGATATAGAGGCAGAAAATTTACGGAACAGCATGAACTCATTGACTAACATTTTCATAAAGATCACTGATGGAAAACGAGTGAGAAAAAGTGATTATGATAGTTCGGATGCTAGCGAAGATGAAGGAGAAGACAGATCAGATATTTTACCCCAATTGTACCCAAGATTTCTCACGGATGAATTCAATGGTGGTAATTGGTGTAATCCGTTTTTTGCAACTAACAATTCTGTGTTGAATGTGAGTGGTGACGATTTGAAAAATAAGCACCATCAAAAAGTTATTATTGACCACACATCATTTGAGCTAGTGGTAACTCTTTCAGATAAAATGGTAGGATTAAGTGAACAAACGCTCGAGTATCTTGACCCAAAAGTACAACACAATTATTACAATGAATCATTGAAGAATGAGAGAAATACTCAAATTTTGAGGTTGATTTATAAATACTTATTCCACTCAAGTTCGTTGGTGGATTTAATTGAGTCATTTGATTTTACGGTATTTTGCTTGGTAAAGAAGTACTCTTCCAGTTCAGAAGAAGACCCGGCACTTGTGAAGGAAGAATTAAGCAAAGGTGATACTAAAAAAGAAGAAGATACTGATACACCATCGTCAAATTTGACTTTTGATTATCCGATTGTTCTTGAGTTTTTCCAATTGAAACAAAAGTTCCATGACTTGATCAGTTTGATAATCATGTCTACGCAATCATTGACTCTTGAGGACCCGGATGTTTTCAAAGGTTTAAAAGATGAAGATCCATTATTTTACAACAGAGATCTTGTAAAAATGCCAACTGAGAAGGCAGCAATCTTGTTAACAAATATTTTAATTGAGCAGTCTGACTATTCAAATTCACAGGGAAATACCATTTCATTAGATGCTGACTCAATTCTAGCAAAAAATTTAATTGAAGGTATTGCATTTATGGATTTAATTCAAAAAACAGTCCGACAATTGATAGATGAAAGAGAAACAATCCTTAATTATGCCACCAGAGTGTTGCATGATGACCTTAACGTGCAATTATTGGTTATGGAAAGAAATAATACGATGCTCTTTGAAAAAGCAGAAGAAGGTCATTCTTACTATAGTGGTGAACAAAAGGAGCAAAAAGACTTACCTTGGTATCTTGACGGTGATGAAGAATATGATTTGTTGTTGGACATGAAAGGTAACATCAAAGGTGGGACGAAAGAAGCTTTGGTAGCTCACTTGACTCACCATGACTTAGTTGACACCAACTTCAATTCAGCAATGTTGATTACATTCTCCACGATAATGTCACTAGGAGAATTGATTGCATCTTTAATAAACAGGTACAATATTGAAGCTCCAGAAGGGTTGAGTTTTGAGGAGTATAATTTGTGGATATCAAAGAAGCAAAATCCGATCAGGTTGCGTGTTTTGAACATAATGATATTGATTGTTGAAAAGTACTGGACTGAGTCTTATCAGAATGAGCTGGTTATCAAGAGATGGTATGAGTTTTCACAGGGCAGTTCTGTACAATCTCATGCAATTGGTAAACAGTTATCGCAGGATCTTTCGAGGCTATTGGCCAAGGAGAAAGTGTGCGTTCCATCTGAACCTATGATTCCAACGACAAAGCCTCCAGCTGTGTTGACCAAAGGATCATCATTCCTGAAAAAGATGAAATTAATGGATATCGACCCTATTGAGTTAGCGAGACAATTGACATTGCGCGAATTTAATCTTTACTCAAAAATAACCAAGTCCGCATGTATTGCAAAGGTTTGGGGTAAAAAGTCTGGATTGAACGAAAGTTATGAAAGCATCACAAGTTTCATTCGTGCATCCAACCAGTTGACCAATTTTGTTTCTTACATGATTTTGAGAAAGAACGAATCAAAGAAGAGAGGTCAAGTTATCCGTTACTTTGTTCAAGTTGCAGAGAAATGTAGACAGTACAATAACTTCTCGTCGATGACAGCAATTATATCTGCATTGTATTCATCGCCCATTCAAAGATTGAAGAAGACATGGCAGTATCTCAGTCCTAAAACGTCTTCTCATTTGCAGAACATGAACAAATTAATGAATTCTTCAAGAAATTTTAATGAATACAGAGATGTTTTGAAATTTATTGGAAGTGAGGCATGTGTTCCCTTCTTTGGGGTTTATTTAAGTGATTTAACTTTTGTTTTCCACGGTAATCCAGATTGTTTGATGAATAGGACAAGATTGATTAACTTCGCTAAGAGATCAAAAACATGTGAAATTGTGACTGGTATTGACAGGTTCAAGACTTTGGGATATAATTTCACCAATGTTATTGAAATTCAGAAGTATTTAGATACATGGTTTGAAAAATGTCCTACAATTTCTGAACAATATCAATTGTCATTAGCATTGGAACCAAGAGAGCCAGCAGCAACATTACTGAGTGCAAGCAAAGATTCTGGAGGAAGTACTACAACAAGTGCTAATTCGAACTCAAGAGGCTACAAGGGACAAAAAATTTCACTCGGTTTAAGTAGTGGATTAGGAGGTATTGCGTTAAAATGATGTCTTTGGGCTCAGTGCTACGGCAATTGTGGTTCAAACCGGAAAATATACTTGTAATATAAAAATCTATAATTGTAATTGGAAAAAGTAGAGAAGAATTGAAAACCCTATCGTAAAATGAGTTGTCATACTGGGACGGTATAACTGTTGTATGGAACTGAGTTCTTTATATCGTCTACCAATTGCTGTAGTTCGTAAAGTAAGTAATTATTTTCATCGATGATCATATCTTCAATACAATCAAGCGTACTCATGAGGTAGTTGTGGCTATCGTCTATGAGTTCGTGTGAGGCTGAAGTACTTTCGTTTATGTCAATTGATACATTCTGCTTGGGCAATGGCTTTAAATGTTCTTGTATTGTCGAGCAAGTTGACGACCGCGATGAAATTGTGCCATATATATCAGTGTCGCTGTGGAAGTCATCGGTGAGCTCAAAGGAAGACGCGTCACTATTGGGAAGATAGAGTTCAGATATTTCCATTTCTTCAGTTGCATCTATAACAAATCCACCAATTGTTTAGCCATGCAAAGTCTATATAAACATATACGTGAAATAATTATTTTAAAATCATATTCCAATATATCCCATTACGTTAGGTTAATTATTTACAGTGATGCTTTTAGGAGACTCTTCGCGTAAAGTCAATTTACGTGTTTCCTGTTCTAAATTTGTCTTGAAGGAGGAAATTCTATAAAAATAACTTGCATAATGCTATGCATATCCACGACATATCCTCTCGGTCCGTACTTCGCTAATGCTGGCGCGAGAAACCTTGCTTTAAACTGACGCGCGAGTTGCGCGTCTAGTGTAGGACTACTTTCTATACTTAGCGACGTATGTTCTTATTGAGCAACAACTCAAGTGTGAGCCCAACGGTGTGTCTTTGTAGCTGATTGTGATTGTTGAAACAAATCAGTCCACTATTTGGTTTGGGCTTGGCGATCTTTCTTGAAGATATTTAAACGGGTACTGCTCTCAAGAAAAAGTGCAGCATTTATAAAGGCATATCGAGAAGCAAAAATAGGCAGTAAACTACGACAACTAGCGATGAAGCAGAATCTGGCATGCTTTAGTGCTTTATGTAGACGTTAATTGGTGTCCAGATTTGTTACTGGTAGAATGTTTAATTCTAGCCAAGAAGGTACTACATAGGTGCGAGACATGTTCCCAGTTCAGAATGAAGAATTTCACACCATGCTTGATGGCCAAAATCTACTGATATGAGCCAATTATCTGATAGATACCACTTATTTGGAGGTTTCTAGTAACCTGTCAAGTAGTCTTGGGTTCTGTACTGTGCAACATTTGCAGGTCTCGTGGGCCACATGGGCTCCAATACAGACCAGGTGTCGGACACTGGTCAGAAACCTCGCTCATTCAAAAGGAAAACAATTGTAAAAGCAACCGTAATTCCTCCTCGATAGTGTCGGAAGATACCGAGAATAATGCTGACTGTCCTTTGATAACGTTATCAGCAACTATCGCCAAACCGATTCCGACGGAACCCTTTTGGGGGTTCGGACCTGTACACAGCTGGTTTCATAGTGAATCATGGCCACTATTTAACGTCATCTAAACTGAACAATTCACATAAAAGTGTGGTGTAATACTAGCGAAAATAGAGGTTTTCTTGGAAATTCGTAGTATTCACAGGTTTGCAGGTTGTAGTGGTTAGAATTATTGGTTTATTCCCCAGTTTTATACATTAGATATGACGTCGTCAACTCCAATTAAGACGATTTGCGTGTTTTGCGGTTCATCATTTGGGTCAAAAGAACTGTACGCCGAGGTTGCTACCGATTTGGGTGCCAAGTTGGCTTCGCTGAACTGGGGCTTGGTCTACGGTGGTGGATCTACTGGTCTCATGGGCGCGGTAGCAAGAGGTTGTGCCACCAACGGAGGCTACGTCCACGGGATCATTCCTGATGCGCTTGTATGCAAAGAACGGACCGAGCCAAACAGCAAAATGACCATCGATGAACACCAGGGCCATACGCCTATTCCCGACTCGAAAGAGTACGGAAAAACTACTATAGTTAAAGATATGCATACACGTAAACGATTAATGGGCCAAGAGGCAGATGCGTTTGTCGCGTTGCCGGGTGGCTACGGAACCATCGAAGAATTGATGGAAGTGGTCACATGGTGCCAACTCAACATCCACAATAAACCAATTGTGGTGTTTAACATTAACGGGTTCTACGACAACTTTTTGAAGTTCATCGATGACTCGGTGCAAAATGAGTTTGTGTCGAAAACCAACCGCGACATCATCAAGGTCGCAAATACCGTGGACGAGGTGTTTCATGAAATTGAGAACTACGTAGTTCCAGAAGGTAGGTTCAACTTGAAGTGGGACTCGACGTAAGTTGACGGAGTGCATCGTAGGAACCATCGCCAGGCAAACGGTTCTGATTACACATAACGGCGGCATCAGTTCATAGAATTAATAAAAATGCATGTATTTGGTAGTTTGCACCCACTCTATAAAATCTATTAATATACTCATCCCCCAAAACCAGATTACTACTGTAATTTCTATACTATCTGGACGGCACTACCCCAAAACAGGCTAGTGTCCGTGCTCACCGTCGTCAACTTCATCGTAAACGTGGAACAAATCCTCGTGATCGTCCACTGGAACCTCCACCTCAGATAACAATCCGGTGCTTACATCATACATCATCCCCCACACCTCAATTTCGCCATTTTTCAAAGCTTGAGCAGCAGAAGGGTGACGTTTCAATGCAGTGACTGAGTTGATAACGTTCAATTCCGACAACCGTTTACATTTCGCCTTAGGGTCGTCATTGAGCAAGTTCAATTCTTTATTGTTCAACGCTCTAATCAGTCTGACGGGGTTGAGCCACAAATCTAAAACTCCCCCAATTTTTTTCGCAGACAAGGAGGCCCAGACACCACCACAATCGGTGTGGCCACAGACAATAATTTTTGACACTTTCAAAACGTCGATAGCGAACTGGATAGCCCCCTGACAAGAAATGTCGCTGGCGGTGACAATATTGGCGATGTTTCTGTGGGTGAAAATTTCCCCTGGCAAAGTGGCCAAGCACGATTCTCCGGCACGCGAATCGGAGCATCCAATCCAAAGGGTGTGTGGAGCCTGTCCTTTACCGTTTAATTGGAACACTTGGTTGGAGTGGTTGAAATTGATGGAGTCGACGTAGTGTCTGTTATTTTCAAAGTAGTCATGTTTGGTGGAGCTTTTGTGCAAAACGAATGGGTTGGAGAGCGAGCTGCTTCCTTCCACCGGGTCGGTTTTAGCTGGGTTCAAAGGAGGTGATACTGGCGATGCTCCCTTTTGCAAGTAATTTACCACATTATCTCTACCCATGGTGATATAACTAGTTTGCATATATCGTTTGAAATTGTAGCGAATCAACTTTATATTAGGCTTTTTCAAATTGGCGTGGGAGGTGCTGACAACCAGTTTATATAAATGCTGGGTCATCGGCGGTTGGAGGGCCCTGGTATTTATGAGAAATTTGACATTGTACATCATTGTGCTATTTTCTGGCGAGCTATGGTCATTTGCATGTTGACGGTTAGATCATAATTAACATGTAAAAAGTTTCATGGACATCATCGTTATTTTTTCCTCAATATTACATGTTAAACCTTATCTCACCATTAACCTGTAAAAAACCTCCCATGTCTGGTAATTTCGTTCTGCATACAGTCCGCAGACACCACCCTGTCATCGCCATTGCATATACCCAAATCAAAAATGTTGGCACCGTTTGGGCCAGAGCTGAGTAGATAGCGATTTTCACTGAGCACGTTATCTAGCCTGATCCCCTATGCACCAATAATGGCCCTAGATTGTGATGGTGCATTTAGTTCGGGCCGAAATGCCCCTGGTTGTACATTTAAGAGTACTGTTTTTCCATCCCATCGCACTACGTCATAGGTCCAACTGGCTAGTGGTTTGTATGCTCTTACAAATTTAGGATACTCATGGACGGTTAGCATCGGTAGCGGTGGTATAACTCCAGAGGGGCTACGTGATGTATAGCTTTTGTTAACAGGGGTGGTTTCGGGGCACCACGTCCTTTGTACCTAGCACTACTTCTGCATCTTCGAGATCTCCAGCCACATTTGCATAAACTGTGTGGTTCTTGATTAATAGAACAAGTCACGTGATTGTGGTTCTAATCATCACCACGAACTCAGCTCCACAATATGCGGGAGTGGTCAGGTGCATGTTTGTCGGTCAGGGTCTTCTGAGTGTGGTCAATTGAATCAAGTCCATCTTTTTATGTTGTCAGGTGTAAACACTGAGAGCCGTATTCGATTTGTTGCAACACGTGATACGTCTGGCGGAATTTGCAGCCATTTTGGCGAGTTTATTGCAGAAAACCTAGAAATTATAAAATATTGGGTCCAGCTACTGAGTGTTCCATTTCTGTCAAAACTTAAGTATTGCAGAAGCTGTTGTGGTCTAACGTATACCTGTCTCAATAAACAATGAAGTAGCCCAATTTGACTCCTTTGGCTTTTTGAAAAAATAAAGGGTCCTGCTCAGCAATGTTTATCCAGGTAGAATGCATTTCCAAAACTGTATTTAGTACCTTCAGTAGAAATGCACTCTTCTATCTAGTGCGAAAGGGATATTTAAATGAGTTACTGACTGACACCTTTATGTGCATCAGTATCACGGGTAAAGACTACTGATTCAGTGTTAAAATGAGCCTTTTAAAAAAGTAATTTCTAAGATATTTTGTAATATAGCTTGCTATAGATACCATGGCTGCAACACAGGACTATTCCCCTGAATGAGTTTGGTGAAAAGGAATACAATACAACCCTTTTCCACTTTTGAATTTACTGGTACGACCAGTATATCCATTGAGCTCGATAAGAACTATCCGGAAGCATATAAAAATGCGTGATTATGCACAGCATGGTAAACCAAAAAATTAAAAAGAGGGAAGATCAATAAATGATCAGAAAGTCATCGAGAAGATACGGAAATCTCTAGTGAAATATTTGATTTCACTACTAGCCATATAAAACCTGGTATTACTACCGCCATTTTACATTCCTTGCAATGCATAATCCCCTAAATTATTGTGTACTTCTAAACTGAGCCATTTGTCACGGAATTACTGATAAATAAAAGTTGCAAGACGGAGATATAATGAACTTGGATGTTTCAATTTGCCAACTTGGATTTTACTCTGATTTAAATGAAAATATCACGTTGAAGAAAAAATTACAAGTGATCCAGATACTGTTAACTTGATAGAAACTACTAGAATGTCTTGATTTAGATATCAAACATCTCAAACCAGGTCTTGCTTTCAGGAAATTAGGAAATATTATTGAGATGCATGCCCATAAATTAGCTATTCTGTAGTTAGAGCGTACTATGTTCATGGAACAGGACCCCAATTATTCGCCTGATATTCCCCATTACGCTAAAAACAAAACTGTCGGTATTGCTAAATAAGCTATTCTCTTCCGCATTGAACAAATATTGTGTACAGGAACATATAAGGAACAGCCTGGGCAGATGAACGGACCTCAACAACTAGAGATGGGAAATACTCTGCTCAATTCAAACAAATGTTGTTAGTTACTGATGATAGTTGTGAAATATTGACTGCAAGAACTGAAAATCACCAGGTGGAGCAATCCCACAGATTACTCAAGAATCTTAGGTGGCTTTGCATTACATTGCCTGTATGTATTATTCGGCTAACGATTCAAATGCATCGAGGATCTGATAAAGATAAACTATAGCCAGGTCATATAAGAATATGTATAAAGTGTTGGATACAAACCTTGGTGTGGTATATTTGAAAGCGTTTAAGTGTTATCAAATTACGGTCGTATTGTTGCAGTGTTGTTTTGTAGTGAGTCCTTCGTTCTTTCTGTTCTAATGATAATATATTAAACCGCTTTCCTGAAACTCAGGATACCAGACAGATGCACGAATGCTAACTTTAAATGCGATTCAACATTGCTTTGCTACTCTTATTTTTCGCATTGTTGTTGAGTTGATTGTACGGTTGCAAAAAGGTTCATTGGGTGTACATCCCACAGTAATATTCTAAGAATACCACAAACAGCACAAAAGTACCACGAATGTCCTTTTTCTTCTGATCGTTTCCATCTGATTGCTTTTGCTTTGGTTTGGAGCCGCAAGAGCTGAGTTTTCACGCAACACAATTAACCTAAAATGGAGTCGATGAGAATCGAAACGATCTATGTACACTACTACACGCACCAAACCTTTATTTCTAGATCAGGGCCCCTACCTCTTCGTTAAAACCCAATGACTCAGGAACAACCCATGTTGGTTGAGGTACCCATAGAGGTGTCACAAAGTGATGATGAGGAGTTAAAATCACTTATACGCGAACAAACCAAGAATGAGCCGGCCACTGACTCGCAGGATCAACTCGAGTTTAACAATCTTGGTAAAGATCACAAATTGAAGCGATTAAACAACTTGATTCAGAAGTCTCAGGTCTATTCCCAAATCATTGCTGAAAACATTTTAAAGTCGAGTCTAAATCGAAAGACACAACCAGCAACTCAACAGTTAACACCTGATGATACACCTCCCCGGAAAAGACATAAATCACGCGTAGCGTCATCAGGTAAACAAGATATCATGACAATGTTGACATCGTCGCAATCATCATCAACACCTGAAAACAATCAATCGCATCCGACACGTCAGCCAAAGTCGATTTGTGGTGTTATGAAAAATTATCAGTTAGACGGCTTACATTGGTTAACTACCCTCTATGAAAATGGGTTGAACGGAATTCTAGCAGATGAAATGGGGTTGGGGAAAACTCTACAATGTATATCGTTCTTGAGCTTTTTGATTGAGCAGGGCATTGTAGGACCATTTTTGATTGTTGTTCCATTATCAACACTATCAAATTGGAAGAATGAGTTTACAAAGTTTGCTCCGTCTATTAACGTTTTCAAGTACTCAGGAACGAAATCGGAACGTCAGTCAATTGATTTGCACAAGTTGACAAAGAAGAGAAAAACAAATGTTATAATAACGTCATACGAAATCTCGATTAAAGATTTTTCGAAATTCAAGTCGATCTCATGGAATTATTTGATTGTGGATGAGGGTCACAGATTGAAGAATAGCGAATGTGTCTTGATTAGATTTTTGAAACAATTACCCGTGGCTAATCGGTTGTTGATTACAGGTACTCCATTACAGAACAATTTAAGTGAGCTTTGGTCCTTGCTCAATTTCATTCTTCCTGATATTTTTTCCGATCTACAGTTATTTCAACAGTGGTTTAATTTTGACGAATTGACCAACCTTGAGCAAGAATCAAAAAGTGATGATGACGCAGAAACTAGAGCACTAATAAAGTTGAATATTCAAGAGAATTTGATCAAAAATTTGCATACGATATTGAAACCATTTATTCTAAGGAGACTAAAAAATGACGTCGTCAAAGATTTACCGCAAAAGAAAGAGTATTTGATTCATATCCCGATGACGCTGCTTCAAAAAAAGCTTTACAATGACGCCATTCATAAGAGATTATTCTTTGGTATTATTGAATGCTACTTCAAAGAATTTATACAGGTTAATCTCAAAGAATACTTCCTGTCGAAGCTGGATATGATGTTAGTAGATAAATTTTTGGATGAAAAATTCAACCCAACTACTGAGACATTGGTTGAGAGAACAAAGAGGAACTACAAAGAAGCTGAGTCTGACGATGAATTTGAATTTGAATCTGACAAAACTGAGGTGACTGAGACTGCTCTTGTTTCAAAGACAGCAGAAAGTGAAATTGTTACCATCATATCCAAACGAATGAGGAAAGGAGCAAAACAAAAATTGCTTTTACCTGCAATTTATTCAAAAGTTTACAAAGAAGTCTCACATTTATCATTACAAAATATGATGATGCAACTCAGGAATATTTGTAATTCTCCCTATACTTATTACGATCCGTTCAGTACTGAGAATTCTGACCAAGAACTGGGGTTTATGGATTTATTGTATAATAATTCAGCCAAGTTTCATGTACTTGAACAATTATGTGACGAACTATTTAAAAATAACCACAAGATATTGATATTTTCACAGTTCACCAAAGTTTTAGATTTACTAGAGGATTGGTTCGAATATAAAGGCGTTGAAGTCTGTCGAATCGATGGCTCCACCTCTCATCCTGAAAGAGATTTGGAAATTAAACTCTTTTATCACAACTCCAATAAAAAGGTCTTTTTGTTGTCAACTAGAGCCGGAGGCTTGGGGATCAATTTAGTACCAGCTGATACAGTCATTTTGTTTGATAATGACTGGAATCCGCAGATGGATTTGCAAGCAATTGATAGAGTTCATAGAATTGGACAAACAAAGCCAGTTAAAATCTTCAGATTTGTTGTTAGGAATTCTATTGAAGAAATTCTTATCGGCAAATCTTCATCCAAGCGGTTTCTCGAAAAATTAATTATACAAATGGGTGAGTTCAAATTCAACAAATTGAAGAAATTAATTAAAGCCGATGATGAATATGAAGGTACCACAATGAATGTAAGAGAGCTACTTGAATTGTCCAAAAGCATGTTCAAAGTTGGCGAAGAGAATCCCAATGAAACAAATTCGAATGAGATTCATGATTTCAAAACATCTATAGTTCCAGAAAAATTGTTAACCAAACAAGAGATGCGAGAATTGATGGATAGATCTGCTGATTGTTATAATTCAAAAAATGAAGTGGATTACCAAAATATCACTATTTTTGAAACTACAAATAATCTTGACAAAAAGTAAAAGCCTGTTTTAACATATTTAAAGCAAATATAAGGAATCACTTACCTATGCATCATTTCAACACAAATTTTCCTCCATCTAAGTGCATTCCATATGGCACTGTGACTCCAAGTTAGCTGTCTTGCGCCTTGCATAAACCCATTATATCTATTAAATTGTTCCGAAATGTTCCCACGATCATCAACATGATCTTTTATGATCTGTAAATAGGAATCAGCATATTTAAATAGATTGCCAATAATAGAATCAAACGTAGCTGATCCATACTGAACAACATCATTAGTCTCGACCTTATCTTTGATAAATTGACGAAGAAATTTTAAAATATCTTCACTGAGTACAATGTCCTTTTGATTTGTTTTCAACTGGTAGATATATCTGTATGCTACTTCCGCAGCAGTTGCAGTTGAGATAAACCAAGGATTTCCTTCCGAAGTTGAATACCCATCATATATATCCTCGGGATATCTTCCAAGTGCCACACCACAACCTGTTTTTCCCCGAGCTGCGTGATTTATTGGATATCTATATTTCATATCTGCTACCATTGCATCTAACGTATTCAACAAATGTGTGTTGTTTGTGTCAAATGGAATGCTGTAGTCTTGTAAGAGGGGTGAATTTAGCAGGTGTGTATGAATACTCCCTAATAAAGTAGCAGCATCCAACCCAGATCTTTCGCCAGTTTTCACTAGTTGTGGAGTTTCCAAAATGTAAGGACGATCAGAAATAAAACCACTTTCATATTGTATAAATCTACTCAAATCATCAAAGGAAGACTGTAGCCTATTTATGAATTCTTCCAGGTCAAGATAACGTTGTGCCATAGATAACCCGTCTGATAAAGCCCGCAACTGAGTTAGTGATGTGAAAAAGTGATATGATTCGACTTCTTCCCATAAATCAAACCCTGTCTTGTTCCAATTACAAATGATAAACGTCAAATCTGGCTTAATGATTTCATGATAAATGGTAGCCGTATCGTTCAAAAAATCGTTCGATAATGATTTGTTGAAATGTTCTAATACGTTTATATAATGTATAATCGATGTTGCTCTTAATCCTGGGCCATCTAGTTGTGGTCTTCCCCAAACTTCATTAAATACTGTATTATTAGGTAAGAACTTTGGTTCACCAAGAGACGCTTTACAGGGATCATCCCAGGTTCCGGACAAGTTGTCCATGCGTTGAAGGTAATATTGGTTCTCGATGTAATCTTCAACAATACTTGAAATCTTTGTAACGTTTACAAAGCCTAAGTCAGCGATATGGAGCACCAACGAATTAATTGTCAATGACGAATCTCTTGTCCACTGGTAGAAGTAATCTGGATCGGCTTTTGAGGGTGAAGCTATAACCACCCCATTTGGTACAGAAGCGTCTAAGAAACTTGAAAAACCACCAATATTCTGCAACATACTGTCAAAACTTATACTCTTCTGTTCTACAACCCATGATTCAAACGGTTGCTCTCTAACGTTATCTAAGTTTAAAACGAATTGAGGTTGTAGCTGACAAAAAGCTAGTGGAAAAGTCCACAATAACCAAAGTAATAGATCTGTAATAGAAACTCTCATAGGAATGGCGGTAAATGCTCAATGGTTTGCAACCACTACCAATTTATAGATAATGTTTGGAATTATTGATAGCAATTGTCTGAGCAAAAATAAATGACGGTCCATACAACAAATGTCCACTAATCAAGTAATCAATAGCTTGCAAGTATACAAATACAACAGTAATGGTTCACGAATATAAATTTAGAAACAAACTACGCTGATTCCTTATCATCACTCCACTTACAAACGTCGTTTCTTATGACTTCTGCTCTTGTATATATGAAAGATTCAATGTCATTGATTTCTTCCATGAATAAATAAGCAGTTTTCCTCAACTTCAAGCCAGCTTCTCAGTTACACAAGACAAGGAAAGAATGTGATCGGCCACGGGAAACTCAATGGGATCTTGAGTGTTCCTTGCCATGCAAAGAATGAGTCAAAAAATAATGAAGGATGCGAGGTTCGAACTCGCGCGGACAACCGTCCAGCAGATC
>ERZ778017.2113-NODE-2113-length-16957-cov-4.640812_pt1 | contig 16957 bp, 17 predicted proteins | sample MGYA00375747_ERZ778017 | MGnify/ENA primary metagenome ERZ778017 (study PRJEB29350, sample SAMN05509838) | bioreactor metagenome | biome: bioreactor; material: wastewater | place: South Africa: University of Cape Town | collected 2014-03-17 ...
CCCGCTTTGTTTGGAACGGGCGCCTTTGGAAGGGCCGAGGTCGAGATGTGGAATCGGCGCGTCGAACTGGGTCTCTTCAATGCGGTTGCCAGCGTCTTTCGGCATCTGCATCCGAAAATGGCCCACCTCGAAACGCCGCAGATTGCGTCCTGGGGAGAGGCGAACAGGAACAAGATCGGCGTCGAGCTGGCACGGCTCGACCATCACCTTGCCGGACAGACCTTCATTGTCGGCGATCACTATTCCATCGCCGACATCACGACCCTCGTTGCCATTGATTTCATGAAGCCGGCGGGCGTCGCAAAGCCGGAAAATTATGCCAACGTCGCGCGCTGGTACGCGGCGGTATCCGCCCGGCCGAGCGCCTCCGCTTAAAGTTTCCTCTTGTTCATGCGTAGAAAAAAATACTAATCTCTCAATTGACATGCTGATAGCATAAAATATTAATCTCCCGAGGCCTTTCGCATGAAAATCCTGTTTCGGAGGACGCCTCATGTTGGATGAAATGGATATTAAAATCCTGCGCATACTTCAGCAGGACTGCACACGCCCCGTCGCAGACATCGGCAAGGAAGTCGGGCTTTCGACCACGCCGTGTTGGAGACGCGTACAAAAGCTCGAGGAAGCCGGCGTCATCCAGCGCCGCGTCGCGATCCTCGATGCACAACAAGTCAATGCGGGTGTAACGGTTTTCGTCTCGATCAAAACGGACAAGCATTCGCTGACGTGGCTTGAACGGTTCCACAGTGCCGTCGCGGATTTCCCGGAAGTGGTGGAATTCTACCGCATGTCAGGCGACATCGATTATCTTTTACGCGTCGCCGTGCCGGACATCGCCGCCTACGACGTCTTTTACAAGAAGTTGATCTCCCGCATCGATATTGCAAAGGTCTCTTCGGCATTCGCCATGGAGCAGATCAAGTATACGACGGCGTTGCCTTTGCAGTTCGCACTGCCCGAGAAAGAGGAAAAGCGCGAACGCGCTGAAGCCTGACCCCGGCTTTCAAATCAATTTTTCGTCGTTCGTCCCAGCCGTGCGATCAGGCTCGACGTATCCCAGCGGTTGCCGCCAAGAGCTTGCACCTCGGCGTAGAAGGTATCGATGAGGCGCGTCGCCGGCAACTCCGCGCCGTTCGACTGTGCTTCGGCCAGACAGATCCCGAGATCCTTCCGCATCCAATCGACGGCGAATCCGAAGTCGAATTCGCGCGCATGCATGGTCTTCCAGCGGTTTTCCATCTGCCAGGATTGCGCCGCGCCTTTCGAGATGGTCGCGATCAACGCTTCGATATCGAGGCCTGCGCATTCTGCGAAATGAATAGCTTCCGCGAGACTCTGAACGACGCCCGCGACCGCGATCTGGTTCGCCATCTTCGCCAATTGCCCCGAGCCGGGCGGTCCCATGCGGCGGATGCTGCGTGCAAAATTCCGGATCAACGGTTCGGCGCGCGTGAAAGCATTTTCATCGCCGCCGGCCATCACCGTAAGAACGCCGCCCTCAGCGCCCGCTTGACCGCCGGAGACCGGGCAATCGAGAAAATGCACGCCGCGTTCGGTCGCCGTTGCCGCCAGTTCTCGGGCAACATGCGCCGAGGTCGTGGTGTGATCGATAAAAATGGTATTGGGGGAGATCGCTTGAAAAGCGCCGTCGGGGCCCGTGGTGATGCTTCGTATGTCGTCGTCATTGCCGACACAGGCGAAGACAGCATCGCAATTCCGGGCAGCCTCCGCAGGCGTCGCTGCGGTTTCTCCGCCGAATTCCTGACGCCACTTCTCCGCCTTCGCCGCCGAGCGGTTGTAAACAACGACCTCGTGCCCGCCCCGGACTTTCAAGTGGCCCGCCATTGGATAGCCCATGACGCCCAACCCAAGCCACGCCACCTTCGCCATGCTGCTGTCCTTGCGCTGATCCGAGATCCCATAAGCCCGAGGTTTATACAGCCGATTGGCGCTCCAAGGTGAAGCGGCGAAAAGGTGTGTTGGAATAGAAAACGGGTTGACCCGTTATCACGAGTCCAGAGTAGGCAGGAAAGCGCAAAAAAAATGGCCTTACGCTGAATTGGCGTAAGGCCAGTTGGATCGGTCGAGGGATCGGGACGTGTGAAGCGATTACCTGGAGGTGGAAGAGTCGATGGTCGACACCGGACGTTCACCGGTCGCAAGCGTGCCGAGCAGAATCCCGCCTGTCAGCAAGAAGCAGAAAGCCATGCCGATCAGCGTCATCCTGTCGGCCTTGGCATTCTTCTCGCGGGCGGCTTCAAGATCCATTGCCGGTCGCCTGTGTGTTTGATCGAAGTAAGGTTCTTGTAACCGAGTTTGATGGTTCCGTCGAAGCAGATGTCGCACCATCGCTAACGGAAGAGGCGTGAAATTAACGAATTCTTCATCTCTATTAATGGCGGGCGAAATGCCGACGTCATGCCGCGACCGTGTGCAAGCGGCTGAACTCCAGATCGACAAGTGATTTGTAGGCGCCGGCCTTGCTCAGCAACGCGTCCGGCCGGCCGTCCTGAACGACCTCGCCGTTCTGCACGACCATGATGCGATCGAAGCTCCGAAGCGTCGACAGGCGGTGCGCAATCGCGAGCACTGTCCGCCCGCGCATCAAGGTCGAGAGCGCCTCGCGGATCAGTTCCTCCGATTGCGCGTCGAGAGCCGAGGTTGCTTCGTCGAGCAGCAGAATTGGCGCGTCCTTCAGGAAGGCCCGCGCAATGGCGATGCGTTGACGTTGCCCGCCTGACAGCTTCGCGCCGCGATCACCTACGATCGTATCCAGGCCGTCGGGAAGCTCCTTGATGAAGGAAAGGCATCGCGCCATGTCGGCTGCCTCCCAGACTTCCTCGTCCGTCGCGTTGGGCCGCCCGTAACGGATGTTGTCCCGCAGCGTGCGGTGGAACAGGCTGACATCTTGTGGCACCACCGCAATCGCGTTGCGCAGAGCCGCATCCGTCATCGCAGCGCTCTCCTGGCCATCGATCAGGATGGAGCCCGCTTGCTTGTCATAGAACCGTTGCATCAATGCGAAGATCGTCGTCTTGCCGGCCCCGGACGGTCCGACGATGCCGACGCGTTGCCCGCCTTCGATTTTGAAGTTCAGCGACTGGAAGACCGGACGGCCATTGGGATACGCGAACTTTACGTCTCTGAATTCAATGACGCCACGCGATGTGCGCGGGCTCGTCGCGATCGTCGGAGCCACAAGCTCGTGCGGAACCAGAAGCGTTTCGAGAGCTTCCGAGAAGCGCGCCAAGTGCTGCGTGACGTCGACAAGCGCGACCGCAAGGTCCCGTGTCGCGCAAAGGATCGATAGACTGAGCGTGCAAACGAGAACGACGTCGCCGGGCGTGGCTTGTCCGGCTTGCCAAAGCGAAATCGCCCACGCGAGCACGCCGGCCGTCAGCAGCGCGGTGGCGCCGGCATGAAAGATGCGCAGCTTTTCGAGAAAGTAGAGGCTCCGCGCCCGGGCAACCATCTCGCGGCCGATGACGCCTGCCAAGCGCCGGTGCTCGCTTCTGAGCCGCCCGAATGCCTTCACCACCGAGATATTGGAAACAACGTCGATCATATCACCGTCGACGCCCGCCGCTTCGCGAGCATAAGCTTGATGAAGGGGACTCCCAGACGCCGCCCAGAAAAATATTATGAGTACAACGACGGCTACGATCGCCGTGATGGACAGAGCCATCTGCAAGCTGACCGTCGCGAGATATAGAATAGCGACGAACGTGGCGATCAGAGGCGGCAGCGCATTGAAGGTCACCATCGTCTCGGTGGTGTAAAGCGCATTCGCCGTTGCGGTTATGCGGCTGGTGAGTGCTCCCGGCGGTTGATTGCTGAAGAAGCTCGGGGAGTGCCCCGTCAAGTGCCTGAAGAGCTTGCGGCGGACGCTGCCGGAAACCCCGACGTACGTCGAATGGCATAGCCAGGCGGCAATTCGCCAAAACATGTTATCAGCGGCGATCAGCGCAATGAGGATGCCGAAGGCAGTCCAGACAGCCGAGTGACGAGCCTGATCGGAAAGGGCATCGACAAGCTGCTTGACACCGTATTGCGTCGAGACGGAGCACGTGACCGCTCCGAGCACAGCCAGCAATATGGTGGCATGGCTCCACCGGTACGCGGCAATAACTCTTCGGATAAATCGATACGGGTGATTCGCGAATTCCGATAAGTCACCCATGCGACCGCTCCCAGCCCGATTGCCAACTGCCAACCCATTTACCTACGCTGCTAACTTCGGGTTCCCGCGGGAGTTCAGGGCGAGGGTGGGCGCGTTTCGTCGCGGCGTTTTGTAGCTGAATGAGCATTCATGTTCGGGCACGCGGAGTGCATCGGCCGGTCCTAAATGGAACGCTGAGCCGCGCCACTGTGGTCCGCGCTGCTGCGGGGAGAGTGCGGCCTGCGGAGAGGTAAGCAAGGCCGGAGGGCCCGTCGTATTGCGCATTCGTAATGAACGCGAGGCGAGTGCTTCTTCCCATCCTCGGCGCCGAGTAGCCCGCGCCGATCAGCGTTGCGCGACCGATCGAGTCTCCGATTATGAAGTGCCTCCTGCAGGGGAGTCCGTGTAGGAAGTGGCTGTCGCTGTCCCGTCTCAACCGGACGAGGTTCACGCCGTCGGGATGCCGCGGGCTGGCGCACGCGTCACTCGTGCTCGCATTTACGAGAGAATCCAACGACGATGGGGAGCGCTTCGGCGTCAAAAACCTTTACACGGGGGGGCACCGCTCCTAAATGCACCCCTTTGTTGGCGCATTGAGAGCAGGCATCGCTTGGCCGCCCGCATCAGCACGGATCGTCTGTCTTTATGAGGTTCTTTTGCGATGGAAAAATTCGCAACCGCGCTAGAGATGGTGACCGAGATGAAGCCCGAGGGGCCCGTCTTGGCTGCCCGTCCGCACGCCGCGGGACGCGCCGCGCGCTGGTTCATCAAGAATTTTCCCGGCGAGGTTGCCTACGCCTATAAGGCGAACAGCTCGGTGTTCCTGCTTGGCGCCCTTTATGGCGCCGGCATCACCCAGTTCGATGTCGCCTCGGTCGCCGAGCTCGAGGATGCCGCAACCATTCCCGGCGTGCGGCTGCATTTCATGCATCCGGTGAAGTCGCGCTACGCCATTCGCCGGGCCTACTTCGATTACGATATCAAGTGCTTCGCCCTCGATACCGAGGAGGAGCTACAGAAAATCGTCGAGGAAACGGAAGGCGCAAAGGACCTCGAGCTGTTTGTCCGGATCTCGGTGCCGGCGAAGAACAGCCGCGTACCGCTCGAACACAAGTTCGGCATCTCCGGACAAAAAGCGCAGCGCTTGCTCGTCAAAACCCGTCAGGTCGCCGACGAACTCGGCATTACCTTTCACGTCGGCTCGCAGACGACGACGCCGGACGCGTATGCCATGGCGTTCGAGGAAGTCAAAAAGCACATCGTAACGGCTGGCGTCGTCGTTGATGCGATCGATATCGGCGGTGGTTTCCCGTCGCGCTATACCGACAGCGTTCCGGCGCGGCTCTCGGATTTCATCGAGGTTATCAAGACGTCGATGGCCAAGATGCCGGTGACCGAGCATTGCCGCCTGATCTGCGAGCCGGGTCGAGCGCTCGTCGCGGAGGCCGAAAGCCTCATCGTCAAGGTCGATCTCAGAAAATCCGGCAACCAGCTTTTCATCAACGACGGCGGCTATGGTGCTCTGTTTGACAGTGCGCACATGGGCTTCGTCTTCCCCGTGCGCCTGATCCGCGAGAACCTCGATCCGAACGAGCCGCTGGAGCCGTTCGAACTCTGGGGACCGACGTGCGATTCGATCGATCGCATGCGCGGGCCGTTCATGCTGCCGCGTTCCGTTCGCGAGGGTGATTACATCGAGATCGGCAACATCGGCGCCTACGGCCGCGCCTTGGCAACGCGCTTCAACGGTTACGGCGAATACACCGACGTCATCCTGCAGGATGAACCGATGTACTCGATCTACACGGAAGAATCGAAGCCAGTCGCGCGCAACGCCTGAACGTGCGCTTTCGGCTGAGTTTTCAATCAGCATCACCCCACACACGTCATGGCCGCCCCTGAGGCGGCCATCCTCTGGTTGGCCGCGCGAAGCCCGGCGATGAAGCGAAACAACAGCGGCGATGTCCGATTAGTCCGACGGCTTCGCTATGGCGACCAAGACAGGCGTTTCCCGATATGACTTCGGATAGAGACGCTTCAGGCTCGCAACTTTCGGAAGATCGTTGATGACGATGTAAGGATATGTCGGGTTCCGCGCGAGGAAGTTCTGATGATAATCCTCCGCCGGATAAAACGTGCGCCCGGGCTCGACGGTTGTCACGATCGGCCCCGAAAAGACGTGCGCAGCATCGAGCTGAGCAATGTACGCCTTTGCGATCTCCGCCTGTTCGCCGGTTACAGGGAAGATCGTCGAGCGGTATTGCGTACCCCTATCCGGCCCCTGCCGATTGAGTTCCGTCGGATCGTGCGCAACGGAAAAGTAAATCTGCAGCAGGCGTCCATAACTGACCTTGTTCGGATCGAAGGTGACGCGAACGGACTCCGCGTGGCCGGTTCGGCCCGTGCCGACGATACGGTAATGTGCGTCTTCTTTCCTGCCGCCGGTATATCCCGAGACGGCTTCGCTGACGCCCGCAACGTGCTGAAAGACGCCTTGCATGCCCCAGAAGCATCCGCCAGCAAACACCGCCGTCTCCAAGGGTCCGGTGCCTTTAGCCGCTGCCTGTTCATCAAGCGCAGGAGGCGGAATGGTGTGTGCTTCCTCCGCCGATGAGAACGAAGCACCTAAAAAATTAATAGCTGCAGCGATCGACGCGCCCGCAATGAGCACATACCGAAGCCAATGCGTTTTCGACCCGGATTTCTTCGATGGATTTAACGCCATGGTTTACTCCATTGCGATAATTGAGACGCCCAGCCGCGCTTGGACATACAGCCCATACGATCTGGAGAATCTCATTGTTACATCGAGGTTCGGAGCCGATTTTTGAAGTTATCACTTTTTCCGGACAATGGCGTCGATTTCGATATCGATCTCGTCGCCAACCATCGAAGAATATGCGGTCATGTTGAAGGCGCTTCGTCGGATTTGCGCTGTCGCAACGAATTTCCGCGACCCCGCGCTATACTTCAAAGCAGGATCATTCTGAGGGTGGAGAGAGATCTCCAGCGTGACCGGCTTCGTGATACCGTTGACCGTGATATCTCCCGTCATCTCGGCCGTATCGCTTCCCGTTGACCGGACGGACCGGCTTTTGAACGTCATCGTAGGATCGGCTGCGACGTTGAAGAAATCGCTGCCTTTAAGGGCTTCATCAACGATCGGTTGGCCGGTTTCGAGGCTCGCCGTCGCAATCGTCGCTGAAACCCGGCTGCGCCACGGCGCATGCTCATCGAATTGCAAGGTGCCGTGACCTGATTGAACCGGCCGTGCTGCTTCGCCGGGCCCATTTCATAGGTGAAGCGCACCTCGGTGCGCCTCTTATCAAACTCGTAGATCTCCGAGTGCGCAGGCGCTGCAGCCAACACAATCAGTGCCGTCGCGATGGCACAAACCGACGGACGCCAGCAAAAATACGTTCCCATTACTGCCCCTCTCATCAGTTACTATGGGAGTGGACAGCAAAAGCGAGGGTTAGCGCTGTTCCCTAGGGAACAGCGACGCTTACCTGGAAATCCGCGATATCTTCGAACCCTCGAGAGTCAGGTTATACATCAGCCCCTGCGGATCGAGGACGAAGCCGACGACCGGGCTTGTGATTTTGTTCGTATCGATGGAACCGCCGATGCCTACAGTGATGATCGCCACGGAGCCATCGACCCCGACTTTCCAGCCGGCGGTGTTACGAAACTGATCGAGCGCATGAGGGGTCATGAACATTATGATGACCGAGCGCGATTGGATGCCGAGCTGAAATCCGAATGAGGCGGAGATGTCGTTATAATAGCCTGCGGTCCGGCCGCGGATGAGGAGAGCGCCTTCGCCGTACTCCCCGCCGAATCCGAACCCAGCCTTCACGATCGATGGAAAGACGAGCATGCCGACGGCTTTGTGGGCCAGCTCGCGAGCGCCGCGAACTTGGTAATAGAAGGTGTGGAGCGTCGCATCGACTCCGGCATCGATTTCCCCGCGTGACGCGGCTTTGCTTTGAGACGACGCGCCGACGATCGTCGCAAGCGCCAATATTGCGATCCCTAGGTGTTTCAGTGACATGAATATTCTCCCTCGTTCCCCATGCCGACGCATGCCGGTCTTTCGTGGCCAAATTCCGAATTTGTGCAGGAAATCGCATAGTGCAGCGCAACCGTGGCTCTTAACCGTGTTCGCCCCGGAAGCAGAATGTGAGCACGAAGCCAAAGCGAATAAAAAAAAGCCTCGGGATTCGACGAGCCTGGTGGTGGGCGGTACAGGGATTGAACCTGTGACCCCACGCGTGTGAAGCGTGTGCTCTACCGCTGAGCTAACCGCCCTCCTGAAGACGGACCTTATGCGAGCACCCGCTGGAGACTGTCAAGCATTCAAGGCTTCGCAGCAGTGGCGGGCAGCACGGATGCGCTGGATAGGATGGCTTCGATGGCGGCCCGGCTCGCATGTCCGTTCTGGATTTGGCTTTTCGGAGCGTACGCCGTCACGATGGCCGCGCGTCCCGAGCCGCCAAGGACCAGGATAAACCGCGATTCGGGTCCCTGCTTTCCCATGGCATCGGCTAACACGTACGTGTGCGGATCGCTTCGCTTCAGCGCGCCATTTTCGTAAGCGGCATGCGTATAACCCTGACTTGCCAGAAATTCGAGGAATTGCGGTCCTTTGAATTCTTGCAGAGCTTGCGGCGGCAGCTCCGAAACCTCGACGGAGATTCCTGATGCGTCCTCATGCAACAGGGGCGGCGGTCCCGCGACATCGTTGAAATCATCCGGCACTTCGAAGGCAACGGGTCCGACTACGGCTTTTCTCGCAAAGGCACTGGGCGCGAAAAGAGCTGTGCAGGCGACGATCGATAGGATCGTCGCGAGAAGGGGCCTTGGTGCAGGAAGCAGTCGCATGCGGGGTCCTTGTACGCGCGGAGTTGTCGCTTCGTACCGCTTTGCGCGTGCAAATGAAACCGGCCACACCTGCTTCTCTGTCGCAGGCTCGAATCCAGCTAAACTTTGACCGTGTCCTGCGTGCCACGTGGCCTTGCGCTCGACCCTTGCAAAATGCGATGTGTCGGAAAATCACGTGAGACGGTGGAAGGCGCGGCCGCGACTTCTTTGGGGATCGAAGTCGCGTGGGGGGAGGAAAGCTTGCAGCTCGACGAGCCGCCACGTCCATTTCCGATATCTCTGGGACTGAACAAGCTGGGCCTGATCGGGCTCCGCTCGCCGCTGCTTGCGACACTCATCATTCTCCTTATCACCGCCATCGCCGCTTTGGGATTGATGCGTCTCAAGGTAGATGACAGCCTGTCCGAGTTGTTCCGGACCAACACGCCCGAGTACAAAACCTACGAAGCGATCGATCGCCTGTTTCCGTCCAGCGAATACGACGTTCTCGTCGTCGTCGAAGGCAAGAAGCTTCTGTCGCGCGAAGGATTGACCGCTTTCGGCAATGCCGCCGCCGACCTGCAACTGACCGACGGGGTCGATGGCATCGTCTCGATGCTGTCGGCGCGTGGCAAGCCCGACGCAACGGGTTATGCGCCCCCCGTCGTTCCCGATGAATTGCCCGAGGATCAGGCTGGCTTCGACGCCGTGCTCTCGGCGCTGAAGAACAACGACATCGTCAAGGGCAAGTTTCTGTCCGCTGATGGACAGTTGGCGCTGATGGTATTGGCGCTTGATCGCAAAATCGTAAGCGAGAAATCGCCAAAAGAGGTCATCGCCGGAATAGAGGAAACCGCGAAGCAGGACCTCAACCCGGCCGGACTGTCGGTAAAGTTGGCCGGCGCGCCGGTCATGAAACTCGAAATCCATAACGCCGTTGAGCGTGACCAGATCGTCTATAACGGACTTGGTCTTCTTTTTGGCGCGACGATCGCGGCGATCTTCTTCCGTCGCGTATCGCTGATGCTCGTGGCCGCACTGCCGCCGGTCCTTGCCGTCACGTGGTCGCTCGGCCTTTTGGGCTGGCTCTCATTCAAGCTCAATCTGTTCCTCAACGTCATGACGCCGCTGATCATGGTGATGGGCTTCGCAGACAGCATGCAGATGGTCTCGGCCATCCGGATTCGGCTGCGCGAGGGCGACAGCAAGCTCGATGCGGTGCGTTTCGCAATCAACGTGGTCGGGCCTGCCTGCGTGCTTGCGCATGGCGCTGCGCTCTTATCCTTCTTGGCGCTGCTTTTTTCGGAGTCGGGCCTTATCCGGAACTTCGGCGAAGCTGGCGCTATGGCCGTCGGCATTTCGTTCTTGGCTGTCATTGTCGTGTTGCCGCTCTTGGCGCTGGTGTTCATCCGCAACGAAAAAACGCTGGCACGGGAGCATACCCCGGCGGACCGCATGATGGACGCGCTCGGCACGTTTGTCGGCGTGGTCGTCGACCGGGTCGTCGAGCACGCTGTGCTTTATACGTTGATTGGATTGGCGCTGTTCGGGGTATTTGCCCACTTCCATCTTGAACTCGAACCGCGATACCGGCTTGCCGACCAAGTGCCGGACCGGGAACAGGCGATCGCTGCCACGGGTCGCATCGATACCAAACTCACGGGCGCCAATCCGTTCCACGTCATGATTCGCTGGAAGAAGGGCAGCACCAGCCTCTACGCCCCCGCGACGCTGAAAGTCATCGAGGACACGCACCTCGCGCTAGAAAAGGCGGCGGGCCTTGGAAACGTCTGGTCACTCGAAAGCCTGAGGTTGTGGCTGCGCGAGAGCGGCGAGGACAACGTCGAGACCATCAAGAAATACGTCAATCTGTTGCCCAAACATCTGGTCAGGCGTTTCATCGACAAAGATCAGGATGCGGTTCTCGTTACCGGTCGGCTTCCGGACGTCGACGCAAGCAAGATCCTGCCGATTGTCGAGAAGGTGGACAAGGCGCTCGATCCGGTTCGCAAGGCATATCCGAACTATGAGATTTCGGTAACGGGATTGCCCGCACTCGCGGCACGCAACAGCTACCGGATGATTTCTCAGCTCGACGAAAGCATTCCGCTTTGCGTGCTCGTCGCGGCTTTGCTGTTGGCGCTGGCTTTCCGGTCAGTGTTCGTCGGTTTGATCAGCCTGCTGCCCGGACTCTTTCCGGTCGTCGCGTCAGGGGCATTGCTCTATTACATGAGCGGCGGCCTCGAATTTGCGTCGGTCGTCGCATTGCTGGTTGTTTTCGGACTCGGAGTTGACGCACTCATCCACTTCCTGAACCGGCTTCGGCTCGAAGAGGGTCCGGGGATTCCGCCCGAGCTTGCCATCCGCAGGGCGCGCGTGCTCGTCGGACCGGCGATCATTCTGACGACGATCGTCCTGGCTTTCGGCCTCGGCGTGACCGTCTTTTCCGACCTGCCGTCGTTGCGCTTGTTCGGATTTGTTTGCGGCGTGACGCTGCTCGCGTCGCTCATCGCCGATCTCGTCTTTCTTCCGGCGACGATTCTCGTCTACCGCCGTTATATCAGCGGTCATTTCTGAAGCCGCCACCGTTGCCCGCTGGCCTGAAGGCAGGTTAGTCTCGTATGCGCGCAGGTGCATCGAGAGGCCGCGATGACCCAGAAGCTGATATTCATCCTGGCGAATACGGACCCTTGTCGACCCGGCGAACTGGGACCGCCTCTCGTTCAGGCAGCGGTCGCCGCTGGCATGTCGTATCACGTCGAGGTCATTTGCACGGGTTCGTCTGCCAAGCTGCTCAAGAATGGCGTGGCGGGCGACATTCACCTGAAGCCGGGCGACCCGCGCTCAGTGCACGATTTCATCAAGGACGCGCACGCAGCCGGCGTCAGGTTCTTCTGCTGCTCGACCGGCCTCGATCTTCTCGACATGCACAAGGACGATCTGATCCCCGAATGCTGCGGCGTTGTCGGGGCGGCGCACGTCATCGAAGAAATCATGTCGGGCGAAAGCAAGGTGCTCACGTACTGACGGGCGTGTTTGCAAACTTGCCGATGATTGGCGGCAGATTGCGATAATCGTCGATGATCGCATCGGGGCCATACGAGGCGACCGGATCGATGCTGTAGCCAAAGCTAACGGCAACGATTGGGATCTTGGCCGCTTTGGCGGTGCGAATATCGGTTTCGCTGTCGCCGACCATGATCGCCGCTTCTGGCCGGCCACCCGCGCGCGCGATCGTGCCGGTGAGGTGCTTCGGGTCGGGCTTATAAGCGCCGAGGCTGTCGCGTCCCGTCAGAGCCGAGAAGTAACCGTCGAGCTTGAGTGACGAGAGAACCGCCTTCGCCTGCATTTCGATCTTGTTCGTGCAGACCGCGAGCGTCGCACCTGCGTCCCGCAACCCCTCCAAAGTTTTGACGACATGCGGATAAGGAAGGCTCCGCTCGGCGATATGTGTACTATAGTACGCGATGAAGACTTCGAAGAGGTCGTGAAGCTCGCGTTCGGACAAGGTCCGGCCATGCGATTTGATCGCGCCGTCGATCATGGCCAAAGCTCCGTGCCCGACGAAGGGTCGGATTTCGAGTTCGTTCACGCGGCCGAGGCCCAAAGTTCCGAGCACATAATTGGTTGCCTCTGCGAGATCGGGCGCGGTGTCCACAAGGGTCCCGTCGAGGTCGAAAACAATCGTCCAACCCTTCATGAATTCTCCTTAAATCAGGCCGCACCGTACCGGCAGGCTTATCCCTTGTCACGGCTTCACGAAGGCATGTCGCACGCCGCTCGCTTGAAAGGGCTTTGCCGGAAGCATACAGAGGGCGCGCCGAATAGGGTGAGCATTGAAGTCACGGTACGGCGGAATTCCTGGGAGCGGGCATGAGCAGTGACGACTTGAAGCGACAGGCGGCCGAGCAGGCGCTGAATTATGTCGAAGACGGCATGAAGCTGGGGCTGGGCACGGGATCGACGGCGGCCAGATTCGTCGAGCTTCTCGGCGCCAAGGTCAAAGCCGGCCTAAAGGTTGTCTGTGTGCCGACGTCGGAGGCGACCCGCGCGCAGGCCGCGGCTCTCGGCATCCCGCTCGCGACACTGGACCAATATCCCGCACTCGATCTGACGGTCGACGGCGCCGATGAGATCGATGATGAGCTAAGGCTAATCAAGGGAGGCGGGGGCGCGCTTTTGCGAGAGAAGATTGTGGCCGTCGCATCCGAACGCGTCGTGATCATCGCCGACAGCAGCAAGCGTGTCGATGTGCTTGGCCGCTTCCCCCTGCCGATCGAAGTCGTGCCCTTCGGACTTACCGCAACTGAAAGGCTCATCGCCGGAGTGGCCGCGGACGCCGGATGCGAGGGCGAAATCAAATTGCGCACCGGCCCGAACGGTGCGCCCTATGTGACGGATAATGGCAACCATATTCTCGATTGTTTCTTCGGCGCGATTGACGACCCCGAAGCGTTGGATGACGCTTTGAAGCTTGTTCCAGGCATTGTGGAGAGCGGCCTATTTCTCGGCATCGCCGACATCGGCATTGTCGCCGGTCCGCAGGGCATCGAGGTGCTGTCGGCAGAGGAAACGGATTTCGATGAGGAGACCTGATAATGCGTTCAATTTTGTTTGCGCTTTTTCTCGCCGTTGGCTTCGCGCTGCCCACATTCGCCGAGGAGACGCCACCGCCTGTTGATCCGGCGCGCATTGCAGCCGCCCGGGATCTGTTGGAAGTGACCGGCGTCACCAAGCAGATGGACGGCATGGTTCAGGCCATGTCGCGCGGCTTCGCGAAGGGCGCAAATGCCGATACGTCGGAGGCCGGCAAAAAGCTCTCGGCACAATTCGATTCCGGAATGAAGAAGCTGCTCGAATATAAGGATCAGATGATTTCGGATTTCGCAGTTCTTTACGCGCAGACCTTCACCGCCGAAGAAATGAAAACGGTCGCGGATTTCTATCGCTCCGGCGCGGGCGCGAAGTTCATCGCCAAGACACCCGAGCTGATGCAGAAGGGTGCAGCCATCGGCATGAAGTACAGCGAGAAAATCGCTGACGAGATGAAGGCGGCATCGCCACCGCCAGCGCCCGAGCAGAAATAGCAAGAGCCTCATTCGCATGCCTGAATTCGACTACGACCTCTTCGTCATCGGTGCGGGATCGGGCGGTGTACGCGCAGCGCGCATTGCGGCGAGTCACGGAGCACGCGTCGCAATTGCCGAAGAATATCGCGTCGGCGGCACGTGCGTTATTCGCGGTTGCGTTCCGAAAAAACTTCTCGTCTATGCGAGCCGCTTTACCGACGAGTTCGAGGATGCCGCGGGCTTCGGCTGGACGCTTGAGGATCCCAAGTTCGATTGGCCGTCACTGATCGCCTCGAAAGACAAAGAGATTGCACGCCTTGAAGCTGCTTATCGCGCGACGCTGAGCAAATTCAGCGTCGAGCTCTTCGCGGAACGCGCAACACTCGGCGGGCCGAATGAAATTCGCCTGCAGAAATCTGGCCGCACGATTTCCGCTAAGACGATCCTTGTCGCGACAGGCGGACACCCCAACGTCGACCCGAAGCTGCCAGGCATCGAGCACACCATCACCTCGAATGAAGCCTTCCACCTGAAGGAAATGCCTCGCCGCATCGTCGTCGCGGGCGGCGGCTACATTGCCGTCGAATTCGCATCGATCTTCAATGGGCTCGGCGCCGACGTGACGCTGATCTATCGCGGCGGTAAAATTCTTCGTGGCTTCGACGAGGATTTGCGCGATGCCCTCACTGCAGCGATGACAAAACGGGGCGTTCGCATCGTCACGAGCCAGGTCTTCACACGAATTGAGAAGACCGGAACGGGCCTCATCGGCCATCTGACCAGTGGCGAAACATTGAACGCCGATACGATTATGTTCGCGATCGGCCGCTCTCCTAATACGGCGGGGCTGGGGCTCGAAGCCGCCGATGTAAAGCTCGACGGCGAGGGCGCGGTCGTCGTGGAAGGGAATTCGCAAACGACGGCTCCTTCGGTTTACGCCGTGGGCGATGTCACCAATCGCGTGAACCTGACACCTGTTGCCATTCGCGAAGGACACGCGTTCGCCGACACTGTCTTCGGCAATAAGCCGTGGAGTGTCGATTATTCGACGATTCCGACCGCAGTCTTCTCGACGCCGGAAATCGGAACCGTCGGGTTCTCGGAATCTGAAGCCCGCACCCAGTTCGGCGAAATCGATGTCTACAAAGTCAGCTTCCGGCCGATGAAGGCGATCCTCGCCGGTCGCGACGAGCGCATGTTGATGAAGTTGGTCGTCGAGGCCGCCACCAGTCGTGTGGCGGGAGTGCACGTCGTCGGTCCGGATGCCGCCGAAATTATCCAGATGGCCGCCGTCGCCATCCGCATGGGCGCCAAGAAAGCCGATTTCGATCAGACCATCGCACTGCATCCATCGGCCGCGGAAGAACTCGTGACTCTGCGCGAGAAATGGGTCGCACCCGGCGAGGCGGCTGGTTGATTGCCAAACGGCGGCGCTCTAAGGCTTGCGCCACGAAATTCGGGCGAGAGGGCGAGAATGACACGTCTCAGCGGAAAAGTGGCGATCGTTACTGGTTCAGGCGGCGGGATAGGGCAGGCGATCGCACGGCGTTTCGCGGCCGAGGGGGCGCACGTTTGGGTCACCGATATCAACGGCGAGACGGCGGAAGAGACGGTTCGCGGCATCAAAGCCAAGGGCGGCGCCGCGACGGCCATGCTCGTGGACGTCTCCAAGGGACAGGATCTGACGGCGCTCGTTCGTAGCGTCGAGGCCGCGCACGGACGAGCCGATGTTCTCGTCAACAATGCGGGCATTCTCGTCAGGGGCGAGGTGCGTCAGCTTTCGGACGCGGACTGGACGAAGCTGCGCGAAGTCAATCTCGACGCGATCCTGAGGCTCTCCCGCGACGCCCTTCCTTTGTTGCGCAAGTCGCAATCTCCGGCGATCATCAACATTTCTTCGATCATGGCGCATCGCGGCCTGCGCCCGCTCGCGGCCTACACGGCGACGAAAGGCGCGATCACGGCTCTGACGAAGGGCCTCGCCGTCGAATACGCGCCTTTCAACATTCGCGTGAACTCAATTGCGCCGGGATACGTCGAGACCGGAATAACCGACCGGCTGCTGAAATTACCGCCGGTCAAGCAAGCCCTGATCGACAAGACGCCGATGGGCCGGCTTGGCCGACCCGAGGATCTGGTCGGGGCGGCGGTCTTTTTTGCGTCCGATGACAGCCTATATTGCACCGGTTCGGAACTGGCCGTCGACGGCGGTATGGGGGCTGGACTTTAGTCGGCCGTTTGCCCGGCAAGGCTAGCTGGCGCAGAGACGTAATATCTCTTATAAGCCGGATAAATCGACGCAGAACGGAGCTGGACGGCGCGCCGGAACGTGCGGCCGCAGGCCCGTTCTCCAGGAGTATAAGATGGCATCCGCCAGAGAGACAGAGAAGTGGGCGCCGGACAGCTGGCGCTCGAAGCCGATCGTGCAGGTCCCGGAATACCCAGCGGCGAAGGCGCTGCACGACGTGGAAGAGCGTCTCTCGACGTTCCCGCCGCTCGTTTTCGCCGGCGAAGCACGCGAGCTGAAGAAGCAACTCGCGACGATCGCCTCGGGAAGCGGTTTTCTGCTTCAGGGCGGTGACTGTGCCGAAAGCTTCGTCGAGCATAGGGCCGACAACATCCGCGACTTCTTCCGCGTCTTTCTCCAGATGGCGGTCGTTCTGACCTATGCCGGCGGCGAGCCCGTCGTCAAAGTCGGCCGCATTGCCGGCCAGTTCGCCAAGCCGCGTTCCTCGCCGACCGAAAAGAAAGATGGCAAGGAGCTGCCGAGCTATCGCGGCGACATCATCAACGGCATGGAGTTCACGCCTGAAGCCCGCATTCCCGATCCTGCCCGCCAGTTGGAGGCGTACCGGCAGTCGGCGGC
>ERZ778017.2120-NODE-2120-length-16908-cov-111.076604_pt1 | contig 16908 bp, 20 predicted proteins | sample MGYA00375747_ERZ778017 | MGnify/ENA primary metagenome ERZ778017 (study PRJEB29350, sample SAMN05509838) | bioreactor metagenome | biome: bioreactor; material: wastewater | place: South Africa: University of Cape Town | collected 2014-03-17 ...
CCACCAAACTAACAGCGCAACGGACCGTAACAGCCCGAGCGTTACGATCCATTCCATTGTTACGATCATTGCCGTTTGCGTGCAGCACGCAGGATGGACTAAGCTGACCGTGAAGTCCCGGGGCTACTCCGCTCCCGGCCAAGAGCCGGTGATGAACCTCGGGTATGAATCTCGCAAGAGATAGTGGCCCGCTAGGCTTCGGCCGGCGGGCCACGACCATTCCCCGGCGACCCGAACCGGATTCGCCCCGGTAACGCCACTGCCCCCATAACCGCATAGAGTGATGATCATGCCGGACCAGAAGCCACGCGTAACCGGGGCCACCACCTGGCGTGACGTGCGCGCCAAGGCCATCCAGGAAGGCCGCCTGAGCGAGGAGGCGGTGGCAGCGCACAAGCGCCGCCTGATCGCCGCCAACAACGGCCACGCCCTAGCCGAGCGCCGGCAGGCCGCCGGCCTCACCCAGGCCGAGCTGGCAGCGCGCCTAGGCGTACCCGAGACGCACGTCGCCCGCCTCGAGGACGGCCACCCGGACGAGGTGCGGTTCGCGGCGCTGCGCTCCTACCTGCGCGCGCTCCGCGGCGAGCGCAGCCCCCAGGACCCGAGATGAACGACCCGCGGCCTGGCACCCCACACGGGCACGGCAACCTGCTGGCGGGGCACTTCTACCGCGTCGTCCGCCGCGGCCCAGGCGCCCAGCAGGCCATCCGCGAGCCGGCGAACCTGGACGAACTGCGTAACGCGGTGCGCTCCTTGCTGGAAGGCCTCGAGCCGGGCGCGTTCCGCCTGCAGAGCAACGCCGTCACCATCACCGGTACGCGCGACGACGAAGAAGTCACACTCACCGTCCAGCACTTCGTCGCGCAACCCACCGACGTCTGGGCAGCCGCCTCAGGCGGACCCACCACCGACTCAAGCGCCTGGAGCGACACCGTTGCCCAGGAAGCCCACCGGCTCGGCTGGTACGTGCGCGGCCTCCACCAGGAAACCGACGACGCCTAGAAGCCCTCCACAACCGTTAAGAGCCCCGTCAACCGCTCCACGCTGAAGTCCTTGAGCCTGCCGACCAGGAGCAGGGACACCTCCACCTCGCTCAAGGAGAGCGCCTCAGCAACCTCCTCGGAGGTCCAACCGCGCGCCTCCACCGCATCGAGGATCCGGCTCGCCAGACGCGCCTGAGCCAGACGCTCCTCGGGATCGGGCAGGCCCAGGTCCGCGAAGACGTTGCCGCTACCTGTGATAATCAGGCTCTCTTCCTCGCTTCGCTTCATGACACCTACCTCGCCCGCACGAGCCGACGCGGCCCCTCAGTAGCGCTCGTCGTCGCGCAGCTTTCTGATGAACTCGCCGGCGCTTTCGCGCATGGGCGGCACGCTGGCGCGCAGGCGCGCGCCTTCCGGTAAGCGCGCCGCGCCCTTGGGCGGCGTCAGGTGCGCCACGGGCTTGCCGTACCGCGTGATGATGACCGACTCGCCTGCCTCGACGGCCACCAGCAGCTTCGACCACTGTCTGCGCGCCTCGGTAACGCTCACACTCCGCACCAGCCGCATTCTCCTGCAACTAAGGCTACGTCACGGCCCCTATTTGCCGGGGCGAGCGCGGCGCGCTCCAGCAGGCCCGGCCGGTAGTGAGAACGGCCCACCGTGGGGGATCGGCGGGCCGTCGCCCTAAAGTACCAACGCCTCCAGCTGCCGAACAGCCTCACTTCCTTCGCCGAACTCGGCCGCCACCAGGCGCCTGAACTCCGCCAGCGGCACGACGCAACCCGAAAGCGCCGGCAGCGGCAAGCGCTCCAGCAGATCAGCGAGCACCTCGAGCTCGTCCCGAAGGAGCCAATTGACAACCGCGTGGGCGATGATCAGGTCCTCGAGCGACATGCCCAACGGTAGGCGCTCCAAAGCCACTCATGGCAGACAGGTTGGCTCAAACCTAGGAAACCTAGGCCGCAACTCAGGCGGGTGCGCCCGACAGCATGTGCTCGACTAGCTCCAGCACGACCTCATCCTCGTCCGCGTCGATCAGCTCCTGCGGCACGTCGCCGTCCAACGCCGGGTGCGGCGTCCTTAGCCACAGCTCCACGCTCGCCTCGTCATAACCCGACAACTGGCGCAGGCCCTCACGAATCTCCTCAATCAGACTTCCCACGCTCTGCTCCCCTCACGCAGTTATACTGCTTCCATAGACCCCGGCTCCTTCCTCTCCGGCTCACCGCCGCGACGAAGCCCGGGGCTTTTCTTACCCACTCAAATTAGCTGACGTGACCGCACGTCCCGCCCCAGTCGGCACGTGATCGACCGCACCTAACGAAATCAATTCGCAACCCTGCCTTGTCATGTCCAGTATTGACTGGCCTTGTCGAGGCTTGTCGGGCCTAGGCGTGGCTGGCCTGGCCCTGGAGGGTTCACATGGCCCTCTACACTCTGATTTGCAGCACGAGCCAACCGTCTTCTTAACGGCACCTGTGGATTATAACAGCCTACGTGTTATAATCCATTTAGATGTTAAGACCGGGCGAGGACCTCGCTAACGCTGTCGCAGCTCACCTCCAAGAGGTGACGGGGCAACCGACGCGCCTCGAGCCCTGCCCGCACACTCCCCTACCCGCCTACCTGGCGCACGCCTTCGATCTCGCCTGCGGGGACATCCTTGACGTCGCGTGCGTGTTCGCGACCCCACTGCCCGAAACTCCGCGAGCGGCGGCGGCGCTCGAGAAGCGCCTAGCCCGCCTCGCTGAAGCGTTCGGCCGGCCGGCGGTGCTGGTCCTCGACGACCTGCCAGCCCGCGACCGGCAGCGCCTGATGGCGCGACGCGTGCCGTTCATCGTGCCCTTCGTCCACGCCTACCTGCCGCTCGCCCTCATCGACTCGCGCGAGCGCGCCAGGCCCCGCGGCAACTTCTCAGACGCCGCCCCCGAAACGCTCGCGCCCACCACACAACTCCTCCTCCTCCACGCCCTCCTCACCGACGACGCAGGCGACCTGTACGCCCAGGAACTGACGCGCGCCCTGGACGTCTCGGCCATGTCGGTGAGCCGGGCCTTCAAGGAGCTCGAGGCGACTGGCCTCATCACGCGCCCGCGCGAAGGCCGCCCGCGCCCCGCGCGCTTGACGCACCCCAAGCGCGAGACGTGGCAGCGGGCGCAACCGCTGCTGCGCTCGCCGGTGCGCGCGCGCTACCTCACGGCCACAAGCCACATCCCCGGCGCCCTCGAGGCGGGCCTAAGCGCGCTCGGGCGCCTCAGCGACCTAGCGCCACCACGCGAGCCCACCGTCGCGCTCGCTCAAGAAGCATGGCGCGAACATGAGGCCGAACTACAGCCGGAACCGTACAGCGACGGCGCCCTCGAGCCGCACCACACGCTCGTGGAGGTGTGGTGCTACGACCCGCGCGTCCTAACGCAAGCCCCTCACGTCGACGTGCTATCACTCTGCCTCTCCCTGCGCGAAACTCACGACGAGCGCGTGGAGGCGGCGCTAGAACAAGCGCTAGCGGCCCTGGCATGGTGAAAGGCCTGGAACTCTTCCGCGACCACTTCCGGGAGTACTCCGACTGCTACGCGCTCATCGGGGGCACCGCCAGCCAGCTCGCCATGGAGGAAGCAGGCCTCGGGTTCCGCGCCACTAAGGATCTCGACATCGTCCTGTGCATCGAGGCGATCGACGAACGGTTCCTGGGAGCGTTCTGGGCCTTCGTGAAAGCCGGCGGCTACAAGCACCAGGAGCACGACACGGACGCGCGCACCTACTACCGCTTCCAGCAACCAAGCAACGTCGCTTACCCCTATCAGCTCGAGCTACTCTCCCGCCGACCCGAGGGGATTAACGTGCCACCGGGTGTGCACCTGACGCCCATACCCACCGACTCGGACCTCTCCAGCCTCTCGGCCATCCTGCTGAACGACGATTACTACCACTGGGTCATGGAAGGCCGTCACAACAATGACGGCGTGGCGACCGTCGGCCCGCAGCACCTCATCCCCTTGAAGGCGCACGCCTACCTCGACCTGACCGCGAGGCGCGAGCGCGGCCAAGAAGTCCAATGGAGCGACATCAAGAAGCACCGCAACGATGTCGTACGCCTTGCGCAGCTCCTCACACCAACGCCCATCGCGAGCGTCCCCACTGTCGCCCGCGCCGACATGCGCAATTTCCTGGATACTCACGGCTTGAACGAAGACGACCTTAGGAACCTCAAGGTCACCTTCGCGACCCTAGAAGAGGTCACCCGCCTACTTGAGACCGCTTACGCGCTAAACAACTGACCATCGAAACCATTGCGCCTACGCGGCCGACGGCGCGCCCTCACGGTACGCCGCCCCCTCTACTCCCAGGTCTCGCTTGCAAGATTCGCAGCCAACTGCGCGGCCTCGGTAAAGTCTCCGACAACCTTCTGCGCGTCGGCATAGCGCCGGCCCATAATCCCGCCCGGCGCCACTTTCTCGAAACCAGTGGCATGAGAGACCCCACAAAAGAAGCGGTGGTCCATTGCGACCGCGCACCCGCACTCCTCCCCGGCGTCCACGATGATGACACGCAACCTCTCGTCGTACTCGTCAGTGTGCCCGCCAGACACGAGCTCCATATCTAGCTTGCCGTCCACAAACCTCACGTTGAAGACTCCGTCGTTCTCCCACAAGGCCTGCACGCGCTTATCCCTGTAAGTATCTGTGAATGCGTGCGTCGAATAGCCGCTGTCGGAGGAGCGGAAGAAGATGCCGTGCCGCATGTTGATCTCTAGGCCATTGCCGCACGGCACGATTCTCCTCACGAAGCAGGAGCGGTCCACCAAGCCAGTCTCCCGGCAGCACTCCTCGTAATCCCGTACCACGGCGCCCATCTCTTACTCGTAAGGCTGAAAAAGCCCCTGAGCCACTTCAATGACGACCTCGAAGGTGACACTGCAGAAGATTTCGACCAGCTCGCTCACGCTCACCCTCCGCACCAGCCGCCTCCCGCAACCAAGCTAACGCCAACACTCCACTGCGCTTCCCGACCCGTAGTCAGAGAACAGCCCGCCGTGGGGGGCCGGCGGGCCGTCGCGCTAGAGTATCAACGAATCAAGCTGCCCGACAGCCCAGCAGCCCTCCCCGAACTCCGCCGCCACCAAACGCCTCAACTCCACCAACGGCACCACGCAACCACGCGGCGCCAGCAGCGGAATACGCTCCAGCAGATCCTCCCACTCCGCGAGCTCATCCCGCGACAACCACGCCCCGACAGCGTGAGCGATGATCAGAGCCTCGAGAGACATGCCGAATGCTAACCGCGGCTCCACACGGCGTCGCGGCCAGGTTTGTCCTACCCCAAGGGTCCTAGGCTGCGGCCTACGACAGATTCAAACCTGTTTCTCGTCAGGTAAGCGTCGGTAGTGACGGGTAGCATGGAATACGTTGCACCCCCACCTGGAGCCGCATCGCTTGAGGGGGTAAAGCATGAGGGATAGTGGTAGGCCCGAACAGACTGTCGCTGGCACAGCACCGCTTAATATTGCCATCGGATCGGGGCCGGTTGGAAGCATTGCGGCCGGAGTGCGCAAGGACCTCGCGCTCGTCAAAGCGGCGCTGCTATACGCGGACCGGGTCACCTTGCGAAGCCCCATCACGACCATGCTGGTGGCGGTGGCAGCCCTGCGAAGCCTGACGCTTGACGAGAAGGTCGGACTCATAGTCCACCTCGCACCTGTGCTTGACCAAGAGACCGGCGAGAAGTTGGCCCACGACCTCCAAGGCGCCTTTGCGACAGCTAACCGGCAACGACGCCGCCAGCTCGAGGGCCGCATCAGGAGCGCGTTCGACAGCATCAAGGCGAGGGCCACCGAAATGCTGAACGACTTCGGGGCGAACGATCATATCCGCGCAACACAGCTCGACGCGCTCGACATTCAGTCGTTCAACATGGGGGTAGGAGGCGGCGTTATCTCCTCCATAAGGCAAGCAGCCGGAGCTCCCAACTATCACGACCCCGACGTCACTCACCAGTTTATCGACGGGGTCCTGGCGGATATACGTAACCCAAACACCTTCCCCATGCTCGACGCGCACACGAAGCGGATAATTAACGCCGGCGTGCGAGAGGGAGTGTTCCAGTTTACGGACGCCGAGGTGAAGAAGGGACAGCACGTCGCCTTAGCGGGCCACGTATTCGACCGCCTCCCCGTCTTCGAAAGAGCCTCGATCGACGAGTTGGTCGACGTGCGGATGCAACTACAAGTCCCACTTGTGCGCTTCCGTTCCGCGATGATCCGCTTCGGCGCGGCCGTGAAAGAAGCGCCCGGGGACGACGATTTTCGCACCGAGGCCGAACTCATCTTGCTCCAAGAGGTGGAGCCCGCCCTCATAGAATTGGACGAGCTCGTCCGTGAGAACTCCTACCTACGGCAGCTGCTCAACGCGGTCATCGGTGACCGCAAGGCGCTGGTGGGTGCACTAGGCCTGGCGATGACCAACTGGGGGGCAGTTGGCCGGAGAGCTACTAAGCGTTCCGGCCAGCGCGGTCGCCGGCATGCTCGCCACGCATAGCGCCTGGAAGGCCGAAGCCAACCGAAGGAAGCTGGACAAGCAGATACGAAGCCACGAGATGTACTTCGTCTACCACCTGCACACCCTCGAAGACTGACGAACGCGGGCTCCTCTCCGGCCACGATCACACCAGGTGACACAGCGCCCAAAAGGCCGTGGCAAACGAACTCGGCTCATCAGCGACAAGTTGCTTCAGGCCATCGCGGATCTCCTCGACCACCACACCCATCCCGCCGGCAGGAGCACCTGCTTATACTGCAATCGTAGACCCCGGATTCTTCCTCTCCGGCCCAAGCGGCCGCGAAGAAGCCCGGGGCTTTCTGATGCAGCTCGATACCGGCCGTGACCATCTCTGAGATGAGTCAGTTTCGACAATTAACAACCAAGGCACCGCAGCCATCCACAGAAAATGCCCATTAGCGAGCGATGTAGTCAGTGCCTACTGGAGCTGGCACGCAGACAGCACCCTGGCGATCCGCTCAGACGAGGCCCATCCCAGAAGCGTATCTGAGAACGGCCCCATGCGGCCCACGCTGCGACGCGAGTTTACTTCGGAATGAACTACGACGCGTGAGCGCCGCCAGGCTCCGCTCCATTAACCCAGCGTCCCAAGTGTGAGCCATATGTCCCGTAACTAGGGCGTATGGCCCAGATGTGGGGCGGCAGTGATACCATCACGCATGGATCTCTCGGCTCCACATCTAGTCGTTCTCCCCGCGGCCGTTGGGGGCGTCCTGTCAGCCCTGGCCGGCACCACGAGGCCATTGAGCGGCCGCGAGGTTGCCCGGCTAGGCGGCGTCGCCCGCAGCACGGCGGCGCGCGCGCTTCAGCATTTGGTAGAGCATGGCCTGGTAAGGGTGCAGGAGGCCGGTGCCGGTGCGGCGCTCCTGTATACGCTCAACCGCGAGCACCTGGCTGCCGAACCGGTCCTCGCTCTGCTGGGTCTACGTCGCAGCCTCGTCGACCGACTCAGAAGCGAAATCGAAGGCTGGCCCCTACCGCCACTGCACGCGTCGCTCTTCGGCTCCGCCGCGCGAGGTGACGGCAGCACCGCCAGCGACATCGACGTGTTCATCGTTAGGCCAGCCGCGGTGGCGGTAGAGGACGCGCGGTGGCGCTGCCAGCTCGACCGCCTCGCCGACCTGGTGGTGAGTTGGACCGGGAACCACGCGGGGATCGCCGAGGTGGCGGAGCAGGAGTTGGGGCGACTGGCGCGCGAGCGTCCGCTCGTCGTCGAGGAGCTTGAGCAGGACGCTGTCGCCCTCGTGGGACCCGCCGTCGCAACCCTGCTGGAGCGGGGAAAACGATGAGCCGCCAGCGTGGCCGTACGCAGGCATGCGGCCCGGCGGAGGCGCGCACCCGGGCGGGGACGGCCGCGAAGTTCCTGGAGGTCGCGGGCCTGATCGACAGCGAGGACGAGGGGGCGTTCCGGAACGTAGCCGCCTCCTTGGCGGTCCTCGCCGGCATCGCGGCAGCGGACGCGGCCTGCTGCCGCGCCTTGGGTCGCCGCTCGCGGGGCAGCGACCACCACGACGCAGAGGCGCTGGTTGCCGAGATCTCGCCGGGCGGCGCGGAGGCAGCCACCTGGCTGCGGCGCCTAATCGATCTGAAGGACACGGCGCAGTACGGGATCATCTACGTGAGCCGCGACGACCTAAAGGTTGCGATGAGGCAGGCCGAGAGACTCGTTGCCTTCGCCAACGAGGTAATCCGGCGGTAGGAGCAACCTGACGAAGCGACAAAAGTGCGCTTGCTCGTGATGCCGCAGCAGGAAGTCCTCGCCTAGACCTCCGTATTCTGCTCTCGACTCCACTTACCGCCCTCTCTAGAAGCGCGGCGCTTCTCGCGTGGCTGTTCCCACCCCTAACCTCCTTCCTACAGCGGGAAGAACTGCGCGAAATAGCCAGCGCCGAAGGCAGGCCACTCGATGACCTGACCGCTGAAGCTGTCGCCCGCCAACTAACGCAGAAGCGCGAGACCCGACCTCACATCATGGCCGTCTACGAGCGAAACCACCAAGAGTTCGCCGACCTCTATACCAAACTCTCCGAATAACCCACAAGCGACTAATGCTAGAGCGGGCCCGGAACTCTGGAGCAGGGCGGCCGGAGCCGACGCCTGGGCGACCCATACGCCGCCTGCTAAGCTCTCCTGGTAGTCCTGAGGCTACTCCCCTCCCAGCCTTATGCCGGTGATGAACCCGGGTTTGAGCCACGCCTGCGGCCCGAACGGACGGACCGCTGTTCCATACCCGCCCGCCACCACCGCAGCGAGCAGCCCGGGAACAAGCCGCCACCCCTCGAGAGAACCAAGAAGTCGCCATGGCCAGGAAATGGAAGGAGATTCGCGCACGAGCCATTAGCGAAGCACGCCTAGACGACCAGAAGATCGCAGCACACAAAGGCCGCCTGCTCGCCCCGCAACTCGGCTATGAACTCGCCCAGCGCAGACAGAATGCGGATATCGTGCTCGAGGAGCTGCCGCAGCGCCAACAGGTTACTGCGGTCGAACTCACCTACATATTGCAGGGACAACTGGACCGCGTGCGCGTGGCCACTTTGCGGGCGTACATTAGCTCGCTGGGCGGCAGACTCCGGATCACCGTTAGGTTCGGGGATGAACACACACGCCATCACTGACTACTAGCTAAGCCGAACACCACACCTGCGCCTGTTGCTAGGCGCTGGCGCCTCGCTCGCGAGATGCGGGTAGATTGTGATGGCGGCGGAGGTGCCCACATCGCCCGTGCCGACTATCAGCAAGTCATAGTCGGAGTTCCCTGAAGTAGGTCATTTCCGCAGACCAGGCCCTCCCGTGAGGGGGGTCAAGTGGTGGTGGTGCGCTAGCCGGCGGCGCTTAGGCGAGATAAATGCAGCCTTGTCCTTCGCAGGTGGGGAGCGGTTGTGCCTTAGCCCGCTCCAGCCGGCCTGCGCGGTCGGCGTCCTCGGCGCCGTAGTAGCGGCACGCATTTACACTGCGCTCAGCTGCAAGGAGGCCCAAGTCCGTCCAATAGTGCAAAGCTTTCACCGGTTCGCGCGGGTGCAGCGCCAGTTGCCCAATCGTCATATCTCATGCTAGAGCTGAGTCCTAACCCGCACGTTGCGGGAACCAAAGCAATTCCGGGTCCGCCGCTGACTGTTTGGGTGGGCTTCCCACCGGGCGCGAAGAGGCGTCTCATTACCAGCCAAGCACGCCAGCGCCCGTTCCGGTTCGCTCCGCGCCTACGATCCCCCACTTGTCACGGTACGGGGCGTACGCTTACACTTCGCCGATACCTGAGCACACCACTCGGGATTAAACTGCACCCATGACGGGCCAACCCCCTCGTGACTAGGAGAACCAGCATGATAGGCAACACGCAGACGCTCGCCGTCCTCCGGCCGTTAATGACTCTCGTCTTGTTCACGTTGGTGAGCACCGCCTTCGCCCAGCCGGACGCGGCCACGTGCGACGGCCGTTTGGTGGAGCACGCCATGGGCATCACCTGCGTGCCGCTCCAGCCGCAGCGTGTAGTGGTGCTCGACACCGGCGAGCTTGACAGCTCCCTGGCGCTGGGCGTCGTTCCGGTGGGCGCGGTAAGCGCCTTCGCCGCTGGCAGCTTCCCTGAGTACCTCGGCGACCGCACCGGCGGCATCGCCCTGGTGGGAACTATCGCCGAGCCGAATTTGGAGGCGATCCTCGCACTGCACCCGGACCTGATCCTCTCTAGCCGCCTGCGGCACGAGGCCATCTACGACCAGCTCTCCAAGATCGCACCCACCGTCCTCACGGAGACCGTGGGCGTGGTGTGGAAGCAGAACCTGCTCTCCAACGGCGAGAGCTTGGGCAAGCTAGCCGAGGCCGAAGCGCTGCTCGCCGACTACGACGCGCGCCTGGCCGACCTGCGCGCCGCGCTCGGTGACCTGCCGACCGTCTCCGTCGTCCGCTTCCTCCCGGGACAGGTGCGCATCTACCTCTCCGAGTCGTTCATCGGCACCATCATCTCCGACGCGGGGTTGCCGCGCCCCACTGCCCAGCAAGCCAAGGAGTTCGCGCTCTACGTGGACCGCGAAGGCATCGCGCTGATGGACGCCGACGTGATGTTCGTGACCAGCTACGGACCCGCCGAGGCCACCAGCCTGGAGCAGTTCCGCCAGGATCCGCTGTGGCAGGCGCTGCGAGTGGTGCGCGAAGGCAACGTGCACTTCGTGCCCGACGCCTACTGGATGCTCGGCATCGGCCCCATCGCAGCCAACATGGTGGTCGACGACCTCTTCACCTACCTGGTCGACGAGGCCGCCCGTTGAGTCCGACCTGTCACGCTGAGGCGCGCGCGACGAGCGTCGGTTAGGTCGGCGTTCTGCGGATGGACGGCCCGCAACACCTGTGCAATCTGTTCGCCATCGCCCGCGGGCTGGACCCGATTGGCTATGCGGGCAGCTACGACGCCTTCGTGGCGTTCGAGCTGCCCCTACCGTGGCCCCGCGGCCTGTTCGACAGCCGTTCGAAGCTGCCGCCCGGGGTGCGCGAGGCGGTGGCGCGCTACCGCCTGGAGGCGCCCTACCGGCTGAGCATGCTGGCCATGGCGCCTGACGAGGAGTACTCGGCGCCGGGGCGGCGCCGGGTGCTCTGGTGCTCGCGCCCGGACGGCGCCTTCGCCAACTACCAGCGCGCAGAGTACCTAGTGCCCGAGGCGCGCGTCGGAGAGCTGGTAACTGCGCTCATCACGGACCGCGGCGCCGCACCGGAGTTCGAGCCCCTGCGGGTGCACGCCGCGGCCCGCGAATTGATGGTCTGCACCCACGGTAGCGAAGACGCGGCCTGCGGGCTGTACGGTGTGCCCATCTACCATGGCCTACGGGCGCGCGCCGCGGCGGACGCCCGCGTGTGGCGCGTGAGCCACTTCGGCGGCCACGTGTTCGCCCCCACCCTGCTCGAGCTCCCCTCGGGCAGGTTCTGGGCCCATCTCGACGACTACGGCGCCGCCACCCTCCTCGACCACCGGCGCCCCAGCGCGGAGCTGCGCGAGCGCTACCGCGGCTGGGCGGCGCTGGACGGGCCGTTCCTCCAAGCACTCGAGCGCGAGCTGCTGGGGCGCGAAGGCTGGCGCTGGCTGGAGTTCCATAAACGCGGCGCGGTGCTCGACGTCGAAGACGCGAGGGAGCCGCGCTGGCAGCGGGTGAGGATCGACGCCCAGCTGGCGCATGCCGCGGTGAGCTACGAGGCGCTGGTCGAGCTCGACCACTGGGTTGACATCCGGCCCCGCTCCGATAGCGCCGAAGAGCTACCCTATGCGCAGTACCGCGTCACGCAGCTCTCGGCCAGCAACGCTGCCCTGCCCAATGTAGTGATGCCATGACCGGCAATAGGGCGTCGGCCAGGCGGCGGTTCGGGCGGGGCGCGCTACTTGCCCTGGCAGCACTCGTGGTAATCGGCCTAGCACTGGCCAGCATGTCGGTGGGCAGCATGCGCATCCCCTTCGGCGAGGTGCTCGGCGGCATCTTCTCCCCTAGCGGCTCGATCAACGATCTGATCCTCACCACCGTGCGCCTCCCGCGCACCCTGGCCGGCCTGCTTGTGGGGGCGTCGCTGGCCGTAGCCGGCGCCATCATGCAAGCACTCACGCGCAACCCGCTCGCCTCCCCCGGCATCCTCGGCGTGAACGCCGGCGCGGCCCTGGCCGTGGTGATCGCCGTGCTCCTGCTAGGCAACCCGCCGCTGGCCACCTACGCCCTCTTTGGACTGGTGGGGGCGCTGCTGGCCGGCGCTCTCGTGTACGCCCTGGCCGCTGCGCCCGGGGTGGGCGCCAGCTCGCCTCTGCGGCTGGCGCTGGCGGGCGCGGTGCTGGCAGCCTTCCTCGGCTCGCTCACCACCGCGCTCCTGCTGCTCGACCTGAACACGCTCGATCAAGTGCGTTTCTGGACCGCCGGCTCGCTGGCGGGCCGTGACATGGAACTGCTGCGGCTCACCGCGCCGTACATGCTCGCCGGGCTGCTGCTCAGCGTGCCGTTGGCGCGGCAACTCACGGCCCTCTCCCTGGGCGACGACGTTGCGCGCGGGCTCGGGGTGCGCTCCGGCTGGATAAAATTGGTCGCCGGCCTGGTAGCAGTGCTGCTGGCGGGCGGTTCGGTGGCGCTAGCTGGCCCCATCGGCTTCGTCGGCCTGGTGGCGCCGCACCTGGCGCGCTTCATCGTAGGCGTCGACTACCGCTGGATAGTGCCGCTATCCGCCCTGCTCGGAGCGGCGCTCGTGTCGTTGGGAGACGTCGGCGCACGCCTCGCGGCCAAGCCCAACGAGATCCCCGTTGGAGTGCTCATGGCGCTCATCGGCGCCCCCTTCTTCATCTACCTGGCGCGCACGCGTATGAGGCGATGAGCGCGAAGCGGCAAGACGGCAATGACGTTTGGCTGGTCGTGCGCCTGCGCGGGCTCTCGATGCGTTTACCGCGCCGCTCGTTGCCAGTGATGGCCGTATTGCTGGCGCTGCTCGCCACCATGACCGTGCTGAGCGTGAGCCAGGGCGAGCTCCGGATAGCCCCGTTCGAGGTGGTGCGCGCCGTGGTCGGACTCGACACAGGCAACCCCGACCACGCGCTGGTAGTCCGCGAGTTCCGCCTACCACGCATCGTTCTGGCCATGTTGGTCGGCACCGCGTTGGCCCTGTCGGGCGCTATCCTCCAGGGCATCACTGGCAACGGCCTGGCCGAACCCGGCGTGCTCGGCATCAGCCAGGGCGCCGGCCTAGCCGCCGTGGCGCTGCTGACGCTATCTCCGGCCACATCTGGCAACCTCCTGCCCGCCGTCGCGCTGCTGGGCGGGCTCGGCGCCGCAGCGCTCATCTACCTGCTCGCCTGGGACAGTGGCAGCTCGCCGATGCGCCTGCTGCTGGTGGGCATCGGCGTCGCGGCGGTGGCGTCGGCGCTCACCACCTACTTGATCGTCCTCGGCGGCATCACCGAGGTTCAGCGGGCGCTGCTCTGGCTTACCGGCAGTGTTTACGGCCGCAGCTGGGGCCACGTGCGAACCATGGGCCTGTGGCTGCTGGTGCTGGCACCGTTCGCGCTGCTGGGCGCCCGTGCGCTCAACGTGCTGACGCTCGGCGAGGCACCCGCCAAGGCGCTCGGGCAGCGCGTCAACTTCGCTCGTACCGGACTCATTCTGGTGGCAGTGGCGCTGGCGAGCGGGGCGGTGGCCATGGCGGGCGCCATCTCGTTCGTGGGCCTCGTGGCGCCCCACGTGGCCCGGCGCCTGGTGGGCCCAGCCCACGAGGGACTCCTGCCGGTGAGCGCGCTCTTCGGCGCGCTCCTGGTGCTGGTGGCCGACCTGATCGGCCGCACCGTGATCGCTCCCGCCCAGTTGCCGGTGGGAATAGTGACAGCCGTGATCGGAGCTCCCTACCTGCTTTACCTACTGCTGCGCGGAAGGAGTGCATGATAGATGGCGATGCTCGCCGCCCAGAACCTGACCCTCGCCTACGACCAGCAGGTGATCATTCGAGAGCTGGGCGTCACCATCCCCAACGGGAAGGTAACTGCTCTCGTGGGCCCCAACGGCTGTGGCAAGTCGACGCTCTTGCGTGGCCTGGCGCGCCTCATGGCGCCGCGCGCGGGAGCAGTGCTGCTGGATGGCAAGTCCATCGCTCGCCTGTCGAGTAAGCAAGTAGCGCGACAGCTGGGCGTGTTGCCGCAAGGCCCAACGGCGCCGGAGGGGATGACCGTGCGCGAGCTTGTCTCCCAGGGTCGTTATCCGCACCAGAGCCTCCTGCGGCAGTGGTCGGAGGAGGACGAGGCGGCCGTGGAGTGGGCGCTGGAGACCACCGCCCTCGCCGATATGCACGGCCGCGTGCTCGACACCCTCTCGGGTGGGCAGAAACAGCGCGCCTGGATCGCCATGACGTTGGCCCAGCAGACGCCTGTGCTGCTCCTCGACGAGCCGACCACCTTCCTCGACATGGCCTACCAGGTGGAGATCCTTTCCCTGCTCGACGAGCTCAACGAGCGCGAGGGACGCACCATCGTCATGGTGCTGCACGACATCAACCAAGCCAGCCGCTACGCGCACCACCTCATCGCCATGCGCGGCGGCCAGGTGGTAGCCGAGGGCGACCCGCGCGACATCATCGACCACAGCCTCATCTGCGACGTGTTTGGGCTCGAATGTCATGTGGTACGCGATCCCGTGAGCGGCACGCCACTCTGCCTGCCGCAGAGCTGCCCGTTGCGGCTGTTGAACAAAGAAGGCAGAGATACCACGCCCTAGGCGGAGCGCTCTGGGATGCGCTGTTGCGTTGGTTCTCTACTGTTGGTTCGGATTTGATGCGGCCGACTGGGTCATGGCCGTTACGCCCAGCTGGGCGTAACGGCTTCAGACCGGCCTACGCCCAAACGCGATGCACACTTCGTCAAACGATAGCGACGCCCAAGTCACCATGCTCGCTGGACCCCGGAAGCAAGATTGGCGGAGGTTGAGCAGTGTCGAAGTCGTGTAGTGGCGAAGAGTTACCGGTGCTGCGCAACCGAAGTGCACGACTACTGGAAAGCGCCGTCTCGGAGCCAACCGGGAGCAGGTCGGGGGCAAGCGCCGCCGCGTCCCACTCCCGGCGAAACCGAGACCGCCCAGTGGCCCCGTTAGCTCGCGAGGATCTCCGTCACCGCGGAGCTGGGCAGCTCGTTCATGACGAGCGGCTGGGAGCCGTCGGGTTGCGATTGCTGCCATATGGCTCGTAGCCCGTCGGCTGTCTCGAGTACGTTCACGTACCTGCTTGTTCGGAACCCGTGGGGGGAGAGGAACAAGGGGGCGGTTGCTGAGAGGCGTTGAGCGGCTCCGGGAACGCCTTGTGGGGCCCACATCGCTCCGCCGAGCTCCTCGCATGAGAAGCCGCGTGGGCGTTTGAGGGCGTTGGGGTTCTCGTCCAGTTGGCGTAGGGATTCAGCGCCGTCGTAGAACAGGATTGTTCCAGCTGGCGCGTCTGCTAGCACGCCGCTGCGGGGGAGGTGCATGCTTCCCGTCACGCGCGTGACGGCGACGTCCCACACGGTGCCGCGGGGGACGAGCTGCCAGGAACGCACGGTGAGCTGCTCGTCGGCGCTCGCGCGGGCGGCGAGGCCCGTGTTGCTTGATGCCCAGGAGATGGGGTGGCTGCAGAAGATGAGCTCGGCAGCGTCGCCGCTGGTGAGGATGGAAGGGTCTTTGACGTGTAGCGCTTCGGGCGTGTTGCTGTCGAGCACGCTTTGCAGCGTGGTGGCGTCCAGCGTGTCGGGGGAGGCGCCGCGCAGGCGTTCGATGCCCCAGACGCCGGTGCCGGGCTTTTGGTACCCGGCGTATTCCTCCGGGTAGTCGCGCGCACGCTCGGTTGAGACGAAGAGTTCCCAACTCCCGTCTCCAAGGCGGTTGAGCGCCGTGCCCTCGATTGACAGGACCTCAGCGTAATCGCCGGTGAGGTCGGTCTTCGACCAGCTTCGTACCTTCTCGAAGCTCGCGCCGCGGTCCGTGGAGCGGAACAGGGCGCATTCCAGCCCGCGCTCGCCTGCCCCGAGGCCTGTGCGGGAGTCGCCAAAGTTGCGGTAGCGGCCAACCAGCCACAGGGTCCCGGCATCATCCTCGGTGAGGTTGCCGCCACCGAACCAGAAGCCCGCGCGCGGCTCGTATGCGGGGACAATGACGCGCGCGGCGTCTTGGTCTATGAGGGCATGTAGGAGCTTGAGTACCGCGGCTTGCTGCACATTGTTGAGGTCGTTCATCTTCCTTCTCCTGTTCCTATTGGGTTGTCCATGCAGATCGAGATGGTCGCGCCGGAGGTGATGGAGCTGGTTGCTGCAAGGCAGATGGCCAGTGAGTCCGCCGCTCCGGCGGCATCAAGTAAAGAGCCGTCGTGGCGACCGGCGAGGGCGTCGATAACGTACTGGAGTTCTGCCGCGATGGGGTCGCCGTCGCGGGTCGGCATGCTTTCGGGGTCGTGGCCGGCCTGCGTCAGGACCGGTTGGGGGGCGCGCGCTGGGTCGAAGGTGAGGGTTAGGTCTTCCGCGTGGAGGGTGTAGCGCTGTTGTAGGGGCCTGCCTGGCATGTCGGTGATGCCGCCGGAGAGGCTCACGGTGGGTCCGGTTGGGCCGTAGTCGAGTAGGGCGTGGTAGTGGACTGGGTACTCCTCGTGCATGTGGCCGTGCGCGGTCACGCTTCTCGGCAGGCCGAGCACGCTCCTGATCAGGTCGACGTCGTGAATCAAAAGGTCGAGTACCGGTCCGCCCGACGCTTCCAGTCGGGGGCGCCACGCATTCTCGCGCCACGGGGTGGAGACATGACGGCTCATCGTTAGCCCTAGCGGTTGCGTTTCGGGGCGTTCGAGGATTTCGCGGAGGTGCCGGTACGGCTCCATGAAGTGGAGCACGTGGGCGACGAACAGGCGGCGGCCGTTGG
>ERZ778017.2124-NODE-2124-length-16887-cov-5.112643_pt1 | contig 16887 bp, 4 predicted proteins | sample MGYA00375747_ERZ778017 | MGnify/ENA primary metagenome ERZ778017 (study PRJEB29350, sample SAMN05509838) | bioreactor metagenome | biome: bioreactor; material: wastewater | place: South Africa: University of Cape Town | collected 2014-03-17 ...
CATCACATGCCTTCTTCCATTTATCTTTATCAGCCGACTTCATAGCTGAATTGTTAGTATTTCGCTTTGCTACTAGTCTAAGTCTAATTCTATTTCCTTTATAATTCATGTTTATTAAAGTACATACTTGATAAGCTAATGATAGCCCTTAAGATAAAACTTATTTAACGTGATATAATCTAAAGGTATTTTTATATTCTTTTATTTGTGTAGATGTGGTACTTTGTTTCAGATTATTCTCCTTTATGTTTCATAATCTTATTACCACATTTCCCACATTGGTAATTACCACACTTAATCTCCACTTTAGCCATCCTTAGGATTAAATGTGTGAGCTACCCTCCGATTTAAATACTGTCATTAAACAGGTTGCAGAAAAATACACCCCGGTTCAGAGGGTTCAGTTGAATGTGTTTATATTAGATCAAAAAAATGAAGAAGAATTATTAAATAATATAAGTTTAATTTTATGTAACAAATTATTGGCTAAACTTAGAAAAACTAAAAATATGAATGTATAAAAGACAAAATGGTTATTGTAAATGAAATCTACAAAGTAGAGTAAATAATTTAAATTATTTACATTATAATTATTGAAATCCATCAAGATCTATAAAATTTAAAAGATTAGTTTGAACCGATGAATTCTTGTTAAAAATTCCATAGATTGAGTCTCAGATAACTCAATGTAGATCGTTCTTAGACCCCCCTACGTATGAGGAAAGAACGTTCCTCCAACTGTCTAACACTCTCTGAGTCTGACTGTCCATATGGTTGTTTCCTTGAGGATACGTTTACCAGTGGCAGAATTTGTCAATTAGACCCAAATTGCAATAATCAGGATTCGTTATGGATTTGTCCAATAGGTGCACAAGTTCTGCAGGTTCTGATAATCCATATTCCGAAATAATTCTGGTATGTTCTCTGTTAGGCGGTAACTGAGGGTTATGGTCAGAACTCTACATCTTGCTGCAGGGTATACGTTGATCAATCTGAATCATTTGCATGATCTGGTGATTCAGCTAGAATGATAGATTTGGAATGGAGAATTCTAATTTAGAAGCTTCGAACACCTCATTTGTCTCAAATAGAATGGTAGATCTAGATAAGTGGATGAGATGGTACTCGTTTCAGCTTACCTAGGAAACAAACCAAGAAAGGTATGATCAGTTTGTTTTTCACATATAAAGGGGGAATGTGGAACTAGTACTTGTTTACTGAAGCTTCTCGGTAATGGGGGTCACACTAATAAAACAATAAAGGACATGACCTTCGAATAGATGTTGCATCTACGTAAGTTACGAAAGAAAATGGTTATTCAAAACGGAAATTTAAGGCACAGTTAATAGGGCAGACATCAGCATTAGTGAAAAAAATAGGTGGTATTTTATTTCCATCAGAGTCAAAAACAACCTTACTGTCTTGAGCATTAAGTGGAACGATATAAGCAACACAAACAACCAAAACGCGTAAAAATTCCATTCAGGGTCATGGCTTGTATGTCTTCGATCGAATATCATATAGTTAAAGATGTTTTGCATGATTAACAAGATGGTCTACTGTTTTGACTTCAGAAGACGAGAACATAAACGCTATTTTTTAATAAGCATGAGGATTTCATGGGGAGAAATATTCGTGTTCATTGTATGAAGAAATTAATGAAGAAATAATCTAGTGATGAGATTATGAGAATAGAAATTAGACTATTCGCTGTAGGAATTAAGATTACAAAGATTGATGATCTTGATTCCAGCACTTCTCGCTAGTCTTTCCTTATCGTTTATCTAATCCCTTATATTCTGTGCTGCAAACAGGAGCTTTTACTCATTTCCTACTTATATTGCATCCTTATGGGTTACATGATATAGTTAAATTACTAACAACACGCCCTTTTGGTTGACATTCGTGAGTCAAACATTTTTGTTTTTGTTTTTGTTTATATGTGTCACTGTTTGATAATCCGTTTCGGTTGTATTTCATTGTTGTTGATATATAGAAGAGTAATAAATCTCATGATATCCCTGTCTAGTCCTATCTTAATATAATTAAAAATATCACAATTTTTTCCTTTAATTTTGGGATTTATTACAATTACTTTAATAACAACACACATATTGAATATATAGATTATTTTTCTTATGTTGTACTTCAAGAGTATTTGGATATCCGCTTCATTTTGATGCGAAAAGTGAGCTGTTCGAATGCATTGCTGGATTGCATACATTCCGTACAAAATTATTGTTAGAGCTTAGAGATTTGCAACAGTCAAATTCGAACATACAATCCAAAGTCTACATCAGAAGGTAAGAAAATTCATATGTTCATCCAGTATATCCATGGATAAACTGCCGATGTGATTCTCAGGCTATACTATTCTTTACTACTAAAATGCCTCTATTTCCTGATATCCCAGTTAGTCTTTTTAAGGGTTGCCACTAATCTATATAATATTAAATGTAAGAAGTGTGGATTATTAAGTTTAGAGTGAAAGTTGAACATGAATTTCCTTTTAAATTAAAGAGAATTTTTTGATGAATCGAATTGACGCATTTACTTGTTCCATCAGATCAAATTTCAGTTCCCCATTTTAAGTACTCCTGGTAATGGTTTCCCAAAAATTGGAGTGGTTCGCTTAAGAATCCACCTAGGTAAGTACGTTATATCTTAATGTATTGTTGATATCCGATTCACTTGCTTAGCAAAAGTGGTAAGATTAAATACTTTTGGTTCCAAGAATTCGTTTTTAACTAGCAGATTAAAATATCGTCACATTTACAGTAGTTGGTTAATTTATAACATGTACCTTGCTATAATAAAACTACAATTGCTAAGTCAGGTAGATTGGTGAAATTTAGTTATTAAAATTGCCATATATTTAGCAGAAATGCTTATCTTCACTATTCAACGTTCGGTAATTAACACCTGTAAAATAATGCACTTCCAATTTGGAGTATAGCAAACAATTATCTACTATTTAAGGAAATATCCAATAATTTGACAATTTGAAACTTTGACAGCACTTGTGTAATTCAATATGGATTTGCCGCCTCTATGTTTCTCATTTAGTGGGATTACCAAGAATTACAAAAAGCGGTTGCGTGTAACATGTTGAAATACTCTTTCCCTGTTTATTCCAAGCTTCCAATTCTACTGAAGTGAAATCTAACGAATTAAATTTAACTATGAATCTCAAGACGTCGGTTTTGTAAAATTTTATTTCTTAATGTCTAAATACTCTCTAAACAACTTACACCATCCAAGTGTCCAACAACTTCAAGTATTGAAAGTTGATTGCTCTACCCTCCATTCCAAGTGAGAAATGTCTATAATGCCAAAAGACAAGTAAAACAGCTAAATACAACACAGCGTAAATTGCAGCCCTAAGTTTTGCGTACTTAAAAAGATTAACCATGGATTCAACCACAAACCCACTTACAAATATTGCAAAATAAAGGGCAGGAACATAATGATGTACATATGTTACCCGTTGCATTATTATGAAGGGGAAATAATGTAAGAACCATCCTATGAAAGGAATGATACCTTGAATTAAAAATGAGTTCCATCCCATATCAAACACATCAAAAAGCTTCTTCTGTCTTTGCCATTTGAATATATTCACAAACAATTGAATTAAAAATAATCCCAAGCATAAAGTAGAGAACCAAGTTACAAATGGGTGCCCAATCAAGAAATATTTCACATCGTCTACCGACCAGGAACCCATTCTCAATCCCACATGTAATGATGGCCACTCCCACCATTCCGAACTTAAGCGGTCAAACTTATCTGGATCTGGAACTAATGCATTATTAGATGCCATCATCCCGTAATTTAAAAGTACAAATTCTTTCCAAAAGTTATAATTGGGAGGCACATATGGTGTTTCAGGAGTGGGTACTTTGTCGTTGACATGATCCTCAATATTCCACCATGTACTTTTATCTTTTTTGAGTAATGAATGTTTACATACAACTTCTCCTTGCAGGAACCCCCACAGTGGATATGCTGATCCAGTCGTCGCAAGATAACAACCCAAGGCCTTATGACGCAATCTGAAATTCGTAGAAATTGGATGTAACTCACTAGGATCCTCGTCATCAAAGTCAGAAGAAGGTGATGATAATTGGTTTTGAATTTCAACAATCCATTCATCATTTTTATCATTATAGTCCAAGTTGGCATAACACGATACTTCAAAGTGATTTTTCAGAATTGGAGCCGCGAATGCATGAGAATGTAATAAACAATGGGTTTGCTGGTGGACAAGTCTTATGGTTTCACCATCCTTTACTCTTCTGGTTAAAGTATAAGTGTCGTTTTCTTCGGGTTCATAGCTCGCAAACTCACCTCTCAGTGCAGCCTCTAGATCAAACTCAATGATAAAATTATTATTGCTGTCTTTATGACCATAAGTTGTTATCTGCTGTTGACGGGATCCTTCTGGATATAAATGCGAATGTGAATGAAGCAAATTTGGTGACAACCCTTGAGATCGTAATGTCACTAGAGATCCATACACAGCAGATCTTGGACCCTGTTTGATATTATTTCCATTCAATGACAATTGCAACAACGTGGATATCGACCCATCTCCTGGCCCGGAGTTGGTCAAAAGTGAAAAATGAATTTTGAAGCAAAGCAAGTAAATCGAGAATGGGATCATGATAAGAGAAAAGATTCTCGACGCCCAGTGTACCACGTACTTTCCAAATTTTAAATCATTTGTGGACGTCATTTGGTAGGTCTTTATCAACAAGTCGTAGATGGTGTACAACCCAACTAATACTGTAACAAATAAACCAACGAGTTTGACCGAACAAACACAGCCAATTGACACCCCAGTCAAACACAAATATGCTAATCCTTTATATGTTAATAAAGCATTTCGCAACCTTAAAGTGTGTAGTTTTATCAAACAGTAGTAGGTCGTTACTGTAAAAAATAGTAACATGGAATCAAGCAAAATAAATTTTGAGAGTGTTAGCGAGAGCATCTCAAAAACAACCAGAAGACTTATGAACCAAACAGTATATTGGTTATAACCCGCTAAAACTGCTGTTTTGTAGGCCAACGGGGTACATAGAATCCCAAACACGCAATTAAATATACGCATGAACACATAATTGCATTCTGGTGGATACCCAACACCACTATCAAATTTAAAGCTCCCATCATATCCGGCTAAGTAGCCAGATAACCCAACTAATAGCTTTCCTAACGGAGGATGCACATCGAAATAGAATTCGTGTTTTAAGTAGTATGAACCGAATTTTCCAAAATGGGCCTCATCCCATAGGACGTTTTTTGAGGCATTGATCCGATAAAGCCTGACGAAAGCTGCTAACAATGTCAACAACAATGGATTGATGTAATCGACAAACAAATGGTAATACTTGTGTTTGTTTTTGTTATCAATTGACAACGATTCAGTTTTGCGTATTATTTCATGAAGTTCATCGTCTGTTTTACCATATACGTTTCTTCTACGGACCGGTTTCAATTCAGCAGTCTGTTTAAAGTCTACTCCACTGGAGATTGGGTGGTCAACCAGTAGATCATTCATGCTTGATTCTAACAATTTAACAGCACATTCGAAACTGGTGCCTGTTTTACGCGGTGAGTTTTCTACAAGTTCGTGCTCTTACAAAAATACCATCAATTAATTAAAGTAATATAAATGAACTAAAGTAAACCCAAACCGACCTATCACTAAAATATATCTTGACTTCAGTATGAACTGAACCTATACTTTGAATGTAACCTTCAAAGATGAAAAATAAATATGGAAATTCGTAATAATGAAATAATGCAAACCTAGTAGGGAATTGTGATTAAATCAACTCCAACTTTTTCTTCAATACTGAGAGCCTGTTCCCAATGCTGATGATAAATTTTTCTATCAAAGCCTTGTCCTCATTCTCCAACTTGTCCTCATGTTGAGAATCATTATCATCATCCAAGAGGGACTCAAGCATCCAAATGGCCGTACTATACGCAAGTTCACAACCCTTTAAATCCTCTTTAACCAACTCGTTTACTGCAGCATTTCTCGAAATCTCCAATGCCCTATCAAAAATCAATTTTTCTGCCATGACCCGACTTTTGCTGAAAATTTCGGGGTCAATATAGGTCGTAGACCCATGGTTGTTTTGTTCTTCTAAAATGGTTGCAGTTGCTTCTTCCAATCTCAACCTTATGAACTCTGCCTTTTCTAGGTTCTCATTGAACTTTTCTCTGATCCATTGAACTAATCCGTTTATCTTGATTGTTGTTTGAATATTGCTGCTGCGATCGCGATTTGGATCTTCTTCCAAATTGTACCACCAATCACTTGCTACTTCCATTCCCTTAGCTAACAACGATAATGTTTTCACATATAACGCCACTCCTTCTTCACTAATAGTCTTTACCATTTTTGGTGGTAATAAATCGTTTTGATGTAACAAGTCATCGTCCAACCCGTCGAATGATGGTGGGCTTGGAATCAATTGACTGAATTTCACATCTGCAAACAAGTTGATTGCATGTGCTTTTGTAGCTAATGATTCCAACTTGTTCAAAATCAACTCATCAGAACTCAATTCCTTTCCATTTTGGACTTGATTCTGGATGTTCCAAATATTCGCTAACGTGTTGGATGTTGGCAAATTGAGATTGTTCAATAATAAATTGTTAGCAAAAGTAGGGCTGGAAACAATTGTAGAAAACGTGTTGTCTATTTGATTGACTTCGTTTATCGTCTGTTGAGGATTTGATGAACCAAACAACCTATTTGAAGCAATTCCAATGGCTTTAGATAACGCATTTGATGGAGAGATGGATATGGATATGCGTTTTTCAGCAAAGCTAGGTCTCCTATTTGATCCCAGGGATGATCTTCGTTTATCTTCAAATCGATTGCGGTTTGTGCCTACTTTCAAACCAACAGGATTTGTTTCCGAACTAGCCAGTGATTGACGACGGCGACCATTGGCATGGTTTAACGCTAATGCGCCACTGCCAGCTTTGGCAAGTTCATCAGCTATTGCATTGACTTCTACTGCTCTTTTCTCAACAACGACGTAATCCTTTTCCAAAATATCGTCCTCTCTATGTGTACTCAATGCTTTTCCTGAATTTGATGGTGATTTGAACGCATTTTCTGGGTCAGGACTACTAGCATGGATAATTTGTTTGATCTCATCTTCCTGGCTATAATTTGTGTGTTTTGTTGCAACAGTTTCTTTGATATTTTCTTTGGCATCTGTTTTGGCATTTTCTTTCGGATCTTCTTTGGCATCTGTAGAATTCAATGGCTCAACTTTAGGTAAAGGAGATATGTATTCACTGATGAACAAGTTTTCGTCCATTTGAGAAGTCTCTAGAGGTTTGTCATTGGACTCCAACTCGTTGACAATCAATTCATCATTGAAAAATTCGGAAAACGAGATTCTTTCTGTTGGATTGTATTTTAACAAGCTTCTGATCAATCTTTTCAACGATTCTGGGACTTGGGCAGCCGTAGGAAATTTGATTTTGTCATTAGCTTTCTCGATATTTTTCAACAATTCTATATGATTTCCTGCTTTGAATGGGGGTTTTCCCACTGTCATTTCATACAACACAGCCCCAACTGACCATAAATCTGCCTTAGCGTTATACTTTTCATACCGCAAAATTTCTGGGGCCATGTACAATGGCGAACCACACAACGTCTCGGCCATAGATGTAGATGGCAAGAATCTGGCAAAACCAAAATCAGCAATTTTCAAAATCGGCAATTCCCAGAGTCCCACATAATTTTCTTCGATAAATTCTTCTTTTGAATGCACTGGTGGACACAATAGTAAATTCTGTGGTTTTATGTCTCTGTGAACCAATGATTTGTCTCGTAAAAACTGTAAAGCCGAAGCTAACTGCTTCAAAAAGTGTACTACCAACACCTCATTTAACCCGTGTGATCCCACTGGAGATGGGTATCTTGCGAGTAATGACGCTATTACTGGGTGTGTTTTACTTAGCTGATTCCTTTTCCTTATGAAGTAGGATAAGTCACCCATAGAACAATAATCCATCACCAAGTGGAAATGTGTAGAAGTTTGGTGGTAATCGTGCAACCCAACAATATGGGGATGTTTCATAGATTTCAAGATGGAGATTTCTATCTCCAAATTCTCAATCAACTTCTTGGATTTAAGTTTCGATCTCACCACCGACTTGATGGCGACATTCTGGTGATTTGTATTGTTGATACATTTGTAAACTGTAGCGAACGACCCTTTTCCGATTTCTGGACCTATGGTGTATATACCTATAGTTTCGCCCGTGGTAGACATTGTACACCGTGGCTCCCGATAATAGTAAGCAAAGTGTGTGACGACGATAGATCACTCAACAAGAATCAGTTTGTGGCCTTGGAGATGAACTAGCAGACACGTCAAATGTAGGGTATCAACTATGCGGTGTGGATTAACTAATGGGAGTAGACTGTAGTATAAAGAACCGACTATCACCAAAACCAATTGATACTACCGTGGAAAACAATATTGATGACAATCACACGAACGTGAACACGGTATTTATAGTGCCAGTTTATTAATGGTTTTGTAGTTTGTAATGACTAATCTACAATAGTAGCATGTTTGTAGAGGGTTTAGATAGTGGAGCGATGTGCAGGAGATTCTGCCAGAGGCAAAGTGAGGTCAACTAGAACTTGCATGGTAGCGCGGTGTGCATAAAGTTGATTGTGGCAGTGAGTATTGTAGCAGTGAGTATTGTGGCATGGAGGTGGCACGCCATATGTAGGTGTGTATGCGGATGGGGAGTGTTTTGTGCGTGTGAGTGTTTTGTGCGCGAACGAGTTGACTTTGCTTATTTTGCTGTTTTTGCACAAATTTCAAAGACTCGGTCAATACACAATTCAGACACCAGGGCAAGCACCCAAAAAAGCCAGTCTCGAAACCAAAAGCCCACCGAACAGCAAATTCGACCCCAACACGCCAAATCCAACCCCTTTCCTCTTAGTACGTCGCTCCGTCTCTTTGGAAGGGCCACCATATCACCGTGGCTGAAACGTCCTACACAGATGAAAAGAGGGGCTGCAGTCCAAGGATTACATCACCGCCCAAGGTTGTGTACAGGCGCGAGCAATTCACTATATAAGCTTAATAGAACCACTTCTACTGCAAACAAGTGTTTTTAGCAACAAAGAATTGGTAAGTGTTCAGTATTAATGTTTGAAACATTAGTAGCGAACTTGTTGAACCGAGTTCTCGGGTCGTATGTTGAGAATTTCGACGCGACCCAATTGAATATTGGGATTTGGTCTGGGGCAGTCAAGCTCAAAAACTTGAAGTTGAAGAATGATTCGTTTGACAAGTTCAGGTTGCCAATTGATGTCAAGTTTGGCCATTTGGGCGAGTTGACGTTGCAAATTCCTTGGTCCAACTTGAAGGGAAAGCCTGTCCAGATTTTGATCGAGAATGTGTACTTGCTAGCCTCGCCTATTATTCTTCAGGATTACGATGCTGATGAGGAGGCTAGGAGGGAATTATCCATCAAACGTCAGCAGTTGCGCGAATTGGACGAATTGAGTCTTGCAAAAGACGATCTTGAGCAAAATTTGTCTTCCAACGAATCGTTCACCGAGTCGTTGTTGACAAAGATTGTCGATAACTTGCAAATTACTATCAAGAATATCCATATAAGATACGAGGATGATTGCGTATTGACAGATTCTCCTTATGCAGTGGGTGTTACGTTGAATGAGCTCTCTGCGGTGTCGACCGATTCTGACTGGGTCCCTAGCTTTATTTCAATCACCCAGGCGTTAACAAGAAAGTTGTTGACTTTGAAGCATCTCAGTTGTTATATGAAAACCGACTCGCAAACTATCTACGACATCGACGATGCAACCTTGTTGGATAGATTTATCGAGACGATTGTGACTGATGACTCGACATTACCGACCGATCAGTTTTTACTTAAACCAGTTTCTGGTTCAGGAAAAATAACCCTTCACAAGCCCGGTGCAACGGAACTGGTACCACACATTAAAGCAGAGTTGTTCTTCAAGGAGTTTGGCTTAGAACTAGATAGCCAACAATATCAAGATTTGCTTTGGACAGCATCAAAATTCCATTGGTATATTAAGACGCACAAGTTTAGAAAGTTGAGACCTAAAATTGCTCCTCTGAAAGATCCAAAGTTATGGTTCCAATACACGGCAAGATCAATTTTAAATGAAATACATGAAAGAAACTACAAGTGGAGTTGGGAGTATTTTGCCAAACGAAGAGAACAACGGTTAGCCTATATTAGACTTTGGAAAGAAAAAGTAACCCAAACCACATTTGGGGAAGCACAAGCTTTAGAAGATTTAGAGATGGAGCTTTCCATTGATGACATAAGGTTCTACAGATCGTTAGCAAGAAGTGAAATCCGGAAACAGAATCTTCACACTCCTAAGCGAAAACAAACCCCAAGTAATAATTCATCAGGCTGGTTTTCCGGATGGTGGGGGTCACAAACTAATACAGATGAATCCGATAACCAGAATAATCTAATATTGACAGAAGAGGAGAAAAAAGCATTTTACGATACGATCGACTATGACGAGTCCAATGAAATCAGCAACTCAATTGACCTTCCTCGAGATAGAGTAAAAATGGAGATTTTGACATCATTGGAGAAAGGAGGTATATCTATTAAACGAGATAAAAAATCACCAAGTTTAGCAGAGGTAATATTCGAGGGATGCACTGCCCAGGTATATCAAAGGCCAGATTCATTTTTGGCGAGATTCCAATTGCAAGAGTTCCGGGTGGAAGATGGAACAGGTACAAGTTTGTATAAACATATTGTAAGTGTGAAACAATTGCACTCGAATTTGCACAAATCACACGAATATACCAAAAACAACCCGTTTTTCCAAATTTCTTACGAGCAAAATCCTCTAGATGGTTCAGCTGACTCAATTTTACTAGGCAAATTGAACTCAATGACAATTTTTTATAATCCAAAGTTCATTGAACAGATTGTCAAACTTTTGACTCCACCAAAAATTCACCTAGAAACAGTTGGTGCCATCATGAATGCTGCAGAGGCGACGATGGAGGGAATTAGTAGTCGAACTAGAATAGGTCTTCAATACGCCTTAGAAGAACACAAGACAATCAATGTGAAGCTCGACTTGCAAGCTCCATTAATTATATTGCCATTAGAACCATCTAATTACAAGTCACCTGTTGCTATTTTGGATGCTGGCCACATCAGTGTAATTAGTGATTTGGTTGAGAAGGAGAAAATTCAGGAAATTCAAGCAAAAGAACATTATTCTGAGGAAGATTGGAGAAAATTTAATAGTTTCATGTATGATAAATTCACTCTTCGGTTACAGGATGCCCAGTTCTCTGTTGGTTCAGAAATAAAAACCACAATGGAGGAGTTACATCAAGACAATGAACTTCCAGCACCAAGCACAATACTTGATAAGTTTGATATAACCCTTGCTCTTGGTATATCAATTTTACCTGATGCTTATAATTTACCGAAGTTCAAAATCGGTGCTGAAGTTCCCAGGGTTGACTTGAAAATGAATGATTTTCAATACAAGATATTGATGCAAATCATTGATAATACTATCCCTGATTTTGATAAGGATGGGGTGGATGACATGAGTGTATTTGAAACATACGTAAAGGATTCCCCATTTCCTTTGAATGAGCTTGACGAGCTATCAGAATCGACAATCAGTTTTGATGATCACAAGAAGACAGACGGAAAGAAGGAAAAGAACAAATTCAATGAGGCAATGTTGAAGCAACATATTGTTGATGTGAGTTTTGAAATTGATACCATAAAATTGTCACTATCACGATGTATCGATGGTTCAACTTTACAATCTGAACCATTGGTTGATTTGATTGGAGATGAACTATCGTTGATGTTTTTCAACACTATCAACGATATGAAACTTGATTTGAAATTGTCAAATATTAATATGATTGATCACATTGAGAACTCCGGTGTACCAGAGTTTGAAAAACTAGTTTCATCTAACTCAAACATAACTGAATTTGAAAGTGAAAATACTGATTTACTTAAAGTGGAATATGGAAGAAAATTACGGATTGTGGAGTTTAATGGTAAGGAGATTGAAGTTTTCGATCAAGATGTAAAGGTTGATATTGCCGTTGTAAAATTTGTCATTTCCCGGAAATCTTATTTGTCAATCTTGAACTTCATTTTAAATACATTTACAGATCCTAATGCAGAACCAACTCCAGCGGATGAGTTGAATCACAATGATTCAAAGGATAGTGAGATATCACCACAAAAGATAAATGTTGATGTGAACATGGACCATATTATTTTGGTTTTAAATGAAGATGGGCTCAAATTGGCTACCTTGCAGTTAAGTACTGCTCAGATTTCATTGTTCATGGTGCCTGAAGAAATGGAAGTAACGGGTAAATTGGGTGCTATGACCCTACACGATGAGATTAACCAAGGCTCACCCAGAGAATCTCGGTTGAGGAATTTGATTAGTATTGAAGGCGACAACTTGGCGGAATTTTCATACAAGACTTTTGATGCTCAAAATAATCCAAATCCTTTCAATTCACGAATAGAATTCACAACTGGAGAAATAACAATGATATACTTGGAAAGTTCTTTCAATAGAATTTTGGCTTACATGAGTAAGTTTCAACAAATGTATGCTATTTACGATCGGGCCCGGGAAGCTGCAATTAATCAAGCAAGTCAAATAGATGATGCAGGTAAGATGAAGTTTGATGTTCTTTTAAGAGCCCCAACTATTCTATTTCCTAAATTAGGTAATGGTGCAACTGATTCTACTGCAATAGACACTTTTACTTTGAATTTAGGTGAGCTTTATGCGTCGAATAAGTTTGTTGCGGACGAAAAGAATGGTTTGTTGACAAACGTAATCGTCACGGGTATACGGAACATTAACATGGAAACAGAATTCAATTTTGGTGATAGAAAGCAGATTTCCGAAATTGCAAATGATGTTGATGTTTCATTTCATATCAGGTATAATGACGATTCGACTGATGAAGAACATCAAATTGTTGTAAACGGGAAGACACCAGATATAGATTTGAATCTCACTGATCTACAATTGAAATATTTGTTGTATGTCCTGGACTCTGTTTCTCGAGCTTTGAATTTCGACGAGGAGTATGACGAGGAAATGGATGAAATTGAAATTGATGCAATCAATGCAAATAACGTTGTGAAACATAATGCTACCCAAGAAATACAGCCAAGTTGCAATGTGGACGAAACAACTAGTGCGAATATTTCAAAAGTCAACCTGAATGATAAGTCCAACAAGACTGTATCTTTCGAATTTGCTGCTCCTCGTTTATCGCTCACAATTTACAACCACACAGAAAATGTAGAAGACATTTCCAAAAATAAACTTGCAAGCTTTGCATTGAATATGTTTCGAATTCAGTTCAAGATGGATGAAAATTCTAGTTTTGAATCCAACATTAATCTCAATTCATTTACCATACGAGACGTGAGAGAGGATTCCCAAAATAGATTTCCTGATTTGATTAAGCCAGCTAAAAGTGATACTGACCAGTTTGTAATGTCCATTACATCTGGTGGTCCATTAGAGACGAGTAACGTGACTGTCATGATGACTGTGGATAACCTTTCATTGATTTTGGCACTAGATCATATCTTTGAACTACAATCCTTTGTGTCAGACTGTATGGAACCTGAAAAGCCAATAGTCGAACTTAATGAAACACCTCAAGGTTCAATTAAGAGTTTAAGACGCGAAAGTAGAGTTAGTAATTTTACTCAGCATTCAGTTCTGAAACCTGATGAAAAGTCAAATACAACATCAATAGGCTACACAATTCATATCATCAAGCCGTCGATCATTCTACTAGCTGATCCATCTAATCCACTGACCGAAGCATGTGTCTTCGAAGTGGATCAAATTTCGGTTACAAGTCAAAATGTTATTTCAGTTGCAGCCAACAACATTGGAATGTATTTGGGATTGATGAGTGACCTAGAAAACAAAAACTACAGAATTATTGACGACTTTTCGGTATCCTTTGCTCACAACTCTAAAGGTTCTACATCGACAAGTTTGTTAACGACAATCCAAGCGTCTATTGATCCAATGCTTATCAGAGTTTCATTGAAGGACATCAGGTTAGCATTAAGTGTTTTGCAAAATGCAACAGAGTTGGCAAATAAAAAGAATAAAGTTGAACCTATTGAAGAAGAGAATAATAATGAATTCAAATTCTCTGAAGATTTTAAAAGGAGACTATCCCGTTATACTCCAAGTATATTGACCAATATATCGTCAAATGTGACCAACACATGTGAAGAAAGCACAAGCAACGAGCTTGTGGTGAACGGTGAAGAATTATGCGTCAACTTTGGTGGGCTCAGATTTGTCTTGATTGGGGATGTGCATGAATTGCCAGTATTGGATATGAACATTAAGCCATTCGAGGTGAAAGCATTGAACTGGTCTGCGAACTTGAGTGCAGAAGTCCATATTGAGCTGTTTGTTAATATCTTCAATTATTCCAGATCCATCTGGGAACCATTAATAGAGCCATGGCCAATTGCTATTTATATGAAAAAGTTTTTGAACCCACAGCCTTGTATTGCGATAGACTTGGTTTCGAGGCAGTTAGCAGAAATTACTATAACATCAAGGACAGTTGCTTTGTTGTCTCACATCACAAGTTTGATTACTACAGATGAAGAGCTAAAACCCCGTGGAGAAGACAAGCCATACGTAATAATCAATGAAACTGGGTATGACGTTGAAGTTTGGGCAGCAAACAAAACCGACAAAGACGACGTTAAGGTTTCCATAGCGAAAAATCAACAAATTCACTGGGCTTTTGAAGATTGGACTGAGGTTAGAGAGAATTTGGACATTGACCCAAAACAAAGAGCAGTTTTAGGTGTGAGGCTAGTTGATTCACCATATAACGACATTAGTGAAATTTCTGTTGTGGGTGAAGATGAAGAGCTTTACACATTGTATCCACCAGTAGATGGTGTACATAATCGTCTTTCTTGCGATATTGCTTTGAGAGATGACAATATCAAAACTGTTATTCTTAGGTCAACAATACGAATAAAAAATGATTCAGATGTTGGGCTTATTATTGAAATTTCAAAAGATGGTGTCCGTGAAAACTTCAATATTGATTCTAATTCAACAAGATCATTGCCAATTGATTCAGTATACATGGGTACCATAAGAGTTAGACCAAACATAGAAACAAATTTCCAGTGGTCTGAAGAACATATACATTGGAAAAATTTGATGTCCCGCCCAATTTCATTAAGGTGTCAATCAGGCACACCTGGAAACCAATCCATGTATTACTTTCAAGCTGAGGCTAGGTTTGATTCAAATGAACCACTATCTAGGATTTATCCTCACATGAAAATTGTGATTTCAGCTCCACTTGAAATTGAAAACTTGCTTCCATTTGATTTACACTACAGGTTGTATGACAAGAAATACAAGAAGGACTGGAATGGTAGCATTCCGAAAGGAGTCAAAAGCTACGTTCATGTTGTTAGTTTAGATACTTTGTTGTTGTTGAGTGTCCAACCTGATGGATGTGGTTGCGAAAGGTCTGAATTTGCTGTCATCAATACAGCACAAGGAACAGATTTCAAGCAGGAGAAAACATTAAATATCAGACGAGAGGATGGACAAATGTTAAAGTTGAATATATTATACTTGAAGGGTAACGCGGACAGTACCAGCTTGAAAATAGTAATATATTCTCCCTATATCATTTTGAACAGAACAGGGCAGAACTTGACGGTAGCTGAAAAAGGAAGAAATGACTACTTGGTATCCGAAGGTAAATCTTCTTTAAAACCTTTGGACCCTAGTATGTTTTCATTTACAAGGGATGGAGATACAAAAAATAGGGCTCTCATTAAGATCGCTGATTCGAATTGGACAGAACCAATCAGTTTTGATACCTTGGGTCAACCAACAGCTACAAAGGCCCAAGTGACCAACAAACAGGTGGAGAAAAATATCGGTGTATCCGTACTGTTAGGAGAAGGTAAATATCATATATCGAAAGTGGTAACAATTGCTCCACGATACATTTTCCGAAACTTATTGGATGAAACTATACAGATTGTCGAAAGTGGATCTACCAAACCGATTAACGTTGAACCAAAAGCGCTTATCCCATTGTACGATTTACGGCGATTGGAAAATAAAAGTTTGCTTGTAAAGTTTTTACATTCATCAAAAAGTTGGTCCTCTCCATTTTCAATTGAAGACATAGGACAAACCTTTGTGAAGGTATACAAGGAAAACATTGGTCAAATATTGCTCAAAATCAACGTGCTTGTGGAAAATGCCACGATATTCATTCAAGTGGAAAACTCCAACAACAACTGGCCATTTTCAATTAGAAACTTCAGTGATGCCGAGTTTTACATTTACCAAGGTGACCCAAATATCAACGAAAATGGAGAAACAGTTAACCATGACGCACCTTACAAGCCAATATACTATAAAGTTCCTCCTAGGAGTGTGATGCCATACGCATATGACTACCCAAATGCCATTTTGAAAGAGCTTTTCATTAGATCACATGGAAGAGAGAGAGTTATAAACTTGGCTGAAATTGGAAATTTGAAACCATTCAGACTACCACCAACTCAAAACTTGGAGCAACAGGTTGTTGACTTGAATGTTATTGCAGATGGTCCAACAATATCTTTGATTATTTCTAACTATGAACCGTCCTTGAGCTTGTATAATTTCAAGGACAATGAAAGTTCTGTTGCACACGAAAAGGATGGTTCTGAGGATGAAAACTATCAGACTCGTATTATTACCAAGTT
>ERZ778017.2126-NODE-2126-length-16880-cov-5.659138_pt1 | contig 16880 bp, 14 predicted proteins | sample MGYA00375747_ERZ778017 | MGnify/ENA primary metagenome ERZ778017 (study PRJEB29350, sample SAMN05509838) | bioreactor metagenome | biome: bioreactor; material: wastewater | place: South Africa: University of Cape Town | collected 2014-03-17 ...
TTGGACGTCTTTTCTGAAATCGATTTGAAATCGTCGCCAAACAGCTCAATGGCATTTTGTAAAGTGATAGCGAGCCTCACCGGCAATCTGATGTGGTTTCCGTGTAATTGTTCATCTTCTGGTTGATTACCCTCATAGAAGCATCCTAGATTGCCTTCTGCAATCAGTTTGAAACGCAAATTCTTCGACAAAAAAGCCCCGTGGCCAGTTGCCCACGATAATAGCAGTGCTACTGCGTCGTCAGAACTCATCACCACCGAGATTTAGCCACGATTTGGGAAGAGTGATGGGGATTGAAAAATTTCCCGTCCTGTACAAATCTCCAAGTTTTTCTAGCCAATTTGAAATCAACCCACTTCAAATATCTTTACTGTTAACCATGATTCCCAGATTGAACAACAGGATATTGGCGAGCACGAGATTTGCGCCACGGTTTGCTAGGCTGTTCACCAGCGTTCCAGTGAGGTTTCAGAAACAAAACGTCGAACCCGAGCCAGAAAAACCAAAGAAAAGACCATTGTCCAGGGTAGCCATAGGAGGAGCCCAGGACTCAGGAAAGAAGTACGCAGCAGGCCACACGATTGAGTTTGCGTCGTGGAAGGCGGTGGTGGTGTTGCTTGTGTTTGGAGGTGGATTCACATGGTGGTTTTCTCGCGAAAAGGAAAAGTTACGTATCCAACGTGAAGTTGAAAGTAAACGAGGCTACGGTAAGCCGTTGATCGGAGGTCCTTTCGATCTTATTGACACCAACAGCAACAGATTCACCCACAAGAACTTGATTAACGACGACAAACGGTTCTCCATCATCTACTTCGGGTTCACCCACTGCCCTGATGTTTGTCCTGACGAGTTGGACAAGTTGGGAGAAGTGTTGAATGAGTTGAAATCCAAGGATGATATCGAGTTGCAGCCAATTTTCATCACTTGTGATCCAGCTAGAGATACGCCCGAGATCATCGAGCAGTACTTGCAGGATTTCCACCCTTCGATTATTGGGTTAACTGGTACGTATGAGAACGTTAAGAAAGCTTGTAAGCAATTCAGAGTTTACTTCTCTACACCTCCCGACGTCAAGCCTGGCCAGGACTACTTGGTCGACCACTCGATTTTCTTCTACTTGATGGACTCTGAAGGTAACTTTGTTGATGTTATTGGCAGAGAATCCACCGCTGAACAATCTGTGGAAAAGATCAGAAAACATGTGGATGCATTTATTCCACAGGCTGAGAGAGAGGCCCGGAAAGAAGGTTGGTTATCGTTCTTGTACAAATGAGCCGGTAGACAAAGCTACCGGTGGTATACAACTTGCTATACAAGTGGCTACTACAGCTGACTGTGAATAGTTTTGATGTTTCATGTAAATAAACTATCTATTTGTTTTATCATTTAGTTAACTTTCAATCTTCTGTAACCACCACAAGCTCTACATTCGAGTTGGAGTTTGGCAATGTCCTTTTGGGTTTGCAAAGGATTGAGGTCTTCGTTTGGTTCTTTCCATGACAAGTACTCGTTAGTGTAGTTAGGTTGGTAGTCTTGTGGCAAGATTTCCAATCTCTTCCCGTAGGCAGTGACCTTAGCCCAGTCACGGTGGACATTGTACAAGGATTCGGACATGTAAGCGAAACTTCTTTCGAATTGTTTTTTGTTCAATTCGTTGTCGAGTTGAGGCTTGAAATCAATGTATTCTTTCCAAGCAGTTTCAGGGTCGGCCAAAACGTAGTCGGTGGCTCTCTTGAGAGCAGCCATGACCTTTCTGATCTTTTCTGGGTTCTCAGCAATGAACTTGTCATTGGCAATGTACAAGATGGTACAGAAACAACAGCATCCCAATTGGGCCAATTCGTCGATTCTTAACATTTTAGCGTCAGTCTTTGGTCTGTTTTGACCTTCCAAGTATTGTTCCAATTCGACTTGTTGAATACATTCAATACCAATACCAGCATCGATTTTACCTTCGATGATGTATTTGGCCACGTTCATACCACATCTCACGGCAGTGTAGTCATCTGGGGTCATACCGTAGTGCTTGGTTAATTCATCAATTTGAATCTTTCCGAATTCACCAACGTAACCGATTCTCTTCCCTTTCAAAGAAGTGAAGTCGGAAGTGATTCCTGATCCTTCCAAGTATAACACTCCGGTGAATGGCTCGTCCAAAAGCGAACCAATGGAAGTAACTGGGAACCCACGGGCCTTAGCGGCCAAGGTGTGGACCATGGCTTTCAATCCCATGTCGATTTTGCCGGACCCAATGAGTTCAGTAACGTCTGATGGGTTGGTTGGTTCCAAAATGGAAACATCCACACCTTCGTCCTTGAAGAACCCTTTAATCAGGGCAATAAACACTGGGATGTGGTATGGAGTTGGTTGCCAGTTAAGACAAAACGAAATCTTCTCGGTAGTCATTGTTACAAGTGAAGAAGAGTATCAGTTGTTGAAATTTGCTGAATTATCCTTCAGTTTATATACCACCAGATCAATTACTAGGCACGGTCTTGTTACCGAATTACGGGGCCTCTGCTCCCGAGCAAGTCAATTATGCATTTACAATCCACCAGGGCTCGGTTATCGTGCCGTTGTCGTGTCAGAAGCAATCGATACCAGTAGAAGGAAATTGCCTGGATATTCTCTTAAACGGTACATTCGTTTACAATGTCCTAAAAATGGCTGCAAAAAATTCCACCTAAGCGACCACGCATGGCCAACAGATAAGCGCATATGGTGTCGTGTCGGCAACGCAGCAATCGTGGAGAAACATCCCCCGAGCCCTCCCCTCTACTTACCGGTACCAATGCCGGGTTATCGTACGAGAATCATGTCAAACAACGGGCAGAGCCGCGCCCAGCAATATCCGTGGGACGTACCTGGCAGGAAAATCGGGCTCTGATTCATGAATAGGAGGCGACGGTTTATCCCGTGTAAGATGCACTTTGGTAGTTACTGTTTGTGTTCTAGAAACTGCCGTTGAGAAGTTGTGGAAAAAGTTCTAGAAACTGTAAGTTTTCGAGATTATTTTTCTTGTATTTCTATGTACGATAATTTTGCAACTGTTGCGACAGGCTTAAGGATAATTTTGTGTTGATTAGCCATGTTTATGATTCACGTACATCCTTACAGGTTGTACATGTATAACACCGTAACACTTTACTATGTTCTACAGTTTTGGATATGTAGCACTGGGTTTCCTCAGATATTTATTCTTTGTAGTTGTAACAGTCAGAAAAAAAGGCTATCTCATGATCCAACGCCTTGACAAAGAACTTTTCACAGAGCTGCTTCTGCTCAGGAGTCTGAACACACCGAACTACCTCCAGCTTTAAGAAGTTGGTCCATCTCGTAAAATCTGGCCCACTGTGCAAATCAATCCACTCCTGGTACTTGTATGGCAAATTGGCAGCAACAGTGTTGTTGTCAATATGGTAGTCAGCCCAGCCAAGATACACCTGTTCCATGACATAGACAAATGTGATCAACTCGATGTAACTGGTGGACTCGTAGGTCAAATACTCAAGGAACTTGTTATACCGGTCCACGGCGTCCAAAGTGATAGACTCATCAGCCACAAGCTTGCCAACGTGAGCGTGGAGCTCATCCGAATGGTTGTCCTTCAACTCCTGCAAACAACGCCCGAAGTACTCGTTCTCGTCGTTGCAAAGGAACCCCACTTGTTTCCCCAAAACTATCGCCGACTCACTGTTGTCGCAGTAGGCAATGGTCTTTCCTAGAACATTGAGTCCGATCTGGAAAAACTTCAAATCCTGGACCAAGTAGGTGTACAACTTGTAGTTGGGCAATGTCCCGTTACAGAGCTCATTGGTGAGTGGGTGGGTGATGGACTGGGTGTATTTCGCGTTATACTTTTCAATCAATTCGTCAACAATGGTCATTTTTGGCCCTGACTAACAAACTACAATTACTCTACAGCCGTCGTTACACTATTAACAACCATGTCTCAATAATAGGGCCCGAGTCATCCCGGAATGACGTGGGCTGTTGCCCTCCATCCGAATATTGTCAGATCCTGGTGATCGTCTATAGTCATTCCAAGATATGCGCTTAAATGTCATTTCCTATACGGAACCCAACAGGCTGCAAAATGAACAATTTTCTTTCACCATGCCGATGAGCTATTGTTCCTCATGGATTGCAAGAGTTATATAAGCGGCGACAAGGAATTCGCCAACTCGGTGGAGTCTGGAGTGTCGATAACCGCGGTATCTGCGCCAAATGATGTGCCTAAGTTCTTATCTTGGGCATACAAATTGGACTCGTTCGGAATCGAAACCAGAGGGATCGAAAGAGTAAGTTCACAAGAAAGATCCCAGCTTGCCTCCAAACAATCTAATTCCAAACTTTGGCAGTTCACTCATGTTTTGGGTCTTTGGATTGCTGCTTGCGGTGGATTGACGTCCATGTCGTCCTTCTTCCTCCCTACCCTTTTATTTGGCTTGAACGTCAAGGACTCGTTAGTTAGTGGCCTTGTGTCGATGTTGATAGGATGCTTGGTTCCAGCCTATTGTTCCACTATGGGACCCAAGTCGGGGTGTAGACAGATGGTGGGAGCAAGGTTTTTGTTTGGCCAGTGGGGAGTGAAATTTGTTTCGTTGATTTGCATTGTCGGTGGAATTGGGTGGTCGGTGGTAAATTGTGTTGTCGGAGGTCAGGTCTTAGCCGCAGTAGCCGACGGAAAGGTTCCATTAGCAGCAGGAATTATTGTTGTCAGTGGTGTCAGCTTAATTGTTGCTGTGTTTGGGATCAAAGTGTTGTTGAGGTTCCAAACTGTTACAGCCGTACCCGTTACTATCGCAGGAATTTTATTTTATATTGTAGTCTGTAAAAAAACCGACTTTCTTCACGAGACAAACTCGTTGGTATCACAGCTTGGATACTCATCGTTGACAACAAGAGGAAACTGGTTGTCGTTCTTCACAATCGGATACTCGGTCACAGCAACATGGGGGTCGGGTGCTTCTGACTACTACATTCTCTTTCCTGAAGATACCAGCTCATACCAGGTGTTTTTAATCACATACTTGGGAATTGCTTTACCAACGACGTTTGTTGCAGTTTCGGGAACTTTGTGTGGAGCAATTGCCTATTCTTACGAGCCTTGGACCGACGCATATAACGAGTACGGAATTGGAGGATTGATCAACATTGCCTTTACACCATGGGGAAACTTTGGTAAGTTTATTGTGGTCGTTTTATACGTATCGCTTATTTGCAACAATATCATGAACACATACTCGTGTGCGTTTGAATTCCAACTTATTGATACCAAATTGGCAATTATTCCAAGATGGTGCTGGGCAGTTTGTATTACTGTTGTTTATTTTGTGTTGTCAATAGCTGGAAGAGAGCACTTATCCGAAATCATCAGTAATTTCTTGCCGATGTTAGGATACTGGATTTCGATTTATATTGTGATTTTGCTCGAAGAGAATCTTTTATTTAGGTCAACACCTAAGTTGAGAAAATTGCACTACAAAGAGTTTGCAAACAAAACCGGGTCCACGTCTCCTAAATGGTTATACAACTGGGAAGGATGGGACAAACCCAGCAATATTACTTTTGGAATTGCCGCAGCAGCAGCATTTGCGTGTGGTGTTGCCGGGGCAGTAGTTGGAATGAATCAAATTTACTGGCAAGGGCCTATTGCTCGGAAGTTGGGTGATTATGGTGGTGACATTGGAATGTGGTTGAGTGGAGCATTTTCGGGCATTGTCTACCCTGTGTTCAGATACTATGAGTTGAAATATATTGGTAAATAGAAGCAAAAACATAATCTTAATTCGGTTGCATATACCCTTAATACAATTGCATTACCCCTTAAGCATAATGTATTTGAAATGAAACGAACGAAGACACCAAACACACGGAAACAATATTTAGATAGAAACCACTGTGGTTCGATTATTTAAGCGGCACTTCTTATAAATGAACAACAATGAGCTTTGAACTCAACGTTAATAGTCTTGCATTTCGTACATTGTATAGAACTAAGTACAGAGAATTGAAACCAAATACGAGATTTTCCCAACCACAATAAAACAATACCCTATGGAAGTCTGGCTAGATATGGATTCAACATTGAAGTTAGCCTTAGGAAAGGGAATGAACTCGAATTGAAAACGACAAACTTATAAAAATCAAAATATTGTACGTCACTAGCTAGTACAATTAATGGCTTTTCTTCAATTGAGGAGCCTGTTAAACAAAATTCCAAGTATTGAATCTCAGTTCTATGGTTGCCTCGGAATTCTCTTGCAGTTTCGATTACTACAAAAGCTACCCGAAATTGCAATTACAAACACAACTAGCAAGTATATCATCAAACAAAGGACACGACGTGGGAATACAATATAGCATTAGTGAAAGACATGATTTGGAAGACAGTTTTACTGATAGTACAGGTTTAACATCAGTAGTTGTGATGTACTGAAGGTTGCTTACTGCAGACACGGAAAACATGCCCGATAACAAGTGCTTAAAATAGAACATTCAACGTTCTACAGTGATTTATTTGCTAAGCTTCAAAAGCAGTGTCATTACGGTATTTATTACGGTACTAGGTGAGAACTGAGATCGGAACGGTAAAAGACATGATCTATGCTCGTATTTTGGAGTTGCGAAAGCAAAAAAGTAACCACTATTAACTGGAAATGTGGATCAGTACTCAATGCAAGCACTGGATACCATTCTACTAAGGTTCTAACTAGAACACCCAAGGTGGGAAGACTTATATATCAGATACTGCAATTGCTAAATTAAGACAAGCACCAACAAAATATTGATGTCAACATAAATTGAATTCTTGTGATGATTTGACAACTTTGAGACTGTCTCCCATCTCTGATACGTCGCCTTCTGACAAAGGTTTTGGTACGCCTGACACACGAATCCTATCAGTTTTCATCCGTACAATTTCCTGATAAAAATTAAACCCATCGTTGCTGTACCACAAACCAACGGTTATATCACAGTACACAATCAGCTAAAGGCTTGGTCACTAACTAGTGCACAACGTCCTGATTTAGTCGTTTCCTAATAAATGAAAGATCTCAGCGCTACCATCTATATTGCTTATCGAGATCACGATAAGATATCAAACTATGCTATCAACCCAGTGACTATGGAGGGTTTGACAACAGAACAACTACATGAGTTTGGCTCAAATGGAATGATTTGTATTCCTGACTTCTTAAATCCCAACCAGGTGTCGCTGTTGTTGACGGAAGCACATGACTTGCTCGATAAGTTTGATATCGATAGTCACCCAAAAACGAAGTTTAGCACGGAAGCAGACAACCACATTGGCGATGCATATTTTTTGAATTCCAGTAATAATATCAGTTACTTCTTTGACACTGATGTCTTTGACGACAATGGAAACTTAAAGTTCCCCAAGAGTCAAGCCATTAACAAAATCGGCCATGGTCTCCATCTGAAGAATGCATTGTTTCATAAAATCGCATTTGACCCAAAAGTGAAAGCAATAATGAGATCGCTTGATTACGAGGATCCAAGAATCTTGCAATCAATGCTCATTTTTAAACAACCTATCAGATCTACAGATATGAGTCGTGATAACGAGGTTCCCAGTCACCAGGATGGCACGTTTTTGTATACGGAACCCCAATCAGCAATTGGTTTTTGGTATGCATTGGAAGACTGTACTCTAGAAAACGGATGCTTATGGTATAATCCCGGCTCACATTTAAAGTACCCAATCAATCACAGGTTTGTAAAAGTTGATAAAGGTAGGCCTGGTTGTAATATGATTGCAACAGGTGACGGTGAAATTCCCAAAGACCTTTCGTTTGTGCCTGTTGAGTGTAAAGCTGGATCGCTTGTTTTGATTCACAACTCGGTGGTGCACAAATCCGAAAAGAATAGGTCTGCAAAATCAAGATTTGTGTTTGCATTCCACGTTATAGACGGAGTAGCGAAATATGACGAGTTGAACTGGTTACAGGTTCCCCCTGGCGAGGAAGGTGGTACTGAATTCAGCAAGCTCTATTCTGAGTAGGAATGTCACTACTGTTTATGTTTGAAAATTTATCTTTTAATGCTATGTAAATATATATTTAGCCATATAACTATATAAAACGTAAGAAATCATTACCAAGAACTGAACTACCATAACCACCAGCGCCATCTAGAAGTCAGTACCGGTTCACCCACTAATGAACCATATTAAACCCAAGGATCCACATTTGTAAACTGTTGAGACAAAATTACCAGAATCTAATTAACAATTTGATGCTCCGCTTTGGGTAACAATTTCTCCTTGCCAAGAGTAGTACTTGGACATGTCAACATGGAATTTGTGGCCTTGATCATCGTAACGATTACAACCGAAATTAGCAGCGTATGGTGGAGTATAGAGATGTAACGAGACTGCCAATTCATCAGTTGGGTTGGAAATTTTGTGGAGACCAATGTCGTCAGAAATATATCCCACAACATCACGTTCAAGCAAGGTAGTTTTCTTTTCCTTCATCTTGGTTTCTCCATGAGGAATGTCATACAAGTGTTCCTTCAAGCTTCCTTTCAAGATCTTCATGACACAATGGGCATTGGCATGATCGTGAATCGCAGATGACTTGCCTGGAGCCCATACAAGAATCAAAAGATTGGCGTTCCCGTTGATGTTGACAATCCCGTTACGGGAGTATGGTAATGTTGGGTCGTGTAAAGCATAATGGCTCCAGTCAGCTTCATTGGAAGTGTATTTTTGCATCAATTCCACAACATGGTCCACATCAATGTCCTCGGCCGACAATCCCTTACCGTTGAGCAAAACTCTTAATTCACTAATCAAACTGCTCAATGGGTTCAGTGGTGGTAAGTTAATTTCGGTAGAGTTGACAGCAGTTGGAGCAGAGTGGGCAATTGGAGACTTACATCCGATGTAGTCTGGTTGGACGGAGCTTAAGGTATTAGATAACGATAACATAGCAAGTAGCAGTGCAATATTTTTTTTCAGGTATTCCTGTTTGTGATAACGGTTGAAACAAATTTGACGGCGGTGCCGCCTCCTTTTATAGTTTTTTGCGGCGCCGCCGCAAGGGATAATTTGCCCGCTTGAGCGGAGGCGGTCACTCATTTTTGGTGCCGCTTGTGAAAAGGAGGTTGAGGCCGATTGCTATACCTAATGGGGAAGGAGAGGGGCTCATAACCATATGACGTGTAAACATGTTTATATTTAGACATATTATCAAACCAAAATATATACAGTTACAAGGGGTGTCAACTAAACCAGATGTTTGCGTGAAGATGAGCAACTACACATCAAAGCAATACACGTAAGGTTGTGTTACGGTTGTTTCTATTATTTGTTGAAAAAAATTCCTTTTCACAATGGTGCAGGATTTGTTGTCGCACGGCTTCCATTGTAAATGGTTAGAGTCACCGCGGCGGGTCATAAAACTGTGGCGGAGTTTGGGCCGCCCACCAAACACCGTCAAGCCCCATTCCCACTCCCCAAATCCCGTAAGGACTTTGTTCAAATTCGGTAATTTTTGCTCTAAGGGCCGTTGGATACAGGGGCGGTCCTAAAACCAAACGGCGGTTACATTGCTGGAACACCCCGAAACGATGGGGACGTGCAGCGCATCTAAATTTCAGAGATTTTTTGTATTTTTGACACCTTGAATCTTCATTATATAATGAAATAATCTCCCACAAATTTATTATCATTCCTTCTGTACTAAGATTTGTTGTTCATCCTCCACTCAATTGTTTAGGATTACTAATTACTGTTGACGACAGATTATTTATTTGCTTATTACCATCGTTTAGAACCATCTTGCTAGTATCACGGAATACTGCAATCTGCTCCTGCTAACTTCTATCGTGCTGTATATTGCCAACTGTGGTTCATCTGTACTTGCTGTTGTTCCTGTGAGATAGACATTTCCCACGGCCTCACGACATTTTCTCCCGCGACATTTTTGTTCGAGTGAGACATTAAACTGCATCACGACATTCTACTCTAGTGGAACCACTTCACTTACGGGGTAGACTACTTATTTACTGCTACAGCGAGTGACTATTGTGCGATTTGTTGTCGTCTTCGTGCGCTAGTGTGTTGAATTTCTGCGGAAGGCTGTTTTAACGTCTACCGTTTGTTTTTCCTGTGTTTGTTCATGTCATCAAATACCTCATCGAATACCTCATCGAACTCATCATCTACTATGGTGGGCCCTACCTCTCGGTTCCAGCGACTCTGGGCTATTGTCGATAAGTGGTTAATCCTGGGATCAACCCCGGGATACTACGTCAGTATTATGGGGATTGGAATCACTTCCAACATCCTCTACCTGTTCCCGTACCAAGGACAATGGATGCGGGACATTAGTTACATATACTTTGGAATTGCTTGTGTGTGGTTCCTTATCCTTACCGGGTTCATGATATGGTCCGTTATTCGTATCCCTGAGAAGTTTATCACATTCCACGTCAATCCTAATATTGCTCCGTTCATGGGATGCTTTGCCATGGGTTACATGACCCTTATCAATTTCCTCTGGGATATCACCGAGCCAATCCATAAATCGTCGACGGTGTTAATTATCTGGGCATTCTGGTGGGTATCAGTCTTTTTGTCTGTTTACACCGCTGGTGTTGTGTTTGCATTCACTTTTATCATCAAGCTGGAAAGTGCCGAATGTAAATCCCACAACAACAAAATTGAAGAGCACGAGTTGAATTTGCCAATTTTATTACCCATTGTTGCGTTGACAGTTGCTGCCTCCCAAGGTAACATTCTTCTCACCCATCTTCCCAATTTGCGGTTACAACTTATCACGATTTTCACCTGTTTTATTCTCTGGTCAATTGCCGTGGTGGTCGCCTTCATGATTGTCACCATCAACCTCTGGAAATTGCTTATCCACAAATTGCCTCCAACAAGCATGATTTTCACATCATTTTTACCTATTGGGTTCCTTGGCCAGGGTGCATTCGGAATTTGTTTGATGGGAAACAACTTATCCGATATAATTTTGAACTCAAATGACCCGGTGGAAAACTACTTGTTGTACGCAATGAAAGATAACATCGATATTCTTCTTTTGAAGCAAATCTTGTCCAATGTGTTTGTCATCCTTTGTTCCACTGCGTGCACATTCATGATTGCCATGGGGTACTTTATGACATTTATTGCCGTTATGTCGATCTTTTCAAAGATCAAACCGTTTGTCAAAAACCCCAATCCACAGTTCACCCACCCAAAATATGGATTCATCATGTTTAACAGAGGGTTTTGGTCGATGACTTTCCCGTTGGGAACTATGAGTCTTGCTCAAAATGAACTTTCCCGAACCTTCGGTACCGGGATTATATTCTTCAAAATCATGAGTTGTATCTACGCCGTGTGTCTTTTCATCATCACCACCGGCTGTATTTTTGGTGTTATCCGGACGGCGTGCAAAGAAATTAAGCAGGCATGGCACTGCAAAAAACAAGATTGCATTGTATGATTAATGACACCATCAACCTAATTCATCACCACCGAGGTGAAACTCCTTAATTTTATATACTTAGCATTTAGAATTGCATAGACTACTAATATAAAATTTGTATTTCAGACCCCATCGCTGCCACAGTTCTTGCATCACGTCATCGGGGTTTAGTAAGCAAAATGGATAGAACCGAGACAGCACTACAGTGAAAATACATATCTTCAAACCCCATATACCTCTCCTCCAGTCGTCTCACCTGGTTAACTTGTAGTTTGGCCTCATTTCCACCACTGGTACAGAGAAATTATCCGTCGATATACGAAATTTTTCAAAGTAGGCTTTGATGGAACTTATTCAATATATCTTATGATTAATTCCCGCAACATTTAAACAGTTTACTACGCTATGGACCTGAAGTCTGATCTGCCGTCTGGTTCTATGACCACTGACAACAAGATAACTGCATTTTCCTCCCGGCTCAGATCCCACGTTTGGTGCTATCTCATCGATGAATTTACTCCAGCACTATTTCTCCCGGTGATGGGAATTGGAATCTCGTCCGATTTACTATACGATTTCCCATATCCTCACGAGTGGCTCCGAGTACTTGGATACATGTTTTTTGCCCTCGGCTGCATTGTATTTTTCGTTGATATTGCTAGCTTGACAGCAGTGCTTATTAATCAACCATCCAGGTTCATTGACTTGAACTCTAACCCCAAAATTGCCCCATTCATGGGATGCTTTCCCATGGGTTATATGACGCTTGTGAACTTTGTATGGGCCATCTCTAGACCAAGAACCAGCGTGTTGATTTTTGTGTTGTGGTGGATCTCAGTGGTGCTATCACTTTACACCTCATGCATCGTTTTCTACTTCACCTTTATCGTAAAACTTCCTAACAATCGGATAAGCCAGCAGGACCTCCATCTTACGATTCTCTTCCCCATCGTTGCCATCACCGTGGCGTCATCACAGGGAAACATCTTCCTTCAAGATTTGCCAAATAAGCACTTGAAGTTGGTAGCCTTAGTCACTTGTCTCTGCCTATGGTCCATCGCCGTGTGTATGGCATTCATCATCATCACCATCAACTTTTGGAAGATCTTTGTCCACAAATTACCACCCATGGCATTGATCTTCACGTCTTTCTTACCAACAGGGTTTTTGGGCCAGGCAGGTTACTCCATTATGCTCGTGGGCCATAATATCAACCATTTGGCACACACGTACATGGAGAACGAACAGGAAGCAACCATAATCGGCCATATCAGCACGTATGTCGGTGGGTTTATATGTTTGCTGTTCATTGCCATAGGGTACTTTATGACATTTCTAGCAATAGCCAGTGTTTTCTCCAAACTCTCGCCGTTCAAGCCACACAAGAACCCCCAACTATCCAAATATGGACTAATGCGATTCAACCGGGGGTTCTGGGCAACCACCTTCCCGCTTGGGACCATGAGCCTTGCGCAAGTTGAGTTTGCCAGATCATTTGACCCGGGGTTTATGTTCTTCAAGGTCATGGGAACAATCTACGCCGTCAGTTGCATTCTCTGTACGGTTGTATGTATCACCGGCGTGCTGCACCGTATTTTCAAACAGCTCCGCCACCACCAAGTATAACCTCTGGGCCATGTATATACCCAGCCAGATATAGACCGAGACTTGTCTCAAATATGACGTTACGAACCAGCAAAAGTGTCTGTAGATATAACCACCACGGTGCAGATCGCCCGCACACCCACTGACCTCGTGCTGTAGCGGGAGTTTGGTGAAGTTCCGAGTTTCCAAGCCTAAAATTTGCACCCAAACCAAACCCCTACGGTACCACGTCGAGAATAAACCCCGAGTCCCTGAAAAAGACATTTGTGGCATTCTGAGCGTCAGCCAGTTCGTTATCTTCACCAAAATGGGGCATTTTCTCAACTTTCACGACAATTGAGTAAAACACATTTTTGGTGGTAAGTTTGGTGCAAATTATGGTGCAAATTATGGTGCGCATTTAACGTTTATTATACGCAATCACCAACCAAAATTTATTTTCACCAATTCTTCCATCGACCCAATGGATAAAGAAGCCAAGTTGCCTCCGGGCTACAAGCACGGTAGAAATAGGGTGTTTGCCACCACGAGTTTGGTGGCGACTCGGGTCCAGCTGTCGGTGTTGTCCACCATTGATTACTACTGCCTTGGGGTGTTGGCTATAGTCGGGGTGGTTGTACGGTTCTATAACTTGAAAACCCCCAACAAAACCGTGTTTGACGAGATCCATTTCGGAAGTTTTGCCAGAGAATACTACCATGGCGAGTTTTTTCTCGACGTTCACCCTCCATTGGTGAAGTTGATCTACTACTGGTTGGCGTGTTTGGGGAACTACAACGGGGAATTCGAATTCAAGGAAATCGGCGACCAGTACGACGAAAACGTGCCGTATATATTGATGAGGTCATTTCCGGCGATTTGCGGTGTTTTGACGGTGTTGGTGACGTATTTGACATTGAGAAAATCGTCTTGTCGTCCAATTGTAGCCTTATTTGGATCGGCATTGGTTTTGTTTGAAAACTCCATGATCACTCAGTCGAGGTTGATTTTGCTCGACTCTCTGCTCGTTTTGGGAGTGGCGATTTGTGTCTACGGGGTAAAGAGAAACCAGGTCGAGACCCCATTTACAAGACCATGGTACAAGTCGCTAGTGATTATAGGCTGGGGACTCGGGTTGAGTGTTTCCACCAAGTTTACTGGACTTTTCACCGCTGCCTGGGTCGGCAGTGTCACCATCTTCCAGTTGTGGAAATACTTGGGTGACATGGAAGTTTCTGACTTGCAATGGTGTAGCCATGTATTTGCCAGAGTGGTTACATTGATAGTGCTTCCACTTGCTATGTATTTGGGGATCTTTGTTGTCCATTTTGCCTGCTTACCATACGGGGGAAGTGCCAGTGGGGCGTTTTCGCCAGATTTCCAGGCTACTCTCATAGGTAACGAGAAGCTCGCACAGCAGCCCGTAGACGTTTCATTTGGCAGTACCATCAGAATCAGACATCTCAACTTGGAATCGTACCTCCATTCTCACGAATTCCCTTATAAGACTGGATCTAAAGAGCAGCAGGTGACGTTGTACAGCTTCAACAATGATTTCAACAACGACTGGATCATCGAAACTGTCAACAAAAACTACGAAGGAGTAGCCCAAAGATCGTTCAAGCCGATCATGAACGGCCAAGCTGTGCGTCTCTTCCACAAAGCTACGGGAAAGTATCTTCATGTCAACGATATTCGGCCACCAGCATCCGAACACGACTACGCTAACGAAGTGTCATGCAATGGGACCCGGGATTTATTGGCTGATATCAACTACGAATTTTCCGTTAAAATCGTCGATAAACGGCCAAATTCAGTCGACGACTGGGCAAAATCAAAATTAAGGTCGACAGAATCAGTCTTCCAGTTGGTTCACCGAGGAACAAGATGTGTTGTCATGGCACACGCGACGAAATTGCCCGATTGGGGATTTGGACAAAACGAAGTGTTGTGTGTTGACGAGCCCACGATCCCAAATACCTTGTGGTATATCGAGAGCAACTCGCATCCATTAATAGATGACGATGCATCATATCCGAGAGTGGTGCTTGCTCAATACGGATTCTGGAAGAAATTCTGGGAGTACCACAAGGCGATGTTCCGACTCAACAACGGCTTAACTGATGACCATGTCTATGCCTCGAGACCGGAATCGTGGCCCTTCTTGTCCAAAGGAATTAACTTCTTCTCGGCCCCAGATAGCCACATCTATTTGCTTGGAAATGTCGCCGTGTACTACGTGGGGTTCTTTTTGGTTTCTTTGGTCATGGCAAAGCAAGTGTTCTACATTTTGTACCATTTGAATCCATTTATTGTTCCATATGAACCGTTAACGACGTCTTTGTTCTATCAAACGAGTCTTGAATTCGTGCTCGGATGGGGCTTCCATTACTTCCCAAGTTTCCACATGGACAGACAGTTGTTTTTGCACCATTACTTGACTCCGTTGTACTTTTCAACGTTGTTGATTCCCATTTATATCGACTACCAAATCACCAAGAGAAAGTACGTAGGGTATGTGTTGATGGTTGTCATTGCAACATCGACGTTATACTGTTTCTGGCGCTTCACTCCTATCATTTATGGCAGCAAATGGACGCAATATGATTGCCAAACATCAAAATGGTTGCCTGGTTGGGACTTCAACTGCGTTGCGTATTCGGAATACTCGAAATAGATGTACATAATTAATGACTACGATAATTTCACAGTAAAACCACCAAACTCAAGTGCGTGTTTCTGCTATTCCGTCGGCCACTTCCAAAATCAACGACTCGCACCACTTGAGCAATTTGTCCTTCTCGTTGATTTTCTCCACGCGGTCCTTTTCTACTTGTTTCAATTCCTCGGTCAAATCCAGGATAATCTGAAGCTGTTCTTGCGGTGGAACCCCTATTCCCGGTAAGCTGTCTATAAGCATCGATATTTGACGGGACTTCAAGATGATATCTGTGGCCAACTCGTTGATGGTGTTGTCGAATTTCTGCTCAACATCGGCCTTTGTCAGTGGATGGTTGGAAGCTGTATTACTGGCGTTGGTGGTGTTTGCACCCCCGGTGCCAGAACTGGCCTGACCAGGCAATGGTGCTGCCACGGCAAGGTTGATTACACTGTTGGGATCATCGTCTAGAAGAGCAAGCTCGGAGTTGGTATTGACGTAATTAATGGTAGCATTGAACTGTTCCACCAACTGGTCCAAGCACACTTGTAGTTGTGTAAGCCGGTCTGCCATGGAGTAAGGGAGTATACTCTTTGAACAAGAAACTTGTTTAGTATGCGAGCAAAGAGGAATTTTTCACCGAGCTCAGTGCGACTCTAGCCGGTGCCGATAGAAGCACCGTCATCAGTAAAAGTAATGATCGTGCGCAGTCCCCAGACGGCTGCTGGCACGAGTGATCTGCAACTGGCCCACAATGGACCACTGGTCTCACACCGGCACAGCCAAAGGATACTGGAAACACCACAATCAAAAGATACTGGAAACACCACAACCAAAGAATACTGCGAAACACCGCAGCCGTGTGATCCTTCGACGTAGCGTCGGACCTAGCTCGGCAGTAACGTCGCGGTAAGTCCCGTATCTCCTCCCGCAGCAGCCTCCCCACTAAACCCATCCTGCGTGTCCCGCATTGAATCTCACGAGCCCGTGATTCCTACAGGATAACCGTTATCATCATCAGGCAATCGGATATCAAGACTCACACAAGTCGACTTCCCGTAACAATATTACCACATTCACGCCAGTTTCGTTATGAGTACAGATGGCCCCGTGTGGCAAGACGATGAAGAAGTAACGAAATGCTTTCTTTGTGACTCCAACTACAACTT
>ERZ778017.2128-NODE-2128-length-16871-cov-25.141413_pt1 | contig 16871 bp, 17 predicted proteins | sample MGYA00375747_ERZ778017 | MGnify/ENA primary metagenome ERZ778017 (study PRJEB29350, sample SAMN05509838) | bioreactor metagenome | biome: bioreactor; material: wastewater | place: South Africa: University of Cape Town | collected 2014-03-17 ...
CGCCCCTGCGTGGTCAACGCCCGATCAACGGACGTGGTGAACGGCGGTCGTTTTTCTAAATGGCGCTGAAGGTCGAGCTGTCGACTGTGACTTCCTCAACCATGCGGACGGATACGCCAAGGCTGCGCTCCTTCAGCAGGTCGCAGAGCGTGTCGCCATCTACCAAGTCGATTGCGGGAGCGCCGTCGCGTGTCGCCTCTCTTCGAGCTTCGCTTGTGAATGTGCCGGTCGTGATGATCAGGCCCTTGTCAGCGCGGCCGACCATAGCGCCCCTGAAGTCGCGGACCGTCGATGCGCCGACGGACCCTTGCCAGCGTTTGCACTGAAAGATGACCTGAAACGACAGCAGGTTCATGCGCAGGACGCCGGTTCCGTCTATGCCGCCATCGCCGGTTTTGCCGGTCACCTCGACGCGGGTGAAGCCGGATTCACGCAAGAGGCGCTGGCAAAGCCGCTCGAACGCGGAAGGCTCCAGCTGGAGCAAGACGGAAAGAAGCTGATCCTTCCAGTCCTCCTGTGCGGCTTCCTGCAGCACCTGGGGCGGGTCGAGCTTTTCAGTGGCCGCGTTCGCACGCTGCGCGGCATAGGCCTTCTGCACCTGTTTGGGGATGGCTGCGATCTCGGACGCCGTCATGGCGGCGCCTGCCGGAGTCAGGCTCCAGACGCCCCTTTGGCTATTGGTTACAGCCCCGCCAAGCTTGAGCCAGCTTCGTGCGAAGCCAAGGCGCTGATCGACGACCAACTGGTTCCACTTGCCGTGCCTGAGATTCAGAATCTCGTCGGAAAGGCCCATGTGCTCGGAAATATCTTCAAGCATTTCGGCATTGGTCAGCGAACGGCCATGGGCCTTAAGCCGATCAACAATCGGCTGCATGAAGGCTTCAAAAGGGGGCGCATCCGAAAGCGGCGAGGTCATCTAAGCATTTTGGCGGATTGTTGATTTTTGAAACGGGTAGATCGATTCGGCCCCACCCCGGCCCTTATTCGTGTATAGGGAGCGCCTTCCCCGACGCCCGGCAGGCTGCGACGCCTCGCCGGGCGCGGCCGTTTGACGGTCGCCTCGCATCTGAACTCCAGGCCTTTCATGCCCTTTCCCGCGATCCATCCCGCGCTTGACCGCGCCCTGCTGAACAAGGGCTATGCCGAGCCCACGCCGGTCCAGGCGGCCGTGCTGGAAGGCCATGGCGAGGCGGACCTGCTGGTTTCGGCCCAGACCGGATCGGGCAAGACGGTGGCCTTCGGTCTGGCGGCGGCGCCGACCCTGCTGGGCGAGGACGAACGGTTCGGTCAACCGGACACGCCGCTGATGCTGGCCATCGCCCCGACGCGTGAACTGGCGCTGCAGGTCGCGGCGGAGCTGGAATGGCTGTACGCCGAGGCGGGCGCCAAGATCGTCACCTGCGTCGGCGGCATGGACGCCCGCAAGGAAGCCCGCGCCCTGAACTACGGCGCCCACGTCGTCGTCGGCACGCCGGGCCGTCTGAAGGACCACATCGATCGCGGGGCGCTGGACCTGTCGGCCGCCCGCGTCGTCGTGCTGGATGAAGCCGACGAAATGCTGGACATGGGTTTCCGCGAGGATCTGGAATACATCCTCGACCAGGCGCCGGAAGAGCGCCGCACCCTGCTGTTCTCGGCCACCATCGCCCGCGACATCGCGATCATGGCCAAGCGCTATCAGAAGGACGCGGTGCGCATCGACACCGTCGACCGCAGCCAGCCGCACAACGACATCGAATATCGCGCCCTGCGCATCGCCCCGAACGAGATCGAGCGCGCCGTGGTCAACGTCCTGCGCTATTTCGAGGCGCCGGGCGTGCTGGTCTTCTGCTCGACGCGGGATTCCGTGCGCCATCTTCAGGCCTCGCTGGTCGAGCGCGGCTTCGCCTCGGTCGCCCTGTCGGGCGAGATGGGCCAGCGCGAGCGCAATGAGGCGCTGCAGGCGCTGCGCGATCGCCGCGCCCGCGTCTGCGTCGCCACCGACGTGGCCGCGCGCGGTCTGGACCTGCCCGATCTGGGGCTGGTGATCCACGCCGAACTGCCGATCAACAAGGCGACCATGCTGCACCGTTCGGGCCGCACCGGCCGCGCGGGCAAGAAGGGGATTTCGGTCCTGCTGGTCCCGCACAGCCGTCGCCGCAAGGCCGAGATGCTGCTGGGCTCGGCCGGGGTCGAGGCTGTCTGGTCCGGCGCTCCGACTGCCGATGAAATCCGCGCCCAGGACGAACAGCGCCTGCTGGCCGCGCCGGTCTTCGCCGAGGAAGGCGCGGACGAGGATGCGGGTCTGGTCGAAAAGCTGGTCAAGGAGCGCACGCCGGACGATCTGGCCCGCGCCCTGCTGGTGCTGCTGCGCAAGAACTTGCCGGCGCCGGAAGATCTGACCGATCCGGGCGAAGGCCCGCAGCGCAAGCCGCGCCGTGAACGCGATGCGGCGGGCGGCGATGACTACGCCCCTGCGCCGTGGCCGGGCGACCGGCTGCAGCCGGACGAGGTCAGCTGGTTCCGTCTGGACATCGGCCGCAACCGCAACGCCGATCCCAAATGGCTGATCCCGCTGATTTGCCGCATCGGCGGCATCACCAAGCAGCAGATCGGCTCGATCCGCACCTTCCCCGAAGAGACGCGCTTCGAGGTCGCCCTGACCCACGCCGACGCCTTCCGCGCCGCGGCGGCGCAGAGCAAGGAAGAGGCCCGCATCACCCCGTCCGAGGCGCCGACGCCCGGCTCGATGAAGGGCGCCCGCAACCGTAACTTCGAGCGTGACGGCGAGGCTCGCCCCTACGCCAAGAAGCCCTTCCGCCGCGACGAGGACGGTCAGGGCCGCCCGCCGTTCAAGAAGAAGCCGTGGAGCCCGGAGGGCGACGCAGGCCGCAGCGCGGATGGCGAACGTCCCTTCAAGAAGAAGCCCTATGCGCCCCGCACGGATGCGGCGCCGGGCGAGGGCGGCTTCAGCAAGAAGCCGGGCTTCAAGGACAAGGGCGACAAGAAGCCCTTCACGCCCAAGGCGGGCTTCAAGGGCAAGCCGGACTTTAAGGGGGGCGGCAAGCCCTTCGCCAAGGGGCCGAAGAAGGCGGGCAAGCGTTTCGACTGACCTCTGATCCCTGACTTGCCCCCGGCGCGATCCGGGGGCAGGCTGGGGCCATGAGCATCGAGCAACCCCAAGGGCGGTACGCCTCGTTCGAGGCCTTCTACCCCTATTACATCCATGAGCACTCCAACCGGACGTGCCGCCGCATCCATGTGGTCGGGACGGGGCTGGTGATCGCGGCCTTCGTGGCCTTCTGCTTCACCCTGAATCCCTGGTGGCTGCTGGCCATGCCGCTGGTCGGCTACGGCTTCGCCTGGGTGGGGCATTTCTTCTTCGAGAAGAACCGGCCCGCGACGTTCAAATATCCGCTGTGGAGCCTGATGGGCGACTTCCGCCTGTTCTTCGAGACGGTCAGCGGCAAGCGGAAGTTCTGACTGACGCTTTCCTCCCCATGCAATGGGGAGGGGGACCGCGACCCGAAGGGCGGCGCGGAGCAGCCAAGCGGTGGAGGGGCCGGGACGGCGAGCCCTGTGCAGGCAGTCAGGTTTTAGGTCGCGGAACCAAGCAGACCCTCCGTCACGTCGCCTTCGGCGCCGCGCCACCTCCCCACTGCGTAGGGAGGAGAACGAAAAAGGGCGGCCGGATCGAACCGGCCGCCCTTTTTGTCGTCAGGCTGAAAGGCCTCAGTTCGAGGCGGTCTCCCACGCCGGGGGGCAGCCGTCGAAATCGCCTGCGTCAGCGATGGTCAGGGTCTTCATGTTCAGGCTCATGGCCGGGCGCATCGAGGCGCGGCCGTGGCCGGTGTAGAGGTCGATCTTGGCGCCCTTGATCGCGCCGCCGGTGTCGGAGGCGTACCAGTAGCCGTCGTGCACCGTGCCGTCGTTCATGCGCAGGCCGACCGTCTCGCGGATGAACAGCTTGGTGCGGCGCGGGATGACGCGCGGGTCGACCGCGACCGTGCGCATCGGAATCGGGCGGCAGCCCAGGGAATCGTTGCCGGTCGCTCCGCCGCCGCCGGCGTGATAGAGGCGGGCCGAGGCGCGCCAGTCGGGATCGCCGGCCATCAGCTCGAGCTGTTCGGCCGACAGGTCCGCCGTTTCGGCGGAGTCGATGGAACCGGGGGCCGTCGCGGCGGCTTCTACGACAGCGGCGTCGCGGGCGACGGCCGTTTCGTAAGGGACAGGCTCTCCGGACCCGGAGAAGGCCATGGTCCACAACATGGCAAGCGCGGCGGCCGTGCTCAACATCGTTCAAACTTCATGCAGCACCGGTCCCGACACGCTCCGGCAGGGCGGTTTCTGACGACGAATTGCGGCGCAATTGCGGCGAATGAGATCAGTCGCTGTATCGGTAGTGGATAAGGCGCAAATGGGGCCAGTCTATCGCCTTCCGGCGTCAGGCTATTGTGACTATAGGGTATAAGTATTGATCGATTTTAAGTTCTATACTGTCGTAGCCGTCTCCGCCGTTAACGACTTGATCGCGGGCGCTAACACTTTATTGGCAAGAAAAGCTGGCGCCGACGCCAAGATAACGGCGGCGTGATCGGCGCTGCTGCGGTCGTGAGCGGCGGGTGGAGCGGTGCGCGGGAATGGGATAAGCCGTCGTTTCCCTTTCTGAAATTTCCAACGGCGCCGTCTCATGAACCGACAAGTCAAACGCCTGATGATTTCCGCCGCGGCCCTGGTGCTGGTCGCGGCGCCCGCCGTTCAGGTCGAGGCCTGGGGCAGTTCGGGCCACCGGGTGATCGGCGTGGCGGCCATGCGGGCCCTGCCGGGCGATCTGCCCGCCTTCCTGCGCACGGCCGGGGCCGCGTCTGACGTCGGCGAATATTCGCGCGAGCCCGACCGCTGGAAGGGCGCGGGCCAGCCGCACGACCGCGAGCGCGACACCGCCCACTTCGTCGACATGGACGATGAGGGCCGGGTGATGGATGCACGCGGCATGACCATGGCCGACCTGCCGCGCCTGAAATCGGAATACGACGCCGCCCTGATCCGCGCTGGTCTGGACGTGGATAAGGCGGGATACCTGCCCTACGCCATCATGGACGTCTGGCAGAATCTGGAGCGCGACTTCGCCTATTGGCGGGTGCTGACCGCCGCCGAGGCGCGCGAGCCGGATCTGGCCAAACAGGCCTGGTATCGCGCCGACCGCGAACGCCGCGAGCAGCTGATCCTGCGCGACATCGGGGTGCTGAGCCACTTCGTCGGCGATGCGTCCCAGCCGCACCACACGACCATCCACTTCAACGGCTGGGCGGGCGAGACCAACCCCGAGGGCTTCACCAAGTCGCGCCGCACCCACGGCGATTTCGAGGGCGCCTTCACCAGCCGGACCCTGCGTCTGGATGCGGTCGAGGCGGCCATGGCGCCCATGAACGTCGAAGGCTTCGACCTGCGCGCCCGCACGGCCTCGCATCTGAACGCCACCCTGACGACCGTCATTCCCTTCTATCGGATGGAGAAGGCGGGCGCGTTCAAGGACACGGACCCGCGCGGCGCGGTCTTCGTCAATGAGCGTCTGGCGGCCGGGGCGTCGGAGCTGCGCGACTTCGTGTCGGCCGCCTGGCGCGTGTCGGCGAACAGCAGCATCGGCTGGCCGGCGGTGAAGGTCGCAGAGGTCGAGGCGGGCCGTGTCGACCCGTGGACCTCGATGGTCGGCGAGGACTGATTCTTCCTTCTCCCCCTGCGGGAGAAGGCGGGCCCGAAGGGCTCGGATGAGGGGTTTCTCGGGCTTTGACGGATGGGGAGGTGCGACCCCTCATCCGTCAGCCCTCGGGACAAGCCCGAGGACTGCCACCTTCTCCCGCAAGGGGAGAAGGACTATTGAGCGCCCATGACTGAACTCACCCCTCCCGTCGTCGTCCTCGACAAGTCGCAGATGGCCGACAACATCGGCGCGGTCGCTCGCGTCATGGCCAATTTCGGCCTGTCGGAGCTGCGGCTGGTCAGCCCGCGCGACGGCTGGCCTCAGGACCGCGCCTGGGCCACGGCGTCCGGCGCCGACTGGGTGCTGGACGGGGTCAAGGTGTTCGACAGCGTGGCCGAGGCCATCGCCGACCTGAACACCGTCTTCGCCACCACCGCCCGCCCGCGCGAGACGCGCCAGCCGGTTCGCACCCCGCGTGAGAGCGCGCGCATCCTGTATGACGACACGGCCTCGGGCCTGAAGACCGGCCTGCTGTTCGGCGGCGAGCGGGCGGGGCTGGAGACCGGCGACATCGCCCTGTGCGCCGGGATCACCACCATTCCGATCGACCCCAAGCACCATTCGCTGAACCTGGCGCAGGCGGTGGCGATCAACGCCTATGAGTGGCGCACCCTGATCCTCGACGCCCCGCCGCCGCGCTTCCGCGAGGGCGAGCCGCCCGCGTCGAACGACCTCTTGCTGGGCATGTACGAACATCTGGAGGCGGAGCTGGACAACGGCGGCTTCTTCTATCCGCCCGAGAAGAAGCGTTCGATGAGCCAGAATCTGCGCGTCATGCTGGGCCGCGCCGCCTTCACCGAGCAGGAGGTCGCCACCATGCGCGGCGCCATCCACGCCCTGGCCAAGGGGCGCGGCCGGGTGCTGGCCAAGCTGGCGGCGGAAAAGGCGGAGGCGGCGAAGAAGGATAAGTGAAACTCGTCCTTGTCTATCCCCTCGCGGCCCTCGCTGAGATCGGCGGCTGTTTCGCCTTCTGGGCCTGGCTGAAGCTGGATCGCTCGCCGTGGTGGCTGGCACCGGGCGTATTGTGCCTCATCGCCTTTGCGTGGCTGTTGACCATGGTTCCGGCCGAGACGGCGGGGCGAGCGTTCGCGGCTTATGGCGGGGTCTATATCGTGGCGTCGCTGGCGTGGATGGCGCTGGTCGAGAAGACGACGCCGGACCGCTGGGACGTCATCGGCGGCGCGGTCTGCCTGATCGGCGCCGCGATCATCCTGTTCGGGCCGAGGGCCTAAAGCGCGCCGAAGAAGGCGGGCACGGTCTCGCTGGCGGGGCCGTAGACGCCTTCGTCGAACAGGCCCGCGCCCTGCGTCGGCTCCAGATTGATCTCGACCGTCCGCGCCCCGGCCATGCGCGCCAGCTGGACGAAGCCCGCCGCCGGATAGACCGCGCCCGAGGTGCCGATGGAGACGAACAGGTCGCATCGCGCCAGCGCCGCCTCGATCCGCTCCATCTCCAGCGGGATTTCGCCGAACCAGACGATGTGCGGGCGCAGACGCCCGCGCGGGTGATGGGGCGAGGCGTGGCTAGCCTCCAGGTCTTCATGCCAGTCGCAGACGACGCCCGAGGCGGTGCAGCGCGCCTTCTTCAGCTCGCCGTGCATGTGGATCAGCTCGAAGCCCGGCGCGGGCGGCGTGTCCATGTGCGCGCGGTCGTGCAGGTCGTCGACGTTCTGCGTCACAAGCAGGAAATCGCTCGTCCATCGCGCCGCCAGATCGGCCAGCGCCCGGTGCGCGGCGTTGGGGCGGACGCCAGCCAGTTGGCGTCGTCGTTGGTTGTAGAAGTCCTGCACCAGGGCCGGGTCGGCGGCGAAGCCCTCGGGCGTGGCGACGGCCTCGACGCGATGCCCCTCCCACAGGCCGTCCGAGGCGCGGAAGGTCGGCACGCCGCTCTCGGCCGAGACGCCGGCGCCGGTCAGGATGACGAGGTTCATCGCTTAGATCTCCGCTTGCGTCGCTGGTGCGCCAGCAGGCTTTCTGAGGCAGCGTACTCAGGCGGCAACAGGAATTTGGCGCGCCGATCATAGTCGCGCGCGGACTTGATGCTGTCGGCCCGGATCAACCGCCAGGCCCGCCATCCTAGGAAGATCCCTGACGTCGCAGCCCACGGGAGGGCCAGCAGCCAAGCTGTCCATGGTAGAGGGATGACGAGAAGATGAAAAAGAATGAGTGGGGCGAACGCCGCGAAAGGAATGGCGGCTATCAGATCATTGCGTCGAATATACAAAGGGCCGACCTCAATATGCTGTGCGGGGTTTGACAGCAGGGCGTCCACTCGACGGCGGAGTTTCAGATAGGCGGGACTCAGGCTCTTCATCACCATCAGTCTAGCCCTGATTTCGAACGCCCGGCGCGGACAGTCGGTCGTGCAGCCAGTCGATCATGGCGCGGACCTTGGGCGGGACGTGGCGGGGGTGGGGGTGGACGGCCCAGACGCCTTCGTCGGGCGGGCGGGCCTCGTCCAGCAAGGAGACGAGGGCACCCGCTGACAGGGCCTCGGCGACGTAGAAGTCGGGCAGTTGGCACAGGCCGAGGCCCTGCAGGGCGGCGTCCAGCACCGCCGCGCCGGAGTTGCAGCGCCAGCGGCCGGTGGGGCGAAGGCTGACCTCGCGGCCCGCCTCGGTGAAGCGCCAGTGTTCGGCCGAGCCGATCAGGCCGTCGTGGCTGGGGATCTCGGACAGGTCGCGCGGGGCGCCGCGGCGGGCGAGATAGTCGGGGCTGGCGCACAGGATCAGCCGCCGTGACGCCAGCCGCCGCGCCATCAGGCGCGAGTCGGTCAGGTGGCCGAAGCGCACCGCCAGATCATAGCCGTCGCCGACCAGATCGCGCAGGCGATTGTCGAGATCCAGCTCGATCCGCAGTTCGGGGTTCTGAGCGGCGAAGGCGTTGACGGCGGGGGCGATGAACCGCTCGCCATAGGAGACAGAGCAGGTCATGCGCAGCAGACCGCGCGGGGCCTGATCGTCTGGCTGAACGGCGGCCAGGGCCTCGTCGCGTTCGTCAATCAGGCGGCGGCAGCGGGCCAGGAAGTCGCGGCCTGCGTCGGTCAGCTCGACCCGGCGGGTGGTGCGGTGGAGAAGACGCGTTTGCAGGCGATCCTCCAGCCGGGCGATCTCCCGACTGACGGCGGAGGTCGACAGGCCCAGACGCTGTGCGGCCGCCGAGAAGCTGGCCTGTTCGGCGACAGCGGTGAATTCGTCGATCCCGTCCCAGCGGCTCATGGGGACGTTGGATCAGGATTATTGCTTAACGGCAATAATGTTTTGCGGTTGTCGCCGTTTCGGCCAAGCGCGGCGCGGCGTAGTAAGGTCGCCAAATCACCCGCCCACCTCATGCCCCTGAAGCAGCGAGCGACCGCGTCGCGAGCGTTAGGGGCGTCCGAAGGACTAAGACCCATGAAAACCCGCGCCGCCGTCGCGTTCGAAGCCAAACGCCCGCTTGAGATCGTCGAGGTCGATCTGGAGGGGCCGCGCGCGGGCGAGGTGCTGATCGAGATCAAGGCGACGGGCGTCTGCCACACCGACGCCTATACGCTGGACGGGTTGGACTCTGAGGGCATCTTCCCCTCGATCCTGGGCCACGAGGGCGCGGGCGTGGTGGTCGAGGTGGGGCCGGGCGTGACCTCGCTGGCCGTGGGGGACCACGTCATCCCGCTGTACACGCCGGAATGCCGCCAGTGTAAGTCGTGCCTGAGCCGCAAGACCAACCTGTGCACCTCGATCCGGGGCACGCAGGGCAAGGGGCTGATGCCGGACGGCACTTCGCGCTTTTCCTACAAGGGCCAGACCCTTCACCACTACATGGGCTGCTCGACCTTCTCGAACTACACGGTCCTGCCCGAGATCGCGGTGGCCAAGATCCGCAAGGACGCGCCCTTCGACAAGGCCTGCTACGTGGGCTGCGGCGTGACGACGGGGGTGGGCGCGGTGGTCAACACGGCCAAGGTCGAACCGGGCGCCAACGCCGTGGTCTTCGGCCTGGGCGGCATCGGCCTGAACGTCATCCAGGGGCTGAAGATGGTCGGGGCCGACATGATCATCGGCGTCGACATCAACGGCGACAAGGAGGAGTGGGGCCGTCGCTTCGGCATGACCCACTTCGTCAATCCGAAGGACGTCTCGGACGTGGTGGCCCATCTGGTCGAGCTGACCGGCGGCGGCGCCGACTACACCTTCGACTGCACCGGCAACACCGTGGTCATGCGTCAGGCGCTGGAAGCCTGCCACCGCGGCTGGGGCGAGAGCGTCATCATCGGCGTGGCCGAGGCCGGCAAGGAGATCGCCACCCGTCCGTTCCAGCTGGTCACCGGCCGCGTCTGGAAGGGTTCGGCCTTCGGCGGCGCGCGCGGCCGCACCGACACGCCCAAGATCGTTGACTGGTACATGGACGGCAAGATCGAGATCGACCCGATGATCACCCACACCCTGCCGCTGGAACGCATCAACGAGGCCTTCGACCTGATGCATGAAGGCAAGAGCATCCGGTCGGTGATCGTCTTCTAAAAGAGGGGGGCGGCCATGGGCGCCTGGAAACTGCCGTGGACGGGCGCCTGCCTTTGCGGGCAGGTGCGGATCAAAGTCGCCCAGGCGCCGGTGTTTGCAGCGGCCTGCCATTGCCGCGCCTGTCAGAAGCTGACGGGCGGCGCCTATTCCCTGAGCCTGATGCTGCCCAGCGAGGGGCTGACGGTCGAGGGCGAGACGGAGATCGGCGGCCTGCACAATCCCGTGCCGGAGCATCACTTCTGTCCGTCGTGCAAGACCTGGCTGTTCACGCGCGGCATTGCGGGGGGACAGTTCGTCAACCTGAGGCCCAGCCTGCTGGACGACGGGGCGTGGTTCGTTCCCCATGCCGACACCTGGACGACGGAGCAACTGCCGGGCGTGCAGTCGGGGGCCAAGGTCGGCTATCCTGAGTTTCCGCCGCCCGAGGACTATGGCGAACTAATGGGCGCCTATGCACGCGAGGGCGCGCGCCCGAAATGATGGCGGACTGAGCAGGCGCAGCAAAGTTCGTTGCCAAATGAAACCTGCTCGGTTTAGCTGGCCGCGCCCGGCGAAGGATCGGGCGGATCTGGGAGGATCACCATGTTCACGCACGTCACCGTCGGCGCCAACGACCTCGAAGCCTCGCACAAATTCTATGACGCCGTTATGGGCGCGCTGGGTCATCAGCCGGGCGCGTTCAGCGACGTGCCGCTGCCGGGCGTCTGGTACATGACGCCGCGCGGGATGCTGGGCGTGGTCAAGCCGCGCGACGGTCAGGCGGCCTGTCACGCCAATGGCGGCACCATCGGCTTTGCGGCATCCAGCCCCGAGGCGGTCGTCGCCTTCGCCGAGGCCGGGGTCGCGGCGGGCGGCGTGGCGATCGAGGACCCGGCCGGGCCGCGCACCACCCCCTTCGGCGTTCTGCACCTGGCCTATCTGCGCGATCCGTCGGGCAATAAGATCTGCGCCGTGCACCGGCCGGGCTGAGGATTGAGACGATGAAGACGAAGGCGGCGATTGCGTCGATCATGGCCGCTGTGGCGGTCGGGGCGCTCGCCGCCTGCACGCCGCGCAGAGCCGATGCGCCCGCGCCCGCCGAGGCGCCTGCGGACGTCTGGGTCCGCAAGAAGGTGGTGCTGTATCTGCCGGATCGGGTGATGAAGGAGCGGGTCGAGATCGCCGATCTGTCGCCCTATCTGACGGCGGTGGATGAGGCGGCCGCCGCCGCCGCCAGGGCGCAGCCGACCCAAGCGGGCGCATCCGGCATGATGCTGCTGATGGTCAAGCCGGGCGAGCGGTCCAGGGCCTGGGTCATTACGGGCGAGCCGGCGATGCAGCCGCAGGTCATTGAAGCCCTGACCGGCGCCGCCAAAGCGGTTCCGGCGCCGTCGGTGCGGCAGGGCCCGATTCTGGTCGGCCTGCAGTTCGACGCCTGGGGCGGCGGCGCCCAGCCCGAAGGCGCGGTCGCCCCGATCCCACGCGACTGGTACGCGCATTTCTCCGAGGACGGCGGCGTCCTCGATGATGACTTCATGGCCAGGGTCTGGCCGGACTGATCTGCAGGAGTTGAGCTTATGGAAATGGTCAAGAGCCACGTCGTTCACGGCGGGACGCTGCGCTATCTGAAGCACGACAGCGCGACGACGGGCACGCCCATGACGCTGTCGGTCTTTGTTCCTGCGGGGGAAGGGCCGTTCCCGGTCCTGATCTGGCTGTCAGGCCTGACCTGCACCGAGGACAACTTCACCACCAAGGCCGGGGCCTATAAGGCCGCCGCCGAACACGGCGTCATCATCGTCGCGCCGGACACCTCGCCGCGCGGGGAAGGCGTGGCCGATGACGCCGCCTATGATCTGGGGCAGGGCGCGGGCTTCTATGTCGATGCGACGGAAACGCCGTGGGCGCCGCATTTCCGCATGGAAAGCTATGTCACGGGCGAACTGATCGACCTGATCGACGCCCAGTTCCCGACGACGAAGACGCGCTCCATCTTCGGCCATTCGATGGGCGGGCATGGGGCGCTGACGCTGGCGCTGCGCCATCCCGAACTGTTCAAATCGGTGTCGGCCTTTGCGCCGATCGCCTCGCCGACGCGCTGTCCCTGGGGTGAGAAGGCCTTCACCGCCTATCTGGGCGAGGACCGGGCGGAATGGGCGAAACACGACGCGGCCCTGCTGATCGAGGGCGGGGCGGCCAAGGGTGTCTATGACGACATTCTGGTGGATCAGGGCGACGCCGATTCCTTCCTGACCGATCAGCTGAAGCCGGAACTGCTGAAGGCGGCGGCGCAAAAGGCCGGACAGGGGCTGACCCTGCGCATGCAGCCGGGCTATGACCATTCCTACTTCTTCATGGCCAGCTTCGTGGACGACCATGTGGCCTTCCACGCCAAGCGGCTGAAAGCCTGAGTGAAATGACCGACGCCGCCCCCGATTTCGACTCCATGTTCGCCGACCTGTGCAACCAGGTCGGCTTCTGCCTGCATGAAAAGGGACAGAAGAAGGTCATCGCCGCCCTGCCCAAGGGGCTGGACGCCGCTGTCCGCGCCGTCTTCGCCGCCGAGGGCGTGGACGAGCCGAACGCGCCGGGCGATCTGAAACGCGCCGTGCGCGACTGCATCAAGGCGCATGTGGGCGCGCCCCGACCGGGCGCATGACTCAGACTTAATCCGCAAGGCGACGATCAAGCCTTGCGGGCGGCCCTTGCATCGTTAGCATCCCCGACCATCGCTTTTGGGAGGAAGCTCATGATGGATCGCCGCCGCCTGTTGATGTCGGTCGCCGCGGGGGGAGCGCTGGCCGCTGTCGGCCCGGTTCGCGCCCTCGCCCACGCCGCTGTGGCGCAGACCGCCTCGGCCGACTTCAACGCCCTGATGGACCGGATCGCGCAGGAGATGCTCCTGACGGATCCGGAATCCCTGACCATGCTGGGCATGGACCGGGGCGAACACGCCGACGCCCGCTTCAAGCTGAGCGACCGCAGCCAGGCCAAGGTCGAGGCCGACAAGGTCAAGTTCGTCGCCGCCATGAAGGACATGGCGGCCATCGACCGCAACGCCCTGCCGGCCAAGGAGCAGATCTATCACGACTCCCTGACCTTCTTCGGCGAGACGGTGATGGAAGGCTACGCCTTCCCCTATGGCGGCGGGATGTTCCCCTCGCCCTATACGGTCAGTCAGCTGGGCGGCTCGTACCAGCAGATCCCGGACTTCCTCGACAGCCAGCACCGCATCGAGGCAGCGGATGACGCCGAGGCCTATCTGTCGCGCCTGTCGGACTTCGCCCGCAGCCTGGACGACGAACGCGAGCGGATGCGGATCGACTACGCCGCCGGGGCCGTGCCGCCGGACTTTGTCATCGACCGCACCCTGACGCAGATGGGCGCCATCACCGGCACGGCCGTGGCCGACTCGGTCATGAGCCAGTCGATCGCGCGTCGCACCGCTGAGAAGAACATCCCCGGCGACTGGGCCGCACGGGCGCAGGCGATCCTGACGCGAGAGGTCTATCCGGCCATCCAGCGCCAGGCCGACGCCCTGAAGGCGGTGCGCGCGGGCGCGACGCACGACGGCGGCGTGTGGCGTCTGCCGGACGGTGAGGCCTACTATCGCTATGGGCTGAAGAACTACACCACCTCTTCGATGACGCCGGACGAGGTGCATCAGATGGGGCTGGACCAGGTGGCCGAGATCTCGGCCCGCGCCGACGGCCTGTTGAAGGCGCAAGGGTTGACGCAAGGCACGGTCGGCCAGCGCATCGCCGCCCTCGGCAAGGATCCGCGCTTCGTCTATCCGAACACGGACGAGGCCAAGGAAGAGCTGCTGAAGGAGCTGAACGTCCAGATGGCGGCCATGCAGGCCCGCATGCCGGACTATTTCGGCCGCCTGCCCAAGTCGCCGTGCGACATCCGTCGCGTGCCCAAGGCCATCGAGGCCGGGGCGCCGGGCGGCTACTACATGGCGCCGGCCCTGGATGGCTCGCGTCCGGGCGCCTACTACATCAACCTGCGCGACACGGCGGAGTGGCCCAAGTGGACACTGCCGACCCTGACCTATCACGAGGCCGTGCCGGGCCATCACTTCCAGATCGCCCTGCAGATGGAGCAGCCGGACACCCCGCTGCTGATGAAGGTCATGGGCTTCTCGGCCTATTCCGAGGGCTGGGGCCTGTATTCGGAGCAGTTGGCGGACGAGATCGGCGCCTATGAGAACGACCCCTTCGGCCAGATCGGCTATCTGCAGTCCTTGATGTTCCGCGCCGCGCGTCTGGTCGTGGACTCGGGCCTGCACCACAAGCGCTGGAGCCGCGAACAGGGCATCCGCTACATGGTCGATACCCTGGGCGATCAGGAATCCAGCATCGCCACCGAGGTCGAGCGCTACTGCGTCTGGCCGGGCCAGGCGTCCAGCTACAAGGTCGGCCACACCACCTGGGTGCGCCTGCGTGAAGACGCCAAGAAGCGCCTGGGATCGCGTTTCGACATCAAGGGCTTCCATGACACCGGCCTGAACCTGGGCGGGGTGCCGCTGACGGTTCTGGAGCGGACCATGAACGCCTGGACCCCGGCCTGACGGCTGGACCTCTTACGGACGCGCCGGTCCGTCATTTCAGTAAGTGGGAGCGGCGTCCGGCGCGGCGCGGCTCCGTTGGGGGAATATCCGAATGATCGACCGCCGCCGCCTTCTTCTGACCGCCGCCGCGACCGCCGTCGCCGCGCCGACGCTGGCGCAAGCCGCCGCCGCTGTCACCGACGCCGATACACGCCTGAACGCCCTGCTGGACGGCTGGTTCGAGGCCGATATCGACGAGTCGCCCGAGCGCGCCACCAACCTTGGCCTCGACAAGGGCGCCCGCGCGGGCCTGTCGTCCAAGCTGAGCGAAGCTGGGCCTGACGCCATTCGCAAGGATCGCGACAAGGCGATCAGCCGCTGGGCCGAGCTGCGCGCCTTCGACCAGACGGGTCTCAGCGAGGCCGGGGCGCTGAACTACGCCATCGCCTCTTTCGGGCGTCAGACCTCGGCCGAGACGGCGCGCTTCGCCTACGGCGCCGGGCCGGGCCGTCCGTCCCCCTATGTCGTGACCCAGCTGTCGGGCGGCTATTTTTCCATGCCGGACTTCATGGACAACCAGCACCGCATCGAGGATGCGGCGGGCGCCGACGCCTTCCTGTCGCGCCTGGACGCCTTCGCCGGCGTGCTGGACGGCGAGACGGCCAAGATCCGTGAGGACGCTGGTCAGGGCGTCATTCCGCCGGACTTCATCATCGACCGGATGCTGCCGCAGATCCGCACCCTGCGCGATACGTCGGCCGCCGACATGTCCATGATCAAGTCGCTGGCCCGCAAGGCCGGGGCGCTGAACCTGTCGGGCTATGACGCGCGCGCCGTCGCCCTGGTCGATCAGAAGATCAAGCCCGCCCTGGCCCGCCAGATCGAGGCGCTGGAGAAGATCCGCCCCGACGCCGTGCACGACGCGGGCGTGTGGCGCCTGCCGGACGGCGAGGCCTTCTACGCCGCCGGGCTGAAGTCGAACACGACGACCACGCTCTCGGCCAAGGAAATCCACGCCATGGGCCGCGAGCAGGTGGCCGAGATCAGCGCCGAGATCGACGCCATCCTGAAGTCGCAGGGCATGACCCAGGGCACGGTCGGCGAACGCGTGCAGGCGCTGAACAAGGATCCGGCCCAGCTGTTCCCCAACACCGATGCGGGCAAGGAAGAGCTGCTGAAGTGGCTGAACGAACAGGTCGCCGCGCTGGAGCCGAAACTGCCCGCCGTCTTCGGCCGCCTGCCCAAGACCCACGTCGAGGTGCGCCGCGTGCCGGTGTCGATCCAGTCGGGCGCGCCGGGCGGATACTATCAGGGGCCGCCGCTGGATGGCTCGCGTCCGGGCGCCTACTACATCAACCTGCGCGACAGCGGGAACTGGCCCAAGTTCGCCCTGCCGACCCTGACCTATCACGAGGCCTCGCCGGGCCACCACCTGCAGGTGGCGCTGCAGCGCGAGTCGGGCGAACTGCCGCAATGGCGCCGCGCGGGCGGCTTCTCGGCTTTCAACGAAGGCTGGGCGCTGTACGCCGAGGCCGTGGCGGCCAACGATCTGGACGCCTATGCGACCGATCCGCTGGGCCGGGTCGGTTTCCTGATGTCCTACCTGTTCCGGGCGGTGCGCCTGGTGGTCGACACCGGCATTCACTCCGAACGCTGGAGCCGCGAACAGGCGGTCGACTATATGGCGGCCTCGGGCGCCAAGCCGCTGGACGCCTCGAACAGCGAGATCAACCGCTATTCGGTCTGGCCGGGTCAGGCCTGCGCCTACAAGGTCGGCCACACGGTGATCGCGCGCCTGCGCGAAGAGGCGCAAGCCAAGCCGGGCTTCGACCTGCGCGCCTTCCACGACAAGGTGCTGGGCAGCGGCTCCCTGCCGCTGGCGGTGCTGGAAGGGCGTATGCGCGGCTGAGGCGTGACTGAAGCCTGAAGCGAATGACGGCCCGGACGTTCGCGCGTCCGGGCCGTTTCGTGTTTGGCGTCGAGCTGTCGTCAGGTCGCCGCGCGCCAGGTGGTCGGCCACAGATCTTGAGGTATGGCGGTGCAGCTGGGCATGTTTTTCTCGTCCAGCAGGGCGAAGCGTTCGCCGGTCCAGGCCCAGACGC
>ERZ778017.2129-NODE-2129-length-16868-cov-7.212276_pt1 | contig 16868 bp, 10 predicted proteins | sample MGYA00375747_ERZ778017 | MGnify/ENA primary metagenome ERZ778017 (study PRJEB29350, sample SAMN05509838) | bioreactor metagenome | biome: bioreactor; material: wastewater | place: South Africa: University of Cape Town | collected 2014-03-17 ...
CGGCCTGCTGGTCCTGGCGACATCGACCTCGGCACAGCAGCCAGCGACAACCAACCCGACGGCGAGCGCGGATTCCACCGCCACACTGCACGTGCGTGTCAGGAGCGAGAGCCCGGACGGCCCGCCGGTGGAGTCGGCGGTGGTGCGCAGCGGCACGGCGGGTACGCGGACCGACGCGGATGGCAATGCGACCCTGCAGCTTTCGCCCGGACGACACACCGTGCACGCGACGAGGGTAGGCATGCGGGCGGACTCAGCTGTAGTGGTGCTGCGCGCCGGCGCGAGCGACACCCTGACGCTGATACTCGCCCCGATGGCGGCCGACATCGAGGCAATGGTGGTGAGCGCCACGCGCGGCGAACGCAGGGTGGAGGACACTCCACTCCGTGTGGAGGTGATCGACGAGGAGGAGATTGGCGAGAAGGTGGCGATGACGCCGGGCGACATCGCCATGATGCTGGCCGAGACCGGCGGACTTCGTGTGCAGACAACCAATCCGTCGCTGGGCGGAGCGGATGTGCGCATACAGGGACTCCTGGGCCGCTATTCGCTCATTCTCGCCGACGGACTGCCACTCTATGGCCAGGCAGGAGGGCTCGGCCTGCTGCAGATCCCGCCGGTGGACCTGGCGTCGGTGGAGATCATCAAGGGCACAGCTTCGGCGCTCTACGGCAGCTCAGCTCTGGGAGGAGTGATCAACCTCGTCTCCCGCTCGCCCGGCGCAGAGGCGGACCGCACGGTGATCGTCAACCAGACATCGCGCGGCGGCACCGACGGCGTGTTCTTCGGCACCGGGCCGGTGACGGAACGGTGGGGTTACACGCTGCTTGCCGGCGCACACAGGCAGCGACGCAACGACCTGAATGGCGATGGTTGGGCGGACATGGCTGGCTACACGAGAGGCGTTGTTCGACCCCGTTTCTACTATGATGATGACGCGGGCAGGACGGCGTTCCTGACCGGTGGGTATACCGCCGAGGACCGCGACGGCGGCACCATGGACGGCCGAACCGCGCCCGACGGTCAGGCATTTGCCGAAGCGTTGGAGACCCGGCGGGCAGATGTCGGAGGACTGGTGCGGTGGGTGGCCGACGGCACCGAGGGGCTGGCCGGCATTGAAGCGCTGCGCGGCTCGATCCTGACTCTGCGCGGGTCGGCCATGGATCAGCGCTACGACCACCAGTTCGGTGGGGTGGGTGAGCGTGACCGGCACCGTACCTGGTTCGGTGAGGCGGCGCTGGCGATTCCGCGCGGTCGCACGATGTACATACTCGGGGCGGCATTCCAGCAGGACTCCCACCACGGCAGCGACGTGCCGGGCTTCGACTACACCTACTCGGTACCGGCGGTGTTCGCGCAGTTGGACGCCGATCCCACCGCCTGGCTGTCGCTGTCCATGAGCGCGCGAGCAGACGCTCACAGCGAGTACGGAACCGTCGTCAATCCGCGCCTCTCCCTCCTCTTCCGTCGACCCGCAGGTTCGGCGTTCTCCGGCTGGACCACGAGGCTCTCCGGCGGCACCGGCGCCTTCGCGCCCACGCCATTCGTGGAGGAGACGGAGTCGACTGGATTGACGCCACTCGTGCCGCTTGCCGGGCTGCGCGCGGAACGCGCCCGCAGCGCCTCGCTCGATGTCGGCGGCCCTCTGGAGACGGTGCTCGGCCACCTGCAGGTGAACGCGACAGCGTTCGCGTCACACATCAGCCACCCACTTCAGATACGCGACCTGAATACCACCACCGCTGGCGGCGCGAGGATGATCGAGCTCACCAACGCCGTCGGACCGACGCGCACGTGGGGGGGCGAGCTGCTGGCCAGACTCGTGCACGAACTGGGTGAGGAGGACGAGGACGGGGAGGAGCCGCCGGCAATCCGCGTGACGGGCAGTTACACCTACCTCCGCTCGACCAGCTGCGAGACGGCGCGATTCCCGGCCGGGCCATCTACCGGCGCGGCGGACGACGGCTGCAGCCGCGGTGAGGTCGCCCTGACCCCCCGTCACGCGCTGGGCGTGGTGGCCAGCTACGAGCAGGAAGGGCGTAGCCGTCTGGGGCTGGAGATCTACTACACCGGTCGCCAGCTACTCGAGAACGATCCTTACCGCGCCGAGAGCCGGCCCTACCTGGTGTTGGGCGTGCTGGGGGAAAGGATCGTTCCAACGCCGGCAGGAATGGCGAGGTTCTTCCTCAACCTGGAGAACCTCACGAACGTACGGCAGAGCCAGCACGACCCTCTTCTGCTGCCTTTTCGCGGCCGTGGTGGCCGGTGGACAACCGATGCCTGGACGGAACTGGTAGGCTTCACCATGAACGGCGGAGTGCGACTGTCGTTCTGAGCGGCGCGTGGTGACGGCGGTCGCTCCGTCGGTGCCGCCTACCCGGCGGAATGCCCGCGTCGCCGCTGGCGGTCCGCTTCCGCGCCCACGCTACGCGCCGCGCGCCCGCTACACGCGGGCGAACACCAGCGTGCCGTTCGTGCCGCCAAAGCCGAAGCTGTTGGACATGACCGTGTTGAGCGTCGCCTCCTGGCTCTCCCGTACGATCGGAAAGTCCACGGCCAGTGGATCCAGCGTCTCGATGTTGGCCGAGCCGGCGATGAAACCGTCGCGCATCATGAGCAGCGAGTAGATCGCCTCGTGCACACTGGCCGCACCCAGCGGATGACCAGTGAGTGCCTTGGTCGAGGACAGTGGAGGCATATCGCTCCCGAACACCTCGCGTGCGGCATCGAGTTCCACGATGTCTCCTACTGGAGTGGACGTGCCGTGGGTGTTGAGGTAGTCAACTGGCGCACTGACATTGGCCAGCGCCATCTGCATGCAACGTACGGCTCCCTCACCGCTCGGAGCGACCATGCTCCCGCCATCGGAGGTGACACCGTAGCCGACAAGCTCGGCGTGAATGTGCGCGCCACGCGCCCTGGCGTGTTCGTACTCCTCCAGCACCAGCATGCCACCACCGCCGGCGATGACGAAGCCGTCGCGCGCGGTATCGTAGGGCCGCGAGGCCACAGCCGGCGTCTCATTGAAGCCAGTGGACAGCGCACCCATCGCATCGAACTGAGCGGCCGCGCCCCAATGCATTTCCTCGCTGCCACCGGCAAAGACCATGTCCTGTGCACCATGGCGAATGAGGTCGGCCGCTGCGCCAATGCAGTGTGCCGAGGTCGCGCACGCCGCGGAGATCGAATAGCTCACGCCGAGAATGCCGAAACCGGTAGCCAGTGTGGCGGACACCGTGGAGCACATCGTGCGCGGCACCATGTACGGTCCGATCCTGCGCACGCCCTGCTCACGCAGCAGGTCAGCGGTCTCGATCTGCCATTGGGGCGAGGCGCCACCCGAACCGGCGATGACGCCGACGCGCGGATCACGGATTGCGTCGGCATCGAGGCCCGCATCCGTGATGGCATCACGCATGGCCACGTAGGAATATGCTGCTGCATCGCCCATGAAACGCTTCAGCTTGCGGTCAATCTCGGCGACCAGGTCGATGTCGGGCACGCCGGCCACCTGACTGCGCATGCCCACCTCGGCGAGCTGGGGCGCAGCACGGATACCGCTACGACTCTCGCGCAGGGCCGCCGACACGGACTCCAGCGTATTGCCCAGACAGGACACGACGCCCATTCCGGTCACCACCACTCGACGCATCTCAGAAGCCCTCGGTTGACTGGAACAAGCTCACGCGCATGCCGGTGGCGCTATAGATCGGCCGGCCATCAACAGCCATGGTGCCGTCGGCGATCACCAATGTCAGCTTGCCGCGCATGACGCGGCGCACATCCACCTCATAACTCAGCAGTTTAGCGCTGGGCAGTACCTGGCCGGTGAACTTGACCTGATCCACTCCCAACGCGCGCCCCTTGCCCGGCTCTCCGAGCCACGGCAGATAGAAGCCGGCCAGTTGCCACAACCCGTCCAATCCCAGGCAACCAGGCATCACCGGATCGCCTTCGAAATGGCAGGCGAAGAACCAGAGGTCCGGACGAATATCCATCTCGGCACGCAGAATGCCTTTGCCGTGCGAACCGCCGGTGGGATCCACCAGGGTGATGCGATCGAACATCAGCATCGGCGGCAGCGGCAGGCGCGCGTTGCCTTCACCAAACAATTCGCCGCGAGCACATGCCAGCAATTGTTCGTAATTGAACGAGGAAGGTAGTGTCACGTGGCCATATGCAAGGAAAGCGCATGGAGATCTGCAAGGCAGACTGCAGACTCATCGAGATACCGGTCGCACCTGCGAAGCCTGGTTGCATGGGTCGCACACAGGCCTCGCGTCATCGGAGCAGCGTAAAAGATAACGGGGCATAGGTTTGTCACAAGTGAAGAATAGTCTGTGTCAACGGTATTCAAGACCCGGGCCGCCGAGAGCTTCTGCTCATGGGATACCCCGCCGATATCGCGGGACCCTCGACGTCTCGGTCGGGAGGCGAGGCGTGAACTGACCGGCCAGCGCAGAGGCCCGCCATTCACGCCCGGGGTTACCAGAGGCGAGCGGCCGGCCGCCGGCCCGCGGGCATTACAGCGCTGACTCCTGGTCGACGGGATCTCGAATATCCCCACTCCTTCTTCCCACTCCCGGAGATCGGGTAAGGATGTCCGTTGCATCGGATCACTCGACTGGCGATCTTTAGAGGTCTGGAGGGTTGGCAGAATGGCTATTGCACCGGTCTTGAAAACCGGCGTCCGCAAGGACATCTGGGTTCGAGTCCCAGGCCCTCCGCTGCATGTGAGTGGTTGATTTTCATGTGTTTACGGAGGGCGGGTCCGTCTCGGCTGAGGCGGCCCCGCCCTCCGTATTTGTGTGCCCATCATGTGCCAGGTCGTGCCGCGGCGACCTTCATGATTTGCCGAATCCGTTCCTTCTCGACGAGCTCTTTCGAGGAACCAACACTACGGAGCGAGTCGCGGCGGCCCACGCCGTCCCTGCCCACCTACACCGAGCCGCGGACATCGTTGTGGCAACCACCCATGATCTGGAGCTGTCGGATCTGCTGGAGGGCGGCTATGCCGCCCATCGCTTCCGCGAACAGGTGATGGATGACGGCCTTGTCCTCGACTACCTGATCCGGCCCGGTCCGTCAACCTCGCGGAACGCGATCGCCCTGCTGAGATTGATGCACTATCCCGACAGTGTAATCGCCGACGCTCTCGCCTCGATCGACTGGCCTGGATGGCGTGACGGCCAGCGGAGCGAACCGCGGGTGAGGCAACGCGAGCGCTCCGAATCGAGATCGCCTGGAGGAGTCGTTCCGCGTCGGGAGATTCAGCCGAGCCGGAGAGGGTGATGGGTTTCCTGTGTGCGCCGTCGCTTGCGAGCGCTACATTTGCGCGTCGCAGTCCCCGGGCTCATCTTTATACTGATGACGACATTCCAGTGACTCCCCGCCCCGCGCTCCGAGCGTGAGGCGTCACTTGTCGCGGCCCTCAACCCCTTCAGGATGACCCGGCTTCTCCCCTTCGCTCTGGCAGCCAGCGCGACGATCTTCGCGGCCCTGCCAGGCCAGGCGCAGACCCTCGACTCGCTCACCATGAACGGATTCGCCTGGCGCGAGATTGGCCCGGCGAACTTCGAGGGACGCGTCTCAGACATCGTGGGCATTCCCAGCCCGTCCCGGACTTTCTTCGTCGCCGCCGCCGGCGGTGGCATCTGGAAGACCACCAACAGCGGCATCAACTACCGCCCCGTCTTCGAGAACGAGCGCGTCGTCTCCATGGGCGCCCTGGCCATCGCGCCCTCGGACACCATGCAGGTGTGGGCCGGCAGCGGCGAGCAGAACTCGCGCAACTCCATCGAGCCTGGCGGCGGTCTCTACAAGAGCACCGACGGTGGACTGACATGGAAGCTGGTCGGCCTGGAGAAGACCGAGCATATAGGGCGGATAGCCGTCCATCCGACAAATCCGAACGTCGTCTATGTCGCGGCACTCGGCGCGCTCTGGCGCACCAACCCCGAGCGCGGTCTCTACAAGACCACCGACGGCGGCAACAGTTGGCAGTTGATCAAGAAGGTCAGCGACCGCGCGGGCTTCGTCGACGTACAACTGGATCCGAAGAACCCCGACGTGATCTGGGCTTCCAGCTACGAGCGCATTCGCGGCCCATACTTCCTGAACAGCGGTGGACCGGGCTCGGCCCTCTGGAAGTCGACCGACGCTGGCGCGACGTGGAGCGAGATCAAGGGCGGCGGCTTCCCGGAGACCATGAAGGGCCGGATCGAGGTCGCGATCTTCCCGCAGAATACCGACATCGTCTACGCGCAGGTTGAGGCCGACTCGGTACGTGGCCTCAAGCCGGCCCCCGGAACGCCGGCGCAGAAACTGGCCAACGGCCTCTATCGCACGACGGACGGCGGCAGGACGTGGGAGAAGATGAACGACGCCAACACGCGCCCGTTCTATTACTCACAGGTCCGGGTGCATCCCACCAACCCGGACCGCGTCTGGTTCTCGTCCACTCCCGTCCTCGTCAGCAACGACGGCGGCAAGACGACGCAGACGGCGACCGTCGGCATCCACGTCGACCACCACGCCATGTGGATCGACCCCAACGACCCCGAACGCATGGTCGTCGGCAACGACGGCGGCGTTTCGGTGAGTTACGACGGCGGTGGCAACTACGACTTCGGAGCGATCCTCCCCATCTCGCAGTTCTACAACGTCAGCTTCGACTACGACGTTCCCTACACCGTCTGTGCCGGAGCGCAGGACAACGGTAGCTGGTGCGGCCCCAGCCAGCGCAAGAACGGCAGGATCACCAACTCGGACTGGTTCATGTTCCTCTTCGGCGACGGTTTCGTCACCCAGCAGGATCCGACCGATCCGAACATCATCTATGGCGAGTCGCAGGGCGGCAACATAGCCCGTTTCGATCGTAGCACGAGCGTCAGCACGCGGCTCGTGAAGCCCGACTGGCGTCCGCTCTACACTCAGTGGGAGGACTCACTGGTCGTCGCTCGCGGCGACACCACGCAGCCTGCCAGCCGTGACCTCCAGCGCCGCCTGGATGCCTTCCGAGCCAACCAGGTTGCCGACTCGGCGCTCAACAACATGCGTTGGAACTGGAACACGCCGTACATCCTCTCGCCACACAACCCGCAGGTGCTCTACGCTGCCGGCAACCGCGTCCTGAAGAGCACGAAGCGCGGCGACGATCTCTACCCGATCTCGCCGGACCTGTCGAAGAAGCAGTGGGCGAAGATCGATACGTCGATCACCAGGACCGGGGGCATCACCCTGGACGCCACCGGTGCCGAGACCTATGGCACCGTGGTCTCCCTGGCCGAGTCGCCGCTCCGTCCGGGCTACCTGTACGCCGGCACCGACGACGGCAACATCTGGATGACGATCAACGACGGCGCGAACTGGGAACAGATTCCGGCGGCGCGCTTCCCCGGCCTGCCGGCCGCTGGCGCATACGTCAGCGAGATAGAACCATCGTACGCTGATCCGAATACCTTCTACATCTCCTTCGACAACCACCGCGTCGGTGATTTCGGGGTCTACCTCTACAGGACCACGGACGGCGGGAAGAGCTTCCGCTCGCTGGCGGCGAACCTGCCCACGGGCGGGCCGGACTACGTCCACGTGATCAAGGAAGACCCGCACAACCCTGACCTGCTGTTCGTCGGCACCTCGGTGGCCGTATATGTCTCGCTGGATCGTGGAGCATCGTGGCAGAGGTTCATGAAGAACATGCCGACGGTGCCCGTCTACGACCTGAAGATTCACCCGCGTGACCGCGAGCTCATCGCCGCCACGCACGGCCGGGGAATGTGGATCGTGGGTATCGCGCCGCTGGAGCAGATGGCTGGTGCGAAGCTGCAGACAGTGCTGGCCAGCACGGCTCACCTCTTCGAGCCGGTCACGGCCCGGCAGTTTGCCCACCCCACGACGCCCAGCGTGAGTCCCAGCGGTCCCGGCCACCAGTGGTTCGTGGCCGAGAGCCCGACATACGGCGCCGAGATCAGGTACCGCATCGGCGGTAGCGCCCAGCCGGAAGCCAGCGCTCCCGCGCCGGCAACGCCTGGTGGGCGGGCCCAGCGCCCGCAGGCTCGCATCGTCATCACCGACGTCAAGGGTGACACGGTGCAGACGCTGAATGGACCGGCGACGCCCGGCCTGCACCGCGTGACCTGGAACTACAGCTACCGTCGCAGCGCCGAACGTGCACCACTCTCGCCCTCACAGTTGCGTGACAGCATACTCACCGCGCGGCGTCGGGCGGTGGTACTCGACTCGCTGGAGAAGGCAGGCACCTTCCCCGCGCCGATCGTGGTGCAGCTTCGCGCCGCGCTCTCGGGAGGCGACATGAGCGCCCTGTTCCGTGGTGGTGGAGGTGGCGGCCGCGGCGCCGCTGCGGGCGGGTGGAACCCACGGCCGGGTGAGGGACCGGTGACTCCGCCCGCCGGCACTCGCCCGGCGGGCCAGGCGCCCGCACCAGGACAGCAGATGGACATGGCGGCCGCTCTCGAGTCGTTCCCGGGTGGATTCCGTGCCCTCCAGGCGCTGCTCCAGCCCCCGGGCGTCATGTCGCCGGGCTTCGGAGGCTTTGGTGGCGGTGGGGCTTCAGGCGCCGACACTGGCGATTATCTCGTCACTCTGGACGTTGGCGGAGTGAAGTCACAGCAGGTGCTCAGGGTCATCGGTGCGCCGGGTGGCGACCAGGGTGGCTCGCGTTTCCAGGAAGAGGAAGGGGAAGACCGGCGCTGAACGGCGATTCCGCTCCTGATCACTCGAACTGCCACATCGCCAACGCGGTGTGGCAGTTCGCCTTTCAGGGTTCGATGCTAGTTGCTTCCACGATTGGGGCCGGCTACCTTTCGCCTTCTCGCCAGCAGAATATCGGGGCGGGAGTTATTGAAGGGAGGGATGGCCGAGAGGCTGAAGGCACCGGTTTGCTAAACCGGCATAGGGGGTAACTTCTATCGAGGGTTCGAATCCCTCTCCCTCCGTTCTCACTGTTACAGTTCCGGGGACCATGGACGGGCCAGGATCGCCCGCTTCTCTGGTCCCCGGTTCCGTTTCACCCCTGCCAGATCTGGTATTCCCGTGAGCACTCCTCCGCGCCTTCGTTTCGCCCCTTCGCCCACCGGCGACCTCCACGTGGGCGGCGCCCGTACTGCCCTCTTCAACTGGCTCTACGCTCGCCATAACGGCGGGCAGTTCCTGCTCCGCATCGAGGACACCGACCGGGCGCGGAGCACCGACGAGAGTACGCGTGCGATCTTCGATGGCCTGAACTGGCTCGGCCTCACCTGGGACGAGGAAGTGGTGTACCAGGGCGCCAACCTGGCCAGGCATCAGGCCGATGCCCTTCGCCTGCTGGAGAACGGCTCCGCCTACCGCTGCTTCTGCACGCCAGCCGAGCTGGACGAGCGGCGAAAGGAAGCGGAGGCGCGGAAGGATGCGTTCCGTTACGACCGTAGATGCGACCGCCTGGATCCGGCGGAGGTGGAAAGACGGGTAGCGGCCGGCGTACCCCACGTGCTCCGCTTCCGCGTCCCCGACGGCAGCACCGAGTGGGATGACATGGTGCACGGTCGGATCGCCTTCCCGAACAAGGACATCGAGGACTTCGTCATCCTCCGTTCGGACTCCACGCCCATCTACAACATGGCGGTCGTCTCCGACGACATCGCCATGCGCATCACCATCGTCATGCGCGGCGACGACCATATCTCCAACACTCCCAAGCAGATCCTGCTCTACTCCGCGCTGGGCTCGCCGCTGCCACGCTTTGCCCACCTGCCCATGATTCACGGCACCGATGGCAAGAAGCTGAGCAAGCGTCATGGGGCCACCGCGGTAGGCGATTACCAGCATCTCGGCATCCTGCCGAGCGCCATGCGCAACTTCCTCGCCCTGCTCGGCTGGTCCCCGGGCGGCGACCTGGAAGTGATGATGCTCGACGAACTCGTGGAACGATTCGGCGAGGACGGGCTGTTGAAGAAGGCGGCAGTGTTCGATCCGAAGAAGCTGGAGTGGATGAACGGCCAGCATCTCTCCATCCTGCCGGTGGAGGACGTGGCCCAGTGGGTCATGCCGGCCCTCATTGCCGCCGGACTGGCAACAGCCTCCGAGCTGGCCGAACGACACGACTGGTTCATCCTGCTGCTGGAGTTGCTGAGGGTGCGCTCGCGGACGATCGACGACGTCGTGCGGCAGGCAAGGCCATTCCTGGTGGAGGAGATCACCTACGACCCGGACGCTACCGCGAAGCAGTGGAAGGACGCGGCCCACACGATAACGCTCCTCAGCGAGACGCGGGACCGCCTGGAGGCGCTGTCGGACTGGTCTCCGGAACCCATGGAGGAGGCGCTCCGTGAACTCGCCGAGTCCCACGGCATCACGGCTGGCAAGCTGTTCCAGCCCATGCGGGTGGCGCTCACCGGACTGGCCGTGAGCCCGGGGATCTTCGACGTCCTGGTAATGCTGGGGAAGGAGCGTTCGCTCGCCCGGCTGGAGGCCGCGGTGGCATCACTCGAGCGTGGACAGACTGACTGAGAGAGGTGTGGAACCGGGGCGACGGAAACATATGGTTCTGTAAACTTTTGTGTGGTACGGACTTCCGGCGCCTCCCATGCTTGACCGAGCGGCCTCTCGACGCGACATTGGCATTCCAGAACGCCACCTGGACCACCTCTTCAGTAGCCGGATCAACCGCTCGTCACGCGCCCATGCCAGCAACCCTGGACGCATTCGCGAATGCTCGAGCGAAGCTGACTGGGATGGCCTGCCTGCATGACGAGGACGCGATGACGCAGCCACTGACGGCAGTCGAGCGACGGGTCTACCACTATCTACTCGACTTCACGGCCGAGAACACCTTCCAGCCGAGTATTCGCGAGATCGGCAAGCAACTGCAGATCCGGTCGACGAAGACTGTTTCGGATCTTCTCCAGTCGCTTGCCGACAAGGGGTTCATCGAGCGTGACGGTTCACGCTCTCGAGGTGTGCGGCTGCTGGGTTTTTCCGGACTCCCGGGCGCCAGGCCAGTTCCGTACTACGGACGCGTCAACGCTGGCGAGCCGGCGCTCCTTCCCGAGAATCGTGACGGCTACCTTGCCATGGAGCGACGCTTTCTTCCCAGCGACTCCACCTTCGCGCTGAGGGCCAGGGGCGACAGCATGACCGGCTCGGGGATTCTGGATGGTGACTACGTGCTCATCGATCCCGCCGCCACTCCAGCGGAGGACGCGATGGTCGCCATGCGAGTCGGTGAAGGGGTGATTTTCAGGAGCCTTTCGCACGAGAACGACCGGATCGCCCCGACGGCATCCAACGCCAGGGTGGATGAGGAGCGAACTCCGCGCGACTCGGGCACGGACATCCTGGGTGTCGTCTGCGGGGTGTTCCGGGCCTTCCATGACACCGGCGCATCACTGGATCAGGCGCAGGTGAGCGGAAACCTGGTCGGCGAAGGGCCCACGCCTGCGCCTGACGACAGCGGGATCACGCCGCGCACGATCAATCCCCTGCCCTACCCCGACCGGCCGACGCTCGTTTACTGACGACGCGGAGCGCTGCGGTGGGCCGCAGCCGGGAGAGTATTCGCGGATTCCCCAATCACGCGGAAGGGCGAGGCGTCAACCCCCCGGGGGAGCCTCGGCCGCGGCGGCAGCTATGGCGGCACGGCGAGCTGCCCGCTCACGGTCCTTGCGCTCACGAATGCTCTTCACGACATCCTTGAAATCGGTGTCGTTCCGGCGGCGCAGGGCCTGCTCCTCCAGCTCCTGGCGAACACCGCTCATGCGACGATTCTCCGCCATCGCGATCGGGTTTGCCTGTTGATTGAGTGGCAACAACCCGAGGACGGCGGTAGGCAGCGAGAACTTGCCCAGCCTGATGAATTTCTCGTCGATGCCGTACTTCTGGCCATCCTTCTCGAACGTCCAGTCGCCGGGGCGACGCCGGAGCGCTTCCGCGGCGGCAGAGTCTCGAAGAGGTCCGAAGTCGGCGACGATCATGCTGTCGATCCGCTGTACGGTGGATCGCGGCATTCCTGGTCGCGGCTCGGAGCGTGTCCATACCCGCGGGTCGGAGAAGCTGGGCACCAGCCCACCCATCCCATCGCCACGGGCGTTTCCGCGTCCAGTTCCATCGCCCGTGCCCGCGCCACCGGCACCTGCCTCCTGCCCCGGAGCGGGGGCAACGGGCGTCCTCACGCCATCCGGGATCACCATTGGTGCCTGTGGCCGGGGTGCCTCGACGGACGGCGTCGGCGGCTGCTCGGGCGTCGCGTCCGGTTCCGGTTCCGGCGTCGGTCGACCGCCACCTTCCGCACGGCCATCGCCGTCCGGTCGTGCAGCGATGTACGTCACCCGCTCAGCGGCGACCTGATCGACCGCCGGGCGGAACATGGCGTCGAAATCCACCGGAAGGGTGAGCACCCAGATGAATACCACGGCGAGCGCACCATGAATGACCAGCGATACGAGCAACGCTCCGCCTGGACGGCGCGGTGGCGGCGTGCCGGGCGTCCTCCTGCTGAGCGTTTTCCTGCTGGTCATCGCATCACTCCTGCGGTCAACTGATGGTGTCTGCACGGTACGGGGCTGGTTGTACCCCTCAGGTCAACCTCATGGTCCATGCCGGAGCAGCGGGTGAGATCAGGTTGACGCGGCATTCAGCCGGGACCGACCACCGTATTCGTGATCCTGCTCAGCCCCTCCACCTCCACCTCCACCAGGTCGCCAACCTCGAGCCGGCCAACCCCGGCCGGCGTACCGGTAGCTACCACATCCCCCGGCTCCAGGGTCATGATGCGTGAGGCGTAAGAGAGCAACGTGGGAATGGAGAAGACCATGTCGGCGCTGTGGCCTCGCTGACGCTCCTCGCCGTTCACGCGAGTGACAACGGTCAACCCATCCAGCGCTGGCACCCCGGATGATGGTTCGCCTATGGGGCAGAAGCTGTCGAATCCCTTCGCCCGCGTCCACTGACCATCGGTCTTCTGGAGATCACGTGCCGTGACGTCGTTGACGGCGACGATTGCCCTGACCGCACGCGCGGCCTCCTCCTCACCCGCGTTGCGCAGGCGGACTCCGATGATGACGCCAATCTCGCCCTCGTACTCCACCTGTCCTGAAACTGCCGGAAGGACGATGGGCTGTCCATCGGAGATGATCGCGGAGGACGGCTTGAGAAACAGCAACGGCTCCGCTGGCACCTGATTGCCCAGTTCCTGCGCGTGAGCACGATAGTTTCGACCGACACAGAGAACCTTGCCGGGGCGGGGCTGGACTGACATGTTCGTAGGGTTGGAGAGAACGTTGGCGACCTCATCATACTAGCTTCGCGCACCTGCCGGGCGCGAGCCTGTAGCTCCACCCCTCGCTCCTCTACCGTCACCGGCACGGCCCACGCCCGCCGGCAAGTCATGCCCGGGGGCGTGAGCCGGTCAGCTCTCCGGATGATGGTTCGTGAAGAAGTCGATCACTTCCACCAATGCTTCAGGCCACGGTCGTGTCACACGACGAGCTGGTGGCAGCGCAGCCAGCAGGGCGCGACCGTAAGGCTTGAGTACGACGCGGGGATCCGCCAGTACCACGACCCCGCGATCGGCGGCCGTGCGAATGAGCCGGCCGAAGCCCTGCTTCAGTCGCAGCGAGGCGTGCGGCAACATGTACTCCGTGAACGGATCGCCACCGCGCGCGGCAATCGCTTCACACTGGGCAGCGGTGACCGGCTCGGTGGGCACTCTGAACGGGAGACGACCGATGACCAGGCCGCGCAGCGCCTGCCCGGGCACGTCCACTCCCTCCCAGAAGCTCGCCGTACCCAGCAACACGGCGCGCCCCGATTCACGGAATCTACGTAGCAGCGCGTCGCGTCCATCCTCCCCGTGGACCAGCAGTGGCCAGCGTCGGTCCTGCCCGCGCGCACGCAGCTCGGCGGCCGTCGAGCGAACGTCGCGATGGCTGGTGAAGAGCGCGAACAGGCCGCCGTCCGACGCCGTGGCAAGGTCGATGATGATGCGCGCTACCTGCAGCCCATGCGCGGCTGGATCCACGTTGGGGGCAGAGGAGTCGGTGGGCACCACCAGCAGCGCCTGTCGCTCGTAGACGAATGGTGACGGCAGGGTGCGGGTGAGGGGCTCGTGCGCCGGGTCAGCCAGTCCGAGCCTGCCGGCCAGGAAGTCGAACCGGCCGTTCGTGGCGAGGGTGGCACTGGTGACCACCGCCGTGGTCACCCGCCTGAACAGGTCGTCGCGGAGAATAGGCGCGAGGTCGAGCGGCACCGCGGTCACGCCGATGTTGCCGTCCCTTCCCCTCACCTCGATCCAGCGCACGCTTGGCGGGGCTTCCCGGGACGGGCGCAGGGCCAGTTGGAGCCCGGCTCCCGCAGTGGCCAGACGCCTCACGACGCCGCGCACCTCATTGAGCAGAGGGGCCAATTCCTCCTCTCTCTTGTGATCGGTCTCCAGTCGGTCACGGACCAGGCGGAGTCCCTCTGCCAGCAGTTCGATCTCGCCCAACAAGTCGCCAAGAGCCGCCTCCAGTCCCGCCTTCCAGGCCCGATGGCTGGCGAATTCATCGGTGAGACGAAGCACCTGGGCATCGCTTTCCTCGAGCACCGTTCGAAGAAGGTCGAAGAGAAGATCGCTCCTCTCGCGCGCCGCGTGAACCGACGGCGCCAGCCGTCCGTGTACGAGATCCAGACTCGCGGTGCTGAGAAGGTCATCCTTCACCTCCAGCCGCTCCACGAGCGCGCTGAGAAGACCCCTCCCCTTCCTCTCCAAGCGCGCGAAGAGTCGGTGGAGTGCACGCCTGGTCACCGTCGCGCCCAGGTGCGCTGAAGCCGCATCCTCCAGGTGGTGACCCTCATCCACGACCAGCCTGGTATACGACGGCAGCACGGCGGCGTCGCTCCAGTTCTGCGTCGTCCGACGGACAGCCACGTCCGACATCAGCAGGTGGTGATTGACCACTATGATGTCCGCCTGCGCGGCGACTCGGCGGGCCCTGAAGAGGAAGCACCGGTCGAAGTACGGACACTTGGCACGGTGGCAGAGATCCGCCTCGGCGGCCACCTCGTCCCAGACTTCCGATCGGGGCGGCGTCGCGAGATCAGCCACCGTGCCGTCATCGGTACGTTCGGCCCACGCGGCGATGGTTGCCAGCTCTCTCCCCATGCCGTCATCGAGTAGCGACGTGCCTGCCAGTCGCGCCTGCTCGAGCCTGAAGAGGCAGAGATAGTTGCGCCACCCCTTGAGCAGGGCGAAGCGAACCGGCTGGTCGCTGAGGGCCGTCTGGAGGAAGGGCAGATCCTTCCCCACCAACTGCTCCTGGAGGTTGATCGTATTGGTGGAAACCACCGTACGCTCCTGGTTTGCCGCCGCCCAGCGGAGCGCCGGAACGAGATAGCCGAGTGACTTGCCCACGCCGGTCCCCGCCTCCAGAAGTCCCACCCCACCGTCGTTGTAGAGCCCGGCAATCAGCGCCGCCATCTGCTGCTGCCCCGGTCGCGCCTCGTAGTGCGGGAGCTGGGCGGAGATCGCTCCATCCGGGCCAAGTACGGCGGCCACGGCTTCCGTGTCGAGCATGGTGACTTCCACCAGCGGCGGCGCCTCGACGACGACGTAGAGGTCGGTCACGTCGTTGTCGACGATGCCGAAGCCCACACCCTGTTCGTAGATGCGGCCGGCGACATCCAGGTCTGCGCTGGATGGCTCCAGCCAGCCCGAAGGATGGTTGTGGAGCAGCATCTCACCGGCTGCGGCAAAACCGGGGAGCGCCAGAACGGATCGGGAATCACCCCGCGCCACGGTTCGAACCGCCTTCACCACACCGTCGGAATCCATCGTACCCACGAAGCACACCTCGCGCCCCCCGGCCAGGCGGATCGCGGCGCGCATGGCCGATGCAGCGGCCTGTGAGACGCGGGCCAGCGAGGTGTTCACTACGTCTTCAACGGCTTCTTCTTGGCCGCCGGAAAGAGGACGTTGTTCAGGATCAGGCGGTAGCCCGGCGAGTTCGGGTGCAGGGCCAGATCGGTCGGGGCAGCTCCTATGCTGTGCTGGGGATCCTCCGGATCGTGCCCGCCCAGGTAGGTCCAGCTACCCTTGCCATAGTCACCATGAATGTACTTCACCCAGGGTGCGCCTTCCTCGTAAGCCAGGACCGTGCCCGCCGGCTTCAGCCGCGACTTCATGAAGCTGGTGGTAACTCCATAGAAATCGGCGATGACGCCGCGGTGATTCTGCACCAGCATCGACGCGACCGGATCGAACTTGGCGGAGAACGAGAAGAGGGTGACCGCACCCAGCGGCTGTCGGCGGCCCGGGACGTTCACCTGATGACCGTCGATGTCGCTCTGCGAGTTCACGAACGGTGACGGCTCCACCTTCGCGTCACGGAAGGCCAGGGTCCGTGTCCAATCCATGCGCTGGTTCGCGTCCACCGCTATCGGAGTACCGTCGGCGTATGGAGCGGCAATGTCCACATTGCGGCCGGCAATGGCCAACTCCAGTGTTTCGGTCGCACCGCACATGGCAAAGAGGAACCCTCCGTCCTGGACAAAGAGCCGTATGCGCTCGGCCACTGCCTTCTTCAGTTCGGGAATGTTGGCGAAGCCAAGTTGCCTGGCCTGACGGAGATTGTCGTCGCGCTGGGTGATGAACCAGGGCGCGTCACGGTAGGTCATGTACAGCTTGTTCAACTGCCCCGTGAAATCCTCGTGATGGAGGTGCAGCCAGTCGTACCTGGACAGATCACCGTCCAGTACCTGCGGGTCCCAGACCTTGTCATACTGTATACCGGCATAATCGAGCGCGAGCGTCACCGCGTCGTCCCATGGCGGTGCCTCGGGCGGAGTGTAGATGGCGATGGTGGGCGCCTTCTCCAGCGGGACCGCATCCATGT
>ERZ778017.2130-NODE-2130-length-16864-cov-5.509548_pt1 | contig 16864 bp, 12 predicted proteins | sample MGYA00375747_ERZ778017 | MGnify/ENA primary metagenome ERZ778017 (study PRJEB29350, sample SAMN05509838) | bioreactor metagenome | biome: bioreactor; material: wastewater | place: South Africa: University of Cape Town | collected 2014-03-17 ...
GTTAAATTACAACCCTGCAGACCGCTCTTACGAGTGTTCGATGTCCTGCACCACACAGATCTACTTTACAAGCCAGCATTTAACGACGCCGTTCTGTGTCCCCAATAATGCAGCGCTGTGCCAGAAACACCAACAATCCAGTACACTGACTACATCAACATCACTGCCACAGCTGTCTGGCTCACCCCACACTGTTGTGACGTAGGCGTAACGAAGAATTACGGGGCTTGTGACTGTGACCGTGGGAGTGTACACAGAGATTCTATGCATTCCTGATGGCCCCACGTGGGTGCGATGAAATTTGCTTGGAAATTGCTTGGAAGTGGTTATGTTTGAAAATGGTTAGAGATCTTGTGACGGTTTACTCAATTAAGATCGTGGCACATTTTCTTACGTAAACCAAGATTTCTGGCTCCGCATGAAGTTCTCCCACTCGCTTAAGTTTAATGTCGTGCCGGAGTGGCAAGATGACTACATCAACTACACTGGGCTAAAGAAGACCATCTACCAGTTACAACGGGACCAGCTCTCATCGCCAAATGATGGCTCTATCAACGTGAAGCACGGCCAGACCGTGACGGAGTTGATGGACTCGATGCATCACAAGCCGACTGTCGAGCTTATTGATGAGAAAAAGTCTCGGTTGAGAAACCTTTCTATTTTGAAGTTCAAGAAGGAACACCACCATCCGGAACCCACTGATGACCACAGTGCTGACGATTCTAACGAGACATCGATCAAAAAGTCGTCTGTGAACGACACCGAGTCGGAGATCTCCTTCGATTCCGACATTGTCGACCCTACCTCCAGCCAATTTGATCCGTTAAAAGTGTTTACCAGAGAGCTTTTGGCAGAACTGGCCAAGATTAACCGGTTCTACATTGCCAAGGAAGCGGAATATTTTAACAATTATGACGATTTGATGGCTGACTTGGACTCTCTTAACGTCAATATTGACGATATCTTCAAATTTACCCAGGCATACCAAGACCCTCATGTTAACGACCAACACCACAACTACAACACTAAATCTACACTCACTAGAACGTTGACGAATGCGTCGGTATTCGACACTATTAACCAAGTCGATAACGACTACGACAACTACGATATTGAAAAACAAGTCCATGTTACTGTTGAGGACGACGATGAAGAAGAGGACGATTCCGATGAAGAAGACGATTTGCCTATTAATTCAGCATTGTTGACAACCAAGGATTTCCATGTCAAGTTCCAGAAAAAAATTACATTGAAAAAACAGTCTACCCAGTTGTTCATAAATTTGTCTCAATTGAAATCATTTATCGAATTGAATAAAATTGGGTTCACGAAAATTACGAAAAAATTCGATAAGATTTGCAATTATCAAATCAAACAGGATTTTATCAACAATTTCTTGCCTCTCAATTACCATGTTTTCGAAGATTCTACCTTGGTAACTATCGACCTGAAGTTGAACGAAATCGTCAAGATTTACGCTTTCTTGTCAGACAAGCTCACATCAAGAACCACACAACATGATTTGGAAGCAGTCAAAACAAACTTGAAATCACACTTGAGAGAACACATCGTTTGGGAAAGAAACACAGTATGGAAGGATTTGTTGTCGTTAGAGAAGAAATCTTACAACCTTGACATGGACAACGATGTCGTTGCCAATAGTAAAATGGGTGATGAAGCTTCTGTTCATGCCAAATTGATGCAATTGCAAATGAGAACATTCAACTTACCATTCAGTGTTGGTAAATATGATACTATCCAGTTACCAGCTTGCATCTTTACCTGGCAAGTAGTGAAACTTATTGTCATCATTATTACCTTTGCAATCTTGATTTCCGTCAAGACTTTCAATGATCCAGTCCAAGGTAGATGTTTGGCTGTCTTGGTTGCTTCAGCAATGCTTTGGGCTTCAGAAGCTTTACCACTTTACATCACTTCCATGTTGGTTCCATTGTTATGTGTTACTTGTAAAATCATTAAGACAAGCGATGGTCAAGTAATGGACTCTGTAAGTGCTTCTCAGTACATCTTAAGTCAGATGTGGTCTTCAGTGATTATGATTTTGATTGGTGGTTTCACTCTTGCAGCCGCTCTTTCCAAATATAATGTTGCCAAAGTTGTTTCGTCGTATATTCTTTTCGCTGCTGGTACTAAACCAAGAAACGTCTTATTGGCTATCATGGGAGTCTCGCTTTTCCTTTCTATGTGGATTTCAAACGTTGCATCCCCAGTTTTGTGTTTCTCTTTGATTCAGCCTGTTTTGAGGACTATTCCCACCGAGTCGCCATTCGCAAAATCGTTGATGTTGGGAATTGCACTTGCATCAAACATTGGAGGTATGGCATCACCTATTGCATCACCACAAAATATTATTGCCTTGGAGTCAATGGATCCAAATCCAGGATGGGGGAAATGGTTTGCTGTTGCCTTGCCAGTGTCTTTCCTTTCATTAATCGGTATTTGGTTAGAATTGATTTTGACCTTCAAAATTAATACCGTGAAATTGAAACGTTATACTCCAATTAAAGATAGATTGACCGCTAAACAGTACTTCATTCTTATGGTGACAGTCGCAACTATTTTGTTGTGGTGTATGTTGTCTCAAATTGAATCCACTTTTGGTGAATCTGGTCAAATTGCCATCATTCCAGTGGTGTTACTCTTTGGTACTGGTCTTTTGAAAGTCGATGACTTGAACAACTTCCCATGGTCGATTGTCTTGTTAGCCATGGGTGGTTTAGCTCTTGGGAAAGCTGTCAGCTCCTCGGGTTTATTGAAAACCATTGCTATGGCTTTGCAAAGAAAAATCGACCACTTTGATGTGTTTGTCATTTTGTTAATTTTTGGTGCCCTTGTGTTGGTATTTGCTACTTTTGTTTCGCATACTGTCGCCACTTTGATCATTGTTCCATTAGTCAAACAAGTTGGTGATGCATTGCCAACTCCTCACCCACAACTTTTGGTTATGGGTACTGCATTGGTGGCTTCAGCTGCCATGGGTTTGCCAACATCGGGTTTCCCTAATGTCACCGCTATTAGTATGCGTGATGAAGTTGGGAAACATTATTTGACGGTTAATACCTTTATTACTAGAGGTGTGCCTGCGTCGATTATTGCATATTTGATTGTCATTACCGTCGGTTATGGTATCATGACAGCAATCCAATTTTAAAATGTTTATTGAGTATAGTAAAAGTTTTTGTGTATAATAAATTACGAATGATCAGTTTGTTTGGAGACTAGGCTTTTAACCACAATGTAGTACGTTGGTGATTAAGTTTATTATGACATTTATCTAAATTAAAAATGGGTATGAAGAATTGAAAGAATTTGTAGGGCTCACTAGCAAATTGTTCACAATTCGTAGTCTCTAATGATATTTATATAGTCTGATCAACAGCCTAACATTCAAGGGTTTTCAAGCAACAGTAAGATCCTTTTTAACTAACTTGTAGAATTAGTGTCCCTTTTATGTGGACCGTACAAGTTATCTTGCATATCATAGTAGACACCAGTGTTTTCCATTCTTTCAAAAATCAATGCCAATCTTGGAGAGAAATCTGGGTCTGTAAGAATCCATTCGACACCTTTTGAAAGCATGTTGGAGTCTTTAAGTTTAACGAAGTACTTGTTTAAATCAAAATCAAGAACCCCAGTAGAGTTGATGGCCTTGATGAATGCAGTGACCCCTTCTTGAGCTTGATCGTCGTCAAGGATACTGAGAACAACCCCGGAAAGGAAGTTAGTCTCGTTCAAGGCAGTCAAAACCATACCAGTAACCTTAGAGAAGACATTACCGTTCAACACCGACCCAAGAATATTTTCAAGGAATTCAGAAGCTGAGCCGGAATAATTGCTAGATTTAAGACTGAAAATCGATCTTTCTTCAAATTGAAGAGCTCTCTTGACTGTATCCTTATTCGAAGGAGTGGTTCCATTAGCTTTTGATTTAGTGTTCAAGATCAAGTAGTTAATATGTTCGAAACTAAGTGGCTCACCATTCCCAATGTCAACCAACAATTTAGGGAACCAGGTATTGTTTGGGTTTCTGAGGAAATCACCAGCGAAATCGGCAATCTTGTAAAGATTTTCATCGTTGTAGACTAAGGTGTCCAACGTAGTTTGAATAACACCAGATTCCTCCGTGAGGTTCAAAAGTGGACCAGCAAGTTCAAGAACAGATTGGAGAGAGTTGATGCTAATCACACCACTGAGACTTCCAAGGCCCTTCAAAATTGGACTCAACATGTTGGCAATCATTTGTGCCTCACCAGGATTAGTGGACAACGATGCCAAAGCATCTGGGATAATTTGCGAGCTGTTTATCTTATTCAAAAGATTCTCCACAATATCAGTCAAGTCCCTCTTGGCCAAGTTGTAGTCTACATCGTCGTCTTCAGCACTGACCTCGGCATAGTGGTTGAAGGTGTCGATTAACTCCTTGTTCAGAAGATAAAAGTCCTCAAGTAACTGGGATACTGTTGCTTCACGAGTAGTAATGATATCAAACTCCTGACCAACAGGAGCATACCCTGATGTTTGGGCGGAGATTACAGTGACAAACAGCAACGATGTGAATATTTTACCTAATCTCATGATGGGTAATGTAAGTCTTTCTCAACAAAGGAATAACAAACTTTAGACTTTATGCGAACGTTGGATCTTGGGGGAGTTTTATGGAATGTCTCTTATTGGGTCTGCAGTCCTTGGGCCCTTAGTATTAACCTGATTCAGTAGTTTTGCTCTGCTAACTGCGTATGTATGTGATTAGCCTAATTAGGAAGGTACGATGTAGCCGCAGAGGTTCCAAAAATTTCCTATTTGGGTAATACAGTGATGAGGTATAACGTCGACGATCTTCTATGACGATGAGCTGAGTTAACCTGTCCTGTTGCCATGAGGGCCAAGCCATTTCTTTGCTAGGGATGCCGTTTCAGGATGCATTCCCCATTGCAATTTTAGAGCTGAAAACCTGGTTTCTCTAGCGGTGATGGTTGCTCTTCAAATGTAATGTAATCGAAGAAGCAGGGAACGGCAGTAACCACATATTTCGGTCCAGTTTATGCTCAGCATCTAGCCATATGCACCTATGGTATATTACCTGTGCTTCATCTGTCTGAATGCCGGATGAAATCGAAAATTAATTACCTTGCCTATTACGGTATGAGATGAATATCCTAATTGAGACATGGGTGATGAGGTCAATACTAAGTTGTAAATACAAGACTTTCCTAATTCATCTTCTATCTAATGTCTGTTTAAATAGACTGTGATTTTCTTGTGGATATTTTGTTGAAATTGCAACTTTTTTATCATTAATTTTTTAATTGGAGGTGGTGTTTAGCGTCTTCGTTCCTGACTACATCGTGAAGGCTTCTTGTTTACATCCATTCAATCGTTACATTCACCATGAAGTTTGCCGTGGTGTTACTTTGGTGCTTGTCATTGGTGATGGCAATACCAATGGTACCAGTACCTGATACTGAATTCAACATCGACACATTTTCACAAATGCTTGAGGAAGCCAATCCTGAAGGGTACTTTGCATTGGAAGAAGCAATATACTCATCACAATTCAGGATAACCAAAAGAGATGAAGCAACAATTGCTGCCATCATCAAATTCATCAACAAAACAGATATCATTTTCACTGCATTGGACTTACTTGCTGACCATCCTAATAGAATCGAGTACGTTGCCAATTTAACGAGTAGTTTAATCGAAGATGCTGGTTCATTTTCGCTTGGCTCGTTAGGACTTAACACTACTAAAATAATCGACCTGGTCAATGTATCTGCCATCATTAATGACGTTATCGATTCCGGTTTAATCCAGTCGATTTTGGATGGAATTTTATTGGACCCTAGTTATACTCCAGTCTTGGTGAACATTACATACAACGTCATTGAGTCTAGTAAGTTCCTCTTGTACTACCTTTTCGACGATATTCTTGCAAAAAGAGACGTCACTGCCAGCGATATTCACGAATTAATTAGGCGTGCTAACAGTGACGGAAGCTTGGGCGAATTCATAAGCAATGCTATTGCCGCAGTTCTTTCGTCCAAACTTGTGGGAGGAATTGCCTACGACACGTTGAACGCATTGAACGATACTGGAGTTGCAGTATACGTTGTCAAACGGTTTATTGCCACGCCAAAATACTTGAATATGACAGTGACATTAGTTGAAGATATTTGGAACACGGGAGTAATTAACGTTACATCAATTTACTCATCTCTTAACTTTTCCAGCTTACTTGAGGAAGGCGAAAAGCTTTTGAACAGCGACTTTGTTACCAACACCGTTAACGAGATTGTGAATGCCGTGTTAAGTGGAGACATGAGCAGCATTTTGTCCTCCTTGGGCAAATACGCCAGCGCAGTAGGAAGAATCATTACCGGGTTGGAAGATAAAGGATTATTTGCTGATTTGAATAGCTTGATTTTCCCATCATCAACATTAAATGTCATTTCAACAACCAAAGAAAAGAAGGTTGCATCAGCTGACATGACCATGACCCTGGCCTCGTCTGCGGCTCCTTCATCATCATCAAAAGCAGCAGGTGACGCCTTACGCCCTTCACAGTTAAACTCTGTGCTTATCTATGGACCAAGTATCTTATTTAGTGGTCTTTTACTACTTTAATAGTTTCGTTTATACCAATAAACCCAAAAGTAATAGAAACGATGGAAATAAAGTAGGAAAAATTAGCCATAATACAGTTTTATGTAGCAAGTTGTCGAGCAAGAAAGATGAACGACCAAGGAGCTCTGCAGATGTGGTTAGCAATAGCAGCAAGACGAGGTTTAAAAATGGCTGCAAAAAGTGAAAACAGTGGCTGCAAAAAAATGCGCAAAGACTTAGCAGGGACACAGAAATTGGCATAGCCAAACTTTCCGCCCAAGACCAAGCAAACAAAACTGCGGTTCATCTAAAGACTCTCAGGCCAGCAATTGAGTTCAACCACAGAACATGCTTCTCTTCTAGTATATTTGGAAATAGCCCAATTTCAGTCATCACAGCAAAGAAGATGTACAGAGCAAAAGAATATTAGCAGTGAGTATAGGTATAGAGTAATAGAGGCAGATATTGTCTGCTACAATGAAGTAAAGTGTAGCTTACCGGGCTTGTGGCATAAACCTCATGTTCTAATATGCACATGTAGCAATGTAGCAATTGAAGGGCGTTTCCAAGCAAGAAGCCGTCAGCTAACACTGTAGACGACACGGATGCTGGTAATAACTCGAAGACGAGACCAAATGGTACAGAGAGGGAACTCTTTCTGTTTCTTTACATTGGCAACTTCACTAGGACGTAGGGAAGTGTTTTAGAACTGGCACCGTGGTAGTGCACTCGCAGTACCGTGGTGGTTAGCCCCACGGTCGTCGCGGTATCAGCGGCGTTTGCGGCACTGACCCATGTGGTCAGCGACACAAAATCCACCAGGAAAACGATAGTTTCCAACCAAAGAAGAATCGCCATAACAGTTGGTTTTTTTGCATGATTGTGGCAGTACTTCACACCATTACCTCACTCAGTACCGCAATTGAGTTTCTTCGGTGATAATGGCGAGAAATCATTACAAAGACCTTTCTTTATCTCCATGTCAGATCCCAGATATCGTCAATGAAACTGCTCCAGATTCACCACCAACTCCATGGGAGAATCACCACAAACTGCCCAACCGTTTCGTGAACCCATTTCTGCCGCCATCTCCTTCCGATTCGAAAAATACCGACAATGTTCCTACTACCCCTACTACTCCCATCAAGCAGACCAGTACCGAGACTTCCTCTGAACACGCTAAAGCTGCTTCGAACTCGCCGGAAACACCGCCAAATCCACCACCAGACTTACAGATTCAACCTCCGGACACACAGAAACAACCTCAATGCTCTGTTGGAAGCTCATCTCATCGTAAAAACTCCAATCTTCATTTGACACCACCACTACCATACTCTGATCTGTTCAAAACCACAGCGTATCCGCCAAAACCAGCATCGGTATCAGTTCCTCAAACACCATTGGCGCCTCCCCATCCATTTTTGAGAAGTAAATCGTTGTCTTCCATAAGGTCCAACACAGACTCCTCCGGTAACCTAAACAGATTTACCCGAAACTATATTCTTCCAGTAGCAAAGTGGGCGTATTCCCCAGCTTCTAAGAAGAAACGCAACGAACGTCCTCCGTACAAAATTGAATATTCTGTTTTCAAGCCATTGAAAAGTATCCCACCAGTACAATCCGAAAAACAGTTCATTATACTTTGGAGGAAAATCGTACAATTCGAAACTGGCAAACCATTTGACTTTCCCGAAAATTACATTTCTCCGGCTGAATTTGCTAACTTGTTAGAATCTATTGTTGAAAGTGTAGAGGTTGAAGATATAAGACCAGAACGAGTAGCACAGGGGTCTTCAGGTAGCTATTTTATTCTTAACCGAAAGAGAAACTCGTCAGACCCCAATTCGCTATACCGTGCTGGGATTTTCAAACCAAAAGATGAAGAACCATACGGGCCGTTGTCACCGAAATGGACAAAATGGCTTCATCGAACATTGTTCCCATGCTTTTTTGGAAGATCATGTTTGATACCAAACTTAGGCTATATCAGTGAAGTAGCAGCCTCGGTGCTTGATCGTCAATTATTGTCGTACATTGTTCCTTATACTGAAATAATCCATTTGCGATCTCCAACGTTCTACTATTCGTACTTTGACAGATCCGAAGATCTCCAAGCATTGCCGTTGAAAATAGGTTCATTTCAAATGTTTTTGGAAGGGTATACCATAGCTGCTGACTGGTTTAAACTCTACCCTTTGCCTACAGATTTGACATCATTACCACAACGTCTGGAGATAGACGTTGAGGTTGGGGATACTGACTTGGATTCAAAGTTTGTGTGGTCAAGATCGTCGTTAGAGCAGTTTAGAGAGCAGTTAGAAAAACTAGTCATTCTAGATTATATTATGAGAAATACCGACCGTGGTTTAGACAATTGGATGATTAAAATCGAGTGGGACTTGATCACCAAGAGCGACAAATTGACGTACCGACCAAGGATCAAAATCGGTGCTATAGATTCAGGGTTAGCATTTCCGTGGAAACGTCCAGATGAGTGGCGATCGTTCCCGTTTGGGTGGCTATTCTTACCTTTAGCGATCATTGGACAGCCGTTTTCCCGAAACACAAGAAAAACGTATCTTTCACTATTAACATCAAAATGGTGGTGGGAACAAACAATAACTCAGTTGCGGGAAGTGTTCGAAAAAGATAATGATTTCAAAGAGAGGTTGTGGCTACAGCAAGTTGCAGTTTTGAAAGGACAAGCATTTAACGTTGTAGAAATATTAAAATTGAGCTACGCTGGCCCATTAGAATTGGTCAGAAGAGAGGACTTGTATGTGTGGGATGATGCCGTATTTATTCCAGATCTGGACGATGGGTTCGAAAGATTGCCAGAGTGGGACACGCCGAATTACACAGATTACGACGAAAACACCCCGCTTATTCGATCTGAAGTAAACGGAAGACCAATGTCAACATTGGCAGAAGAAGAAGACATTTGCTCGACAACCCAGCCGATTAGCGGATATGACTACACCGTAATTCACGAACATGACCGTCATGATAACAAGAGCAGTTGCAAAGCTATCATCGAAAGATTGGAAAAAGGTAATAGCAAGCCACCAGTTTTCACTTGGTGTTGATGTATATCATTTTATCTATAAATTTGTCTATTTAGCGTTTTTCTCTGCAAAGATTTTTGGGTAATCGTCCGAATTACCGGTGTAGTCATTTTCGTCAATGGTCACTTGGCCAATTTGTTCTTTAATTTTGAATTGTGTCATTTTAAGTAACGGATACAACGTGGATAAAATTGGGGTGTCAACGTTGTTCTTTCTTGCAACCTTCAATGGGTTACCCAAGATGATTTCTAGTTCCAATAACTGGTTTTTCCTACGGTCAACACACATTGACGGTGGGTAAAAGAACCCATCACCAATATGAATCATCTTATCGATGGTTTCTTCTGGCACCATGATACCTTCGGACTTTGCTATTGCAATGATTTCTTTCATGGCTGGTTTGAACAATGTGTCGTTCGCGCCATTAATTTGGCATCTAGCCACATCCAAGTCCACCAATGTGGTAATTGTGTTGATTACCGAGTTGTACACCAACTTGGTCCATCTAGTCAAGTTGACGTCATCGGCCCTGTCGATTTGGTTCAAGCTGCGATCTTTGTTCTGGTAGATCTCAATGAAGGTGTCGATTACTTTGTCTGTTCCTGGAAGAGGTTCCTTTCTGAAATCTCCAATGAATACAGAATCAATCCGCTTGTGGTTTACAACTCCGTTATAATTAGTGGAACCAATCAATGAAACCCCACTGAGTACCACATTTTGAGGAAACCGCTCAATCATAGGGTCTTCTATCCCCACTCCATTCTGGAGCAAAATAATCGCCGACTGGGGTGTCACTGCTGGTGCAATAATGTCTTCACAAGTAGTAGGGCCATCAGGAATATTCTTTGTCGTCAACAAAATGTAGTCAAATGGACCAAAAGTCTCGGCCGCGTGGGCAACAGACTTAGCCACATGATGTGGTCTCCACCCTTCAAGCTTGCCATAAGTGCACGAGTTTATGGTGTACCCCAGATTTATGATTTTATCATAGTCCGATCTCACAACTAAAGTGACATCACTGCGGTTGTTCAAACAAAGTGACAACGCAGAAATGGTACCAACACCACCAGACCCCACTACCAATACTTTAGGTAAAACTGTCATGTTGTGATAGTCCACTGGACAAAACTGGCAAAATTTCACTTTCTACAATATCGGAGGTTTTTGACGCACTTTAATGCCGACTATGACTAATCCTGCAACTGTTCGGGGAAATTTTATATTGAATTTTGATTTACCACGAGAGTGTTATTTGGTTGGCATTTGACACCCTCAGTGTAGTAAAATGAGTAGATGTAATGGGAATTGTTCAGTATGTGAAATTTTCACTAAATTAGACCAATTTTTCGTAGTATGAAAACGAACAGTTCCTCAAGGTTGTAGAATCCCGTTGGGGTGGATGAACGTTCTTTGTATATACAAATAACGGATATTCACGGTCGTACCTATCTTTACCACTGTTTCACTTTAAGTTTGTCGATTTAAAGTCTCCAGTTCCGTCAAAACTGAAAAACTTTCTTGATTGGATAATCCTGAGCTCGAAGTACTTCATGGTGTCCAAGTCGTTGATTTTCCCCTCCAACGGCTTTGAGCTGGTGCTATGCTGGTTGTACTGCTGTAATGCTAATTTGTGAGTTAACTGTAATGTCCACGACATAATCGTCAATACTTGGTTAACCGACTTTTCAAACGTTTCCAAGTCGTCTGTAGATGCCAGTAAATTTGCAGTCAACTTGTCTAAAAGTAATGCCGAGAATAGGTCGCCTACTCCCGTGAAGTAAGACTTGATATTGGGGATTTTGAAGATCTTTATGTCTGGTTTCGAAATCGTAGAAATGGCGCAGTAGATGTGCTGAGTATCCTGGAAAAAGCTTGAATTCAACGAAGTGATGCAAACAAATCTGATGCTGTACTCAGAATGAAGAAAATCGATGGCCTTCTTCAAGGTTTCTTCGTTGGTTATTTTGAACCCCACCAATAATTCCACTTCAAACTGGTTTGGGGTAATGATATCAACGAGTTTTTGTTGCAAAATGCGCTTGTACTCGTCAATACACGATTCATCAACGTAAAGGTAGTTGTTGTCTCCCATGACAGGGTCCAACAAGTAGATTAAGTCAGGGTTGTTCTTCTTAAAGTTCTTGACTCCTTCGTGGATGATCGAGATGATTTTGCTATTGGGAATATAACCAGTAATAATGGCTTGATATTTCAAGTTCAACACTTCATTCAACTGAGACAAAATCGGTTGGAGTTCCTCGTCACCATCGATGATGTTTCCTTTGAAAGAACCATAACCAGTATGGTTCGAAAAACTCACGGTGTTGATGTTGTCAACCTCCCATCCCTGACTTTGCAAGGGGAATACAGCAGCTTTATTACCAACGTAACCGTGCACCACGTGTGATTGAATAGAAAGAACCGACTTCATGGCTACTGCTAGCTTTTACAACCTTGGTCTTGAACAGAGTAAAATTTAAAGATTGTATTTTATGTACCGGAGATGAGGCCCTTTACGTTGGGGCGCCGGGGAATTTTGGACAAATCCCATTCCACATTCAAGATGACTAATAAACTGTATGAAGGGCATGAATACAAGCGTATGGGGAAAGTAAGAAAACCAACTTATTAATGTTAATGTTGGAGATCATGTTTTGGATTCCGGTCCGAGTTGAAAATTATCAACTCTTAGTGCTACCATTACGAATGATTGAGGCGAAGGACTTAGTTGGAAAAGACTCCGAAAGACGAAAACTGTATTTGTAGAGAATCTGAATAATGTATCTTGGGATTGAGGTCGGAAATGCTATTTAATGTTTGATATGAATTAGATACACTGTAGTTTATTGTGCTTGACCTAGGCATACAAGTAAAAGTAGCGATTACATTTAAACACAACATGGGCTTTAGAGGACACATAGACAGCTTGGATCGTTGAATTACCACCGATGAGTGATGCTAACTGCTCTTTGATGTGCTTTTGCTAGGAGCTATGGGATCAGATAAGGCGAATCTACGGCTTTGAAATAGAATAATCCGGACACCTTTGCTAGCTCTTTTCACGAGAACCATTTCTCATTCTGGACCAAGCAGAACCAAACACAAGGCTGTATATTGGAGATCAAGCAATTACATTTCATCAGGTTGACTTGGCCACAAATCACGTCGACTATTCATCCAAAACCTCTTCATGCAATACCATCTTGGAAGCTGCATAAGCGAGTTCGTAAATGTTTTATCGAGGACTCTCTTAGAATCCATACCCGGCAATTCCAATAGGTTATCGAAATTAGACTAACTGATATCAGAACTCTTCGTAGTTTAGCAAACATCTCTATTGCTAAATTCATCATGTTACATTGTATGCTACTCAATTGTCAATTATATACTATAAAACGTAGCTTGCAATAAATCACCCAATACTTGAAAACTGAATAACCGTACTATGCGGGTCTCAACAAAACTAGAAGCAAAGTTGTCTCCATTGTAACTAAAACATTTCAGCTTGCATTTGACCATATGTTATGTAGAACCGATACTCAAAAGATCGTAACTGGTATCATTTCAGTAATCCAAATATACCCATGAAGTTCATTACAGACACTTCAAAATACTTTAGTATCAAGTTCACCGATTCAAAAAGAATATTTTGGCTCTAATATTGTCTTGTACGATTATCGCTTGTCGTAAACGACCAACGTGAATTGTTGCACCTTTAGTTTTAACTAAGTTCCTACCATCTTCTGCAACAAATTAGGTGATAGAAATGTAGTAGCTCCCGCACTTTCGACAATAACTTAAAATATGCAACCATTCAATTGGTAGCGTTCTAGTACTTTACCTTTGGGTTACTTTGTTGACCGCTGTAGGTTCAAATTTGGTTGCTCTGCCACATTTGTATAGCCATAACGCCAAGGGAACAACACCGTAGGTAAACGAGATACGTTCCATTCACTCTAATCATGGCGAAGTTTTCTACTTGTATTTACGTGTACATAGCCCTAAATGGCCGTGGTTTACTTTCATTCGAGATAATCCGGATAGACCTCATTGCAAGGAACGGATGACAATTTCAATTGTCACCCAAGTACATTCCACCGAGCAAATACTCAGTAGATACCGCTGTAACGTATTTCCCTACCACATAGAGCCCAACGTACCAGAATACTACTCTTCGAAATTGTATTCGCCGACCCGAGTACCTTGTCAGACTGATACATTACCGGTGGTAGTGGTGAGAGTAACACATTGCCGGTGACATCAGACTGATACATTACCGGTGGCAGTGGTTGCTACCGCGGCAATATGGCAGTCTACAGCCGACGTTGTATGAAATGATGGCAGCACTGAACAGCCTGGTACCGTTCTACGCCTTGCCAGTCTGACACACGGTGACGTTTAATTCAGAGTGCATGGGAGCACTAACTAGCAACGCATACTTGGACGGTAAAAAGAAGCACCACACTATAATCAAGCCTACTACCACATTCCAGTTAGTAACTTCTATCCCCGACCACAGCGATAACACAAACAAAACCCCTTAAGATCTAAAACAAACATTTTTGTATTCCTATTAATAACTGGTTTGTTTGGCGTAGTCGCATGATCTAGCCTCTGCTGCATATAACTCGGGTAGTATGCAAGCATGCATCTGAACCCTTTCTAGGCTATTCCGTGTTTCCATTCCACAGATGAAACCTAGACCTATTTTTAGTGCAACCAAGAAGCAAGAGTTACGTCAAACGAAAACATCAGTTTGATCTTCGTGTATGTCCATGTAGATGCTCATGCGCGGTGAAATCGAGTTGGAACACCCTAAAATTGTGCTCGGGCTGTAGGCAGGTGGATACTGAATAACAATAGAAATGTGTATAGCTCGTGAATAGATCACCTGAAAGTTAGAAAATATCTCTCAGCTAAGTCAAGAAAGGAGACAAGAAGCGTAGGATACATGAACAAATTGCTCGGTAAACGTGAGCACCACCGTAAATCTAGTACATTCGTAAATTAATTTAGTAGCCAAGTGCAGCGTAGTGGTGATATTTCGTGCCACGGGAATAATAATGCCAGACTTGCCCGGATTAAATTTGTTGTATGGTAATGTGGTTATGTCGTGTGAAATTACCTCGTCGAGGAGGGGTGCGCGGGTGCCAGGAATCATTATTTTACCACCAGATGTGAAAGTTTATTCCCATTTCATTCTGCTACGAACCAATAATGCTTGGTGGCATCGAAAGTTAAGAATAGATGGATGGTCAATACAACCGTTTCAGGCAGCACCATACAGTTTCAGACAGTTTCACAGTAAACCAATCTGAAACAGCAGGATATTCTTTACATCGACGTACATGGGCCTGAGAAACCAATAGTGTAGTTTCTGTGGCAATGGGAAAAATTATCCTGCCGGCATACACCACGCCCAAGGAATTTATTTTTTTTTCTCCCACGCCTCAAATCCTCAATATAAATAAATGGACGATTCGCATTTGTTCACAAGAAAAAAACCTTATCTTATTCCTCTCAGGATTTGTATCTCGTTAAACATCATCATCATAAACAACCATGTCGGAACTTAAACGCGAACTCGATGTTTCACAGACTTCGTTCAAGTCTAGCTTGCCACCAAGAAAGCGGGCTAAGACTAAGGAAGAAAAGGAACAGAGACGTGTTGAAAGAATCTTGAGAAACAGACGGGCAGCACATGCTTCCCGTGAGAAGAAACGTAAACACGTCGAGTATTTGGAAAACTATGTTGTGCAGTTGGAGCAGAACTTGTCGAAGTTGCAACAGAATTTTGATTCTTGTTTCCAACACTTGGATGATTCAACCAAGGCAAGTTTGTCGTTGCACAAGTTATCCGATATCTCTGAATTGAAATCGAAAATTCATGCGAACCTTTCGCGTGAAATCGCCGAAAGTGGTGACGCGGGCGATGCCAACGGCGTGGAGAACGACAATGATTTGTGTTCCTCTTCTCAAGATGATCAACCAAACTATAAGTTGGACTCCAAAGATTCAGTTGATTCCGATTCAAACTCGAACTCTACTGGATCGACTGAGGATACCTCGGCTTTGAGCATTCAACCTGATTCCACCTTTTTTAACTACTTGTCACCAATCTCAATCAATAGTCCTATTCATACACCTATCGACTTGACATTGACTAACAAATTGGATGGTATGGAGCAAAATTCAGCAGTAATTTTGCGGGTACATTAACCATGTACACCACTGGGAACACTTACAAACAAGCACTATGGTCACATTAGTTTGTTGCACTGTTTTGCTACTTATCTAGCGACTTGATTTTATTCTCCGACAATGATGATGATGATGTAAGAAATCATTCAAGTCATTAGATAAAGTGTGTTTGTACAAGAGCTTGTTAATCGTTCTGAATGATAATTATGTCTCTGCTTGTTAGATTTTCTAATTCATAGCATTGAAGACGATCAATTATTCGAATGATGGAACTCTTTACTTTTGTCCCCGGTCCTAAGGTCTGCAGCACCTACCATTCAATTTGATTTCAACTCTCAAGAGGAAGACCAAGACAATGTCATGAACTGGAACTATGAAACTACTGACTACAAGTTAGATTTAGAAGAATTTTTAACTTTATAACAGTGAAAACTGTAATTTTATTTCTAAAATATTAATTTGGAATATTGTCCCAATGGGTGCAATATTTTTGTTTGGTTTATGGAGGCTTTGTTATACTTGGGTGTTAATTGGTTAAAGGGTGATTACCAACAATCGATAATTATTTTAATATTAATTAATCATTAACTGATTTGAGATTTACTAAAAATTAAAACGAAAAAAAAAAATTATAAAACCAAAAAAAGTGAAAAAAATCGAGCTGGTTTTAGGTCTTTCACTTTTTATTGGTTGTCTCAACAGTTAAGTTATGAAGTCGTTGTGATTGCTAAAATGAATAATTCGCAGGTAGATTTCATGTTGTTGACCTTGATATTCTGGCGCTCTCCGTGATGCGACGTTTAATAGGAGACACGTTGACCTTCTACAGCTGAATTTATAATTGAGGTAATCATTAACGAACTCATAAGTTAGTTACTATTTATATATAGATATAAAATACATGTATATTAGATTATTTGTGTTCAAGTCTTACTTTAGTAGCTTGATAGTTCATATTTATTATGTCTAAACTT
>ERZ778017.2134-NODE-2134-length-16852-cov-5.536822_pt1 | contig 16852 bp, 9 predicted proteins | sample MGYA00375747_ERZ778017 | MGnify/ENA primary metagenome ERZ778017 (study PRJEB29350, sample SAMN05509838) | bioreactor metagenome | biome: bioreactor; material: wastewater | place: South Africa: University of Cape Town | collected 2014-03-17 ...
TCAAATGCAAAGGTCAAGATCTTCTTCATTTTATGGGGTGTTCTACTTTCTCGCAATACACTGTTGTTGCTGATATTTCTGTAGTTGCCGTGAACCCAGATGCTCCTCATGACAGAACTTGTTTATTGGGATGCGGTATTACTACTGGTTACGGATCAGCCACTGTTGTTGCTGATGTTCAAGAAGGCGATAATGTTGCTGTTTTCGGTGCTGGTTGTGTTGGGTTATCTGTTGTTCAAGGTGCTGCTGAGAGAAAGGCAGGCAAGATTATTGTCGTTGATATTAATGATTCCAAAGAAGAATGGGGTAAGAAGTTCGGAGCTACTGATTTCGTCAACCCTACCAAGTTGCCACAAGGAACTACTATTGTCGATAAGTTGATTGAAATGACCGATGGTGGATGTGATTTCACTTTCGATTGTACTGGTAACACTGACGTCATGAGAAACGCATTGGAAGCATGCCACAAGGGTTGGGGTCAATCTATTGTTATTGGTGTTGCTGCTGCCGGTAAAGAAATCTCCACAAGACCATTCCAATTGGTTACTGGTAGAGTGTGGAAAGGTGCTGCTTTCGGAGGTGTCAAAGGTAGAACACAATTGCCAGGATTGGTGCAATCGTACATGGATGGTAAGTTGAAGGTCGACGAATTCATCACCCACAGACACCCATTGGAAAAAATCAACCAAGCATTCGATGACATGCACGCCGGTGATTGTATCAGAGCGGTGATCAATATGTAAATCACCATTACATAGTGATTGCAGCGTGTGTATTTATAATGTGTATATGGTTTGAAATGACTTTTGAATCTACGGCAATTGTAGCATTTAAATGTGTATGTATATGCAATTAAGTGTATAAACCCGTCGTACATCTATTTGAGTGTATCAGCCTCAACATCGCTATAGTTTTCTTCTTCTTCTTCTTCGTCGTCGTGGTGATCATCTTCAGCCATTTCAGCATCTTGTATTTCTTGATCACTGTCTTCGTAGTCATCGACTTCACCATCGATTTCAATATCGCTTAAATCGTTCCCTGCCTCCTTCGCATCGTCCAATTCTTCGATATATTCAATGTCACTATCTATTTCTTCGGTGTTGTCTTCGACTTCTTCTGTCAAGATTTCCCGTTTCAATTCTGTTTGTTGATACAATAATGTCAATCTACCTTGCAACTCCAATAATCTGGGCAAAGTGCTTGATTTCTTGACCAAGATAGAATGCAAGTTTGATAATTTGGTGTTCAAGTTCGGTAATGACGTCAACACAGCACCATGTATGATAATGATCCACTTTAACCAGTAGTTTAGTTGGTTAAATCTCGACGTTTGTCTTTGAATCTTTTCTGATAATCTGTCCAACAAGACAACTGCTAGCGATGAGTCCAACTTGGTGATGGTGTTCTGGATTACTTGGGGATCACGGTTGCTCAATACTGTTTCCAATAACGCATGATCGTTATTTCTTAATGATTGAGACAAGATGAGAGTCAATGAGGTGGCAGCGTTGCTTCCTCCAAGTTTCTTTTTGGATTTTGTTGTTCCGTTAGATGCTTGATTGTTGGAAATTTTATCCAACTTTTCTGCTAACGTTTCTTGATCGTCTTCATCGTCACTGGCATTTTCCAAATCTCTGACATTTGTACCATCACTTATGATCGCGTGGCCTTCAGAATAATGTCTTGATGCTGCAATATCATGTCCGTTATCGGTCATATTTTGAGTTGTTTTCAAATTTGGTTTTGATTTATAAAGGGTCTTATCTTGTTCAATAATGAATTGACCGTTTTCATCCAACCATCTGAAGGAATCAAAATATGGTATACTGGCGTTTTCCAACCACGAAATAATGATATGATCATCGTTAACTGATGTGGAAGTTATAGACAAGTTTGCATCTACTGGGGATTTGATTTCTGCTTGTGGTCTGGAAAGATTTATGGTAGAGTTACAAGAACGTGATTGAACTGCGGCCATTTGTTGTCTTCTTTTCTTTTTAGATACACCATTTGGAGTTGAGTTAGCTTGTGGAGAATCGGCAAAAGGATTATTGAAAATTTCCATTGAACCAGTTTCGGTCAATGCCACGAGAACAGATTTAGAGTCCTTCTCGCCTATCGTTATATTTGTAACAGGATTAGCAGCAACAAACACTGCCTTGGTGGAGTTTTTCTCGATAGAATACAAGTTGATAAACCTGTCTCCAACTGCACTAGTTAAAAACAAATCGGTATTTGAAGGAATTGGAAATATGTAATTTATTGGTTGAACATGGCCAGGGAATGTCTTGACAAGAGACTTGGATTCAAGGTCTACTAAGTAGATAGAATGTGATCCAAACAATGCATGGGGTTTATTTGAGTAGGTGATGATGGACAATTTATGGATGAATTCGACATCTGGTAACAAGTCCAGAATCTTGAACTGTGACAAAAGCTTGTAACTTGACATGTCCCATTGGAAGATATTACCGGAAACATCACAAGCCCAACCGGATTGGGTGATATTGCTGAAGGAAAAGTCCAAGATGGAGGCATTGGCTGAAGTATCCAATTCAGTGATCACATCGTTAACTAGTGGAGAATAAAGCAAAATAGATCCTTTGGACAAACACACGGCAAGAACGCAATCGTTGTTGTATGGAACCCACGACAAACAAGTGACATGGCTCGATTTGTCCAAGTTAAACGAAGTGTTCAACCCCGACTGCGATGGCACAATGGACTGAACCTTGATCTGGTGGATATCAAGCGAAACCACAGCCGATGCCAAGTACTGATTCGCAGAATCGAACAGAGAGCAAATTAACGGGCCTGTCGACGACATTATTTCTTCAAAACTTCGAGGCTCGTGGTGGTTCTACTGGAACTACTTTTATCTATTTGGCAACCGCGATGAGCTTCACGAAATTTTTCAATACTGCAGAAAACTCATCTACACCAAATAAAATAGTGAAGTGGAAGAACTATTAGTGGGAGATAGTGTGACATTGGCACGACGTCGCTGTCGGTTGTCTGTAGAGGTTTATTGCCAGTGAATAAATTAACTGGTTTGTTACAATTGGCGTTCCCATTTTCTATATTTCGTTTCCCTATTTAAAATTACCTATAACCTTGTCCCATGCTGTTAACCTACCTACTTATCCCGTAGATATAAGGTTGTTTGTGCTGTTGTAGCCAATGAAACTTTTGAGATTTGATTTTCACTCAAGGCATTCAACTCTCGTTACATGGCATACAATGTTCTCTTTCTCTTGCGTTTTTCCCGAACTTCCTCTTTCGGTGGTGCTACAACCTTTTCCTTTCGTTTCTCCTTTGCTTCTGATTTTGATTCTGGCTTTGATTCTTGTTCGTTTGATTCATTTGTGCCTTTAGGTTCCAGTTTACCTCTTGGTTCTTTCGATTTCAGGTTCGCTTTCTGCGACTTATCATCTGGTCTGCCCTTTCCAGCAAGTTCTTCTGTGGTAGAATCATTCCCTGATTCATTGGCTTCTGTTTGCTGTGACTTTGTGATGATGTTGATTCCCCCACGCGACTTTCTCCTTTTGAAAGTAGACCGTGTTTCTGACGACGAAGGCTCTCGTTTTGATTCACTAGATGAATCATCCTCCAAATCCTCCTCATCGTCAAATAAATGAGAATTTGGAACCCGAGCTTTGGTATCAGCAACAAGAGTTTCATACTCCGCCTTATTTATCTTGCCAGACTTTGTGATCTTTTGAAAAAGTTGACTTGACTCAACTGATGTCGATTCCTTTTCTTCTATAACCTCTGGCTTCTCAACAAATCGCGGAGACCTACTCTTTTCTTTTGCAACACTTGTATTAGATGGACTGTTTCCTGAGTTTGAAGTTGTGTCGAAATATACTTGACTAATGTTGAGGTTCTTTGCTGGGTCCAAGTTCCGCAGTAATAGACTTTGTAATCCTGTTTCTCCTTGATGATCTTGCTTTATAGAATCGATAATTTCTCCACATTTTAACGCTGCTGCATCCTGAGATGTAAACTCCTTCGAATGGGCTATTCTTGAATGATTCAAAAACCCTTGTGCACTCGAAAAATCTGATCTTTGACATTCAGGACATGTCAACTTGACAATAATTCCATCAGTACGTCTATATAGACAGCCTAGGTTCTTTGGTTGTGGAGTAACCAGGCCATCATATTGACCTCCAGTTGGTGTTGGAGTTCGATACGCACTTGATGGTCGTAGCGAACTCGTAGTAGATCTTGTTCTATAAACATGGCCGTGTCCAATGGGAGTGTTACAGGTAGATGAATTGGCCGTGCCATAGTTGGAGCCCACGGCCCCCACAGGATCATTATACAAGCCGGTACCATAGGTCACTTTGGAATCAGTACTACAACTGTATGACAAAGAATCGTAGCCAGAATTGTCCAATATCTCCTGACGTCTCTTTAGTTCATTGTAACTGACAGTCAATGAGTTATTCAATAGCTCGAAGTACTTTACTGTGAAGTCATCAGGCTCATTTTGTAATTTGGCATTGTCAGGAACTTCAAAGAATTTACGCATCAACAACATTTGGGCCTCAATCTTACTCAATTCCTGTCTCAGAAGTACTAACTCTTTGTGTTTTAATTGTATTTCCAAGTCTATTTGGCTTGTGAGCAAGTCTCGTAGTTGTTCCAAGGGAATGTCCTGAAGCTTTTCCAACATTCGTGATTGAGAGTCTGTGTTTGATTCAGAACTAGAAGTGCCAAGTATATTCCCCATTATCGTTTCGTGGTCCACACTACGTTGCAGACTCATGTTCCTCACAGAAAGAGGATGCTGCTTATTCACGATAACGGCAAATACGCTTAAATTTGTGATGGCTGGTAATGATCACGTGATAATGTCGAAAAACATGACACATCAGTATGACAGGTGTGTCAGAAAATCCGACATGCATAAACACCGAGAGAATGTAGCAACTACGTCATGAATGGAGTATCGGTTGATGTGGCGGCTAATGGTGATTTCAGCGCAACAAATCCCAAAATTAATGGAATGGGTTCACCAGCCTTTCAATTACCAGCAACTTTCCAACACCGTCAGACAGTACAATTCTTTGGCAAGTGTCTACGGTGGCAATATTTCGTCACTTCAATTGAGCCGGGTGGTGCACATGATGTGGGCCCATACTAGCGGATATTTTGCTTTGGTAATACCAACCACTGTGTTGGATTCATTCTATTTTCTTCACTTATTTTTCAACTGACCGCCCTGTGAACGTTGGAATACCGCGTATCCTAACAGTCGGTCAAGTAGGAAGCAATGTTTCCAAATTTTTTGTAGTTCCAGTTTGACTGTAGCCCCAGTTCACCTCACACATACATTTTTCGATTGTGATTGTTTTGACGTTCCGACTGGACATAAAAATATATTGACGTGGGGCTTCTAACTCGCTCTAATTATCGCATTACCACCGACACTCTCGTCTACCAAAAATCACAACCTGAGACGTGGAGTTGCAATCTATTTGTGTTCTATGACAAGTCTCGTAAACTGTTGCTGCATTGACAACGCCTGGACACACTAAATTATTGGATACACAGATCTAATTAGCTGCTATTGCCATCGCTCCTCCCGAACCTTAGTGGTGCTGATGGCCCGGGACTAATGAAATCTGTCTCGGCGTTAGATGCATGTTCGCGATGACTCGTAGTCTTGAATCTAGGGGCTTTTGTGTTTCGCTACATGATTGTAAGCTTGCAACAGGTGACACGACTCCTCTGAAACACTTCATATCCTTGGCACGTTGGCCATAGATTAGCCTTAGTGTAATTGTAGTTCGATTTGATGAAATCTTGCAAAAGTCGTCGCCATATTTCCAGCGGGATCGGAGTTGTTGCGAGAGGGGGTGTGCATTATGATCTACGATATTTTCACCACCGCTCGGAGAAATTAGTCCATACCAGCGAACAAATATTGCTACTTTAATACGAGTCTTCCCCAGAACAGTTTCCATTTTCCAATTGTCGCTGTGAGAATTACCATGTTCAATCGTGTACGTTTAATTAAGTTAAAGCCACACCTCAAGGTAAGATCGTACTCGACGTCAGCTAGCAAGACATCTCCTCTATACTATGCCCTTGCTGGAGCATTTATTGGTGCTGTAGCTTATAAAGCTGGGAACCTGTTTCTTTCCGTGTCTCAGTCAGTAAATACTGATTCGACATTGCCATTGAAGAATCTTCCTCCCCCACAATACGGTTCTGACGAAGAGTTGCGCAAGGCAATCGGGGAAATAAGAGGCATGTTTCTTCAAAATACACCCGAAGTAATTGTCGATACCAAATTGGTGATTGATAACACAAAAGAGACTTTAGATAATCACTCGGACACTTACTTCAATTCTCACCATGCTACCCCTGAACAAAGACCAAAATATGTTGTTTTCCCCAGATCTACTCAGGAAGTATCAGAAATCATGAAGATCTGTCACAAATTCAAGATTCCTGTTGTGCCAACATCGGGAAGATCTTCGTTAGAAGGTCATTTTATTCCGACTAGAGGTGGTATTTGTATCGATATTTCTACCATGGACAATATTCTTCAATTGAATCAGACTGATCTTGACATCACTGTTCAAGGTGGTGTTGGTTGGGAAACATTGGCTGACTATCTTGACGATTATCATTTATTGTATGCTATTGACCCTGGTCCTGGAGCCACTATTTCGGGTTGTTTGGCGAATAATGCTTCTGGGACCAACGCAAGTAGATACGGAGAAGCCTACAAGAATGTGTTAAATTTGACTGTGGTTTTGGCTGATGGGACAATTGTAAAAACTAAACAACGTCCTCGGAAATCATCTGCTGGTTACAACTTGAACTCATTATTTGTTGGTTCAGAAGGGACATTGGGAATCATAACTGAAGCCACATTGAAATTGCATGTCAAACCGGCTGAAGAGTCGGTTGTGGTTGTTCCATTTCCATCTATTCGTGATGCTGCTGATGCCGTGAATTCTATTTTGCTCAAAGGTATCCAATTGGGTGCCATCGAATTGTTAGATGATAAGATGATGAAAGTGATCAATGCTTCAGGAGAAACATCCAGAAAATGGCATGAGAACCCGACATTATTCTTGAGATTAGGCGGCTCAAATAAAGAAGTAGTTGATGTGTTAAACAATCAGGTCAAGTCTATTGTTAATGGGCACCATTCTCTTGATTACCAATATGCTTCTACTGCCGACGATAAGACCGAATTGTGGTCAGCGAGAAAAGTTGCTTTATGGTCTACGATCAATCAAGGAAAACTAGTTCATCCTGATGTTCAATTATGGACCACGGATGCTGCTGTACCAATTTCTAAATTACCACAATTCTTGACCGAAACCAAAGCAGACATCGACAGCCATGGTTTGACCAACACTTTAGTGGCACACATTGGAGATGGTAATGCCCATTCATTTATTTTATATAGACCTGAACAGCGTGATGTTGCTGAAACCGTGGTCAACAACATGGTCCAAAGAGCAATTGACTACGAGGGAACGTGTACGGGAGAGCATGGAATTGGGCTTGGAAAACGGGAGTATCTTGTTGAGGAAGTGGGCCAAGTGCCCGTCGATGTCATGAGAAAGATCAAGCTTGCATTAGATCCATTGCGGATCATGAACCCAGATAAAGTATTCAAAATCGACATGAACGACAAAAACCATTGAGAAACAATATACAAGTGGTCAGAAGTCATCATGCTACAAAGTACCTTTACCAAAAGTCTTATAGAATACCACCACTAAATTGGACAGATGTAGTCGAATATATAAAATGTGAGGTTCAGCAAAATCGTCAAACCGCTACTAGAATATTCAGAGCCCAAGATTTGGCCTTATAGAGCAAGATTTGGCCGTATCGAGCAACAGCGTACCTGTAATAGTGTTCACAGCTGCTTTTTGGGAAAATCCATACAGTTTGTAGACCTCGCTAGATTTGATATTTTTGTATGGAGCTGAACCTAGAAAATAATTGCGCTCGTCTGCAAATAATACATAAATATAATTATATTCTTCTTTTGGCCATGACCACTAAAGACGAAACAAAGATCCCGATCGACACCATAGCGAGGATCTTTCAGGAGAAATCGTTTACCAAACCAGATACTAAGATTGCTAAGTCGACGTTGCAATTGACTAGCGAGTATATCCACTTGTTTATCAACGAAGCTATTGTTAGAGCAAATGAACAGAGACTTGTAGAAGGAGACTCGTTAACCAAGGTAGATGGAATTGATAATGTTTCGCAGCAGGTTCTGCTGACGCAGGTCGACCCTGATGTATCAGATAACGCCGATGATATTGATGTCGACGAGGACCCTGAAGATTACCATGAAACCAATACCCAACGCCAGTTGTCGGGAGCGTTTGATAACACGGTTTCAAACGACACGCTTGATTCAAGACATTTGGCGAAGATTGCTGGGTTGCTCGTATTGGACTTTTAGGAGTGTTTTGTGGTTTAGATATCGGGTGGTTGTATCACTAGAGAGGACAGAAATGGGTCTACATGGCTGTTTTGACGCGTCGTATTCGTTCTACGTACTTGTAACCTTAACTTGGCCCAAATCTATTATATTCCAGTAGGCAAAGGTCAAGTCTGATCTGGCCAAGTTGAGTTTTTTCATTGTTTCGGGCATCGCTGTTTTCACCGTTATATGTAACGGAACTTTAATGGCAGCATCCACCGTATCGTCGATTTCCAAGTTGATCGAGATTTGGTACCAGTTATTCCCCGAATCTGTCCAGTTTTCTGGGGTTTCCTGATTTATGTCCAAGTTGGATTTGTTACCTAGCCGTAGGATCAATTCAGAAGCTGAGGTCTGGGTGTTTTTTGTTAGCAATGTAGTCGGGATTTGCTTAATAATTTCATCAGAACCCAATAATTGGCTTGGTTTAACGACAAATTTGGAAGTCGGAATCGTCACTGTCACTTTCCCCAGACTGGTACCGGAAACAAATGGCACCGAGAGCACCAGAAGGGTTCTTACTGAGATTTCCATTGGCAGTGGAAGTGGATTTATGAAATTGGCAACAAATATATATCGGTTTCCGTCGACGTTGTGATTTGGCTTGACTATTTTGATTGTGGGCATAAAGTCAATTGCGCTAAAGCTAATGGCGAATTTGTTGACTATTGGTGACTTTTCAATATTGGGTAGTGACAAAACAGTATTACAACCAAGACACTTTATGGAGTATTTACAAGTTAATTTCCGTGGAAAAGGAAACTTTAATGATGACGTTGGATCGTTAGATTCGTCTAGTTGTAATTTATCAATTTGTTGTTGTGGGAGAAGATTGGATAACTGTAGATTTTTTGTAGTGACTTCATCGAAGGATTTATTGGTTGAAGATAACGCGTGTTTAAATTGATTGAATATTCGATTTTCATATTGATTTTCATCTTGCTCTTGTTTTAAAATTGAATTTAATGATTTTGGCTGGGTTATAATGGAAGTATTGTAGACATAGGAACAGAAGTTGCAAGTGAAAGTGAATGATTTTCCTGTTTTGTGGTCATTGATTGCAATGGACACGTTCGACGAACATTCAGGTCAGGCAAAACAGTTTCGGGAGCACGAAGTCGCTATAGAATTTGAGTAATCGTTCAAGCAGTTAGAACAGAATTTACACTGTAATGAAAATGAGCACTGGTATTTTGATTTGGGCAATTGGCATTGAGGACAAAAATACAATTTCGAAAGGTGGATCACTTCGTTATGATGGAATTGGTGTATATCATGGTTTGATATTGGACAGAATATATTTGAATCGCTGTATATTCGAGACATGTTGTTGCACAAATTGTGAGCTGTGTGGTTGTGAAAAATACCACGACTGTGCGAAGAGCTGGCCCGCATCTGACAAAATTCCACGCAGTCGGCTGGCGGCCGCGGCGTAGGATCGCGAGGGCAGAAATGACCTACCGCCAGCTTGTAGAGGCATTCGCTGGAGACATCGCTGTTGACTAGTATTGACCATAATCTTGATGGGTAAGAGTAATACCGTGTATCACTGTAGTTTTGTGTGGATAGAGCATGAATTGGTGCTGGTGATTAAGACTATGGATCAGACAAGTCAGAGATGATGGTACTTCTCGATGTAACTAAACAACCTTGTCCTAGAAAACTGCAACAAATGCAGATATCGTGCCATACACAGACATATCGCTTGTAGATGGCCAGTTGTAGTTCAGGGTTTTCAATTACGTATGAGCTGCATCTGTGGTTGTCTGATACTAAATTAGGCAGCTCCATACAGCACCACATCACATAATAATTCAGAATACTGTAGTACTGTAGTGGTTAATGGGTGGGAACAACATTGTTACTGACGGATACACGTGGGGCGAGAATATATAATTGTACAATGTTCAGAACAGTATAGTTGTAGGGAGAATATGTAGTGTCACAATGTTAATTTCGTGTTGGGCCATTACCTGGTGGAGTACTTTTGTGGTTGCAAGCCATACGCAAGCAGTTTTATCGGCCCGGTATAGTCATTACGAGTCATCTACAGAGTATTTCAAACAAAGTAGTTTACAAACTGACGACGAAACATTCAACGTTATTGAAGACTTTGGGCTCTATGATCAATGGAGTTGGCCATCGTTAATTGAGCATTTGCAACATTTAAATGAACAGGGTGATTCGGTTGTGAAGTTGTTCTTTTTACAACGGCATGGAGAAGGCTTCCACAATATAGCCCCCAACTTCTACACCCCAGCAGAATGGAACTGTTATTGGCAGTTACAGCAAGGTAATTCAACTGTGCAATGGCTGGATGCAGAGCTCACAGCCAACGGAATAAATGAAATTAATCAAATACGTGAAGCATGGTCTCATCGGATCAACATGCATGGTTTACCGATACCGCAGTCGTTTTATGTATCCCCATTACGTAGAACATTGCATACATGGGAGTTGAATTGGAAGCCGTTACTCGGCCAGGAAAACTATGATTGTGAAAAATGGCCAATCGTGAAGGAGTTTGCGAGAGAAATGTATGGCGTCGGGACGGAATCAAAACGACACAACAGAGACTACATTCTGTACAACTATCCGTTTGCCAAGTTTGAGCGTACTTTCAGCAGATTTGATGAGTTATGGAGGCCAGATGTACATGAATCATCACATCACAGAAAATATCGTTGTAAAGCCCTCCTCGATGACATTTTTGCGAATGACGGTAATTTAATTGTGTCACTCGTCACGCATTCGGGCCTTATCAAATCAATATTAAAAGTCGTACACCATCGCAAGTTTCTGTTGAAAACTGGCCAAATGATCCCGGTAGTCGTCAAAAGAACACTAAAACATCACCCAACAAAATGGGAAAACCCCGACAAAGTGACCAGTTGGAAGACTGTTGATGACTACTGCGATAAAGCGTTGACAGGTGGCTCTTAGGACAAACCGACCGTTGTAAATAAGTCTCGGAACAAGGATGCAAGGTGATCTTGCACTGCTTGGCCGGTGGTAATTGACTACCCTCGGGTTGCTTACCATTGTAACTTGAACGTTTATTTCAAGTAAGTTCCCACTCCATGGTGTTGTGCAACTGCGCTAAGAGAGCGGTAACGGCATCAAGCCTGATGTAGAAGCTGTTTTACTTTTTGCAACTGTTGTCTACTCTGATGTAGTCGTATAAAGTGCATCGCATAGACATGCAGTGGCAGTGCCAGAGCAAGTGCGATATTTATAGAACACGGATACAAAGACCCAAGTAAAATATACAGAACACGTACGGAGCAAGTAAAGAACGAAAACAAAACACCAAGGCGAAAAAAAAATCCCTGACTGGCATTTTAGCACCATTTAGCTTTATCCCTTGATACACAACGACTATAAAAGTGAATTTGCACCGTAGATCACTAGGGTAGTGCTTTTTTGTGTCACAGTACTGGTGCATATACCTACAGATACAGTAGTGCAAGATTGTTACCATGGTAACCGAAATTGTCGGCAAGAATGACAATTTCGGTAAGTGTCCGTAACAGTCCGACCAGTAAAATGCTGTTCTGACAAAATAAACAGTACAAGTTTGTAGTAAATTTGCGGCTGGGAATTACCTAATTTGATAGAGTTTATTTGTACATATGCATGTTAGGCGTTCGCACATGTATATCTTAAGATTCAAAGTCCACTAGAGCTAGGTTGTAGGTACAACAACACCATCACCTATCACTGCTATTACTCTTGCAGGCGCAATTTATCCTGTTTCATAGTAGTACCCTTGTTTCACGCGTTTGGTGTATTTTTATCAAGGTATGTTTACTGAAAATGCATATACGACGTCATTCAACATCAAAACCGTCACAGAAAGAACAGTGGGGCAACATGGAAATAGGGCCTAGATTTAGCTTTGCCAACTATGGTGATGGACAATGTAAACTTGACTTCTTTAGTGCAACACCACTACGGGATAGTTTTTTATATTTTATAGAAACTAGTTTCTAGTTTTGCTCCTCGCCAGCTGCCGCCACTTGTTTTTTCTGGTGTTGATAGCCAGCACGTCGTGAATCAGCATTACGTTACTTCAAGGTCATCACAACCTACAAGTGTCATTCTCCTAATTTACATCCATCTCTGCTCCTCCAAACCGTGCTGTATTTTCAGTGAAAGACCTCCCTTTACTTTTTCATCTGGCAACTTTTCTTCTGGCAGCGCAAGATTTGTACAGCTGCGCCAAACTTTGAAACTTCGTGCGTTGTGATTTTAACCCGCCACTTTTGTGTGAACTAAGTTCCATCTGTGGGCATGTCTTCGCCACTTGTTACTTCCCCTATTACTGACTTCCCTGTTCCTGTTTCAGTTCCGTTAAGGCCTCCAGACTACTTTGCAACGCATCACAAAAAAACCAACAGCGATACCGATGATAGTTTGAACGAGTCCACCAGCTCCATCGAAACCACCCACTCGTTAATGGCACAGAACGTATCGTCAGAAACTTTGGTTGAAGACGACTATTTCAAACATGTCAAACCACCGCCAGTGCCGTTGAAACGACAGCTCACGTTACCGCTATTGCCAGTGCTCAATTTCCAAAATCAAAACGTTGCAAACTTTTCTAATTCAAACTCATTGAAGCGTAAAATCGATAACTTATCACCAAAGATCATGGTCATCACCAAAGACATTGTACCAGGACCAAACAACTTGTTGATTGATATAAGACCGTTTCCTGAATTTGTGACCAGTCATATCAGTAACGCAATTAGTATTTGCTTACCATCCACCTTGTTAAAGAGGCCAACTTTTACGCTACAGAAATGTGTAAACAGCTTACCGCCATCTGAACAGCAAAAATTCAATGATTACTTAACGAAAAATTCTCATCAAGATATTTACATTTACGACTCATCAAATTACTCACAAAACTTGTTTCACATTTTGAGCAAATTTATCAATTCTCCATTAATTAACCTAGCCAATATTAACATTTACGTTTTTGCATTTACAGACTTTACTGACAGTTCCAAATTGGTCAAAGAAAAATCGTCAGACAATTCCTCACTGTCCAGCAATATAAATAACATGTTGCCGCCAATAAATATGGAGAAATGCCGGTCTCACTCCTTGTCTAACCTATCAACATCAACACCAATTTTGTCTGGATTTGTTCTTCCAAAGAAACAAAACACGAATTTTAAGTTGAGACATAATGAAGAATTAATGAACTCGGCATTGCAATCAAATACCCTGAATTTGTTCAACTTGCTGATACCAGAAAATACCACAATCCCAGATTGGTTGAATAATACAATTAAAGATTTGAATAATTTGAATAACGATTTCCATCAGCTAGAAAAAATTGAGCACACTCGATTACTAAAAGCACTCAACACCAATGGCTCGGCAGAAATTCCTAATGATTGTTTGGTTGACGAAGTGCCACCTGTCATTTCATCAGGATTTGAATATGGCCGTAAAAACCGTTACAAGGACATATTTTTGTACGAGAATACTCGAGTCAAGTTGAATGATTTCAACAATGAGGACGACTACATCAATGCATCTTATATTAATCCGCCAAATTTAAATGATAACAAACTCGATGTCACTTACGATTTGAACTTCAACTATATTGCAACCCAAGGACCTTTAACTCAGACTATAGGTGATTTTTGGTATTTGGTCTTCAAAATGCGTAGTCCAATCATTGTTTCATTGACTGATGAAGTTGAAAACGGGGTCATTAAATGTTCACGGTTTTGGCAGACTGGTGTCTATCACAGCGGGAATTTGAGTGTTAATGTTTCCATTGCTAAACAGGAACAAGTAAACGATCATTTAATCTTCAGACACATTAAAATTTCCCATAACGATATTATTCAAAATGTTTTACAAGTCCACTTATTGAGTTGGCCAGATATGGGTACGTGCTTGGATCCTCATGAAATCATTCAAATTGTTGAATTGAAGTACCATTTATTGAACTCAATTAAAACTGAATCTCAATACCCTTGCATTATACACTGTTCAGCCGGATGCGGTAGAACCGGTACACTTTGTACCATTGACACATTGATCAATATATTAAAGCAGAATGAAATGAATGAATTTACCACCGATCCAATTTTCACCATTGTTAACAATTTACGACAACAAAGAATATCGATGGTTCAAAACTTACGACAATACTATCTTATTTACGACCTAGCAATTGATTACTTGACGGAACATAATCCTGAACGAAACCAACATTTGACAACTCTTCCAATAGTTAGAGAATTCATAAACAACTACCTTCATTGACTTCTCCTGGAGAGATAATACAAGAAATCTTTTGAAGACAAATTTGTAGCTCATGTAGATATTAAATAAGCTTTTCCGTTTTTGATAAAGATTATTAAAGCATCAATCCATTTGTTGACTATTTATAGGAAGTTTCACTTGAAGCTTTCAGATAATTGGAAAATTACTTTATGTATCGTGTACCCGTCGCTGCAAATATGACAGGGAATTTGACACTTTTCAAATTAATTTTGCATTTTAGGGATATCTCAACCGGGTTTTGAAGTTTCCAATTTTATTTCCTTGGTTAATTTCCAAACTGTAAATGTCTACTAAAACCATTGCACCCCATACACGCAACTCTTACACGTCAAATGTCGTGACAACATCTACAATTCCATAACTCACAACTCACACAATGTACATTCAATGTAAAATCTATAAATACCTAAGCATGTTCAGAAATAGCTTGCTTGATTTTACCAGCATCAGCACCAATAACCTTGGCAACTTGCTTGTTACCCTTGAAGAATAAAGTGGTTGGCATGGCAGAGATTTCGTATTGGGCAGCAACATCACTCAATTCATCAACATCAACCTTGACGAATTTGGCTTGAGTGTACTCCTTGGAAAATTTGTCCAATAATGGGGCAATCATCTTACAAGGACCACACCAGACGGCAAAGAATTCGACGACAACTAAACCATCGTGGGTTAAAACTTGTTCTAATTCAGATTTAGAATGTACGACACTGACCATTTTGATTGTATTACGTTATAGTACCAAAAATACTTGATGGCTCAAAACTTAAAACGACATTTGTCCTGCTTATATAGTGGTGGGAGATCCAGACTCGTGAAAAACTACACACGTGACGAGCCATCACTTCGAATTAGTAATTTGGCCATAATTTGTAATCGTAGAGAGTAGAAACTCGCCACCAACGTTATGCTAGAGTGTAATTACGTGCTTGCCCCTGCAAACTGGCAACAATGCTCATCTTGCTTTGAAATTATTACTACAGTCTTTGGTTGGTAAAAACTTCAAAAACAGGAACGGCGCTACCGCTATGAATATACACAGTTAATGGATAATCGGCATAGGGGATTGTTTGTTACTGTCATTTCCACCGCTTGTTCTCGGGGCGACATTCTCCTATCCTGTTCTATGCGCCTTACCACCACTTGTCATCTGATAAAAACCGGTGCAACCATTGTTTATCGATAGAGCCTCCTAACCAACTGAAGTCAAACCCCTTGGAGAAAAGACGGAGAGGGTTTGTCGCGAACAATGAATGGCCAATGGCTGTTTCCTATATGGTCGAGTGTCACCCTGATACTTCCATGTGGATTTGTAAACGTCACTTGTCTAGATAATGCCGCGTTTTCGAGGGCCGCATACGCAAGTTCCAAGCCGGTTGCTCTTCTATATAAAGACCTTATGGCGCTACCATTAAACTACTCAGTTAAGGAAGGTTACTTGACAGCAACTAAGCATAGCGACCCCTAATCAATGTAGTAGCGGTCTCATGCACACATATTAGATCATTGTACAGTTTTGTGCTTTTACGTGGAGAATTGGGTAAACCATGTAAATTTTGTAAACTTACAGGCTCTTAAACAGTAAGTGGCTTTCAAAGCATAGTCGTATATTACATGAGTTGGACATATTGATGCTCAATTGACTGAGTGTGCAATCGTAGTAGAGTCCTCGACGATGCTCTTAGGTTAATTCGTTAGGAAGAGAGCGATACTCTGTCTCCCATTGTTCATTGGCGAGGTTCTCAGGCAAAACTAATAGGTGTGGATCGGTGTTGTACTTCTTAATGATCATGCCGTACACTTTTGACAATAAATTATCGTACTGTGATATAACTTTGGCAAAGTTCGATGTTCCTGAAACCGCTAAAGGGCATTTGTGTTTGATTTCCTCAACAACTGCTCGTAACGCAGCAGAAACCAATCCATCATAATCAAAGTTATCTTCGTTGACAATCGCTTCAATTGTGTCTTGTAAGTTTTCAACTGGTTTACCTTTGTACTGGACACCAACTGGGTCTATGTAATTAATTGTATCATACTTATCTTCTTGAAGCTCGACCA
>ERZ778017.2135-NODE-2135-length-16839-cov-30.439228_pt1 | contig 16839 bp, 18 predicted proteins | sample MGYA00375747_ERZ778017 | MGnify/ENA primary metagenome ERZ778017 (study PRJEB29350, sample SAMN05509838) | bioreactor metagenome | biome: bioreactor; material: wastewater | place: South Africa: University of Cape Town | collected 2014-03-17 ...
CTGCCGATGGCGCTGAACCACATCAACCTCTACGCCATCGAAGACGGCGAGGGCTGGGCCGTCGTCGACGCCGGACTGGCGACGGATGTATCGCGCGAAGGCTGGATCAAGGCGCTGGCGGGCGTGCTGGGCGGGCGGCCGGTCACGCGCGTCATCTGCACCCATATGCATCCGGATCACATCGGCCTGGCGGGCTGGTTGTGCGAACGGTTCGGCGCGCCGCTGCTGATGTCGCGGACGGAGTATGTGACGGCGCGGATGTTGATCGGCGACGACGCTCTGGGGCCGCCGGCGGCGGCCGAGGCCTTCTATCGTGCGGCGGGCTGGTCGGATGAGCAGCTGGCGCGCTGGCGCGACGGCTACGGCGGCTTCGGCCGCATGGTTCAGGACTTTCCGCGCGACTATCGTCGGGTGCAGGACGGCGATGTCCTGAGCGTCGGCGGCGATGACTGGCGCGTGGTGGTCGGCGAGGGGCACAGCCCCGAACACGTCTGTCTGTGGCGCGAGAAGGACGGTGTCTTCATCGCGGGCGATCAGATCCTGCCGCGCATTTCCTCCAACATCTCGATCTGGCCGACGGAGCCGCAGGCCGATCCGCTGGGCGACTGGCTGCGGTCGCTGGCGGCGCTGAAGGAGCGGCTGCCGGGCGATTTGCTGGTGCTGCCGTCGCACGGGGAGCCGTTCTACGGCGTGACCTTGCGGCTGGAGGCGCTGATGCGCGGGCATGAGGTGGCGCTGAAACGGCTGGAGAAGACGCTGCGGACGCCGTGCCGCGCCGTGGACGTGTTCGGCGCCCTGTTCGCCCGCCCGGTGGGCGACGCCGTGCTGGGCATGGCGACCGGCGAGGCGCTGGCGCACCTCAACTATCTTGAACGCCAGGGAAGGGTCCGCCGCGTGCGGGACGAAGGCGGCGTCGACTGGTGGAGCCTTTTGGAGACAGGCCAATGAGCGAACATATCCGGACCCATCTGGAAGGCGGCGTCCTGACGGTCGTCTTCGACCGCGCGGACAAGAAGAACGCGATCACCCAGGCCATGTATGCGGCCCTGGCCGACGCGACGGAGCAGGCGAAGGCCGACGACGCCGTGCGGGTCATCCTGTTCCGCAGCGAGGGGGATTCTTTCTCGGCAGGCAACGACATCGCCGACTTCATCGCCCTGGGTCAGACGCACGGCGACCTGGTCGAGATGGGGGTGTTCCGTTTCCTGAAGGCGCTGGCGGACCTGGATAAGCCCGCCGTCGCGGCGGTGCGCGGCCGGGCGGTGGGCATCGGCCTGACGCTGCTGCTGCACTGCGACATGGTGGTGGTGGCCGAGGACGCCCTGCTGTCCGTGCCCTTCGTCAATCTGGCGCTGGCGCCGGAGGCGGCGTCGTCGCTGCTGCTGCCGCGCGTTCTCGGCCATCAGCGGGCGTTTGAGCTGTTCGCCCTGGGCGAGGCGATCGACGGCAGGACGGCCCTGGCCTGGGGCCTGGCCAACCGCGCGGTTCCGGCCGATCAGGTCGAGGCGACTGCGGCGGATCTGGCGGCCAAGCTGGCGGCGCGCGCGCCCAACTCCATCCGCAAGACCAAGGCCCTGATGCGCGACGCCGAGGCGCTGTGGGCCGTGATGCAGTTGGAAGCCCAGGCCTTCGGCGCGCAGATGCGCAGCCCCGAGGCGATGGAGGCTTTCATGGCCTTCAGCCAGAAGCGGGCGCCGGACTTTTCCAAACTGGGCTGATGTCGCGAAATCGCGATTGATTCGAGGGGCGAGGAGGACTACGGGCCGCGCATGAACGCCGCGCCTGCCTCCGCCCCTGAAAACGACCCGCATTTCGTAGGCGGAATCGTGCGTGAAACGCTCGAGGACGCCGCCGCGATCGACGCCCTGGTCATCGCCGCCTTCGGCCCCGGTCGCTTCGCCAAGACGGCCGAGCGTCTGCGCGAGCGGTCGCCGCTGGCGGCTGGGTTCTGCCTGTATGAAGGCGAGCGTCTGATCGGGTCGGTGCGGCTGTGGTCGATCCTGACGGGCGAGGCGCGGTCGGTCTTTCTGGGCCCGATCGCCGTGGACAGGGCCAGCCGCAGCACCGGACTGGGCGGCGAACTGGTGCGGGCCTGTATCGCGGAGGCGAAGGCGCTGGGGCTGGACGGCGTCCTGCTGGTCGGCGATCCGCCCTATTTCTCGCGTTTCGGGTTCGTGCCTGCGCCGGATGCTGTGCTGCCGGGGCCGGTGGATCAGCGCCGGGTGATGTGGCTGCCCTTCACCGCAGCGGCTCCGGTCGGAGCGGTTCGTCCCGACGCCTGAACCGGGCGCAGCCTTCCTTTGCGAGGCGACGCATCCCATAGTTCGGATATGACGAACCCACCGACATCCTCGGGTCTGACAGGCGTGGCCGAGGCTGCGCGGCAGGCGCCGGGGCGTGGCCTGCCGCCCGTTCATCTGTGGCGCCCCGAACATTGCGGCGAGATCGACATCCTGATCCGCGCCGACGGGGTGTGGATGCATGAAGGCTCGCCCATCGGGCGGGCGGAGCTGGTGCGGCTGTTCTCGACGGTGCTGAGGAAAGACCCGGACGGCTATCATCTGGTCACGCCGGTCGAGAAGCTGAAGATCACGGTCGAGGATCTGCCGTTCCGCGCCGTGGCGGTGCGTGCGGAGGACGACGCCCTGGTCTTCATTACGGATCAGGGCGATGAAGCTGTCGCCGGGCCTGACCACGCCATCGTCGTCGAGACGGATCCGGCGACCGGCGAGCCTGCGCCGCGCGTCCATGTGCGCGGCGATCTGTGGGCGCGGATCGCGCGGCCGGTCTTCTATGAGCTGGTCGAGCGGGCGCAGGAGGCGGACGGGCGGCTGGCCGTGCGTTCGGGCGGCGTGATGTATCCGCTGGGGCCGGAAGGAGCGGGGCTTTGACCTGTTCCGGCTTGAAGACGCGGCTTCAACAGAGGCTGGACCCTGTGTCCGCATGGTCGCCGGAGCGTGTGGCGGTGCGGTCCGACTATGACCTGAACCCCGACTACAGCCGCCCGAAGGCCAAGTTGAGACCCGCGGCGGTGCTGATCCCCATCATCGCGCGTGAGGATGGGCCCAGCGTCCTTTTGACCCGCCGATCCGATAGTCTGGCCAGCCATACGGGGCAGATCGCCTTTGCGGGCGGGCGGCTTGATCCCGGCGAGACGGCGCTGGACGCCGCCCTGCGCGAGGCGTGGGAGGAGATCGCGCTGGATCCCGCCGTGGTCGAACCTCTGGGGCTGGGCGATCCCTATGAGACGGGCACCGGCTTTTTGGTGACGCCGGTGGTGGGCTGGCTGACGGCGCCGCCGGTCGTCACCGCCTCGCCCGCCGAGGTGGCCGAGGTGTTCGAGGCGCCGTGGGACTTCCTGATGGACCCGGTGAACCATCGCCGGGACTATTATGATCAGGAGAACGGGCCGCGCCGCTGGTTCTGGGCCATGCCCTATCGCGAGCGCTACATCTGGGGCGCGACGGCCGGCATTCTGAAGGGGCTGTTCAACCGGCTGTACGGCGAAGAGGCTGCGCCGCAGCAGGCCGCCGAGGCTGACGCCAGCGAGCGCGTGGGATGAGCCGCGTCCTTGAGGGGCAGGACTGGTTGACGGCCGACGCCACCCGCGCGGTGATGGCGGCGCTGGCGGCGGCGGGCGGGGCGGATTGCGCCCGCTTCGTCGGCGGCTGCGTGCGCAACGCCGTGCTGGGCGCGCCGATCGACGACGTGGATATCGCCACTGTCCTGACGCCCGAGGCGGTGGTGAAGGCGCTGAAGGCGGCGGGCCTGAAGAGCGTGCCGACCGGCATGGAGCACGGCACGGTGACGGCCATATCGGAACGCCAGCCGTTCGAGATCACCACCCTGCGCCGGGATGTGTCGACCGACGGGCGGCGCGCCACGGTCGCCTTCACCGACGACTGGGCCGAGGATGCGGCGCGGCGGGATTTCCGCCTGAACGCCCTTTATGCCGATGCGGACGGGTTGATCCTAGACCCGACGGGCGCGGGGTATGAAGACGCCCTGGCCGGACGGATCGTCTTCGTCGGCGAGCCGGAACAGCGCATCCGCGAGGACTATCTGCGCATCCTGCGCTTCTATCGCTTCTTCGCCTGGTATGGGCGCGGCGCGCCGGATGTGGCGGCGGTGGAAGCCTGCGCGGCCTTGGCCGAGGGCGTGGAGCAACTTTCGGCCGAGCGGGTGTCGAAGGAGCTGCTCAAGTTGCTGGCCGCGCCTGATCCGCGCGCGGCGGTGCGGTTGATGGATCAGGCGGGCGTGCTGGGGCGGGTGGCGCCGCAGCCGGAAAGTCTGACGCTGTTCGAGGCGATGGTCGGGATCAGCGCGGACCCGGTGCTGCGCCTGTCGGCGCTGTTGCCGGATGAAGCGGAGGCCGTGCGCGCAGCGGCGCTGAAGCTGCGGCTGTCGAACGCCCAGCGGGACCGACTGGTCGAGGCCGTCGCCGAACGGATCGACCCGGCGATGAGCGAGGCCGAGACGCGCGCCGCTATCTGGCGCGCCGGGCGTCAGGCGGTTGAGGATCGGCTTTATCGCGCCTGGGCGTCGGGCGCGGATGCCGGGACGGTGCAGCGTCTGCTGGCGCTGGCGACGGGTTGGACGCCGCCCAAGCTGCCGGTGGGAGGCAAGGATCTGGCGCGGCTGGGCTTACAGCCGGGGCCGGAGACGGGGCGGCTGCTCAAGGCCTTTGAAGATGGCTGGATCGCCGACGACTTCCCCGACCACGGACACGAGGCGCGGCTGAAGGCTCTTATGGCTCGGCCCGGCTGAGGCGCACGATCACCGGACGGTGGTCCGATCCCGTCTTCGGGCCCAGTCGTCGCTCGACCAGCGCCAGATCGGGCGAGCGCCAGACGTGGTCGATGGTGATGCCGAGGAAGGGGGGCAGGGCCGAGGGCCAGGTGCCGGGCCGCGCGGGGGCGGGGATCAGGCCCGTCTCGGCCTTGATCTGACGGCCGATGCGGCCGCTGGAGACGCTGTTGAAGTCGCCCGCCACGACGACCGGACCCTCCAGCCCGGCGCGCAGTCCGGCCAGCCGCTGCGCCTGACTGATCTGGCCGTAGGGGTGCTGGAAGGGCCAGGGCCGCGTCATGTGGACGGCGATCAGGCTGACCGGCCCCAGCGACGTTTCGGCCTGGGCGACCAGGGCGGCCAGGCCCTGACCGTCGGCGTCGCGCACTCGATGGAGAGGCAGGCGCGAGGCGATCACCGAACGGGCGGCGCCGCTGGGCCGGTCCTTGCGCGGCGTGCTGACCCGGTGCGGGTAGGCGCGCAGGATCGTGTTCAGTTGCGCGGCCGGGGCGTCGCCCAACTCGATCAGCATGACCACATCGGCGTCGGCCTGTTCGATGGAGCGGGCGATGGCCGCCACATCCTGATTTCGGGCCCACAGGTTTGCGGAATAGACGGTCAGGGTTTCCGGTCCGGCGGCGCGGCCTTTTTCAGGCGTCCACTGGGGCCAGACGGCTAGAAGCAGCAGCCCCGACACGCCCGCGCCCAGCGCCGCCATGTCCCACAGACGAAGCAGCAGGAAGAGGCCGCACAGCACGACGGTCGCGACCAGGGCGGGCGCGGTGAACTGGGTCAGTAGGTCGGGCAGGCGGTGGCCGATGCGGCTGAGGGCCGAGACGGCGACGAGGCCGGAGGGCGCCAGCAGGGCCAGGGCGGCCAGCCGCATCAGGGCCTGGGTCAGGGTCATGCTGCGACCTTTGGTGAAAATGGGCGGAAGCGTCGGTTAGCGCGCCGGCGCCGGGCCTGTCGAGCGTGGCCTCATGCGGCCGAATGCGCTGGCGCGGCGCGTGTCGATAGCGCGTTCGACGCCGCCAATCCCTGAAAATTCCCGGCTTTGGCGCAGGTTGGAGCGGATCGGCGCGCCGGGGCCCGGCGCCTGAGCAGACTGCGGTCTCAACCTTTGGAGACCGCCATGAGCGATGACGCCAGCGCGCGACTGGGCCTGCCTTATCTGGCGGCCGGACAGCTGCAGAAACACGTGACCCTGAACGAGGCCCTGACCCGTCTGGACGCCCTGATCCAGACGGCGGTGGTCAGTCGCACCACGACAGTACAGCCTGCCGACCCGGCCGAGGGCGCGCTCTATATCCTGCCGGAGGCGGCGACGGGCGCGGACTGGGCGACGCATCCGGCGGGCAGCCTGCTGCGACATGAGCGGGGCGGCTGGCTGCCGGTTCCGGCGCCGGACGGCCTGCTGGCCGTGGTGCTGGATAGCGAGGAGATACTGGTCCGCCGCGAAGGCGTCTGGACGCCCCTGTCCTTCGGCCTGCCGGAGGAGATCCAGCAGATCACCCGCCTGGGCGTGAACGCCACGGCGGACGCGACGAACGTCGTCGCCGTGCGGGCCAACAAGGCGCTGTGGACCGCGCTGGAGAGCGAGAGCGGCGGCGACGGCGATCTGCGTTTCACCTTCAACAAACAGGCGGCGGGCGACGTCCTGTCCCTGCTGTTCCAGAGCGGCTGGGGCGGGCGGGCCGAGCTGGGTCTGGTCGGCGACGACGACCTGCGGCTGAAAGTCAGTCCCGACGGCGGGGCCTGGCATGAGGCGCTGAGGGTCGACCGCAGCACGGGCCGCGCCTGGTTCGGCCAGGGCGCGACGCGGCGCGAGACGACGGTATTGACGACCTCTGGAAGCTGGACGCCGCCGTCGTGGGCGCGCTGGGTCGAGGCGGTCTGCGTCGGCGCAGGCGGCGGGGGCGGGGCCGGTCTGGCGGGAGCCTCCGGCACGGCTCGGCATGGCGGCGGCGGCGGCGGCGCCGGGGGCGTGATGTCGGCGTGCTGGCCTGCCGTGAATCTGTCAGCGGGGCTGAGCATCACTGTGGGCGCGGGCGGCGCAGGCGGCGCCGCATCAGGCGCGGCGGGCGGTCAGGGCGCGGCCAGCCTAGTGAAGACCGGCGGCCAGATCCTGCTGACCGGCGAGGGCGGGCGCGGCGGCGCGGGCGGATCTGCGGCGTCGGGAGCCGGCGGCGCGGGAGGCGGCGGCCTGCCGCCTTCCAACGCAGGCGGGGCCTCTTCCGTTTCGACGGCGGGGGGCGCCGGGCAGGCGGCGGCGCGGCCCGATGGGCCGGGCGCGGGCGGCGCGGGCGGCGGCCTCAGCACGGCCAATGCGGCGCAGGCGTCCGGCGCAGGCGGCGACGGCGCCATGCTGCTTCTGAAGGCGACGGGCGGAACGACGGAGGGGGCGGCCGGGCAAACGGCGCCCTGGCTTGATCTGCACTGGGCCGGAGGCGGCGGCGCGGGCGGCGGCGCCAGGACGTCCGGGGCCGGTCAGGCAGGCGGCGCGGGCGGACTTCATGGCGCCGGCGGCGGCGGCGGCGGCGCGGGCGTGACGGCGGCGGGCGCAGGCGGCGCAGGCGCGGCCGGCGTGGTCTGGCTGACGGCGGTGGGGTGAGCGCCATGATCCGACGCCTGCATCGCATCATCGACGCCGAAGACGCCCTGTCGCTCGGCGAGCTGGAGCCGCTGCTGGACGAGGAGGCCTGGGCCGCGCCCGATCGCCTCTCGGCCGACGACTGTTTCGACCACCTGGGCGGCGACTGGCGAAGCTCGGCCGCGCCCGATGACCCGGAGGACGGGCAATGACGTCTGAACATCACGATAAACCGGCCGCGCGCCCGCAGGAGCTGGCCGAGGGCCGTTGGCTGTGGCGGCGCCTCTATGTCTATGCCGCCAGCCTGGCGCTGTGGCTGCTGTTGCGGCTGGCGGTGACGCGGGCGGCGGCGAACGACCTGCCGCGCATCGCCGAGGGGCTGATGGGGCTGATGGCGCTGATGCTGCTGCTCTATCTGGTGGCGCCTAGCGCCCAGCAGATCGTCAATCTGGCGCGACTGCGCGCGGGCGGGAAGCCATGAGCTTTCGTCTGTCGCAACGCTCGCGCGAGCAGTTGAAGGGCGTCCATCCCGATCTGGTCGCCGTGGTCGAGGCGGCCATCCTGCTGACGCCGGTGGACTTCATGATCACGGAGGGGCTGCGGACGCCCGCGCGCCAGGCGGAACTGGTGCGAGCCGGGGCCAGCCGGACGTTGAACTCGCGGCACCTGACCGGCCATGCGGTCGACGTGGCGGCCTGGGTCGACGGCGGGGTGCGCTGGGACTGGCCGCTGTATCCGCGCATCGCCGGGGCGTTCAAGGAAGCGGCTGCGGCTGCGAGCGCGCCGCTGATCTGGGGCGGAGACTGGCCGCGCCTGCGCGACGGACCGCATTTCGAACTGGATCGGAGGGCCTATCCATGATGGGCCGTTTCCTGCGGATTCTGACGCCGCTCGGCTGGTGGGCGACGATGCTGGCGACGGGCGTGTTGTTGCTGATCGTCGGGCGGGGGTTGGGCTTGCGCTGGGATCCGCTGCACCTTCAGGCGCGTCGGCTGGAGGCGGCCCAACAGCGCCTCGATCGGGCGCAGACCGAGGCGTCCGCCCGCAGTCTGGAGGCCGCCGCACGCGCTCGCCAGCTCGAGGATCTCGACGCCTTTCACCGCAACGCCCAGGCCGTGACGCAGGCGACCGTCGCGGCTGAAACCCGAGCGAGGACCGCTGATGATGCTGATACGCCCCTGGACCCTGATCGCGCTCGGCGTCTGCGCGATCATGACCGCGAACTGTGCCGCCTCGCGCCCGTCGTCGCCGGTTGCGCCGCCTCGGCTGATCCTGGCTGAGGCGGCGACGCGGCCCTGTGAACTGGCCGTGCTGCCCGAGCGTCCGACCGCGGCGGATCTGGAGGCGGCCTATGTGCGGCGCGGCGCGCAGGTGGCGGCGTGCGACGCCGCCAGGCGCCTGGCTGTGGAGACGCTGAAGGCCGAACGCGATTTGATCGACGCCTGGGCGCAGGGGCGAAAGGACGCTGGGCCGATATTGCCGGGCGACTAGGCAAAAAACGCCGAGCTGCCGGGTGAATGGGCAAATATTGCCGAGCTCGGCGGCATGGTTTCCAAAATCTAACGCTGAAAAATCAATGCTGTGCGTTCGAGATGGGTCTGGCGCCGCCTGGCCCGCTCCTTGCGGTCATGGCCTGCGAGCAGAAAGCTCCCGGCAGCCAAAACGGCGTCGGACATCGTCGAAGACAAAGGACAGCCAAAATGGCTAACAGCATCAACACCAATGCTGGCGCTCTCATCGCCCTGCAGAATCTGAACGCGACGAATCGTGACCTGAACGTCGCGCAAAACCGCGTGAACACGGGTCTGAAGGTCTCCACGGCCAAGGACAACGGCGCGATCTTCGCCATCGCCACCGCACAGCGCGCTGAAATGGGCGCTCTGGACTCGGTGAAACAGTCCATCCAGCGCGGTCAATCGATCGTCGACGTGGCCCTGGCCGCCGGCGAGACCATCACCAAGGCCCTGGAAGAACAAAAGAGCCTGGCGGTCGCCATCGCCTCTTCGACCGGCGCGGCTCAAACGGCCTACCTGGCCGACTACAACGCCCTGGGCGGTGAAATCACCAAGGCCCTGGCCGGCGCGACCTTCGACGGCGTGAACCTGTTCTCCAACACCACGCAGCAGTCGGTTCTGACCAGCACCTCGGGCGCGACGCAGGACATCGGCACGGGCGCGGCGATCACCGTCGCCACCACGGCTACGCTGACGGCTCCGGCCGACGCCACGGCCGCGCAAGCCGCGATCACGGCCGTCGACACCGCCATCAGCGGCTTCACCGCCGAACTCGGCAAGCTGGGCACCCAGTCGAAGTCGATGGAGCGTCAACTGACCTTCGTCAGCAAGATGCAGGACTCGCTTGAAGTCGGCATCGGCAACCTGGTCGACGCCGACCTGGCCAAGGAAAGCGCCCGCCTGACGGCTCTGCAGACCAAGCAGCAGCTGGGCGTGCAGGCGCTGTCGATCGCGAACCAGTCCAGCTCGATCCTGCTGGGCCTGTTCCGCTAACGCTGAAGGCGGCGGTTGAAGCCGCCGCCTGATCACCTCTCGCTACCGAGCAGAATGCTCACCGACGCCAAAACGGCGTCGGCCATCGTCTGAAGACAAAGGACAGCCAAAATGGCTAACAGCATCAACACCAATGCGGGCGCGCTCATCGCCCTGCAAAACCTCAACGCGACGAACCGCGACCTCAACGTCACGCAGAACCGCGTCAACACCGGCCTGAAGGTCTCCACGGCCAAGGACAACGGCGCCATCTTCGCCATCGCCACGTCGCAGCGCGCTGAAATGGGCGCTCTGGACTCGGTGAAGCAGTCGATCCAGCGCGGTCAGTCGATCGTCGACGTGGCTCTGGCCGCGGGCGAGATCGTCACCAAGGCTCTGGAAGAACAGAAGGGTCTGGCGGTCGCCATCGCTTCGTCGACCGGCGCGGCTCAAACGGCTTATCTGGCTGACTTCAACGCCCTGGGCAATGAAATCACCAAGGCTCTGGGCGGCGCCAGCTTCGACGGCGTGAACCTGTTCAAGGCCAATGCCGCGGCTGTCGACGTCCGCACCGGCACGGGCGCGGGCGACACCTTCACCGTGAAGGCGATCGCCGGCGCTGACACCGCCGTGGCCACCGCCGGCGGCGCGGCGACCGTGGCCACCGCCACGACCGCTGCGGTCGAGGGCGCCATCACGGCCTTCACCGCCGTGTTGGGCGACCTGGGCACCAAGTCCAAGTCGATGGATCGCCAGCTGACCTTCGTCAGCAAGATGCAGGACTCGCTTGAAGTCGGCATCGGCAACCTGGTCGACGCCGACCTGGCCAAGGAAAGCGCCCGCCTGACGGCTCTGCAGACCAAGCAGCAGCTGGGCGTGCAGGCGCTGTCGATCGCGAACCAGTCCAGCTCGATCCTGCTGGGTCTGTTCCGCTAATCCGACGCGGTTAGGGAAGGGGCGGGCCGCTGGGTTCGCCCCTTTCTCGCGTCGTTTGAGACGGGAGGCGCGGCAGGTCCGCGCAGAGGGATATGGCTGACAATGTCGCAGGAGTTTCCAGCGTAACCTATCTGGACCGCGAGCCGCAGGGCGCCGTGGTCGAGACGAAACCCGCTGTTCAGGCGTCGCAGGGCGCAGCCGATGACGCCGGCCGCTACCGGTTGACGATCGAGCGCGAGTCGACGGGCTATGTCTACAAGACTCTGGATCGCGTGACGGGAGAGGTGATCCGCCAGTTTCCCCGCGAGGAAGTGCTGAAACTGCGCCAGAGCCCAGCCTACGACGTCGGGAAGATCATTAAGACCGAAGCCTGATCTGCGCTCCTAAGCAATGAAACGCCCCTCGGCATGGCCGGGCGGCGTTAACAGGCGTTGCGACGGCGTTAACCATACGCTCAGGAATCAGCGTCATTAATGCTCGCCAGAATCGGATCTGAGGCGAGAAAGCCATGAGCAACAGCGTAATCACCAATGCGTCGGCGCTTGTCGCGCTTCAGAACCTGAACGCCACCAACTCCAAGCTGGCGGCGACTCAGAGCCGGGTGAACACGGGCCTGAAGGTGCAGGGCGCCAAGGACAACGCCGCGACCTGGGCCATCGCCCAGAACCAGCGCGCCGACATGAGCGCGCTCGAATCGGTCAAGACCAGCCTCAACCGCGCCACCTCCTTGGCGGACGTCGCCCTGGCCGCAGGGCAGCAGATTTCCGATATCCTGGTCGAGTTGCGCCAGAAGGCGACCGCCGCGGCCGATCCTTCGGCGTCGGCGGCGACGCGCAAGGCCTATGACGATGAGTTTCAGGCTCTGCTGACATCGCTGGGATCGTTTGCGGCCAACGCTTCTTTTGACGGCGAGAACATTCTCGACGGCAGCTCGACCACGGCGCTGGATTTCCTCGCCAACGCCGACGCTTCTGAAACGATTTCGATGAATCGTCAGAATCTGACTCTGGCCGGGCTCTCGTTGACCGGGCTGGACCTGACGACCGAAACCAATGCAACCGCTGGCCTGACGGCCATCGAGGCGGCCTTGACCGACGCCAACGCCAAGCTCGCCGAGCTGGGCGCTCAATCCAAGCAGATCGAGAAGCACACCCAGTTCGTCACCAAGCTGATGGACTCGCTGGAAGTCGGCGTCGGCAACCTGGTCGATGCGGACATGGCGCGCGAAAGCGCGCGACTGCAGGCCCTGCAGGTTCAGCAGCAACTGGGCGCTCAGGCGCTGTCGATCGCCAACCAGGCGCCGCAGATCATCCTGTCGCTGTTCAAGGGCTGATCGCGGCCTTAGCCCAGCCGTCGCTGCGCGCCGTGTCCTAACGACAGGGGAGGCGGCCGACGGCGGGTCGGTCGAGGGATCAGGCCGTAGAGGCTCATCAGCCTCATCAATATCCAGCGCACGCGTGACATGGGCAGTCTCACCTCGGCTGTGGCGAGGCGAAAAACGGCGGTGTTCGGCGCGCGGTTCCTGGCGACTGTTAAACAGTTCGTTACCGTGGCGGGCGATGCTGACGGGCGGAGGTTTGCTTGGCGGCCATCAACAACAGTTATCTGCTGGGTCTTTTCGGCGCCGGAGCGGGTCTCGGCGGCCTGCCTTCGGCCGCGCCTGCGGCCAAGCCCAAGACCCAGCCGACGGCGCCCTGGAGCCTGGACGCCAAGGAGAAGCCGAGCCAATCGGAGCTGCTGCGCTCGGCGCTGAGCGGACGCAAGCTCGTCAACGAAGAAAACGCGGTGCTCGACGTCAAGGGCGCCTCTTCGAGCGACTATCGCAAGATCTTCGCCCTGTATCAGGGGCTGACGATGCTGGAGGCCCTGACCACGCGGGCGGGCGAGCGCAACGTGGGACGATTGGAGTCCGATCAGTTGTCTCGGCGCTTCGCCTCGGGCATGGCGGAAGTGACGGACTTTCTGGCCTCGGCCCAGTTCGACGGCGTGCGGATCGTTCAGGGCGTTTCGGCTTCGCAGAGCCAGTCGACGGCGGCCGTGGCCCGCGACAGCTCCAAATATCTGACCGGCCCGATTCATGACGGCGCCCTGACCGACGAGGTCGCCGCCTTCCAGGGCGATGTGCGTTTCGGCGTGACGGCGAAGACGATCGCGGGCAGCCAGACGGTCGCCATCGACCTGGCCGAGATGGGGTCGACGCCGCGCACGATGGATGCGGTGCTGGAGCACATCAACGGCAAGCTGGAGGCGGCGGGCGTGCAGACCCGCATTCACCGCCAGATGATCGAGGCCGAGCCGCGGACCGTGAAGGTCGGCGACAAGACCATCACCTTGCCCGCCGGGCCGACGCGCTGGGGACTGACGGTCAGCGGAACCTCGGCGGAGACGATCAGCTTCGTTCCCGCAGAGGCGCGGGATTCGATCCAGGTGGTGCAGGGCGTCGGGACCAAGGGCGGTCACGAAGTGCTGAAGTTCGACCCGGACGGCAATCCGGTCGCCGGCGCGGGCGGCGAGAGCTTCTGGGTCGAGGGCCGCAGCGGCGTCTCCAACCTGCCGGACGGCGTAGAGACGGTGCGCGCCAGCGCTGCGGGGCCGGACGGCTCCATGTGGATCGTGGCCGACGTCAGCGCCGGCTCTTCCACGCAGCCGATCAAGGGCCAGGCCGACGTCGTCCTGATGAAGCTGGATTCGGCGGGCAATGTGGTGGTCAGCCGGGCTTTGGGCGCGGCCTCCAAGGCCAGCGGCTACGCCATCGCCGTGGACGCGGACGGACGGGTGGCGGTCGCCGGCTCAGTGGTCGGCGCCTTGGTTCCTGGCGAGGCCGGAGCTTCGGCCACGACGGCGGACAGCTTCGTCACCGTTTTCGACGCCGACGGCCGCGAGCAGTGGACCCAGAGGCGCGGCGCCAGGGCCGAGGATGAGGCCACGGCCGTCTCCTTCGGCGCGGACGGCCGGGTCTATGTGGCGGGACGGGCCAAGTCGGCCATGCCGGGCGCGCTGGCCGTGGGCGGCTGGGACGGCTACGTCCAGGCCTTCAGCGAAAGCCAGATCCACAGCCTGGCGCCGATCAAGGCGACCGCGACGGGCGCGGCCCAGTTCGGCACGGCGGGAGACGACAACGTCCAGGCCATGACCGTCGACGGCGACAATCTCTATACGGCGGGGGTCGAGAACGGCGCCTTCGTGCTGCGTCACTTCCGCGTTGGTCCGACGGGGGCGCCTGAGTTGCTGAGCGTGCGGAACCTGGGCGCGTCCTCGGGCGGCGAGATCGCCGGTCTGGCGGTGGCGAACGGGCGGCTGATCGTGTCGGGGGCGACGGGCAACGGCGCCCTGAACGCGGGTCAGGTCGCCAACGCCCACGCGGGCGGGCAGGACGCCTTCGTCGCCAGCTTGTCCACGGACCTGACCGCCTCGGGCGCCGATCGGCTGACCTATTACGGCGGCGAGGGCGACGACACGGCCGCCGACGTCAAGGTGCACGACGGCAAGGTCTGGCTCACCGGCGTTTCGGACCGCCCTGTCGGCGCCAAGAAGGACGACCCCACGCGCGGCTATCTGGCGCGGCTGGACGCTCAGACCGGCCAGGTGGAATGGAGCCAGAGCTGGACGGCGGCCGAAGGACAGGCCAAGCCGCTGGCCCTGACGGTTTCGTCCGGCGGCGCCAGCGTTCTGGACCGGCTGGGCCTGCCGCAGGGCGAGATCGATCAGAGCGATTCCAAGGCCCTGGTGGACGCCACCGCCGTGCGCGCCGGCGATCGCTTCTATGTGCAGAACCCCGCGACCGGGCGGCAGACGGCCGTGACCATCGAGGCGAAGGACACGCTACAGTCCCTGGCGCGCAAGATCGAACTGGCCTCGGGCCGCCATCTCAAGGTCACGATCAAGACGGACCGGGACTATCTGACGGGCATGGACGGCGACACGCGCGTGACCAGCGGCGGCGTCCAGCGTCTGTCGATCACCAGCGCCGACGGGCGGGCCGGAGCCGTGCTGATCCCCGGCGAAGGGGGGCGCGACGCCCTGGCGGGGCTGGGCCTGACGCCCGGCTTCATCGGCAAGTCGGCGGACGACAAGAAGAAGACCTTCGGGGTCAACCTGTCGCCGTTGCTCAACCTGTCCGGCGCCGAGGCCATCGCCAAGTCCAAGGATCAGGTGCAACTGGCGATCAAGGCCATGCGCGACGCCTATCGCGCCCTGTCGCCCGAAGCGTCCAAGCCGCCGGTCACGGGGCAGGCGCCGGCCTATCTGCAGGCTCAACTGGCCAACTATCAGGCTGCACTGGCGCGACTCACAGGCTAAGCCGGGGTGAACGGCGCTTTCGGTTGACGGCCGTGGGGCGGACGGGGTTAGTGGGGCCTTCGTTAGCGTTGAGAGCTGCATGGCCCTTTCCAAAGACAATCGCACGGTCCTGATCGTCGGCGCCGGCCTGGCCGTCGTCGGCGCGGTGGCGGCCGCCCTGGTGTTCAGCGGCGGGCGCGACGGACCTGTCGAGGCGCCGCCGGCGTCCAAGGGCGGACTGACCATCGATGTCGCCGAAGCCCCGACCCTGGAGCCGACGCGCGAGCTGCGTTGCTTCGTCAACGGACAGTTCGTCGGCCTGGCCACCCTGGCCGATTGCGCCCAGAAGAACGGCGTGGCCACCAGCGCCCTGGATGTCGGCCTGGATTCGACCGGCTCCCTGGTCGCAGCGCCGACCGCCTCCTTCGCGCCCCCGCCTGAAGCGCCCGTCGTGACGATGGCCGACGCCGCGCCTGTGGGGCAGCCCAGCGCCGCCGACGCCGCACGCCCTGCGGCCGCCGCATCGGGCACGGCCTGTCTGCGCCACACGGGCTCTGAATGGCGGCAGGTGTCGGGCAATATGAGCCTGGGCGCCTGCGTTCAGGCCCTCTACGCCGGAACCTGCGTGCGACCGGGCGACGCCCAGTACGGCCGCTGGGGCGACACCACCCTGCGTCTGGTGCCGCGCCGCGTCGAGCAGTCCAGCGACAACAACCGCTTCCGCACCCTGGCCCAGCAGGACCGCAACTGTCAGTTCCCGGAGCTGTGACGAAGGTGCGTGTTCTGACCTCTGGATTGGCCGTCGTGCTCGGCTCGGCCGCCCTGGCGGCCTGCGGCGCGCCTCAGCTCAAGGCGCCGACCGACAAGGGCGTCTGCTATCACGTCGGCGAACTGGCCAGCGACGCGCCCCGCTTCAACGTGGTGGCGCGCGATCAGCCGCAGATCGAGTTCTGCGCCGCGCGACTGGAAGAGATGCGCCTGAAATTCCTGAGCCTGGGCGGCAGCAACAATGAGATGGTCGGCGCCTATCAGGGCCAGTTCATCTTCATCGACCGCACGGGCGTCAAATTCAGCAAGAGCCTGGACGGCGCGCGGTTCTTCGCCCTGGCGCGGACCGGCGACGGCCGTCTGGCCATTCCGGGGGCCATCCAGCGCCGGATCGACGGGCGCCCCGTGGCGGTGGCGCCCAACTAATCCACCCTGAATGGGGTGAACGAAACTAGAACATTTCGTCCGTTTCGGTTAAGGAGCGGACGACAAGACGAATAAAAGGACATCGGTCATGGCGGGCAGCGTCAACAAGGTCATTCTGGTCGGCAACCTGGGTCGCGACCCGGAAATCCGCTCGCTGAACAACGGCGATCGCGTCGCCAACCTGCGTATCGCCACCTCGGAAACCTGGCGCGACAAGGCCACCGGCGAGCGCAAGGAAAAGACCGAGTGGCACTCGGTCGTCATCTTCAACGACAACATCGTCAAGGTGGCCGAGAACTATCTGAAGAAGGGCTCGACCGTTTACGTCGAAGGCTCGCTGCAGACCCGCAAATGGACCGATCAGCAGGGCGTCGAGAAGTACTCGACCGAGATCGTCATTCAGCGTTTCAACGGCCAGCTGACCATGCTGGGCGGCCGCGGCGACAGCCAGGGCGGCGGCGGTGATCGCGGCGGCTACGGCGGCGGCGGTCGCGACGACGACTATTCCTCGGGCTTCTCGACGGGCGGCGCCAACAAGCCCTCGGGTCCGAAGGAAAGCTACGACCT
>ERZ778017.2137-NODE-2137-length-16822-cov-6.069720_pt1 | contig 16822 bp, 12 predicted proteins | sample MGYA00375747_ERZ778017 | MGnify/ENA primary metagenome ERZ778017 (study PRJEB29350, sample SAMN05509838) | bioreactor metagenome | biome: bioreactor; material: wastewater | place: South Africa: University of Cape Town | collected 2014-03-17 ...
GAGATCGTTCTTCTCCTTGTCGAGTAGGTCGACAAGGAACTCGCCCATCCCGTTGGCATGCTCGGGTAACGTCCAGTTTCCCGTATCGATGAGCATGTTCTCGCCGCGGCCGCGGATCAAATAGACCCCGCTTTGCACATAACCGTCGAGTTCATCGTCCGCCATCGGACCATGGATCCCCGGAATTCCCCAGCCATCCGGCGTTTCGGCCCAGAAGAAGATCATCGTGTCGCCTCTGGAGGATTGGCTAGCTTGTCGCCATACGAACCATAGCGATCAAAACGCGCATCGCAGGTGAGTGCATGAGCCAGCATCCCTTCCTGAGTACACACACGCGACATAATGGGAGCAATAGAATGGCTGGCCTGTCGGGTAAGTCGCTGATATGTCACGGTTTTGGTGAATTTGCCGACAGAGAGCCCGCCAGTGTAGCGGGCCGCACGGCCAGTGGGCAGCGTATGGTTCGTACCAACGCCCTTGTCCCCATAGGCGACCGTGCTTTCCTCACCGACGAAGGCGCTGCCATAATTGCGCAGGCGTTTCAGGTAATAATCGTTGCGCGCCGTCTGTAATTCCAGATGCTCGGGAGCGTACCGATCGCTGAGCGCGATCGCATCGTCGTCGCTGTCGGCCACGACAACTTCCCCGAGCTTCTTCCACGCGACCTCGGCGATCTCCCGCGTCGGCAGCGTCTCCAGCAGGCGCTCGATCTGTCGCATCACCGCATGCCCGAACGCCTCCGAGGTCGTTATCAGCCATGCGGGGCTATCGGGGCCGTGCTCCGCCTGGCCGAGCAGATCTATCGCCACGAGTTCAGGATCGGCGCTCTCGTCGGCGACCACCATGATCTCCGTCGGTCCGGCCAGCAGATCGATCCCGACGACGCCGAACAACTGCCGCTTGGCTTCCGCGACGAATGGATTTCCCGGTCCTGTTATGATGTCCGCCGGCCGCATGCCGACGCAGCCATAGGCCATGGAAGCCATCGCCTGAACACCGCCTATGCAGAAGATGTCGTCGGCACCGGCAATGTGGAGGGCATAAAGCGTGGAAGGAAAAATCCCGCCGTCATTACGAGGAGGCGCACAGCCGACGACGTACCCGACCCCGGCGACCTTGGCCGTCGCCACGCTCATCAGCGCCGCCGAGATGAGCGGATACTTCCCCCCCGGTATGTAGCATCCGGCAGCGCCGATAGGGATCTGCTTTTGCCCGAGAAACGTTCCGGGCGCTATCTCGGCCTCGAATTCATGAAGCGATTCCCGCTGGAGTTTTGCGAATTCCGTCACATTGCGGAGACATACGGCGAGATCCTCCTTGAAGGTTTCAGACAGGCTTTTTCCCGTCTTTCTGATCAGATCGGGAGAAACCCGAAAGTCGTCGCCATGCCAATGATCGAAAGTCGCCGCGTAATGTCTTACCGCCTCGTCTCTCTCCTCTTCGATGTGAAGAAGGATGTCGCGCACGCGAGCCTCCAGTTGGGTGCGGTCACTACGGACCGAAGGGGCGGCTCGCTTTAAAAATCGATGATGTGGTTCCACCAGCTATCCTCACGCCAATCCGAAACACACGCCTGCCGGGGCGAGAACGCACCCGCGCAGATCATGCTCAAGCGGCATTTTTATCGAATGTAACCGGTTACATTGAATGGTAACACAGGTTATCGGCCTGTCAACGGCAAATCTTGCCGCTTTTCTCCGCTGCAAGCGTATAAGATTGCCTATATCGGATTCTCGCGAAAAAAGAGGGGCGGTGCCATTGCGCGCACGATTGACAATCAGGGAGATCGCCAAGGAGGTAGGCGTCTCGATCGCGACGGTCTCGCGCGTCATGAACAATCCGGAGGCCGTCTCGCCCGAGACCCGGACGGCGGTCGAGGCCGTCATAAACCGGCATGGGTATCAGTCCCATGCGCTCGCGGTTTCGCTTGCTTCGGCAAGATCGCGCAGCGTCGGACTGGTCATCCCGTCGATAACCAATTCGATCTACGCCTCCTCCACGCAGGCCATCCAGCGGATATTCCAGAACGCCGGCTATACCGTCCTGCTCGGCGTTTCCGAATTCTGCCCGGATACCGAGGGGCAGCTCATCCGGCAACTTATCGCGCGCAGGGTGGACGGCATCATCCTGACGGGCGGGGAGCGCAAGCAGGAACTCTACCAGTTGCTCGAAGCGCATGGCGTCCCCTTTGTGCTGACATGGAAGCTGGTCGAGCAGGGCATGCACCATCCGAGCGTCTCATTCGACAATTTCAAGGGCGCCAGCCTCGCGATGGAGCATCTCGCCGAGCTGGGTCATCGCCGCATCGCGCTCATCTGCGGCCGTACGGATGTAAACGACCGCGCGCGCGAACGCCGCCGCGCCTATGAAGAAGCAATGCACGCGCTGGTGGGCTCGACGGACCAGGCATTGATCCACGAAACGGACTTCGAGCTGGACAAGGGCCGCGACGCGATGCGCGGATTTCTCGAACTCGACCATCCACCAACGGCGGTCTTCTGCGCAAACGACATTCAGGCGATCGGCGCCGTGGCCGAGTGCAGGACGCATGGGTTTGACGTACCTCGCGACATCTCGATCGTGGGTTTCGACGACCTTCCTGCCGCCGTTTATACGCAGCCGCAGCTGACAACGATCCGTGTGCCCGCGGAAGCCATGGGCGCGCTCGCGGCAACGAAGCTGCTGGAATCGATCAAGACCGGCGCTTTGCCCGGCAGCGTGGAACTTCCCGTAGAACTGGTCGAACGCGAGAGTACGGCTCCCCCGGCATCGGCGCCCGGCCGGCACGCCGCCCTGCCCAGGGAGAAAACCATCGCTAAGCGCCCGGCTTAGGCGAGAACCCGGATGCCGTATTTCGCCCATTCCGGCACGCCTGACGATACGAGCGACTGGCAGCTTCTCATCGACCATCTGAACCAAACCGCATCTCTGGCGTCACGATTCGCGGCGCCCCTCGGCCTTGAGCGGCTTGCTTTCGTAACCGCGCTTTTTCACGATCTCGGCAAATACGATCCGCGTTTCCAGGAAAGGTTGACCGGAAAGGATATCCGCGTCGATCACTCCACAGCCGGGGCGGTCGTCCTGCGCGATCTCGTCAAGGGGCGAGGCACCTACGACCGCATCGCGATGGAACTGGCCGCCTATGCCGTGCTCGGGCATCACGCCGGCCTGCCGGACAGGAAGACGGAACGCTCCTCCTGCTTCAACCGGCGCATCGAAGGCTTTGCGGACACGCTGGACCCGGTCTGGAAAAGCGAACTGAAGTTCGATCTCGCCGACCTCGTCCCAGACTGGCTGCCCGGCGCCGTCCATCCGGGCAATCCCTACTGGCAGTTCGATACCTCCGTCATCGGCCGCATGCTGTTCTCATGCCTGGTCGACGCGGATTTCAGGAACACCGAAAAATTCTACACCGATCTGGAAAAGCGCGAGGTCGACCGCGAATGGCCGGCTTTGCAGGATCTGCTGCCGCAGTTGCGCACCGGCTTCGATGCCCATATGGCAGGGCTGAACCGGGAAGGCGACCTCAACGACCTGCGCCGCGCCGTCCTGGCGCATGCGCGCGGCAAGGCCGCCCTGCCGCCCGGCCTGTTCACGCTGACGGTTCCGACCGGCGGCGGCAAGACGCTGGCCTCGCTCGGCTTCGCACTGGACCACGCGGCCGCGCACGGCCACCGGCGGATCATCTACTCGATCCCCTTTACGTCGATCATCGACCAGACGGCCGACATCTTTCGCAAGGTATTTGGTCCCGACATCATTCTCGAGCACCACTCGGCGATCGAGGAGGACGAGAAGGCCGCCCGGCGCGAGCAGCGTGACAAGCTGAAACTCGCCATGGAAGACTGGGCCGCCCCGGTCGTGGTCACCACCAACGTCCAGTTCTTCGAGAGCCTGTTTGCGGCAAGGACCTCGCGCACGCGCAAGCTGCACAACATCGCCGGCTCCATCATCATCCTCGACGAGGCGCAGACCATCCCGCGCGGCCTACTGAAGCCCTGCGTGCGCATGCTGGATTCGCTCGCCCGCCTGTGCGGTTGCACCATCGTGCTATGCACTGCCACCCAGCCCGCGCTGGGCAAGCCGAACTTTCCCGACGGACTCGACCTTGCCGGTCGCGAACTGGCCCCCGATCCCGAAGGGCTTGCCCGCCGGCTGCGCCGCACCCGCATCGAGCTGGCGGGCGACATGGGCAACGACGCGCTGGTGGCGGCCCTTGCCGGCGAGGCGCAGGCACTCGTCATCGTCAACAGCCGCAGGCACGCGCTGGAGCTTTACGAGCAGGCAAAGGAGGCCGGACTGGATGGCCTCGTCCACCTCACCACACGGCAGTGCGCGGCGCACCGGCGCAAAATCCTGGAAGAGTTGCGCGCACGGCTCATGAAAGGACAACCGTGCCGCGTCATCGCCACCAGCCTGATCGAGGCCGGCGTCGATATCGATTTCCCAAGGGTCTGGAGAGCCCAGGCCGGCTGGGACCAGATCATGCAGGCGGCGGGCCGCTGCAACCGCGAGGGCAAACGGCCGGCGGACGACAGCGTCGTCACCGTGTTTTCGGCGCCCGACTACCCGCCCCCGGCCGAGATCAAATCGCTGATAGGCGACACGACACGGGCGCTGAAGACGTTTCAGGGAAACCCCCAGTCGCTTGAGGCGATCCGCGCTTTCTTCGGCGAAGTCTACTGGAGGACGGGGCCGGGCCTGGACGAAAAGGAGATCGTCGACGCCTTCACGATCAGCGGTGACGGCACTGACTTCGCTTTTCGCGATGTCGCCGAGAAATTCCACATGATCGAAAGCACCATGGTGCCGGTAATCGTGCCTTGGGATGAAAAGGCCCAGGAAGCGGTGGATAAGCTCGCCATAGAGAACATTCCGTCTGGCTTGATCGCGCGGAAGTTGCAGACTTACATCGTGCAAGTTCCGGCGAAGGCACGAGAGCTTTTGATCCGTTACGGCCACGTGGCGTTCGCGTCGCCTTCGTTGCGCGGGGACCAGTTCGCCATTCTAAAAAATAGAGAGTTGTATAGAGATAGATTAGGCCTAATTTGGGACAAAGCCGAATATATATCTATTGAAAGTTCTATTTTGTAAATAAATCCGATGGCAATATTATATTAATCTTGCCATCGGATCATGAATGTAATCGACCCTTTCGGGGAGAGTGTTTCGACCCACGTCAGCAAAGAGTAGACGACATATTAACAGGAGGATTTCGCGAGCTATTTATTATGGGGGATCGATATCAAGCTCGATCTCGATTTCGAGCGAGCCTATACGGACACGTAAGGCGTAGCGACGACGACGCATGGCTGATCTCCGTTCATGACGAGGGGAGAGTAAAATGTGTTAGCATGAAAGTCAATCGCCTTTGAATTAATCACCCTTACGGGGAGAGTGAATAAGAGATGGCTTACGGCATCCGACTGAAGGTCTGGGGCGACTACGCGTGCTTTACGCGGCCGGAAATGAAAGTCGAGCGCGTCTCCTACGACGTGATGACGCCCTCGGCGGCGCGCGGCATCCTCGAGGCCATCCACTGGAAACCGGCGATCCGCTGGGTGGTGGACGCCATCCATGTGCTGGAAATCCCGCGCTTCCAGTCGATCCGGCGCAACGAGGTCGGCAGCAAGATTCCGGCCGGCAAGGTCAAGAGCGCGATGAAGCGCGGCGATCTCGAGGGCCTGCAACTGCTGGTCGACGAGGATCGCCAGCAGCGCGCCTCGACCGTGCTGGTGAAACCCCGCTACGTTATCGCCGCCCATTTCGAGCTGACGGCGAAGGCCGACGCCGACGACAGCGAGGGCAAGCATCTCGACATCTTCAACCGGCGGGCGCGGCGCGGCCAGTGTTTCCACCAGCCTTGCCTCGGCACCCGCGAATTCGCGGCCAGCTTCGGACTGGTCGAGCCGAACGATCCGACGCCGGAACCCAAGCCGGAAGACCGCACCGACCGGCTCGGCTATGGCACGGAGCGCGCCCTGGGCTTTATGCTGTGGGACATCGACCATCAGGCGAAGGGCAAGCCTTCCATGTTCTTCGACGCCGTGCTGCGCGACGGCGTCGTGAAGGTGCCGCAACCCGGTTCGCCGGAGATCCGCAAATGAGCATCCTCGCTTCGCTCGCCAAGGCCTATGAACGGCTGCCCGACGCGCCGCCCTTCGGCTTTTCGATGCAGAACATCGGCGTCATCGTCGGCCTGCGCGAAGACGGCTCGCTTGCCAGCGTCACGCCATGGTTCGACGGCGAAGGAAAGAAGCGCAAGGCCCGCCCGATGCTGGTGCCGCAACCGGTGAAGCGGACAGCCGGCATTGCGCCGAATTTCTTATGGGACAAGTCGTCCTATGCGCTGGGCGTGACCGCTGGCGAAGGCAAGCGCACCGCGGAAGAACACGCGGCCTTCAAGGAGCGCCATGAAAAGGAGTTGGCCGGGACGGATGACCCCGGCCTGAAGGCACTGCTTCTGTTCCTGCGACAATGGACGCCGGATCAATTCACGACCCCGCTGTGGAGCGACGACCTCAAGGACCAGAACGTCGTGTTCGCCCTGGAATCCGAGCGCCTGCAAAACCGCTGGCTGCACGACCGCCCGGCGGCAAAGGAGCTTTGGGCGCGCGTATCAGGCGGGGGCGAGGACAACCGACAGATATGCCTGGTCACCGGTCGGGCCGGCCCTGTCGCGCGGCTGCATCCTTCGATCAAGGGGGTATGGGGCGGCCAGACCGCCGGCGCCTCCATCGTTTCCTTCAATCTCGACGCTTTCACCTCCTATGGCCACGAGCAGGGCGACAACGCGCCCATCTCGGAGGCGGCCGCCTTCGCCTACACGACCACTTTGAACACGTTTCTGGCGGACAGGAAGCACCGTCTCCAGATCGGCGACGCCTCAACCGTGTTCTGGGCGGATTCGAAGGATGCGGAAGCAGTTCTGCTGGCGGAGGCAGCCTTTCCCGCATTCTTCGATCCGGCAAAGGAGGACGCCGGCGCGACGACGGATGTCAGGATCCTGCTGGAGCGCCTGCGCAAAGGCGATCAAAATCTGGGAGAGGAACTCGCTCTCAAAGCAGGCGAACTCTCGCGCCGGGTCGAGAAAGGCGTAACCTTTCATGTGCTGGGGCTTGCTCCCAACGCCGCGCGCATCTCCATTCGGTTTTACTATGAGAACGATTTTCGCGAACTGGCGAAAAACTACCGGAAATTCATCGAGGACATGCGCGTCGAGCCGCCATGGCGTGAACCCTATGCGCCGCTGTGGCGCTACCTGATCGAAACGGCCGTGCTCGGCAAACGCGAGAACGTGCCGCCCAATCTCGCCGGTGAATGGATGCGCACGATCCTCAACGGCACGGACTATCCGTTGACGCTGCTGTCGGCGGTGTTGTCTCGCATCCGCGCCGATGGCGCAATCAATGCCTTGCGTGCCTCCATCCTGAAGGCCGTTCTGGTCCGAAATTACGAAAGGAAGGTTCCCGTGGCCCTCGACCCAACCATGAAAGAAAGCAAAGGATACCTGCTCGGTCGTCTTTTCGCCGTCTATGAGGAAATCCAGCGCGCGGCCCTTGGCAACAACGTCAACGCCACCATCAAGGACAAGTTCTACGGCTCGGCCTCGGCAACGCCGCGCAAGGTGTTCGGCTTTCTCGAAAGCGGCTCGGCCAATCATCTCGCGAAGGTCCGCAAGCTGAACTACGGCCGCGCCGTGAACCTGCAAAAGCTGCAAGAAGAAATCATGGACCTGATGCAGCCGGGAGACAGCCCCTACCCGGCCTTCCTCCCGGACAACGAGCAAGCCTTTTTCGGGCTCGGCTACCATCACCAGCACAGCGACTTTTTCAAATCCCGCAAGGATAACCAGACCGACGCTTCGGGGGAGACCGCATGATGACCGCCATCGCCAACCGCTACGACTTCGTCCTTCTGTTCGACGTTGCAAAAGGCAATCCGAATGGCGACCCCGATGCCGGCAACCTCCCGCGCCTCGACCCCGAGACCAATCACGGCCTGGTGTCGGACGTCAGCCTGAAGCGCAAGGTGCGCAATTACGTCGAGTTCGCGAAGGCCGGTGCACCTCCCTACTCAATTTATGTACAGGAAGCATCTATCCTCAATGAGCAACACAAGAAGGCATACAAGTCGCTCCGACCCGGAGAGGAGAAGGCGATCGACGCCGCAAAGCAACTCAACGCCAAAGGTGAGGATGAGGAGCGCGCAATCACGAAGTTCATGTGCGACAACTTTTTTGACGTACGCACTTTTGGCGCCGTCATGTCCACAAAGATCAATGCCGGGCAGGTGCGCGGCCCCGTGCAGATGACGTTCGCCAACTCGATCGAGCCGATCCTGCCGCAGGAGATTTCCATCACGCGCATGGCGGCGACCAACGAGGCCGAAAAGAAGCAGCGGGCCGAGGGAAGCGAGGAAGGCAATGAGCGCGTGGATAACCGCACCATGGGCCGCAAATACATCGTGCCCTACGCGCTCTATCGCGCCCACGGCTTCATTTCCGCCAAGCTGGCCGAGCGCACAGGCTTTTCCGACGCAGACCTTTCCCTGCTGTTCGAGGCATTGGGCAGCATGTTCGAACACGATCGTTCCGCCGCGCGCGGGGAGATGGCCACGCGCAAGCTGATCGTCTTCAAGCATGCGAACGCCATGGGCAATGCGCCGGCGCATGCCCTGTTCGACCGCATCAGGATCGGCCGCAACATCGACGGCGCCTTCCGCGAAATCGACCGCAACATCGACAACTACCCGCCGGCGCGCGCCTTTTGCGACTACAGAATCGAGATCGACCGCAGCGGTCTTCCCGAAGGCGTCGAGATCGTCGAGAAATGCTGAGGCCGTGACCCTTGGCGGCATAGCGGCGCTGGAGAGCGAGCCGTTCCCGCTCTCCGCCTTGCAGCATGCCGTCTATTGTCTGCGCCAGGCGGCGCTCATCCATATCGAGCGCGCATGGGCCGATAATCGCTTCACCGCGGAAGGCCATGTCCTGCACGCGGTTGCCGACAAAGGCGGCTCCCGCAGGGCGCGCGGCGTGCGCCGGGTGATGACGCTGCCGCTCTCCTGCAAAAGGCTGGGTCTTGCCGGAACGGCGGATCTCGTCGAATTCCACCCCCGCCCCGATGGCGGCGAAACGCCCTTTCCCGTCGAATACAAGCGCGGCAGGCCGAAGCTGCACCGTGCCGACGAGGTGCAGCTTTGCGCGCAGGCGCTGTGCCTGGAGGAAATGACCGGCGAGCCGGTGCCGGAAGGCGCCTTGTTCTACGCCGAAACCAGGAGGCGCGTCGTGGTGCCGATCGATGCCGGACTGCGCCGGCTGACGGAGGAAAGCGCGGCCGCTTTCGCCGCCGTCTTTGCCTCCGGCGTCACCCCGCCCTCGACGATACGGCGCGAACGCTGCCGCGCCTGTTCGCTGAAGGACATCTGTCGCCCCGATACCGTCGCGCGGCCTGCGAAGGCCTGGCGCACGCGCATGGTGGAGCGCCTTGCGGCCGAAGCCTCATGAAAAAGCTGCTCAACACCGTCTACGTCACCACCGAGAACGCGGCGCTGCGCAAGGACGGCGAAAACCTGGTGGCCGAGGTGGACGGTGAGGAAAAGGCCCGCGTGCCGTTGCATATGCTTTCGGCAGTCGTCATGTTCGGTCCCATCCTGCTGTCGCCGGCGCTGATGGCCAGTTGTGCCGGCTCCGGCATCTGCATCGCCCTTCTGGATCGCAACGGCCGTTTCCAGGCTCGCATCGAGGGGCCCGTAAGCGGCAACGTGCTGTTGCGGCGGGCACAATACCGCGCGTCTGACAAGCCGGAGGACATCGTGCGCTCGCTTGTCGTCGGCAAGGTATCCAACCAGCGCGCGGTGCTGATGCGGGCGTTGCGCGACTACGGTGCCGAAATGGACGATCATGTCCGCCAGGCCGTCACTGCTGCCGTCGAGCGGCTGGCGCAGATCATGCGACGCGTCGAGTTGGCAGGCGAAGACGTCAACCGGTTGCGCGGATCGGAGGGAGAGGCGGCCAATCTCTATTTTTCGGTTTTCGATCATCTCATCCGCGCGCCCGACCCGGAAATGCGCTGGACGGGCCGCTCACGCCGGCCGCCGCTCGATCCCGTCAACGCCCTGCTTTCGTTCCTCTATACGCTGCTCACGCACGATTGCCGCAGCGCCTGCGAAAGCGTCGGGCTGGACCCCGCGGTCGGATTCCTGCACCGCGACCGCCCCGGCCGGCCGAGCCTTGCGCTCGACCTCATGGAGGAATTGCGGCCGGTGCTGGTCGACCGCCTTGCCCTGTCGCTGATCAATCGGCGCCAGTTGCGCGCACGCGACTTCAGCAGGAGCGACAGCGGCGCCGTGCTGCTTACCGACGATTCGCGCAGGACCGTGTTGAGCGCCTGGCAGGAACGAAAACGGGAAGAGCGCCAGCACCCGTTCCTGGAGGAGAAGGCTCCTCTGGGCCTCGTGCCTTATCTGCAGGCGCAACTGCTCGCCCGGCACCTGCGCGGCGACCTCGACGCCTATCCGCCCTGGTTCTGGAAATAACCGATGCTGGTGCTGGTCACCTACGACGTTGCCACATCCACGCAAAGAGGCGCCGCCCGGCTTCGCGCCGTCGCCAAGGCCTGCCGCGACTACGGCCAGCGGGTACAGTACTCGGTGTTCGAGATCGAGGTCGATCCGGCACAGTGGACAAGATTGAAGGCGCGGCTCGAAGGCATTATCGACCCTGAAACGGACAGCTTGCGCTATTATCATCTGGGGTCGAACTGGCAGCGCAAGGTGGAGCATGTCGGAGCCAAACCGGCCACGGACCTGGGCGGCACGCTGATCGTATAGGGGGCTGCCGCACCGCCGGAACCTATGTCGAAAAGCTGGCGCGAACCACAAGCGTGCCGGATTTTTCCGATAGGTTCGCACAGCGCCCAGTTCTTTGAAATCGTGAAGAGATTTTTCCCGCGGCGCCGCCGCCGCAAGCGGTCCGGCACATTTGCCGGTACGTTCGCGGCGGGGCGGCTATTTTCCAAATCACCAGAGTGGGTTAGAGGGGGCCGGTCTCCCGCTTCACGCGGGTGCGGATCGAAACATTGAGGGTAACACCCAGTTCGGTACGCCGCTCATGTCTCCCGCTTCACGCGGGTGCGGATCGAAACGTCTACCTTGCCCCGGATGATATCCGCGTACGGGAGTCTCCCGCTTCACGCGGGTGCGGATCGAAACCTCCATGCCCGTGAACAGGATTTCGGCTGCAATGTGTCTCCCGCTTCACGCGGGTGCGGATCGAAACAACGGATGCCGCGTGCTCGAATGCCGTGTCGGTCGGGTCTCCCGCTTCACGCGGGTGCGGATCGAAACAGGGTGGCATTTGGAGCAAAAACGAATGATTTCGAGTCTCCCGCTTCACGCGGGTGCGGATCGAAACCATCGACGAGGTGGACGTCCATGCCGGAATGGGCGGTCTCCCGCTTCACGCGGGTGCGGATCGAAACCATGAGATACGAAGGCCTGCGTCGTCTTCGGTGTGTCTCCCGCTTCACGCGGGTGCGGATCGAAACTTGAGCGGGCCGACCCCGATCACAATGGCGTACGGTCTCCCGCTTCACGCGGGTGCGGATCGAAACGCCGTCCACCCCGAAAGGAGGATCAAAGTCAGCCAGTCTCCCGCTTCACGCGGGTGCGGATCGAAACTCGTAGGTCTGCTTTCGAGATTGGGCAGCCTTTTGTCTCCCGCTTCACGCGGGTGCGGATCGAAACATGTTCTCGGTGAGGACGTGGACATCAAGGGCGCGTCTCCCGCTTCACGCGGGTGCGGATCGAAACCTCGACACTACTGCCGGTGTGCCGTGGCTCGATCGTCTCCCGCTTCACGCGGGTGCGGATCGAAACGCCGCGAGGCAATGGTAGGAGATCAGCCGCGCAAGTCTCCCGCTTCACGCGGGTGCGGATCGAAACGTCAACGAGTGTGCCACGAGATGGGGCGTCCCCAGTCTCCCGCTTCACGCGGGTGCGGATCGAAACGCAACGGTGGCGCTGCGGGCTTCTCGGTAACGAGCGTCTCCCGCTTCACGCGGGTGCGGATCGAAACCAGAAACCGTCGCCTAGAGCTTGAAGCGGCGGGTGTCTCCCGCTTCACGCGGGTGCGGATCGAAACCGCTCTGATCGAAGCCAAGCAGCGTTTGCAAGAACGTCTCCCGCTTCACGCGGGTGCGGATCGAAACGATATAGGCCATGCCGAGCAAATACGTGACAAGGTCTCCCGCTTCACGCGGGTGCGGATCGAAACAGGTTATTTTTCAAGGTGTTTCCCATAATGGGAAGGTCTCCCGCTTCACGCGGGTGCGGATCGAAACACCGTGTCTCGCAAGCCCTCGCCGAAGGCCGAACGTCTCCCGCTTCACGCGGGTGCGGATCGAAACACCAGGCGCTTGCCGATGATGCATCGCGACGGCTGTCTCCCGCTTCACGCGGGTGCGGATCAAAACCCACCTTGCCGAAAACCCGGAAAACCGGCCTTGTCTCCCGCTTCACGCGGGTGCGGATCGAAACCATCGAAGTATTCGATTTCTGGACCCGCAAGAAAGTCTCCCGCTTCACGCGGGTGCGGATCGAAACTTCAACGACCCTCTTCTTCCCCTCGAGGGAAAGAGTCTCCCGCTTCACGCGGGTGCGGATCGAAACGCCCATTGCGTCATGCGCAATGAGGCGGATCAGGTCTCCCGCTTCACGCGGGTGCGGATCGAAACCTGATCGAACGTGTGAAATTCGTGCGGCCGGACGGGTCTCCCGCTTCACGCGGGTGCGGATCGAAACTTAGCTAGGCGGATGATCATGTCCAAAACCCCCAGTCTCCCGCTTCACGCGGGTGCGGATCGAAACGAGTTCAGGGTTGCGCGCCCGGCGCTGATGAATTGTCTCCCGCTTCACGCGGGTGCGGATCGAAACGTCCGCTACTATGTCGAGGCGCTGCTTGGCGAGGGTCTCCCGCTTCACGCGGGTGCGGATCGAAACTACGCGCGCGGCGAAATGGCCGTGACGTTCGTGCCGGTCTCCCGCTTCACGCGGGTGCGGATCGAAACCGGATCAAGGCGAAATCCGCTCACCCCGACGTGGGGTCTCCCGCTTCACGCGGGTGCGGATCGAAACCGTGGCGGTCACCTGCTTGTAGCGGCCTTCGACGGTCTCCCGCTTCACGCGGGTGCGGATCGAAACACGGAAATCCATCAGCGCCGGGCACGGAACCCGGTCTCCCGCTTCACGCGGGTGCGGATCGAAACTCCGAACAGCACTGGGAACATGGCTGGTCGGTGTGTCTCCCGCTTCACGCGGGTGCGGATCGAAACATCGGAGCGTTGTTGGGCGGCCTTGGGTCGCTCGTCTCCCGCTTCACGCGGGTGCGGATCGAAACTCGGCGCTGGTGCGTCGATCCTCGGCTCGATCTTGTCTCCCGCTTCACGCGGGTGCGGATCGAAACTTAGCAAGCTGGACAATGACGGCTGGGTACGGTCGTCTCCCGCTTCACGCGGGTGCGGATCGAAACGGCCCGATGCCGAGCAAAAAGCCGCCTCTTGGTGTCTCCCGCTTCACGCGGGTGCGGATCGAAACGTGCCGGCTGTGCCGGATGACAAGTCCTCTCAGGTCTCCCGCTTCACGCGGGTGCGGATCGAAACTCGGAAAGCGAGTGGCCAAGGGATATCCTCGAAAGGTCTCCCGCTTCACGCGGGTGCGGATCGAAACGCGGCATTGCCAGCATTCGCGACAGGCGGCCTCTTGTCTCCCGCTTCACGCGGGTGCGGATCGAAACGTTCCGGCATTCGTTCGAAGATCGGATGAAGAACGGGTCTCCCGCTTCACGCGGGTGCGGATCGAAACCCGGATACTGTTAATATTCGTCGTCGCCCCCGGGGGTCTCCCGCTTCACGCGGGTGCGGATCGAAACGTGACGCGCCGGGCTATTGAGGAGATGAAGGAACGAGTCTCCCGCTTCACGCGGGTGCGGATCGAAACGTAACCGCCATTGGCTCGATCGTCGCGGGCGTCTGTCTCCCGCTTCACGCGGGTGCGGATCGAAACATCTTTCCTTGCACAATTGTTGCCAAAGGCGATTGTCTCCCGCTTCATGCGGGTGCGGATCAAAACAACGGCACACCATTAGACGAGCCTCCTGAAAGCTTGTCTCCCGCTTCACGCGGGTGCGGATTGAAACTTCCAATGATAGTAGGTCTGCTCGGAGATGCTGAACCTCCCGCTTGACACGGGGGCGGATCGAAACAACGGCGAGGCCGGGTTTGAATACACGGTTGACGAGCCTCCCGCTCCATGCGGGGGCGGATCGAAACATGCTGGTCAGCAGGTGATCGAAGAAGCGCTGGCGTCTCCCGCTTCACGCGGGTGCGGATCGAAACCGCGTCTCGGCCGATGGCAAAAGCATGGAGGCGGTCGTCTCCCGCTTCACGCGGGTGCGGATCGAAACCCGCGCTCCCTCCGTCGCCATAATGCCAGGGCGGTCTCCCGCTTCACGCGGGTGCGGATCGAAACTGTGCGTGGCCGGTCCCGGTCTGGAAACCGTCGAATGTCTCCCGCTTCACGCGGGTGCGGATCGAAACCACGATCACGCGCTTTCCCGCCGCCTCGAGCTTTTGTCTCCCGCTTCACGCGGGTGCGGATCGAAACCACTTCTTGCCCCAGGCCGTCTGCGCCGCCAGCAGGTCTCCCGCTTCACGCGGGTGCGGATCGAAATTGCTGAAGGTGGCGGTCGAGCGCGCCGGCATAGACGTCTCCCGCTTCACGCGGGTGCGGATCGAAACCCGCCCAAGCCTCCGAAAGGACCGCCGCATGCAAGGTCTCCCGCTTCACGCGGGTGCGGATCGAAACGGATACTGCTCGCTCTCCTTGCCGTAGCCTCCGGGGTCTCCCGCTTCACGCGGGTGCGGATCGAAACCGGTCACAATCGCAACAGGTGCGGACGAAGGCATGTCTCCCGCTTCACGCGGGTGCGGATCGAAACGGAAGCCAATCGAAACGAGGACCAGTCACCCGGAGGTCTCCCGCTTCACGCGGGTGCGGATCGAAACCCCAGCGGTCGGCTTCGTCGGCGCCTCGCAGGAACGTCTCCCGCTTCACGCGGGTGCGGATCGAAACCGCCACACATGATCGGCGACACCGAGAAGTCGAGTCTCCCGCTTCACGCGGGTGCGGATCGAAACTCTCGGCGCCTCCGCTTACCAACTCTCCAAGATTGTCTCCCGCTTCACGCGGGTGCGGATCGAAACACATTGAGCAGCGTGTCGCGCAATTGGTCGCAACGTCTCCCGCTTCACGCGGGTGCGGATCGAAACAACTACCCGACATTCAATTCGGCAGCGAAGGCTCGTCTCCCGCTTCACGCGGGTGCGGATCGAAACTCCTGATACTGCGGGAGAGGCAAGGGCCGGCCTAGTCTCCCGCTTCACGCGGGTGCGGATCGAAACAGGTGTTGGGTCCTCGATAACTATGGCGGTGTCTGTCTCCCGCTTCACGCGGGTGCGGATCGAAACATAATTGGTCAAGTAGATCGCATCGTCGCCGTCGTCTCCCGCTTCACGCGGGTGCGGATCGAAACGTTCGCCCCGGTCAGTTCTTCAACAAGCGCTGACTAGTCTCCCGCTTCACGCGGGTGCGGATCGAAACTCGTGGAGCGCCACCTGGGCCGGCAGGGTTTCCTCGGTCTCCCGCTTCACGCGGGTGCGGATCGAAACTTCTGCTCGGCGAATGGACGATCCTTTCGAATCGGTCTCCCGCTTCACGCGGGTGCGGATCGAAACGTCCTCGATATGAGCGGGGAGCTCTACGAGAAAAGTCTCCCGCTTCACACGGGTGCGGATTGAAACTTCCAATGATAGTAGGTCTGCTCGGAGATGCTGAACCTCCCGCTTGACACGGGGGCGGATCGAAACAACGGCGAGGCCGGGTTTGAATACACGGTTGACGAGCCTCCCGCTCCATGCGGGGGCGGATCGAAACATGCTGGTCAGCAGGTGATCGAAGAAGCGCTGGCGTCTCCCGCCTCACGCGGGTGCGGATGAAAATCATGGATCGAAGGCATCCTTCCATTTCTTCCGCAACGGGCCGGCCTTGAGGGCCGGATCCATTCCTCCCCGGCACCGGCGTTCGCACCTTGAGCCACGCCGGCAAATGTCGCATCCTACCGCCCGAAACGTCGCTATCGGAACGCGGCAAGTCGCTTCCGGCTGCATGCGCCGGGTCCCGCGTCCGTAGCGTAAGGTTGCAAACGGCAAAGCCGGCCGAACGTCCGGGGAGGGCAGAACAATGAACGACATGTCGGGCTTGAAGGATCAGGACCTCCTGATCGGCGGGAGGCGTGTCGCGCCGCTCACCGGCCAGTATTTCGAAAGCATCAATCCGGCCACCGAACAGGCGATCGCCCGCATCGCCAAGGGCGGGGCCGAAGATGTCGACCGCGCCGTCGCGGCGGCACGCGCCGCCTTCGACGGCGAATGGGGCCACATGAAAGCCAGCGACCGCGGCCGGCTCCTGCTCAGGCTCGCCGATCTCATCGAGAAGAACGGCGAAGAACTGGTCATGCTGGAAAGCGTCGATTCCGGCAAGCCGGTCTCGGCGGTCCGCCGCCAGGATTTGCCGGCCGTCATCGACACGCTGGTCTATTACGCCGGCATGGCCGACAAGATAAACGGCCAGGTCATTCCCGCGCGCACCGACGCGCTGACCTATACGGTGCGCGAGCCGCTCGGCGTGGTCGGCGCTATCATTCCCTGGAACTTCCCGATGATGATCGGCATGTGGAAGTTCGCGCCGGCGCTGGCCTGCGGCTGCA
>ERZ778017.2142-NODE-2142-length-16790-cov-5.291903_pt1 | contig 16790 bp, 14 predicted proteins | sample MGYA00375747_ERZ778017 | MGnify/ENA primary metagenome ERZ778017 (study PRJEB29350, sample SAMN05509838) | bioreactor metagenome | biome: bioreactor; material: wastewater | place: South Africa: University of Cape Town | collected 2014-03-17 ...
CAGATGCAGTTCAGCGCGAGCGCGTAGGGCAATGCCATGACCGTCGACATCACGCGGTCGTAGTCGTTGACGTCGTCGATGTCGTTCGTCACCGCACTCGGCTCCGGCGTGCGCGGCAATCGACGGGTCGAAAACAGGTGCAGCAGGGAAAGGAACGAGTAGCGCAAGAGTCGGTCGGTCTTTCCTTTCACAATCGCACCTGGAGAATTCGCTTTCGGTTTCAAACTGCGCGCCTCAACGCATCCGGCAGCGGGATTCGCAGGAACCGCAGTGCCGGAATCACCGACGCAAGCACTGCTGCCAGGGTGCCGATGAGCGCGGTGCGGCCCAGCGCCGGAAGCGTGAGCACGACCCTGGCCGTATACCCGGACTCCATGTTCGGAGGCGGCGGCATCGGAATCCCTCCCACGGAAACGACGGCCGCGACGAGCATCGCCAACAGAATCCCGATCAACGAACGGAGCCCCCGGAGCAGCACCCCTTCGATCACGATCAGCTTCACCACCGCCGATCCCCGATTCCCCAGCACCCGCATCGTTCCGAACTCTGCCGTACGTTCGAAAACTGTCATGTTGAGGCTGTTGAGCACGCTCATCACGACGAGCACCAGCGCGATCAATTGCAGGAACCCGAACTGACGCTCGTACATCAACCGGGTGTTGGCATAGAAATCCGACAGGACGTACCAGGGAACCGCCTCGAGATCCGAATCGCCGAGCGACGCTGTCAGGCGCGCAACGGCGAGATCCGTGTCGACCGTTCGACGCAGTTGCACGACGAGCGTGTTCACGCGATCCGTCTGCGTCAGCTCGTGCGCTGCCGCGAGCGGCATCCGGATCGTGCGGTCGTCGTATTCCTTCGAGAAGCTGCGGAACACGCCCAGCACCTCGAGCTCGAGCAGGTTCAACGACCCGTCTATCGTCGGTGCCGTGAGGCTCACGGTATCGTGAACCCCGGCTTTCAGCTGCTTCGCGACGCCTTCGCCGAGCAGCACGCCATAGGTGTCCGCATCGCGCAATCCCCGGCCGGCAAGAATCTGCAGCCGAGTACCCAATCGCGCTTCGGGGTCAGGCTCGATACCCTGCGCCTCGATGGCAAGTTCGGCTCCGTCGAGCGAAAGCAATCCCGAGAACGCCAGCCGGCCCATCACCTCCTTCACCAGATCCAGCGCGGCGATCCTGGGCTTCAGCGACGCGGCATCGATCAGGAAGTCCTGGGGCGACGCCGTGCCGCCTTCGCGGAATCCGCGCTTGGCGATCTGCACGTGCCCGAGTTGCGCGCTGATCGTCGCCTCGCCGAGTTGCTCGAAGACATCCTGGATGAATCCGGCGGCGAGCGCGAGGCCGACGACGCCGAAAGCGATCGTGGCGATGCCGAAGACACTTCGTCGCAGGTTGCGCACGAGATTGCGCCAGGCAAGCCGGAAAAGCAACGCGATCGGCATCCGTGTCTCAGCGCCCGACGCGCAGCGCGTCGACGATGTTCATCCGCGACGCACGCAGCGCCGGAAGCAGCGAAGCCACCACCGACGTGGCCGCCGCCAACAGCAGGGCGACGGCGGCGATGCGCGGCGTGAATGCGATCCCCGCAACGAAGCCGCGCGCCATGCCGGGCGGCGGCGGCATCGGGATGCCGACCGCGCTGACGACAACGGCAAGCACCCAGCCGAGCAGCACGCCGGCAATGCCGCAGGCGAGGCCGAGGATCAGCCCCTCGCCGACGAAAAGTCGCGCGACGGCCGAACGCGTGCGTCCGAGCGCCATCATCGTGCCGATTTCCGACGTGCGCTCCATCACGTTGCGCGCGAGCGTGTTGCTCACCGAAAGCAGCACGATCGCGACGATCACCGCACGGACGATGGCGAGCTGGCTCGAGAAAAGCTGCACGGTCTTGTTGTAGAAGTCCGCCAGATCGCGCCAGCTCTTTACCCGAACGGCCTCGGCGCCGAGCGCGGCACGCAGCGCGCCGACGGCTTCGTCGGTGTCCGAAGTCTGCGGCAGCACGCCCACGAAGCGCGAAATTGCGGCCTGGCGCAGCAGCGCCTGAGCCGACGGCAACGGCAGGCGCAGCGCGCGATCGTCGTACGCCTTGGTCGACGTATAGAAAATGCCGACGACCGGTGCTTCGATCGCGTTCACGCCACCTGCCGGCGTCGTCACGAGGAGCGTGACGACGTCTCCGACGTCGGCATCGAGGTTTCGCGCCAGACCCTCGCCGACGAGCAGGCTGCCCTCGTCGGCGGATTCGAGCGGTCGGCCCCGCTCGACGACGAGCTGGCTCGACAACGTCTGCTCGCGCTGCGGCTCGACGCCTTCGCCGATGAACGACACGGTGCGGTCGCCGTGGCTCGCCAGTCCGACGAAGGAAAGCCGCGCGGCAACGAGGGCGCCCGGGAATTCGGCAAGAGCGCCATCGATCGCCGGCCGCAGCGCGACCATCGACGAAGACGGCGCATGCGAACCGGCGTCGGCGGGAAGCACCTGGAAGTGCCCGAGATTCGAGCGGATGATCGACTCGCGGAAGTCGACGAAGATCCGCTCGATGAACCCGTCGGCGAGGATCAGCGCGACCGTGCCGAAGACGATCGCCAGCCCCGCCATCGACCAGCGCTGCGGCTCGCGCAGGAACGCGAGCCAGAACTTCAGCCTGTGCATCGACTCGCGGCTTCGGCTGCGGCCATGCCCCGATAGCGCCGGCGCACGATCGACATCAGCGCGCGCTGGATCGGATTGCGGTTGCCGCCGGGCCGCCAGGTACGCACGTAGCGGTTGCGATACGCATCGAACTGCAGGCACCAGGGGGCGGCCAGCACGCGGCCCCGTCCGAGCAGGATCTTCAGCGCCTCCACCCCGGCGATTCCCGAGCACAACTGGCAGGCCATGCCGGTGGACGGCCCCTTGTGCGCCGACAGGCTGACCGCCGAAGGATCGACGAGATAGGTGCTCTGCAGGAACGCCGGCGACAGCCCGACGAGGAAGCGCACCGACCGCTCGGTCTCGTCGCAGCCCTCCCAACGGAAGTACTCCTCGAAGCTCATCCGCCCGGGCAGGAAGCTGAGCAGCGCGGCGCCCATGCCGATGGGCGCTACAGTGACGGCGGGAATGCCGCGCTTCGCGCAGGCATCGAACACCGCCTTGCGCGCGTCGAAGGCGAAGAAATCGAGCCCGTCGACGTACAGGTCGACGTCGCGCAGGAATTCGTCGAGGTTGGCGGGGGTGACGCCTTCGGGGAAGCGGCGCAACTCGATCTCCGGATCGATGTCGTGCGCCATCCGGGCGAGCACCTCGACTTTCGGCTCGCCGATCGTGCTCATCGACGCACCGGCCTGGCGGTTGAAGTTCGCCAGCCCGAAGCGATCGAAATCGGCGATCGAGAAGCGCCCCACGCCGAGTCGCGCGAGCGTGACGAGATGCGAGCCGCCGACGCCGCCCAGGCCGGCGATCGCCACGCGCTTGCGGCGCAGCAGCTGCTGCTCGTCGCGCGTCACCCAACCGATGTTGCGCGAGAAGGCGTCGTCGTAGGAGAAGGCAGGCAGCGATTCGGCGTGCACGACAGGCGATGAGGCGATGGGTTCGGAAAACGCCCGGAACTGGCAGCCGCCACGGGTAAACCCGCAACCGGAGCGTGTCGGTACTGTACGGCATGCCGGGGCAAAGGCCCCGTGCAGGCGCCGCTGCCCGGCGCAGATCGGGTCATGGCCGGTCGGCGACCGCTGTCGCCACCACTGCGCTATGATGGTTGACCAGATGAGTAGAGATGGTTGGTCAACATGCGGGAAGTGCCGGTTTACGAAGCGAAGACGCGCCTGTCGGAACTGATTGCTGCGGTCGAATCGGGAGAGCGCGTCCTGATCACGCGGCGCGGCGTTCCTGTTGCCCAGCTCGTCGCCGCAGCAGAGCGCGACAAGCGCCAGCGACAGGAGCGCCGCAAGCGCATCGAGGACGCCTTCGCCGAGTTGAAACGGTACGGTACCGGTGCCTCGCTCGACGTTCCGCTGCGCGAAGCGATCGACGAGGGGCGCGACTGATGCCTTTCGTGCTCGACAATTCCGTCGTATCGGGTTGGTACCTGCGCGATCAGGCGGATGACTACTCCGAGTCGATCGCGCAGCGCCTGCTCGACGACCGGGCGGTGGTACCCGTGATCTGGGAACTCGAACTCGCGAACGTGCTGCGCAGCGCCTGTCGCCGTCAGCGCCTGCATGCGTCCAGCGCCCAGGAGATCCTGTCTCGCATCGCCGAGTTGCCGATCGACGTCGATCGAATCGCGACGCCTCCGTCGGAGCTTCTCGCGCTGTCGCTTCGCTTCGACTTGAGCGCCTACGATGCGAGCTACCTCGCATTGGCTTTGCGACTTCAGTTGCCGGTTGCGACGCGAGACGATGCGCTCCGTGCAGCGGCGCTCGCGTCGGGAGTGGGAGCGGTTTCGGGACGCCAATGACGACCGTTTCACGCCCCCGCGGTTCGGGATTGCTGACGCGACCCCTTCCAGGACGCCGATCAACGCGCCGATACAATGATCATTTGCCCGCGCCCCTCTTCCGACTCATGACCGACCCCTCGGCCGACGCGACGAAAGCCACCCCCGGCACAGGCGCCGGCGCCGCCCCCAGCCACTTCATCCGTACGATCGTCGAAGACGACCTGCGCACCGGCAAGCACGCCGGCCGCCCGTGGGCCGGCCGCCCCGGCCCGCTCGCCGTGCAGCGCGGCGCGCCCGTCGACCCCGCGCCGATCCGCACGCGCTTCCCGCCGGAGCCCAACGGCTACCTTCACATCGGCCACGCGAAGTCGATCTGCCTGAACTTCGGGCTCGCCGCCGAGTACGCCGGCCGCTGCCATCTGCGCTTCGACGACACGAATCCCGAGAAGGAGGAGCAGGAGTACGTCGATTCGATCGTCGAGGCCGTGCACTGGCTCGGCTTCGAATGGAAGGACGCACAGGAAGACAACCTCTATTTCGCCAGCGACTATTTCGACTGGTTCTACGAGATGGCCGAGTGGCTCGTGCAGGCGGGTCACGCGTACGTCGACTCGCAGACCGCCGACGAGGTACGTACGCACCGCGGCACGCTCACCGAGCCCGGGCGCAATTCGCCGTACCGCGACCGCTCGCCCGAGGAGAACCTGCGTCTGCTGCGCGAGATGCGCGCAGGCAGGCACGCCGAAGGCACGCAGCTGCTGCGCGCGAAGATCGACATGGCGTCGCCGAACCTGAACCTGCGCGACCCGGCGCTCTATCGGATCCGCTTCGCAGGGCACCACCGCACGGGCGACGCCTGGTGCCTGTACCCGATGTACGACTACGCACATCCGCTCGAGGATGCGCTCGAGAACATCACGCACTCGCTATGCACGCTCGAGTTCGAGGATCACCGGCCGCTGTACGACTGGCTGCTCGAGCGGCTCGCAGAGGGCGGTTTCTTCGCGCATCCGCTGCCGCAGCAGATCGAGTTCGCCCGGCTCAACCTCGAATACACGATCACGAGCAAGCGCAGGCTGCAGGCGCTCGTGCGCAGCGGCGCGGTCGACGGCTGGGACGACCCGCGGATGACGACGATCGCCGGGCTGCGGCGGCGCGGCTACTCGCCGGAGTCGATCCGCCTGTTCTGCGAACGGATCGGCGTGACGAAGTCCGACTCCTGGATCGAGATGAGCGCGCTCGAGCAGGCGCTGCGCGACGACCTGGAGCCGAAGGCGCCGCGCGCGGCGGCGGTGCTCGATCCGCTGAAGCTCGTCCTCGACAACTGGCCGGCCGACCGGCTCGACGAATGCGAGGCGCCGGTGCACCCGCAGAGGCCCGAGCTGGGCCGGCGGCGCTTTCCGTTCGCCCGCGAATTGTGGATCGAGCGCGAGGACTTCGCCGAGGCGCCGCCGAAGGGCTTCTTCCGGCTCTACCCCGGCAACCGCGTGCGGTTGCGCTACGGCTATGTCGTCGAATGCACGGGGTGCGAGAAGGACGCCGACGGCAACGTCGTCGCCGTGCACGCGAACGCGTTTCTCGATTCGAAGTCGGGCACGCCGGGGGCCGATACGTACAAGGTGAAGGGCAACCTGCACTGGGTGGCGGCGGTCGCGGCAATCGACGCGGAGGTTCGGCTGTACGAGCGGCTGTTCACCGAGGCGCAACCGGGCGCGGGCGGCACCGATCCGCTCGATTCGCTGAACACGGCGTCGAAGCGCGTGGTGCAGGCGAAGCTCGAGCCGGGGCTGGCCGATGCGCTGCCCGAATCACGTTGGCAGTTCGAGCGGCACGGCTATTTCGTGGCCGACCGCGTCGATCATCGAGCCGGGCGGCCGGTGTTCAACCGATCGGTGAGCCTGAAGGAGTCGCGGAGCAATCCGAAGCGCTGAAGGCATTGGCCTTAAGATGCGACCGATGAACGCCCGCGACATCGAAGCCGCGCTGTTGGCCCGCTGTGTTTCGGTCGCACGAGACCCAGCGCAAGTTGCGCGCGATCCGCGCGAGGCGAATGTATTCCAGCTCGCAGCGATGGTCGTGGAACCCCACTTTCCCCACGAGTCACGAAGCTTGATGCGGGCCAGCGAGCGCTACTTCACTGCTCATCCCGATCAACGGTTGAGTCCTGCCGAGGTCGTCCAGCGCGGCTGGGTATCGAACCCGCCCCGGTTGCGCGACTCGCTGACTCATCGGTTTCGCGAGCCGCGAGGCTGAATGCCGACGCAGCCGATCTTTCACGCTGACACGGCACTTGCGAAGGGCCTGCGGGCGCTGCTCGAGCAACTCGAGCAGCGGCTGTCGCTGCACCGCCCTCTGAACGTTTACATCGCCGGGGGGATGGCTGTCCACCTCTACACCGCCGGTCGGGTCACAACCGATGTCGACGCGGAGTTCGGCGGGCGCGTCCACCTGCCCAACGACCTGATGGTCGAAGTCACGCGGGAAGACGGAACACGGCAGGTCCTCTACCTCGACACGAACTACAACTCGACCTTCGCGCTGATGCACGAGGACTATCTGACAGACTCGATCCCGCTGGATCTGGGCGTCGATCAGCTTCGGGTCCGTGTGCTGTCCCCCGTCGACCTCGCCGTGAGCAAGATCGCGCGCTTCGGCGACACCGACCGCGAAGACATTGCTGCCTTGGTGCGTCTCGGCTTGACGAGCGCCGACGAGATCGAAAAGCGTGCAAAAAGTGCGATGGCCGGGTACATCGGCGGTGAAGCGATGTTGCGACTGAATATCGACGATGCTGTCGCACTGGCTCGGCGCGCGGAGATGGACCGGTCAAGCTCCAGCCGCTAGCCGGACACGACATTCACGTCGTTCACAGCACCGCATCTCCCACGAACGGATTACTCGCCCGTTCGTCCCCGAAGGTCGACACCGGCCCGTGTCCGGGCACGAAAGTGACGTCGTCGCCCAGCGGCCACAGCTTCTGCGTGATCGATGCGATCAGCGTCGCGTGGTCGCCGCGCGGAAAATCGGTGCGCCCGATCGACCCCTGGAACAGCACGTCGCCGACGATCGCCAGTCGCAGCTTCGGATGAAAGAACACCACGTGTCCCGGCGTGTGGCCGGGCGTGTGCAGCACTTCGAGCGTCTGCCGGCCGAACGTGACGGTGTCGCCGTCGACGAGCCAGCGATCGGGCTCGAAGCTCGCTGCGCCGCGCATGCCGAACATCGCGCCCTGCTCGCCCAGCTGCGCGATCCAGAAGCGGTCTTCCTCGTGCGGGCCTTCGATCGGCACGCCGTGCCGCCGCGCGAAGACGCCGGCCTGGCCGCAGTGGTCGATGTGTCCGTGCGTGAGCAGCACCTTCTCGAGGCGTGCGCCCTGCGCGGCGAGCGCCGCATCGATGCGATCGAGATCGCCGCCCGGATCGACGACCGCGGCGCGCAGCGTTTCCTCGCAGACGAGCACCGAGCAGTTCTGCTGGAAGGGCGTGACCGGAACGACGAGCAGCTTCATTGGGCGCTCCACGCGTGCGCGCGCAGCGCGTCGATCGGAACGACGCGCAGCGCCGCCTCGTGCGTCGCTTCGAGCACGACGGCGGGCGCTACGCCCGCCCGCCACGCCTCGAGCCAGCGCGCCGCGCACAGGCACCAGCGGTCGCCCGGCTTCAGGCCGGCGAAGCGCCACTCGGGCCGCGGGGTGACGAGGTCGTTGCCGTGCGCGAGCGAAAACGCGAGGAAGGCCTCGTCCACGCGCACGCAGACGGTATGCTGGCCGAGGTCCTCGCTGTCGGCTTCGCAGCAGCCGGTGCGAAGGTATCCGGTAAGGGGATCGTAGGAGCAGGCGAGCAGCGGCCCGCCGAGCACGTTGCGGGAAGGAATCGTCTCGATCATCGATGCGGTGCGGCTTCGGCCATGCCGGTGTTCGCTCTCTTATACCATCGCTCGCGATGAACGATCGCCGCTTTCCCTTCCACGCTCCGATCCCCGCGCTGCTGGCCGCGTTCCACGGCGGGAAAGACTCGCCGCGCGCGCTGCTCGAGCGCTGCTTCGCCGCCATCGACGCGCACGACGGGGTCGTGAATGCGCTGCCCACGCGCGTCGATCGCGACGCGGCCCGGGCGGCGGCCGACCGTATCGGCGCGTCGATCGCGCGCGGCGAAGCGGTCGGCCCGCTCGCCGGCCTGCCGTACTGCGCGAAGGACACGCACGCCACCGCGGGCCTGCGCACTACCTGGGGTTCGCCGATCTTCGCCGACCACGTGCCGGCGGCGAACGACCCGGTGGTGCAACGCATGCTCGGCGCCGACGCGGTGCTCGTCGCGAAATCGAACACGCCCGAGTTCGCCGCCGGCGCGCAGACCTTCAACCCGGTGTTCGGCGCGACGCGCCATCCTTTCGATCCGTCGCTCACGGTCGGCGGCTCGACCGGCGGCGGCGCCGCCGCGCTCGCCTGCGGAATGACGATCGTTGCCGACGGCTCGGATCTCGGCGGCAGCCTGCGCAATCCGGCCAGCTTCTGCGGCGTGGTCGGCATGCGGCCCAGCTCCACGGCGGAACCCGCGCTGCGCAACGCGACGAACGTCTTCGGCACGCTGAACCAGATCGGCGCGATGGGCGCGCGCGTGGCCGATCTGCGCCTCGCGCATCGCGCGATCCGCACGCCCGTGGCGCGCCGCCCGCTCGTCGAGTGGCTCGATGCCTGGGAGCGCGAAGCGCGGCAGCGCGCAGAGCGCGCTTCGCGCCCGCTGCGCCTGGCCTGGTCGATCGACTGCGGCGGCTCGATGCCGGTCGCTGCCGCCGTCCGCGTCGCCGTCGAGCGGGCGATCGACCGGCTTCGCTCGTGCGGCGTCGAGCTGGTCGAGGCATGGCCCGATCTGTCGGGCGCCGACGAGTGCTTCCAGGTGCTTCGTGCCGAGTACTTCGTCGAGAACTGGGCCGAGCTGTACGCGACGCAGCGCGCGCATCTGAAGGACACCGTCGCCTGGAACATCGAGCAGGGACTGGCGCTCGACGTCGCGCGCATCGCCGCTGCGGCGCGCCTGCGCTCGGCGATCTTCGAGCGCGTCGCGCGCTTCGTCTCGGGCTTCGACGCGTGGCTGCTGTCGACCGCGCAGGTACTGCCCTTCCCGATCGCCGTCGCCTACCCCACCGAGATCGACGGCGAGCCGCTGCGCACCTATATCGACTGGGTCGCGAGCTGCTACCGGATCACGGTCAGCGGCCATCCGGCGCTGACGCTTCCGGCGGGTTTCGCGAGCCGGATTCCCGGCGGCACGCCGCTGCCGGTCGGCCTTCAGCTGGTCGGCCGCTTCGGCGCCGACGAGGCGCTGCTCGACGTCGGGGAACGCATCGAGCAGTGGCTCGCGCCGTTGAGCGACGCGCGACCGGCGCTGGTCGAATGCTGAAGCCTGACGCGAACACGGCCCCGGCCGGCGCAGGCGCTTTCGAGTCCCTCGACCCCAATGCGCTCGCGCTGGTGGCGACGCTCGCCGAAGCCGGAAGTCTTAGCGCAGCCGCACGGCGGCTCGGCTTGAGCCAGCCTGCATTGACGAAGCAGTTGCACCGTATCGAGCAGGCGCTCGGCGTTTCGCTTTTCGAGCGGAGCATCCGCGGAATCCGCCTGACCGATGAGGGCCTCGCCCTGTTGCCGCACGCGCGCGTCATCTGCGACCAGGCGGCGCGCGCACGGCAGGAACTGGCCGACCGACGCGGCGGGCACGGCGCGGCGATCCGCGTGGCACTGTCGCATCTGGCGACGATGGTTCTGCTGCCGCGGGTGATGCCGCGGTTTCGACAGCAGTGGCCGCAGGTCGAGGTGCGCATCGGTTCGCCGGTGTACCCCGAGCGCTTCTACGGGCTTCGCGAAGGTTCGCCTGATTTCGCGATCGTTCCGCTTCCGATCAGCGGGCTCCCGGTCGAGTACTCGGCGCGAAGGATGTATCCGACGACGCTCGCCGCGGTCGTGCGCGCCGGACATCCGCTCGCACACGCCCGGTGCCTGCGCGAAGCCGCAGGTGCGGAATGGGTCGTTCCGGGGACCGCCAGCACTTCGGCGGCGGCGCTGCGGCGCGCGTTCGAAACCGAAGGTCTGCCTCCGCCCAGCTGTCCCGTGAGCTGCGAGACCCTGACCGGGCTCGAGGCACTCGTCGCGTCGACCGACCTGATCGGCATCATTCCGATCGAGGTGTACGAGTTGCGCAGCGCGACGACCGGACTGTGCCGGATCGCCGCGGAATCGTCGATCGAGGGACCGAGCCTCGCGATGGTGCGTTGGGCCGACGCGCATCCCACGCGCCCCGCGCGCGAACTCGCCGAGTTGTTCATCGAGAGCGCGCACGCGCTGGCGAGGGAGCGTTCGAGGCGCGCTCGAAGCGGCGGGGCTGGATAACCGGCGGGAATGCCCATGCGCGCCCGGACGGTTGCCGCGGCGCGCGCGGATCCCGAGAATCGGATCATTGCCGGAGCCCGACCCGTGACGACGCACGCACTCGTTTGCCTGCCCGGATCGTTTTTCACCGAGAGACGCGGATGACCCCACTCGGCCGCGACGACTGCGTCGCGCTCGATGCGCGCGACACGCCGGGGATCGCCGCATTGCAGTCGCGGTTCGCTCCGGGCGCCGAAGGAACGCTGTATTTCGACGCGGGATCGATCGGTCCGATGCCGGCCTCGGTGCCCGCGCGAATGCAGGAGGTTCTGGATGCGGGATGGCGCATCGGGCGCCGGCGCGGTTGGAACGAGGCCGACTGGCTGGAGCAGCCGCGCCGTATCGGCACGGCGCTCGCTCCTTTGCTCGGCGCCGGCGCAGATGATCTGGCGGTCTGCGACAGCACGAGCGTGAATCTCTACAAGCTGCTGCGCCAGGCGCTGGCGATCGCCGCACCGCGCGCGACGATCGTGCTCGAACGAGCGGTGTTCCCCACCGACCGCTACGTCGCCGAAGGCATCGCGCACGCGGGGCTCGCGCAACTGCGTTTCATCGACGGCCCCGCGGAACTCGAGCGTGCGCTCGTGCCGGGCGACGTCGCCGTCGTCGCGCTCTCGCACGTCGACTACCGAAGCAGCGAACGTTTCGATCTGAAGGCCGTGAGCCAGCTCGCGCGAAGACACGGCGCGCTCACGCTGTGGGATCTGTCGCATTCGGCCGGCGCCGTGCGCATCGAGCTCGGGGCGGCCGACGTCGATTTCGCGGTCTCGTGCGGCTACAAGTACCTTTGCGGCGGCCCCGGTGCACCGTCGATTCTCTACGTGAACCCGCGCTGGCGCGATGCGGCCTGGCCTGCGATCTGCGGCTGGATGGGCCACGCCGACACCTTCGCTTTCGAAGAGCGATTCCGGCCGGCAGCCGGACCGGCGCGCCATCTCGTCGGCTCGCCTCCGGTACTCGCCGACGCGGCTTTCGCCGCTGCCGCCGAAATCTGGCGCGACGCCGACCCCGTCGCGCTCGACAGGCGCCACCGCTGCCTGGGCGACACGTTGATCGCGCTCGTCGAGCAGCGCTGCGCCGGATTCGGGCTGTCGCTGCAGAGCGCGCGCGAGCACGCGCGCCGCGGCGGGCACGTCGCCTTCCGGTTCGAGGCGGCGCACGCGCTGGTGCAGGCGCTCGCCGAGGCCGGCGTCATCGTCTCGTCGCGCGCCCCTGACACGCTGCGTTTCGGTCTTCACCCCATCGTCACGCGGTATCTCGATCTGTGGGAGGCGGTCGAACGCCTGCGCGCGCTGCTGGAAAGCGGCGCATGGCGCAACGAGCGCTTCCGGCGAAAGATCGTTTGAGCCCTTCCAGCGAACGATGCAAAGCGATTCCGCCCGATTCGCCGCCGACATCGGTGGCACTTTCACCGACGTCGTCCTCGAGACCGCACAGCGGCGATTCACCTGCAAGGTCCTCACGACGCAGGATCAGCCCGAGCGGGGCGTGCTCGAAGGCGTGCGTCAACTGATCGGTGCATCGGGGCTGCAACCGTCGCAGGTCGGGCTCTTTGTCCACGGTACGACGCTGGCGACGAACGCACTGATCGAGCGGAAAGGCGCCTGCGTGGCGCTGCTGACGACCGCGGGCTTTCGAGACGTGCTCGAGATGGGCTTCGAGAAACGCTTCGAGCAGTACGACCTCTACATCGAGCGTCCGATGCCGCTCGTGCCCAGGCCGCTGCGCTTCGCCGTGCCCGAGCGCATCGCGGCCGACGGCAACGTGCTGGTCGAGCTCGACGAGGGCGAGGTCGAGCGCGCGGCGGCGCGGATGATCGAAGCGGGCGTCGAAGCCGTGGCGATCGGCTTCCTTCATTCGTACGTGAACCCGATCCACGAGCGACGCGCGCGCGAGCTGATGCAACGGCTGCTCGGCGGGCAGGTGACGGTGTGCGTCTCGAACGAGGTTTCGCCGGAGATGCGCGAATACGAGCGCTTCTCGACGACCTGCGCGAACGCCTACGTGCGTCCGATGATGGCGGGCTATCTGAATCGCCTGCGCACGCTGCTTCTGCGCGAGGGAATCGGCTGCCCGCTGCTGCTGATGATGTCGGGCGGGGGGTTGACGACGCTCGAGAGCGCGATGCGATTCCCGATCCGGCTCGTCGAATCGGGCCCCGCGGGAGGAGCGATTCTCGCCGCGCATGTCGCGGCCGAATGCGGGCTCGATAAAGTCATGGCCTTCGACCTCGGGGGAACGACCGCGAAGGTATGCCTGATCGAGGGCGGCGAGCCCGAGCGTTCGCGGCGCTTCGAAGTCGGGCGTGCTTATCGCGACGTGAAGGGCAGCGGCCTGCCGCTGCGCATTCCGGTGATCGAACTCGTCGAGATCGGTGCCGGAGGCGGTTCGATCGGTCGCGTCGATGCGATGTCGCGCATCACCGTGGGTCCCGATTCGGCCGGCTCGGAGCCCGGCCCGGCATGCTACGGCCACGGAGGAACCGATGCGACGGTGACCGATGCGAATCTCGTACTCGGGCGCCTCGATCCGCAGGCCTTCGCGGGCGGCCGGATCCCGCTCGATCGGCGCCGCGCGGAAGTAGCGCTCGACGCGGCGATCGGTTCGCGTCTCTCGATGAGCGTGCCCTGGGCTGCGGCCGGCATCTCCGAAATCCTCGAGGAGAACATGGCGAACGCGGCACGGGTTCACGCCATCGAGCGGGGCAAGGTGATCGGCGATTTCGCGATGATCGCCTTCGGTGGCGGCGCGCCGCTGCACGCCGCGCGCCTGGCGCAGAAGCTCGGCATCGATACGGTGGTCGTCCCTCAAGGAGCGGGCGTGGGATCGGCGATCGGTTTCCTGCGCGCACCGGTCTCCTTCGAGGTCGTGCGCAGCGAGCGGGCGACCTTGTCCTCCTGCGACCCGCGTGTGACGCACCGGAGCCTCGAGGCAATGCATGCCGAGGCACTGGAAGTCGTCGAGCCGGCGGCGGGCGGCGAAACGCTCGTCGCCACTCGGCTGGCCGAACTGCGTTATGCCGGGCAGGGGCACGAGCTGCGTATCCCGATTCCCGAAGGCGCGATCGATCGACGCATGCTGGACGAGATGCGTGCGCGTTTCGAAGACGAATACCAGCGCATCTACGGCCTTCGGATCGAAGGTTCCGAGGTGGAGATCGTCACCTGGTCGCTCACGTTATCGACGATTGCGCCGACGCCGGCACGCGCAGGCGAGGCAACCGATAGCGGATCGGCGACCCCGCCCGACCAGCGCGACGTCTGGGAGCCGGCACTCGGCGAGCACCGCCGCTTCGGGCTGCATCGGCGCGCGGAGCTGCCGCGCGACCGGTACGTGGAGGGTCCGGCGTTGATCGTCGAAGACCAGACGACGACCGTGGTGCCCGACGGTTGGCGCGCGAGTCTCGACGACGCGGGCCACCTGAGGCTGCGTTGCGCAACCGCGCTGGAGAGGAGCCGCGATGAATGATTCCGTCCATCCGCGCGCGAACCCGCTCGCCACGATCCGCATGCAGGTCATGTGGAACCGCCTCGTGTCGGTCGTCGAGGAGCAGGCGCAGGCGCTCCTGCGAACGGCCTTCGGATCGGTCGCACGCGAGGCCGGCGACCTCTCCGCGGGCGTCTACGACCTGCAGGGACGAATGCTCGCGCAAGCCGTGACGGGAACGCCGGGGCACGTCAATACCATGGCCGCGGCGGTCGTGCATTTCTTCAAACGCTTCCCGCCCGCATCGATGCGTCCGGGCGATGTCTACATCACCAACGATCCGTGGTTCGGCACGGGGCACCTGTTCGATTTCGTCGTCGTCACGCCGATCTTCCGCGAAGACCGTCTCGTGGCGTTGATCGCCTCCACCTGCCACACGATCGACGTCGGCGGCGTGGGGTTTTCGGCCGAGGCACGCTCCGTCTACGAAGAAGGCATCTGCATTCCGCACATGAGGCTGCGCGACGGGGGCACGCTCGACGAGGATCTGCTCGCGATCGTGCAGGCGAACTCGCGCAACCCGATCGAGGCGCGCGGCGACATCCTGTCGCTGGTCAGCTGCAACGATGTCGGCGCCTCGCGTCTGCTCGAGATGATGGACGAGTTCGGACTGGAATCGATCGACGCGCTTGCCGAGCACATCCTCGGACATTCGCGTGCCGCCACGCGTGAAGCGATCGCGCGCCTTCCGTCGGGCCGCTACGACGCTTCGATGCCCCTCGATGGGTACGAGGCACCGATCGAGCTGAGGGCACGCGTGACGATCGACGACGACCGCCTCATGGTCGATTTCGCCGGTTCGTCGGCTGCGTCGTCGCGCGGCATCAATTCGCCCCTTTGCTACACCGAGGCGTATTCGGTGTACGGCCTCAAGTGCCTGATCGCCCCGGACGTGCCGAACAACGCCGGTTCACTGGAACCTTTCGCGGTGACGGCGCCCGCGGGCAGCGTCGTTCACCCGGAACGCCCAAGCCCGGTAACCGCGCGTCATGTCATCGGCCAGATGCTGCCGGACCTGATGTTCGGCTGCATGGAAGCTCCGCTCGGTGGAAACGTTCCGGCTGAATCGGCCGGAAGCATCTGGGTGCTCGCGATGAGCGACGCCGGTGCGGGATCAGGGCTCCGTTTCAACGTGATGAGCGTTGGCCTGGGCGGGACCGGCGCGCGACCGACGAAGGACGGCTTGTCGACGACGGCATTCCCGTCGGGCGTAGGCGGTATTCCGGTCGAGGTCACCGAGTCGCTCGCGCCGCTCGTGTTCTGGAAGAAGGAATTCCTGCCCGGTTCGGGTGGCGCAGGCCGCTGGCGTGGCGGGCTCTCCCAGAGGATCGAGGTCTCGGGTCGCAACGGACAGCCTTTCCACTGTTCGGCGGCGACCTTCGATCGACGTGCGAACGCCGCGCGTGGCCGAAGCGGTGGACTGCCCGGCGCTCCCGGCCTCGTCGTCGTGCGCCCCCCGGACGGCAAGGGCGAGATCTTCGAGGGGAAGGGAACGATTCACGTGCCCGCCGGCCACCGCCTCGTCGTCGACCTGCCGGGAGGCGGGGGTTTCGGCGATCCGAAACAGCGCGAGGATGCGCTGGTCGCGAGAGACGCCGAGGCGGGCCTGCTCGACGGGTCGACGGCGGCGAAGCGCCATGCACGGGGCGTGGAGCAGTGAAACCGGACGACGGCCAAAGCAGGGTATCCAGACGAATCGGGCACTGACCCGGGAGGAGCGATCATGGTGACTGGACGCAGGCAGGTTCTCTCGATGCTGTCGGGCGCACTCGGAGCGGCCGCAGGGTTGGCGGCGCATCCGACGTTCGCACAGGGTTCCGATTCGGCCCTGAAGATCATCGTCGGCTTTCCGCCCGGCGGCGCCACGGACACCGTTGCGCGTCGGCTCTCCGACAGGATCGCGGCGCAACTCGGGCGTGTCGTCATCGTGGAAAACAAGCCGGGGGCCGGGGGCATGATCGCCACGCAGCAACTCAAGGCTGCGCCGCCCGATGGCTCGACCGTCATGCTGACGATCGACCACACGCAGGTCATCATTCCGCTGACGTTCAAGGCGCCGGGATACGAGGCGCTGGCCGACTTCACGCCGCTCGCGGGCGTGGCGGAATACGCGCTCTCGATGGCTGTCTCGAGCAAGATCGGCGTCAAGACGCTCGGCGAATACAGGGCATGGCTGAAGGCGCACCCCGAACAGTCGAACTTCGGCGTGCCGGCGATCGGCAGCGTTCCGCAGTTCGCCGGACTGCTCGTGGGCAGGTCGATGGGTGTCGAGATGGTTCCCGTGCCGTACCGCGGCGGCGCCCCGCTGGTCAGCGACCTGATCGGCGGCCAGATCCCGATGGGGATTCAATCGATCGCCGAGCACATCGAGCACCATCGCCGTGGAACGATGCACGTGTTGGCCGTCTCCGGCATGCAGCGCAGCGCCGTCGCGCCCGAGATCCCCACGTTCCACGATCAG
>ERZ778017.2143-NODE-2143-length-16781-cov-7.372833_pt1 | contig 16781 bp, 16 predicted proteins | sample MGYA00375747_ERZ778017 | MGnify/ENA primary metagenome ERZ778017 (study PRJEB29350, sample SAMN05509838) | bioreactor metagenome | biome: bioreactor; material: wastewater | place: South Africa: University of Cape Town | collected 2014-03-17 ...
GCATCGCCAACATGAACTACTCGATCTCCAACACCGCCGAATGGGGCGAATACGTTTCCGGCCCGCGCATCATCACCGAGGACACCAAGGTCGAGATGAAGCGCGTGCTGAAGGACATCCAGACCGGCAAGTTCACCTCCGAATGGATGCAGGAGTACCGCTCGGGCGCGGCCCGCTTCAAGGGCATCCGCCGCAACAACGATGCGCACCAGATCGAGGAAGTCGGCGCCAAGCTGCGCGCCATGATGCCGTGGATTTCCAAGAACAAGCTGGTCGACAAGGCCAAGAACTGATCAGTCTTTTGAAATTTCGCGCAGCCGGACTGCAAACGGCGTCCGGCTGCGCTCCGGTGCTCGCGTATTTCGCGGGTCGTCTCAAAATCCTGAAGCCCGCACCGTATTGGCAGCGACCCGGATTCCGGGCGCGACGTATCGCAAAAGTCAGTCGCGCAAGTCGAACTTTCGCACCTGACTTTCGTGACAGGATTTTCCCTGAAAAATCAGCGCCGGCAATTTTGCCGTGAAATTTACGAGTTGTGCGATAATGGCGACGTGCGCCAGTCTGGCCGAAGATCGAAAGTGCCGCTGAACCCGGCCTCTCCGGCGCGGGTGATGCGCAGGGCGCGGCTTTCGGCCGTGCGGCTGATCCAGCCGAGCGCAAGGGACCGATCAAGAAGGGCCGCACCAAGGCGGCCGGCAAGGTGCGGCCGGCGCTCGCTCCAGTCGAGGCAGGTTCGGCAAAGCGGGCGCTTCGAGCGCATCGCTTCGTCCGGATCGATGCCGAAATCACAGAAGAAACGCCGCCCTTCGTCGGTCACAAGGCCGACTCCATCCGCCAGCATGACATAGCTCTTGCCCGTCAAAGCGTCCGCAAGGGCAATGGCTAACCGGCCGGCCATATGATCGTAGCAGGTGCGGGCGAGGCGCAACGCCTCGTCCCTCGGGCCGATCGGGTGATAACGCTTCGGCCCGCTCGCCGCGACCGCCATCAGGGCATGGATGGCGTGCGCCACATCGGGCGAGGCCAGCCGATAATAGCGGTGCCGCCCCTGCTTCTCGACGGCGATCAATTCGGCTTCCGCCAGCTTGCCAAGGTGGCCGCTCGTGGTCTGCGCGGTCACGCCGGCATGCCGCGCCAGTTCGCCCGCCGTCAATGCCTGTCCGCCCATCAAGGCGGAGAGCATGTTGGCGCGCGCTGCATCCCCGATCAGGTTTGCAACCTCGGCAATCGTATTTCCTGAAGCGACATTCGACATGCCCGAAGTTTAGCAGCCGAACGCCGCGCCGTCAGCGTTCGATAGTTCGGCCGATGCCGAAACATCCCGCTCCCGATTCCCGATAGGCAAGACAGCAAAGCCTCACCGGAAAAGACGGGAATACGATGGATCGCAAGACGAACATGGCAACGGAATTGGCGTTGCTTCTGGCTCTCTCGACGCTTTGGGGAGCGTCCTATACCTTCATCAGGATTGGCGTCGAAACGATTCCGCCGGTGACGCTGATCGCCGCCAGAACCCTTATTGCCGGGGCCGTGCTTGTCGTCGTCCTGCGTCTGCGCGGGCTGAAACTGCCCACCGATGGACAGGTTTGGGGCCGCTTCCTGTTTCAAGCCTGCCTCAACAGCGTCGTGCCCTTCACCCTGATCGCATGGGCCGAGCAGACCACCGACGCGGGCCTTGCGACCATCCTCAATTCCACCTCGCCAATCTTCGCGTTCCTGCTGACTGCGCTGATCACGCGCCACGAGGCCGTCACAGGCCGCAAGCTGTTCGGCGTTGCGGCCGGGCTGATCGGAATATGCCTGATCGTCGGTACCGAAGCGCTCGGCGGCGTCGGACATGAGCTATGGGCGCAACTCGCCATTGTCGCCGCCACGATCTGCTATGCGGGCGCGGCGATCTTCGGCAAGAACTTCAAGGGCCTCGATCCGATGATGCCGGCTGCCGGCTCGTTGATCTGCGGCGCGGCGATCCTTATTCCGGTCAGTCTCATTATCGATAGACCGTGGACCTTGGCACCTAGCGTCGATTCCGCCCTCGCGCTCCTTGCTCTTTCGGTTTTCTCGACGGCGCTGGCTTTCGTGATCTATTTCCGGCTCGTGCAGACGCTCGGCTCTGTCGGCACGACGGCGCAAGCCTATCTCCGCGTGCCGATAGGCGTTGCGATCGGCGTCCTGTTCCTTGGGGAAACGCTTTCGTCAACGGCATGGACGGGGCTGGCCTGCGTTGTGGCCGGCGTCATCGCCATGACGCTGCCTGCTCGAAAGCAGGGATGAGCGGGCATGTCATGGCTCGCCCGCATGCTCCTGACGATCTTTCGCATCTGGCCGGATCGGCGGCATCAGCGCCGCGATCTCCGTGAAATGGGCGATGAGCAGCTTCGCGATCTTGGTATCGGCAGGCGCGAGGCGATGCGGGAAGGTCAAAAATCCTTTTGGCGAAGAACTGTCGCACAACTCCCGATACCTGCGACACGGGAGGCCGGCATCCTAACAATGCTTGGAATGCGTATTTGCCGGTCGACGGCGCATACGGAGCGGGGTCGCCGCCGCTGCGGCATGCCTGTTCGATTCCGGCACAGATGGCTCTGGCACGATTCTGGCATGGCATCCCTCATCGGTTACGGGAGCGAGTGATGGACGCGATCAGGGAAAAGTCGATCGGCCTTGACGGCAAGGTTTTCACGGAACGCCGGGCCGAACGGCGGCGGCGCGCGCTGAAGGGAGCCACGCTGCGCTTCAACAGGGGCTACGGCGCGATGGAATGCGTGGTGCGCAACGTATCGGCAAAGGGCGCCATGCTTTCCTTCGGCGATACGACGGGCGCTCCGGTCGTCTTCGAGCTGTACGTCGCAGGCTCTACCGGACCGCGCCGCGCGAAGGTCCGCTGGCGCAGCCATGTTCTCATGGGCATCGAATTCGAGTGATCGGGAAAGGGCGCGATGGCGCGCCCTTTCCGAAGGATATTCAGCGCCGATAAGGTGAGCGGCACTGCCGCCGCGGGCCGTGATACGGCTGAAAGGTGTTGTCCCAGGCGCGGTACGAGCGGTAGCGGTTGTAGCACCAGCGCACATGGGCGCTGCCGCCCCGGTAGACGCGATAGGTCCGGCGCGGCGCGTAATAGTCATAGCCCGGTCCGACGCCCAATCCGAAATAGATGCCCGAGCCGCGATAGTAGCGCCTGTGGTTGTAGCGCCAGCGCCGGTTGTCGCGATAGGAGCGATGCCAGCGATTGCCGTGCCATTGGCGGTGCCCGCGATAGCGCCAGTAATCGCCGCGGTTGCCTTCGTTGCCCGCCCAGCTGGCGCGCGCCGGAATGATTTCAGGCGCGGCGGCGCTTGCGGGAACGGAAGGGGCGGCGGGCACGACGGAAGCGGAGAAGGCTGGCGCGCCCAGCCCCGCCGCGAGCCCGAGGGCCAGGATCCCTGCGGTAATGGAATGGGAAAGGAACGGTTTCATCTTCGATCTCCGAAAGCTCTGTGCCCCATGCCCAAGCAGGCCGCCATCCTGATCGTCGTAGCCTGAACAGAAAATGAACGGAAAAGTTCCGGACCGGCCGCCCGCCCGGCCGTCGACCCTTGTTTTCGCCGGCGCTTCCGGGCAAACCTCGGGCCATGTCGCTGCGCCTTGCAACCTTCAATGTCGAGAACCTGATGAACAGGTTCGATTTTTCCGGCTACCGCAACCAGCTCAACCAGGACCGGACGCTGGCCCTGTTCGAGATCAGGAGCGAGAGCGAGTACCGGGCGCTGGAGCAGGCCCGCGCCATCGCCCATTCGGACGACACCAGGCAACTGACGGCGCTCTCCATCGCGGCCACGCGCGCCGATATCCTGTGCCTTCAGGAGGTCGACAACATCGAGGCCCTGAAGGCGTTCGAATACGGCTATCTGTTCAAGATGGTGGGGCAGGGCTATCGCCAGAAATACACGACCTCCGGCAATGATTCCCGCGGCATCGACGTGGCGCTGATGATGCGCGACGAGACGATGGACGGCCAGCCGATCGAGTTCGTGCGCATGACCAGCCATGCGCACCTGACCTATGACGAGCTTCGCCTGCACACGCCCGAACTGGCCGCCCTTGGCGAAGCGCCGCACGAGCGCATCTTCCGCCGCGACTGCCTGGAGATCGACCTGCGCATCGGCGGGCGTCCGTTCACGCTCTACCTCGTCCATTTCAAGTCGATGGGCCCGCCGCGCAACGGACTTGACGGGCGGGCGGCCACCATGCCGATCCGGATCGCCGAAGCGCAGGCCGTGCGCCGGATCATCGAGGAGCGGTTCGGCGGCGACCGCGCGGCCGACAGGAACTGGGCGATCTGCGGCGACCTCAACGATTACCGCCAGCGCATCGTGATCGAGGGCGAAGCGCACGCCGGATACCGCTTCGAGGTCGCCGACGAGCCACTTTCGTGCCTCGACACCTTGCTTGCCGGCGATTTTTGCGAGAACGTCGTGGAAAGGCGGCCCGAAATGGACCGCTGGACGCTCTACCACACACGCGGCCCGCAGGAGAGGCACTTGTGCCAGCTCGATTATATCCTGTTGTCGAGGCGCATGGCCTCACGCAACGCCACGGCCGTCCCCGACATCGTGCGCGGCGGGCAGCCGTGGCGCACGCTGTTCCCGCCCGGCCAGGAGGTGGAACGCTTTCCCCGTGCCGGCTGGGACCGTCCCAAGGCCTCCGACCACTGTCCGGTCGCCGTCACCCTCAATCTCGTCTGAATCCAGCGCGAAAGCCCCCTTTATGAGTTTCGATCTACCGTCCGGCAAGGTTCTTCCCGTCGATGTCATCGACGTCAGGCTCGATCCCGGCCCGCACCCGCTTGAGCGCGACAACCTCCAGGCCATCGACGACAACTGGCGGCGCGAGGTCGCCATCAACCCGCACCTGTTCGACGGCCGGGTCGCGCTGCTTTCGGAATTGTCCTATCGCGCCGGCACGCTGACCGGCCTCTGCCATATCGTGCGCTACGCCACCTTCATGTACTGGCGTCGGCATCGCGAGGCGCCGGGCGCCGGCCACGTGTTCGCCCATGCGGTGCTGGTGTCGAGCGACAATTCGCTGGTGGCGATCCGCATGGGCAAGCATACCGTCAACGCCGGCCGCGTCTATTTCGCTGCGGGTTCCTTCGAACTGGAGGATTTCCGCGACGGGCTGGTCGATGTCGATTTCAACATGCGGCGCGAGGTCAGGGAGGAAACCGGTCTCGATATCGGCGAAGCCTCGCCCGCCCGGCGCTATTATCTCTTGTCGACCTATAGCGGCACGGTGATCTTCCGCCGCTACCGCATGCCGATGACGGCGAATGCCATGGTGGCGGCCATCAACGCCCATGTGGCGGCGCAGGCCGAGCCCGAGATCGACGCACCGGTCGTCATCCACAGCGCCGGCGACCTGCCGGACGAACTCGCCTCGCACATGCCGCCGCTGATCGAGTGGCATTTCGCCAATCCCTGATCGCGCCCCTATTCGTGCCGCAGCGCCTCGATCGGGTCGAGCCTTGCGCCGCGCAGCGCCGGGAAGAAGCCGAAGATCATGCCGATCAGCGCCGAGAAGCCGACGGCGAGCAGCACCGTCGCCACGCTTGGCGCGAACGGGATGGACAGGGTGAGCGAAGCGATCCCGGCCAGCGACAGGCCGAGAGCGACGCCGATGATGCCGCCCATCAGCGACAGCACCGTCGCCTCGACCAGGAACTGGATGAGGATATGCCGCTCATGCGCGCCGATGGCGAGCCTGATGCCGATCTCGCGCGTGCGCTCGGTGACCGACACCAGCATGATGTTCATGATGCCGATGCCGCCGACCAGAAGGCTGACGCCGGCGACCGCGCCCAGCATGCCGGTCATCGTCGTGGTGGCCGCCGCCATGGTGTCGGCGATCTGCGTCATGTCGAGTATGGAGAAGTTGTTCTCCTGATCCGGCGTAAGGCGGCGGCTGTCGCGCAGGATATCCTCGGCGCGCTGCAACAGGACGGTGGTCGACGTCGCGTCGTCGGCCGCGATGTAGATCGAGCCGATGTCGCGGTTGCCGGCGACGCGCCGCTGGAAGGCAGCGAGCGGCATCAGGACGACGTTGTCCTGGTCCTGGCCGAAGCCGGTGAAGCCCTTCGATTCCAGCAGGCCGATGACCTTGCAGGAGGTGCGGTTGACGCGGATGACCTGGCCGTCGGGGTCGCCCGCGCCGAAGAACTGTTGCCGCACCGTCTCGCCGATCAGGCATACGCCGGTGCCGCTGCGGGTTTCAGATTCCGAAAACGCACGGCCGGAGGTCAGTTGCCAGCCGCGTGCGGCCAGGTAGTCGCTGTCGGTGCCGGTCACGCCGCTGGTCAGGTTCTGCGTACCGAAGACGATGCGCACCTGCTTCTGCGAGGCGGGGGATATGGCGCGCGCACCCACGAGGTGCTGGCGAAGCGCGGCGACATCTCGCTCGTTCAACTGGCGCGTGGCGGAATCGTTGGCGCCGGGGCCGCCGGGCCGTCCCGAATGGACGACGAGCAGGTTGGAGCCGAGCTTGCCGATATCGGCCTTGACCTTCTGCGTCGTGCCGTTGCCGATGGTCAGCATGGCGATGACGGCGGCGACGCCGATGACGATGCCGAGCAGCGTGAGGAACGAGCGCAGCGCGTTGCGCCGAACGGACAGGAGCGCGAGGCGAACGGTTTCCCAGATCATTGCGCCGGCTCCAGCCTTGCCGTATCCGAGGCGACCTTGCCGTCGAGGAAACGCACGGTGCGGCGCGCATAGTCGGCGATGTCGGCCTCGTGCGTGACCATGACGATGGTGAGGCCCGATTCTGAATTGAGCCGGGTCATCAGTTCCATGATCTCGTGGCTGCGGGCGGTGTCGAGGTTGCCGGTCGGCTCGTCTGCGACCAGCAGCGTCGGCCGCGTGACGATGGCGCGCGCGATCGCCACGCGCTGCTGCTGGCCGCCGGAAAGCTCGGCCGGCGTGTGATGCTCGCGGCCGGAAAGGCCGACCGCCGCCAGCGCCTGCATGGCAAGCTCGCGCCGCCTGGCTGCCGCCACGCCGCGATAGATCAACGGCAGTTCCACGTTTTCGGCGGCGGTGGTGCGCGGCAGCAGATTGTAGCCCTGGAACACGAAGCCGATATAGAGGTTGCGCAACGTCGCGCGCCGCGCCCGGTCGAGCCGGCCGGCATCGATGCCCATGAAGGAATAGGTGCCGGCGCTCGGCGTGTCGAGGCAGCCGATGATGTTCATCGCCGTCGACTTGCCCGAGCCGGACGGCCCCATGATGGCGACGAACTCCCCCTGACTGATGGCGAGGTCGACGCCGGCGAGTGCGTTCACCCGCGCTTCGCCCTCGCCGTAGACCTTCCAGACCTTGTCGAAGGTGATGAGGGGCGTCATCGGCTCAGCCACGCTGCTGCGATGCCGTGATGACGAGGTCTCCCTCCCCGATTCCGGAAAGCACTTCCGTCAGCTCGCCGTCGGTCGAGCCGACCTTGACGCTCACCGCCTTCGGCTGGCCGTTTTCAAGCACGTAGAGCGTGCGCGAGCCGTCCGTGGCCGCCGTCGTCGCCTGCTGCTGCCGGTTGCCGCCCCTGCGGCCGCCGCGCCCGGTGAACAGGCTGGTGATGTTCCAGCCGCCGTTCTGGGCAACCGGGGCCGGCCTGTAGCGGAACGCCGTCGAGGGAACCGTGAGCACGTCCCTGGCTTGCCTGGTGACGACCGAAACCGTCGCCGTCATGCCCGGACGCAGCAGCAGTTCGTCGTTGGCGACCTCCAGCCGCGCGTCGTAGGTGACGACGCCGTCGGTGGTGACCGAAGCAAAGGAGATGTCGCGGATTTCGGCGTCGAACGGCCTTTCGGGGAAGGCATCGACGGTGAAGCGCGCGGGCTGGCCGATCCTGACCGAGCCGATATCGGCTTCGTCGATGGCGGCCTTCAGCTCCATGCTCTTCAGGTCGGCGGCGATGACGAACAGCACCGGCGCCTGCAGCGAGGAGGCGACCGTCTGGCCCGGATCGACCGAGCGCGTCAAAACGATGCCGTCGATCGGCGCGTAGATGGTGCTCTTGTCGAGATCCGACTGCTGCAATTTCAGGTCGGCGTCGGCGATGGCCAGGTTGGCCTCGGCACTGTCGAGCGCCGCTTTCGCGCGGTCGCGGGTCGCAGTCGCGGCCTCCAGCGCCTGGTTGGTCGCCTGGCCGCGCTTGGCGAGTTCGGCCGTGCGCGCCAGCGCCTGCTCGTTTTCCTTGAGCGTGATGCGGGCGTTCTCGACATTGGCCGCGGCCGCCTTGGAGGAAGCCTGCGCCCGCTCGATCTGCGCTTCCAGCCGCGAGGTGTCGAGTGCGGCCAGCACCTCGCCCTTCCTGACCTGCTGGTTCTCGTCGACCGCGACCGTGCGCACGATGCCGGAAAGCTCGCTGGAGATGTCGACCTGGGTAAGCGGCTGCAACGTGCCGGTCGCCGACACCTGGACGGTGAGGTCCGCCCTGGCCGCGGCAACGGTCGTATAGTCGATCCTGACGGATTGCCCGCCGGCCCACTGGTAGGCCGCAAAGGCCGCGGCGGCGACGACGAGGAGCGCCAGCCCGTAGAGCCAACCTCGCCCGCGCTTGACGCCTCCTTTTTCAAGGCCTAGCGCCGTCTCGATGGCGGAAGTAGATTCCGTCTGCGACGGATCGGCGATCTGGTCCACGGCGGACCCCTATACTGGAAGTAGCGTCCCTAAGGTGGCACACATCGGGCCTGACGCCACGGATTTCAAATTAAATTTCGCTCATGTTGGGCGATTTGCGGGGGAGTTTGCCGATGACCGGCCGGAAATACCTGATCTACGACGTATTCACCCGGACACGGCTCGCCGGCAACCAACTCGCCATCGTCATCGACGGCGAGGGCCTCGAAACACAGGCGATGCAGGCGATCGCGCGCGAGTTCAACCTGTCGGAAACCGTTTTCGTGATGCCGGCGAAAGAGGCGCGGCATCGCGCCGGCATCCGCATCTTCACCAAGCAGCACGAGTTGCCGTTCGCCGGTCATCCGACCGTCGGCACGGCGGTAGCCCTCTCGGAAATGGCCGCCGATCCGGGCGCGGCCGACATCTTCGTGATCGAGGAGGCCATCGGGCCGGTGCGCTGCGCCGTCAAGGCCGACGGTGACGCCAGGTTCTGCGAGTTCGACCTCGCCCGCCTGCCCGAGCCGCTGCCGCTTTCGGCGCGCCCGGAGGCGATCGGCGCCGCGCTCGGGCTGGACCCGCACGAGATCGGCTTCGAAAACCACCGGGTTTCGTTCTGGTCGGCCGGCGTGCCTTACGTATGCGTGCCCGTCGCCGGCCTGAAGGCCATGGCCAGGGTCGAACTGGACCCCAGAGCGTGGGCGCAGGCGGTTCCCGGCAAGCCGGATTGGCCGTTTGCCGCCCCTTATGCCTATTGCCGCGAGACGGTCCATCACGACAGCGCCTTCCATGTCCGCATGATCGTCCCCGGTTCGCCGCCTTTCGAGGACCCGGCGACGGGTTCGGCGGCGGCCGCCTTTGCCGGCGCCGTCATGCGCTTCGACAGGCCGGGCGACGGCGCGTCGCGCTTCTGGCTGGAGCAGGGGCTGGAAATGGGCCGCCCGTCGCGCATCCGGCTGGAACTGGAAGTGAGGCGCGGCGCCCTGGCATCGGCGCGTATCGGCGGTCATGCCGTGAAAATCGCCGAAGGCACGCTTTTCGCATGAGCCGTTACTGGTTAAGGCCGCAAACGTGCCTTATTTGTTGCCAACATGGCGCAAGGCGCCACGCTCGTCGCATAGCCCGCATTTTCTGGACCGCCGGAGGCCCTATGACGTTCAACCTTCTCTCGCGCGCCGGCACCGGTTCGCGCATCGCCGCGATGGCTCTTATTCTGGCCGGCGGCATGACCGCCTTGCCCGCCTACGCGACGCCGGTGACCGGCCATGGTCCCGAATCGGTCGCCGACCTGGCGCAGGGCCTGCTCGGCGCCGTGGTCAACATCTCGACCTCGCAGACGGTGAAGGGACCGGAAGGGCCGGGCGCCGTGCCGATGCCGCAACTGCCGGAAGGCTCCCCCTTCCAGGATTTCTTCGACGATTTCTTCAAGAATCGCGAGGGCGACAGGGACGGCGGCGCGCAGAAAGTGCAATCGCTCGGCTCCGGCTTCGTGGTGGACGCCGAAAAAGGCATCGTCGTCACCAACAATCACGTCATCGCCGACGCCGACGCCATCGAGGTCAATTTCTCCGACGGCGTGACGTTGAAGGCGACCCTGGTCGGAACCGACAGCAAGACCGATATCGCCGTGCTGAAGGTCGACCCCGAGGGGCACAAGCTGACGGCGGTGAAGTTCGGCGATTCCAACAAGATGCGCATCGGCGACTGGGTCATGGCCGTGGGCAACCCGTTCGGCCTCGGCGGCTCGGTGACGCTGGGCATCGTCTCGGCCCGCAACCGCGACATCAATTCCGGCCCCTATGACGACTTCATCCAGACGGATGCCGCCATCAACCGCGGCAATTCGGGCGGCCCGCTGTTCAACATGGAAGGCGAGGTCATCGGCATCAACACCGCCATCATCTCGCCCTCGGGCGGATCGATCGGCATCGGCTTTTCCATCCCCTCGCAACTGGCGGCGGGCGTGGTCGACCAGCTCGCCCAATATGGCGAGACGCGCCGCGGCTGGCTCGGCGTGCGCATCCAGCCGGTGACGGACGACATCGCCGAAAGCCTCGACATGGCGACCGCCAAGGGCGCGCTGGTCGCCGGCATCATCAAGGGCGGGCCGGTCGACGACGGCTCCATCCAGCCGGGCGACGTCATCGTCGAATTCGACGGCAAGGAAATCCGCGAGATGCGCGACCTGCCGCGCATCGTCGCCGAAAGCCCGGTGGGCAAGGCCGTCGACGTCATCGTCGTGCGCAAGGGCAAGGAGCAGACGGTCAAGGTGACGCTCGGCCGGCTCGAGGACAGCGACAACGCCGCCGGCGACGAGGAAACCGGGGACGAAGAGCATGGCGAGGATGAGAACGCGCCGGTGGCGACCGCCTCGGTGCTCGGCATGACGATCTCCGAACTGAACGACGACGCCCGCGCCAGGTTCGGCATCGCCCCCGATATCGGCGGCGTGGTCATCACCGACGTCGCCAAGGATTCGGCGGCGGCCGAGCGCGGCATCCAGGCCGGCGACGTCATCACCGAAATCGCCCAGGAATCGGTCGCCACCCCCAAGGACGTCATGGACAGGATCGGCGCGCTGAAGGAGCAGGGCCGCAAGAACGCGCTGTTGATGCTGGCGTCGAAAACCGGCGAATTGCGCTTCGTCACGATCCGCATGGATTGATTTAGAGAAACGCTCTAAGTACCTGTTTCACAAGGAAAGGATGGCTGATTAGCCATCCTTTCATGCCCGCCAGTCGGCCCGTTTCAGCCGATAGAAGACATGCCGTTTCAAATGCGGATGGCTGTCGGGAACGCCGGGATGGTCGAAGTCGAGCGCCGGCTCGGGTTTCATGCCGATACGCTCCATGACGGCGCTAGAGCGGCGGTTCGCCGCGACCGCGAAGGACACGATCTCTCGCAGGCCGAGTTTTTCAAAGCCGAATGCCAGCCAGGCCCGCGCCGCTTCGGTGACGATGCCGCGCCCCCAGAACTCGGGCGCCAGCCGCCAGCCGATCTCGATGGAGCCCTCGGGCACCGGCGGGATGTCGTAGGTCGCGGCCAGCCCGGCAAAGCCGACGCATTCCCCGGTCGCGGCGATCTCGATCGCGGCGAAGCCGAAACCGTCCCGATCGACGGCGTCGCGCAATTCGTCCATCTTGGCGTCCGATTGCGCGCGGTCGCGGCGGAAGGGGAAGAATTCCATCACCCGGTCGTCGCTATTGATCCGGTAGAACAGGTCGCGGTCGCGCTCCTGCCAGTTACGCAGGATCAGGCGTTCGGTGCGGATCGGGTTCATGCCGAGAAATCGGCGTCGGTATAGCCTTGCAGGTAGAGCAGGGCGGTGAGGTCGCCATGGTCGATGCGGATGCCGGCGGCCGCCGCCACCGCCGGCTTTGCGTGCAGGGCGACGCCGCTTCCGGCGAGCCGGATCATGTCGAGGTCGTTGGCGCCGTCGCCGACCGCGATCGCGTCGGCCGGCGTCAGGCCGAGCCGGGCGGCGATATCGAGCAGCGCCTCGGCCTTAGCGGCACGACCAAGGATCGGTTCCGCCACCTCGCCGGTAAGGCGGCCTTCCTTCTCGATCAGGCGGTTGGCACGGTTCTCGTCGAAGCCGAGCATCGCCGCGATCCGGCCGGTGAAGACGTCGAAGCCGCCGGAGACGAGCGCCGTCCATGCACCTGCGGAGCGCATGGTGGCGACCAGTTCCCGCCCGCCGGCGGCGAGCGTCAGGCGGTCCCGAACGATCCGCTCGACCACCGCCGCGTCGAGGTCCCTGAGCAGCGCCACCCGTTCGCGCAGGGCCGGCTCGAAGGCGATCTCGCCGTTCATCGACCGTGCGGTGATGGCGGCGACCCGCTCCTTCAGCCCGACCTCGTCGGCAAGCTCGTCGATGCATTCCTGGTCGATCATGGTGGAATCCATGTCGGCGATCAGGATTTTCTTGCATCGCCGGGCCGCTTCCTGAACGGCGACGTCGACCGGCGCGTCGGCAAGGGCCGAGCGCAGGGCCGAAAGCGCGTCGCCGTAAACGGCATTTTCCGGCAGGGGGATGTCGCAGGCGATTTTCTCGGAAAGCCAGCGGACATCGCTTGCGCCGACCGACTTTGCCGCCATATTCGCAAGCGCCGGCGCGAGGGCGCGGGCGGCAGGATTCGAAACGAGCGTGGCAACGAGCGGCATGGCGGTTTCCAGGGACAGGGCGGGAAGCGGACGCGTGAAGGACGCGATCCTGATAGCCGGGCCGACCGCCAGCGGCAAGTCGGGGCTTGCGCTGGATCTGGCGGAACGGTGCGGCGGCATCGTCGTCAACGCCGATTCCATGCAGGTCTATGGCATCCTCGACAGGCTTACGGCGCGCCCGCAAGCCGCCGACATGGCGCGCGCGCCGCACGTCCTTTACGGGCATGTCCATCCGTCGGTCGCCTATTCAACGGGAGCCTGGCTGCGCGACGTCGAAAGACTGATCGACGAGGGCGCTTTCGCCGGCAGGCCCGCGATCTTCGTCGGCGGCACCGGCCTCTACTTCCGGGCGCTGACCGAGGGCATGTCGGAAATGCCGGACATTCCGCCACCGGTTCGCGAACGCTGGCGCCTTGCCTTGCATGAGCAGGGCGCGCACCGGCTGCACGGCATCCTGGCGCAGAAGGACGCAGCGGCGGCCGCGACGCTGCGGCCCGGCGACAGCCAGCGCATCTTGCGCGCGCTCGAGGTGCTGGAGGCTTCCGGCCAGTCCATCCTGCAATGGCAGGCAAAGCGCGGCGGGCCGCTCGTCGATGCCGGAAGCGCGCGTCTCTTGGTGGTGGAACCGGCCCGCACCGAACTTGTCCGCCGTATCGACGCGCGCTTCGAGGCCATGATGGAGCAGGGAGCGCTGGACGAGGTGCGGGGACTTTGCGCCCTTGGATTGGACGCCGCCAAACCCGCCATGAAGGCGATCGGCGTGCGAGAACTGGCGGCCGCCTTGACCGGCGAACTGACGATGGAGGAAGCGACGGAGCGCGCCAGGATCGCCACCAGGCAATATGCCAAGCGGCAGGCGACATGGTTTCGCCACCAGTTCGACGCGCGATGGCACAGGGTGGGAAACCTGGATGACGCATCAGGGCAAATGCACACGTTCTCGTTGTAAAAATTAACTGTCCGTAAGCGGGCGCATGAGATAACCGGCGCAAGGACCTCGGCTTGGAGACCCCATGCGCTTTCACAAGGCGGAATCAGCTTTTTTCGTCTTTATCTTCGTTATCCTCGCCGCCGGCCTGGTGACGGTGCATACGTACGATTTTTTGCAGGCTTCGGTGGGGCAGGTAAACAGCCCGGAGGGCGTCGAGCGGGTCGCCTATCTGACGCGTCTTCTTTTTGTCATCGGCGTACTTTTAACGACTGCCTTTTTCTTCGGCATCTTCTTCATCTACCCGCTCATTCGCGCGCAGGTGAGGGAAGAAGGCAAGCTGCGCGCCATGACGCTCTCGCTCAGCGCCCGTTCCGAAACGCTGGAGCAGGCAGCATTGACCGACGGCCTCACCGGAATGCAGAACCGGCGCTATTTCGACGACGCGCTCAGGGAATATCTGGGCGAGTTCCGGCGCGTGGGACGGCCGATCGGCCTGATGATCCTCGACCTCGACCACTTCAAGCAGGTGAACGACACGCACGGCCACGACGTCGGCGACGAGGTGCTGCGCACCGTCGCCAACTGCCTCAAGGGGCTGACGCGCTATCACGACGTGGTGGCGCGTCTCGGCGGCGAAGAATTCGCCGTCGTCACGCCGAATATGGACGCGGACAAGCTCGCCCGGTTCGCCGAGCGCATCCGCAAGGCCATTGCCGCCATGCCCATTCAGTCGGGCAACGTGCGCCTCAAGGTGACGGCGAGCGTCGGGCTTGCGGTGTGGGACCGCAAGGAAACGGCCGAGGAATTCTACCGGCGCGCCGATCGCCAGCTTTACGAGGCCAAGAGATCGGGCCGCAACCGCGTTTGCGCCTGAATCGGCCGGCGGCCGATCGAAACCCGACTCAGTCGTTCTGCGGCCGCATCCCGAAGGTCGTCGGCTTCAACCCGTAGCGCAGATCGAAATCGTCGCTCGGCTGGATATGCGGCGCGGCCGCCTTCCGGTAGCCGGGGTCACCCGCCTGAAGTGCGGCATCGACGGCCATGGCCGAACCTATTGCCGGTTGCGGCCGGACGACATTCCTCAAGCGCTCGACGAGGGCCTCAAGGTCGATATCCTCTTCCTCGGACACGGCGGAGGCTTCGCGCCCGGCGGAACCGGGCAGCAGGGATTTCTGAATCTTCTCGAACCTCAGCCGCATCGTCGTGGCGACGCCTTCGCCGAAGGCGATGGCTTCCCGCTGCCCGAGCGAAGACAGGAAAGCCAGCGTGGAAGCCGACGAATCTGCGATCGCCGAGCGGATGATCGCCTGGTCCTGCTCGTTGGCGAGACGCATGGCGAAAAAAGTCGAGCATTGCGAAAGAATGGTCGGATCGAGCTCGCCGGGGCGCTGCGTGACGATGCCGAGATAGCAGCCGTATTTGCGGCCCTCCTTGGCGATGCGCGACAGCGCGTGCCGGGTCGGCGCGAAGCCGAGGCGCGAATCCGCCGGCATATAGCGGTGCGCCTCCTCGCAAAGCAGAAGCAGGCGCAGCTTTCCCTCGCTCCACAAGGCGAGATCGAAGGCGAGTCGCGCCAGCACCGAACAGACGGAGTTGACGACCTCGGACGGCAAGCCGGCCATTTCGAAGCAGGTTACCGGCCGCCCGTCATGCGGCACGCGGAAGATGTTGCCGATCGTCTTGTGGATCGTGTCCTCGATCAGCCGCGAGTGGAACATGAAGCGATAGCGCGGATCGGCCACGGCCTGCTCGATGCGCGTTCTCAGCGATTTGAGCACCGGCCGCTCGTTCTTGCTTTCCAGGAGCCCGATGCGCTCGTCGATCTGCTTGATCAGGTCGGCGATGCGGTAGGGGACAGGCGTGTCGGCGGTAAGGGCATCGACGCCACGGCGAAGATAGGCCCCCATGTTCGGGTTGCGGTAAAGATTTTTCGCCACCGGAATGAGATCGCGAAGAAGGTCGATTTCTTCCGCCACCGCTTCGCGGCCGCGAAACAGGACTTCCGCGAGTTCCTCGAGCGTGAACATCCAGAAAGGCAGGTCGAGCGTCGTGGAATCGATCCTGACGCACTGTTCGGGCATCGAGGCGGCGAATTCGTTATGGGGGTCCAGGATGAGGACGCGCAGGTCCGGCCGCGCCGCGATCGACTTGCGCAGCAACAGCGAAACGGCGGTCGATTTGCCCACGCCGGTGGTGCCGACCACCGCGAAGTGCCGGGCAAGCGTGTCGTCGATGGCGATGTTGGCGTCGATCTCCCCGTCCTGCGACAGCGAGCCGATGGTGATCGAGCGCCGGCCCGCCAGGTCGTAGACGGCTTGCAGGTCCCGGGAACGGATGCGGTGCGCCAGGGCGCCGATGTAAGGATAGCTGGTGATGCCCCGGTCGAATTTCGGCTTGCCGCCGGGCTCCAGGCTGTCGCGGACCTCGCCGACGAGTTCGACGCTGACCTCGATGGCGTTGGAAGCCTCGGGATCCCAGTCGCGCCCCGACTTGTCGATCGCGTAGACCAAGCCGACCGTGCGGATCGTGCCGAGGTTGATGGAGATCATCTTGCCGACCGTCCAGCGGTTGGCCGGCGACTGCTCGCCGCCGTCGGCGCAGGCGCTGATGACGGCCCGCGCCCCGTCGCATTGCACGACATTGCCTAGGATGCGCCGATTGGCCTGTTCGGCGTCACGGCGCTCCTGCGACGTGGCTTCCCCGCCTGAAGCCTCGCGTTCGACGAACATGAACGATTCCCCGTTTCCCCCTGAAACCCGCATCTTACGAAGAGCGGGTTAAGGTGGCGTATGACGGAGTGGTTTAGGCCGGCTTAATCTTGTTGCGAAAATTCAACCGGTCGGAGCGCGACCGCACAGCCGCGGCTAGGCCTTATGGTGAACCTCCTGCAAGCCGTAGACCGGCGTGGCGATGCCTTCCTGGCGGGCCTTCAGTTGCAGCGCCAGATATTGGGAATAGTGCCGCGACTGGTGCAGGTTGCCGCCGTGGAACCACAGCGCCTCCTGCTGCGTCGGCTTCCACATGTTGCGCTGCTCGCC
>ERZ778017.2149-NODE-2149-length-16757-cov-4.762005_pt1 | contig 16757 bp, 14 predicted proteins | sample MGYA00375747_ERZ778017 | MGnify/ENA primary metagenome ERZ778017 (study PRJEB29350, sample SAMN05509838) | bioreactor metagenome | biome: bioreactor; material: wastewater | place: South Africa: University of Cape Town | collected 2014-03-17 ...
TCCGCTGCTTGCGCATGCCCAGGTCAAGTTGGAGGACGCCTTGAAGTTTCCGCTGGTGCTGTGCCACCCGGATTCGGCGTCGGGCTGCCATGACCAGATTCAGGCACTACTCGACGGCGCAGCCGTAACGCCCAAGGTGGCCGACCACGTGACGAGCCTTAGCGTGATGCTGACGCTGGTGGGAGCCGGATATGGCATCGGCTTTGCCATCGGCGCTCAGGTACAGACGTGGCAGCGGCCGGACATTACGATGCGCCCGCTGGCGGGCATCACGCCCACGCTGACTACCTATCTGCTGCGCCGTCAGAGTGAGCCCTCGGAACCGATGAAGCGGCTCATGCAGCGTGCTCGGGAGTTGTTCCGATCGCAAGACGATGGGCACGCTCCCTGACCCGCATCGGGTTTGGGTACATTGGCTGTTGGCAGCCGTCTCCGGCTCGCGGTGGACTTGCCCGGACCGTCACGTTGACCGACTTGGGTTTTTGAGTCCAAAATAGAGGCTTTCTTGGCAGGTCGATCCCAAGAAACTGTTTATAGATCAACCTGTTAGGTGGTGGGTGGTGTTCCCTTCACCACCTTCACGGATCCGAGCTGGACGCCGCTGTTCCTGACAGTAGCCGGCCTGGTGACCGAAGCCGGCGGGCAGATGAGCCACGGTGCGGTCGTCGCGCGCGAATACGGGATTCCCGCGATCGTCGCCGTCAAGGATGCGACGCGGCGGATCAGAGACAGCCAGAGAATTCGAGTCGATGGAGCGACGGGCGTCATAACCATTCTGTCGTGACTGCAGATGCGATCCGGGAGGTTGGACGTCGTTTGCTTCGCATCATCGCCATGGGACGGGAAGATATTCGTGGCAGTGTCCTTTAATCACGAGGTTGCAGAACAGGCAGTAGTAACTTGGGACGGCCTGAGGCATGAAACATTCTCTGCAAACTGGCCGCGTGCGCCCATCGGATGTCTCAATTCGAACATAAGAGATATCGACGAAGGCCCGGGCGTTCGTCCCTGATCATCACGCCTCAATACCGTGTCGGATGGGTGCGTCAGATCGAGGACTGACCCTGGCCGTGCCGCCTGAAATCGCTGCTCATTTGCTGGAACGGGCGCAGAAATTGCCTGGCTATTCGATTCATCCGCCCTTCATGGGTTATTTGAATGGCGTGCATCCATCACGATTGTTTCCATCGGAATCGGCATCGCGCGCCTGAAGAACTCGACGGAGGGAAAGCTCGTGGACGTGACAGCGAGATTGATGACGTTGCCGGAGACGGAGCACGTCATCGCCTATTTCCATGGGGCCAGCCCTGAACATCTTGAAATGCTTGGGGTCGATCCGACACGATTGCCGCCAGCGGATGCTTGGCGCCAGCGTCTGAGCGCTGAATATAACCGGCCACTCGAGCAGCGCGCGATCATCTTGGTGAGCTGGCTTCTCAACGAGAAATTTGTCGGCTTCTCGACTGCTGACAAGATCGTATACGGCGAGTGCGCAAACATGCACCTTCACGTGACGGATGCAAGCCATCGAAATCGGGGCCTCGGGACCAGGTGCGTGCGCGAGACCGTCAATATCTATTTTGAGGTGCTGAAGCTCAAGGTGCTCTTTTGCGAGCCCAACGCATTCAATACGGCGCCAAACCGAACGCTGCAGAAAGCGGGCTTCCGCTATCTGAAAACCCACCTAACCGTGCCCGGTCCTCTCAACTACCATCAAGCCGTGACGCGATGGGTCTTCGAAGCAGACCAAACAGGCAATTGAATCGCGCCGGATTTACCGGAGGCTTCCAACCTTGAGAAGGTGGAGTCATCATGAGCAAGACGACGAACAGATTCTTTTCCGAAGTGCGCTCCCGAGCGGTGCGCATGGTCTTGGATCACGAAGGCCAGCATCGGTCACGCCGGGCGGCAGTGGCGCATGGGGTCGAGCCGGCCTGCAAGGTGCTCCCAATCATACCTCTCGCCTAAATGTCGAATCGCGCTTAGCGGTCCGTCGCTTTTGCAGCTCGGAGGAAGCAAATGAACATACAGAAGATCTACACTTCATTACTCACCGCGAATCTTGCTGCGGCCGAGCGCTGGTATTCAAAACCGCTTGGTAGGGAACCGGATCGTGCTAGGGGACGACATTCCGGGTGACTATTCGACGCTGGCGCAGCTACCCGATCCCGATGGCAACCTCATCACGCTGGCGACGCCTCCCGCGTGCCCCTTTCCATCGGCATAGCCGCGTTGCCGAGTGCGAGGGCCGCCCCCGCGATGGCGACGCTCGTAGGTGATGGTGAGGTTGTTCTGCGGCGGCAACGGCAGCGCGACCTTCTGCTCGAACAGATCGGCCTGGCCGACTATGCGTTCGGAACGTATGCCGAACACTGCGCAACGCAGCGTCACCAGTTGCAGCTCGAGCCGTTCGATCGCGCTGCGTGCATCGAGTGCCGCAACTTGCGCACGTTGCACCGTTTCGATCAGCAGATCCTTCAGCGCCTCGACGTCATCGGGCAGCGAGGAGCGATCGGGCAGCGCGAGGAGCATGCTCGAATCGTGTCGCAGCCTCTATGCGATACGAAGGTCTTTACTGCGTCGCGTTGTACTGCGATGACGATCGTCGATGTGCGTACGCGGCGTGATGCGACAAGGCGCGCCTTCACCTCTGCGAGTGTGCGAGTGCGCCGCGTGTCGATGCCTTCGAGCCACGCACTGAGCTCGCCCATCGCGATGCCGCGCCGGGCGATCGCCCGCGGGTCGGGAAGACGTCCGCGTTCGATGCGCTTGTACAGGCACCAGAACCCGGTGCGGTCCCACAGCAGACACTTGACGCGGTCGCGCCGGCGCCCGATGAACACGAACACCTGACCCGAGAACGGATCCTGCCCGAGCATCGGTCGCACGAGTGCTGCCAGTGCGTCGATCGACTTGCGCATGTCGATCGGCTCGGCACACACGTAGGCGCGAATCGCCGACGACAGGATCATCGCGGCCCGGCGAGTTCGGCCATTACGACCTGCATCACGCGCTCGTCCGTCTCGCCGAACAGACGAACGCGCGCGCCGCTTCGCGTGAGTACCTCGATTCGCGGACGTGCATCGTGCGCGTTCTCGCCGCAATCGTTCCGCTCGGGCACGATCGGCACCGAAAGAAAGCCCGCCCGGCTCGCTGGGGCCTTCGCCTCACGCGGTTACTTCTGCATGCGTCCGTTGCCTCGTCCCTGCAGATGTGCGCTCCAGCGCCGCAACGTCGAACGGGCCAGGCCATGCTGCTCGCAGTACTGCGAGATCGACAGCCCGCTTGCTGTGCGTCGGCGTTCGTGCTCCTCCCAGGACGAGCGCGGCTGCCACACTGTCTCCTTGCCTGTTCGCCAATCGATCCGCCTTCGCGACGGCATCTCCACCGGCGTCTACTCGACGATCTCGGCTGCTTCCTCCATCGGAGCAACTCCTTGCTTGACTCGTGATGCGTGCAAGGATCGTCGACATCGCGGCGATGCGATAGAACGGGGACGCGCGGACAGTTACGCAGCATCCGCGCTTCGATAGGCCACATCGCTCATACGCGGTTGTCCATCTGCACCCGCAACATCTCCAGCAGGTCAGCCACAGAGGAGGGACCGGCGACCACAACCACTTTCATGCTCTTGGCAAGCGGGTCGAACGCCGTTTGAAGATGCAGGGGTGATTTGTCACCGGGACGGTTCATCGCAGCGGCCTGGAGGAAGGTCGCCAGCCGTTCTGCCACTTCCTCGGTGATGTCGGGGACGTCGACGATGCACGTCACCCGCACGCTGGCCGCTGCTTCCGGTGAATCGTTCGCGGCACCGGCAAAGGCATCCAGTCTGGCGCGTGCGATGCGGTAGGACTTGCCCACCCGCGTTGCCGACAGTCGCCCGTCACGGATGTAGCGCAGCACGGTCTTCGGATGCAGGTGGAGATGCTCAGCCGCCTGCTCGACAGTGACAAGACTGGGAGGCATTTCCGTATAATCCCTATTGTTCCCCTTTTATGGGACGATTAGTAATCATAAGTGACAACGCAGGAGCGCACAACCAAGGGCGCTCAGGAGGCCGCTCGCCATGGACCTCATCGCCGGACTGACTGACGAGAACGCCTCGACGCGCCTCAAGGCCGCCCTTGCAATCGGCTCCAATCCCGATCCGGGTCTGGTCGAGACCCTTGTAGCGCGGTGTGCGACCGAGCCCGACTTCTATGTGCGCGACATGCTCACGTGGGCGTTGACTCGCCATCCGAACGACATCACGGTGCCGAGGCTGCTCGCGGAGCTGTCTTCGGAAGACGCTCAGGCCCGAAGTCAGGCGTTGCACACGCTGTCAAAGATCAAAGACGCCAGCACATGGCCGGCAATCACGCGCTCCCTGCTGCGCGACCCCAACGATGAAGTCGCCCGGAGCGCATGGCGTGCCGCGGTCATTCTTGTACCTGATGGGCAGAAGAAGGATTTGGCCGAAGAACTAGCCGCGCAGTTCGGGCGCGGCAGCCAGGATCTGCAGCTCAGCCTGAGTCGCGCACTCATTGCGCTGGGAGAAGGCGTGGTTGAGCCGATTCTCCGACAGGCGATGGCGAGCGACAAGCAGGCCATCCGCACCCACGCGAGCGCTACGGAACGGCTTCTGCGCGATCCGAACGCCAGTTTCGAGTTCGCCGTCCAGGAGGCGAGGCGGATGTTTGTGCTCGGCAAGGAGCGGTAGAGATTCCGGAAGCTGGAAGGGTAACGGGCGACAGGAAGACGGAGTCTCTCCTAACCGATGGACAGCCCGCTGTCGGCCAATCTCCAAAGACACCCGTACCTCCGCGCACCACCGTGGCGAGCTGCTGCCCCAACTTCTGTTCGATCGCTTCCACGGCACCAGGCTGAACGCGATCTCGGCGACGGTCTTCTCGCCTTGACGGCCTCCAGCGCCACCTTCGCCTTGAACGCCGCGGAGTGGTTGCATCGGGGTCTTCCGCCCAGGTCCCTGAGGGTGGGCGATCCTCGGTCCGCTCAGGCTGTTTGCCGTTCTTTGGCGATGAATCTCAAGCCGACACCGGGCTCCGTAGCGATGTAGCGCGGGTCTGATGCGTCATCCCCGAGCTTGTGCCGCAGCTTGCCGACAAGAATCCGCAGGTAGTGAGCATCCTCCTCATGCGTCGGCCCCCATATTTCCCTCAGTATCTGCGTCTGCGTCACCAATCGTCCCGGTTGCTGGACCAGCAGGGATAGCAACGAGAACTCCTTGCGTGCCAGCGGGACGACCTGTCCGTGTACGCTTACCTCGCGCTGCACGAGGTCGATCTTGAGCACCCCGTCGTCGTAGATCGGGCCATCGTCTGCGCCACGTGTCGCGGTGCGCAGGAACGCGCGGATGCGTGCCATCAATTCCTCGACCCCGAAGGGTTTGGTCACGTAGTCGTTGGCCCCCGCGTCGAGCAATGCCACCTTTTCGTCCTCACCGGAGCGAACCGTCAGCACGATGACCGGAACCCGCGACCATTGGCGAAGCTCCTTGAGCACGTCCTTCCCATCCTTGTCCGGCAAGCCGAGATCAAGAACGACGAGATCGGATCCCTTGCTCGCGAGCAGCGTCAGTCCCTCCTGACCGGTTGCGGCCAACAGGGTTGCGTAGCCTTGCGACCGCAAGCTGATATCGATGAATTTGCGGATCTGAGGTTCATCATCGATGATGAGGACTCGCGCAGCCGGCGCGCCCGGATTCGCCTGATCAGGGCGTCCCATTCTCTTTCGACTCCTGACTCATGTATCCGCCCCAGGGCAGGGTCAGACGGATGGTGGTTCCACAGCCTTCCGGCCCCGGTAGAGCTTCGACGCGGCCCATATGGGCGCCAACGATACCCTGGACGATCGTCAGCCCCAGGCCGGTTCCCTGCTTGCCCCGATCGCCACGCTCCACGCTGTAGAACATATCGAAGATGCGCCGCCGCTCCTCTTCGGGGATGCCGGGCCCACGGTCCGAGACGTCAATTTGCAGTTGATCGTGCTCGATTCTTCGCACCTGCACCCGGACGGCCTGGCCGGGAGGCGAGAACTTCGCTGCGTTCTCCATCACATTGAACAATGCTTGTTCAATGAGTGCGGGATGGACATGAATCGGAGGCAGCTTCGGCGTAACGTCGTGCTCGATTCGGACTTCGGGCTCGTACCGCTGCAAACGCCGGGTCGCTGAGCCAATCAACTCGTCGATGCCGATCCAGTCGCGGGTCAGTGTCAGCCCTTGCTGTCCGAGACGGGTCATGTCGAGGAGATTCTGGATGTAGCGGTCCAGGCGTTCGCCTTCCAGATGGATGGTTTCCAGCAGACTTTGTTGGTCCTCGGGCCCCATGTCCTTGCCGTAGCGCGTCAGGCTGTCCGCGGCGCCGATCATCGACGATAGCGGCGAGCGAAGATCGTGCGACACGGAAGACAACAGCGCGGACCGAAGGCGTTCCGTCTCTCCGGTCACGCGCGCCACCTCGAGCTGCGACACCAGTTGGGTGCGCAGGGCCGCCTGGCCAATGTCCTCAACCATGCTCTCGGCAAGGCGGCGCTGCTCGAACGAGAGCCGTCCCATGCCCAAGGGAAACCTCAGGCCCACCACCCCTAACCCGTCCTTGTCCGATCGCACCGGCAGGAACCACCACGCGGAGTTGGTCAAGGTGTCGGTATAGCGCCCGCTGGCTTGGCCGTGTTGCTGCGTCCAGTCGGCCGCCATCAAATCCTTCGAGGTGACGTGGTCCGTGGAAGCGGCGGGGCCGGATTCACCGTTGATGCGCATCCATGCCTCGGCATGCAGGGCCGATTGCAGGGCTGATGTCCCAGCTGCGATGACCTGTCTGAGGTCGGCCGCCTTGGCGAGCCGCCGTCCCAGGTTCTGCATGGCTGTAGCGTGGGAGTTTGCTGCGCGCAGCGCCACCACCTGCATTCGAAGCCGCGACGCCAGGCGTCCGGCGATCAAGGCTGCCGCGAGAAACAGCAGCACGGTGGCTACCCCGCGATGGGCACTGATCAGGAATGTGAGGCGCGGTTCGATGAAGAAAAAATCGTAGGACAGGAAGCACAACGCAGCGGTGATGACGGCTGAGATCATGCGGGTCCTGGAAGCGACCAGTACTACCGCCACGAGGAAGACCAGCGACAGGTCCTGCAGCCCCAGGTAGTGCTCCGCCATGGCCGCAATGGCGGTGGCGCCTGCGCTGGCCACCAGTATCAACAAAGGCTCCCGGCGCGTAAGGAGTTCGCCTGTGACGTCGGGTAGGCGCAGCGAGCGCTGCCGGGCCTGCGGTGTGCTCACGATGGTGAGCTCGTAGCGTGCCCCCCGCTGGAGCAGTTGTTGCGTCAGCGTGCGATTGAATATCCGGGCCACGAGCCGCTCCCGTGTGCGGCCGATCACGATGGACTTCGCGCCACGCGCTGCGGCGGCATCGAGCAGGGCTTGGGTGATATCGGTGTTGTGGAGCACTTCCGTTTCGCCGCCCAGGTTACGCGCCAACGCGAACGCTTTGTCGATCTCCATTACGCGTTGCTGCTCATCGCGCGCCACGCTGTTGAGCGTCGAGGCGGCGCGGTCCGGATCCTCCGTGTGCTGGGCAGCGCCAGCGGAGCGTCCGGTCTCGACGGTGACGACCGACCACGGCGCGCCGCGGCGCTCGGCCATTCGGGCTCCGGCCCTCACAAGATATTCCGAGTGACCACGACCATCGATGGCGATCAGCACATGACGCTGAATGGAGATGCCTCCGAGCCCGCGGGCCGTGCGCTTCTCGCGCAAATCGGCGTCGACGTGCTCGGCGACGGTTTGCATCGCCAGTTCGCGCAGAGCAGTGAGATTCGATGGCGAGAAGAACGCCTGCAGGGCATGAGCAGCCTGCTCGGGCAGGTACACCTTGCCTTGGTTCAGCCGTTCGATCAACTCGCGCGCGGGCAGGTCGACCAGACGGATGTCGCGCAGTCGCTCGAACACGGCGTCGGGCACCGTTTCACTGACTTTGACACCCGTGATCTGATGCACCACGTCGTTCAGGCTTTCCAGGTGCTGGATGTTGACCGTGGTATAGACGTCGATCCCGGCGTCGAGCAATTCTTCCACGTCCTGCCAGCGCCGCTCATGGCGGCTTCCGGGAACGTTTCGGTGCGCAAGCTCATCAACCAGCGCGATCGCCGGCTTGCGCGCCAGCAAGCCGTCGAGATCCATCTCCTCCAACCGACGTCCCTGGTAGTCCACCTTCTTGCGAGGCAGCAGCGGGAGTCCCTCGGCGATTGTCTGGGTCTCACTACGGCCATGGGTGTCGACGATGCCGATCACGACATCCACCCCTTGGTGCTGCAACTCTCGCGCACGTATCAGCATGGCGCAAGTCTTGCCGACGCCAGGTGCAGCGCCCAGAAATACCGTCAATCGTCCGGGGGTCTGGCGCTTGAGTTCGCCCAGCAGGGCATCCGCTTGCTCAGCCTGTTCGGCTCCCATACAAGGCTCGATTCTCAAATTCCGACTGTTTCAGCTCTCTGTCGCTATTCGTGCTGCCGATTCCGCTATGGTCATCTGAAGATCGGTGTCAGGTGTGCTCATTGGTTCGCCGCAGGCACCGCGGAGGCCGGTGAAGTCAAGGCATCCAGTGCCAGGTTCAGTTCGAGCACGTTCACACGAGGCTGGCCCAGCAAGCCCAGCTGCTTGTTCTCCGTGTGCCCGGCGATCAGACCTGCGATCACATCACGATCGAGCCCACGGGCCCGCGCCACGCGATCGACCTGGATGGCAGCTGCCTGCGGGCTGATATGTGGGTCGATGCCCCCACCGGACTGTGTGAACAAATCGTTCGGGACCGAGGATGGATCCACGCCTTCTCGCTGCGCCACGGCCAGGCGTGCATCTTCCAGACGCTTGCGCAGGTCCGGGTTGGTCCGCGCCTGGTTGCTGCCGGCCAAAGCCATGGGGTTGTAACCAGCAGCCGAGGGGCGCGGGTGGAAGTACTTGTCACCGGCGAATGGCTGAGCCACCAGCTCGGAGCCGATGACGTTGCCATCACGCTCGATCACGCTGCCGTTGGCTGTCCTCGGGAACAGCGCCTGCCCGACGCCGACGCCGGCGAGCGAATAGAGAAAGCCGAACCCGGCCAAGGACAGCACGGTCAGCCCGATGGCACTGCGCCAGATGCCCCGGTCGATCACCGTGGGGCCGGTCGAGGCGGCTTTGCGTGCATCGTTTGCGATCATGCTCATTGGCGACTCCTCAAAGATTGAACAGGGCATTCAGCACCACGTCGATCAGCTTGATTGCGACGAATGGGAGCAGCACGCCACCCAGGCCGTAGATCAGCACGTTGCTGCGTAGCAGCTGCGTCGCACTGGCGGGCCTGAACCGCACGCCGCGCAGGGCCAGCGGAATGAGCGCAGGGATGATCAGGGCGTTGAAGATCAACGCCGACAGAACCGCACTGGACGGGCTCGACAGGCTCATCACGTTGAGTGCCGCCATCGACGGGATTGCCGCCGCGAACAGCGCGGGCAGGATGGCGAAGTACTTGGACACGTCGTTGGCCAGAGAGAATGTGGTCAGGGCACCGCGCGTGATGAGCTGCTGCTTGCCGATCTCCACCACGGCCAGCAGCTTCGCCGGATCACTGTCGAGATCGACCATGTTGCCGGCTTCCTTCGCGGCCTGTGTGCCGGAGTTCATCGCCAGTCCCACGTCGGCCTGGGCAAGCGCCGGCGCATCGTTGGTGCCGTCGCCGACCATCGCCACCAGGCGGCCGCCAGTCTGCTCTGCGCGAATGCGGGCGAGCTTGTCCTCGGGCCGGGCCTCGGCGATGTAGTCGTCGACGCCGGCCCCAGCGGCGATGTTCGCTGCCGTGAGTGGGTTGTCGCCCGTGATCATCACGGTTCTGATGCCCATCGCCCGCAAGCGGGCGAAACGCTCCTTGATGCCATGCTTGATCACGTCGGACAGCTCGATGACGCCCAGGACGTGTTTGCCATCGCTCACCACCAGTGGCGTGGCACCCTTGCGGGCGACTGCTGCAACTCGGACTTCCAGTTCGGCAGGAACCAGACCTCCCAACATTTGTACATGCCGTGCGATCGCGTCCATCGCGCCCTTGCGGATGCTGCGCCCGCCAGGAAGGTCCACGCCGGACATGCGCGATTGCGCGGAGAAGGGTACGAACTGCGCGCCTTCCGGTTCATCGAGCCGCTCGTCTTCGCCGCGGGCGAGCTCGACGGTGGATTTCCCCTCAGGCGTTGGATCGGCCAGAGAGGCCAGCAAGGCCACCTCGCGCAGTTGCGCGGCCTCCACCCCGGCCAGTACATGGAAGGCAGTCGCCTGACGGTCTCCGTGTGTGATGGTGCCGGTCTTGTCCAGCAGCAGCACGTCCACGTCACCAGCCACTTCCACGGCCTTGCCGGATTTGGCCAGCACGTTGGCTTGGAGTGCGCGGTTCATTCCGGCGATGCCGATGGCCGGAAGCAAACCGCCGATGGTGGTCGGAATCAAGCACACCAGCAGGGCCACCAGCAGCACGACGTTGACCTTCACGTCAACGAAGCCGCCGATGAAAGGAAGCGTCACGACCAAAATGAGGAAGGTCAACGGCATCACCGCGAGCACGATGCCCAGCGCGATTTCGTTGGGCGTCTTCTGGCGATTCGATCCGTCGACGAGCGCGATCATGCGGTCGAGGAAACTGTTGCCCGGCTCGGCTGTGACCCGCACGATGATGCGGTCGGACAACACTCTGGTGCCCCCGATCACGCCCGAGCGGTCGGTGCCGGCCTCCCGCAGAACGGGCGCAGACTCCCCGGTTACCGCCGCTTCGTTGATGGTGGCCAGGCCTTCGATGATCTCGCCGTCGGCGGGGATCAGTTGGTCCTCCTCCACCACGACCTGGTCGCCCGGCCGAAGCTCGGCGGCAGGGACGCTCGTTTCGCGGCCCGTTTTGTCGAGGCGGCGGGCCACGAGGTCCTTGCGCGCACGGCGCAGCGAGGCCGCCTGTCCACGCCCGCGAGCCTCGGCAACCGCTTCGGCGAAATTCGCGAACAGGACGGTGACGAGCAGGATGATGGTGACCGCCCAGCCGAATCCCGTGCTGGCCCAGCCAGCGATGGTCGCCACGGCGGTGACCAGCGTGCCCAGCCACACGACGGCCATGACGGGGTTCCTGATGGCGTGCTGCGGGGCCAGCTTCTTGAAGGAATCGATGAGCGCGGGCTTCAAACCCCGATCCACGTCGATCGGCATTTTTCTATGTGCAGTAGACATTGGGAAATTCCTTTCAACGCGCAAGCAGTTGCGTCAGGGCGAGGTGGTCGGCCACGGGGCCCAGAACCAGCACCGGCATGAACTGCAGCAGCGTGAGGACGATGACGATCCCGATCAGTGTCAGTGCGAAGGTCGGCGTTTCGATGTGGAGCGTGCCGGAGCCCTCGGGGGCGCGGCGCTTGGCGGCCAGCATCGCGGCGATGGCGAGCGGGATCACCAGGGCGGGGAAGCGTCCCGCAGCCAGAACGAAGGCGCAGCTGACGTTCCACCACACGGTGGCGTCGCCCAACCCCTCGAAGCCTGAGCCGCTGTTGGCAAAGGCCGAGACGTACTCACCGCCGTGAAACCCAGGATGACCAACGGCTGCCAGAGCACCAGGATGGCCAGCAGCTTGACCTCGGGGCCCTCGATCTTGCGGCCGAACAGTTCCGGCGTGCGTCCGGTCATCAATCCCGCAAGGAACACGGAAAGCAGCAAGTAGACGATGAACTGCTGCAGCCCGCAGCCCACGCCGCCCCAGATGGCGTTGATCAGCATGTTCACGATCGACACCATGCCGGTCAGCGGCGCCGCCGAATCCAGCATGGAGTTGACCGAACCATTGTTGACCTGGGTGGTCACCGAGGCCCACAGGGCGGACGGGTCCGCACCGAGACGGACTTCCTTACCCTCCATCAAGGCGATGTCGGCAGTAGTGGCGGAGTGCCCCTCCGACCACAGCGACAGGCCCACTGAAACCACGGACATGGCCAGCATCGTGCCGAACACCATGGCGCCGAACTTCCGGCGCCCCGTGAACGGCGCAATCATGAAGATGATGCTCACCGGAATCAGGCAGATTGCCAGGGTTTCCAGGAAATTCGACAGGGGCGTGGGATTCTCCAGCGGTACGGAACTGTTGGGGCCATACCAGCCTCCGCCGTTGCTGCCCAGTTGCTTGATGGCGACCATCGGCGCGACCGGGCCGAGCGGGATCTTTTGCTCCTTGAGTTCGGCGGTGGGTTCGATCGGGGCTGCGACCGGCCCGGCTGCCAGCGTTGCCGGCACGCCTTGCCAGGTCAACAGCGCCGACCACACCAGGCACAGCGGCAGCACGAAGCGCAGCGCCGCGCGGGTCACATCGGCCCAATAGTTGCCGACATCGATCTCACCGACGGGAGCAGTGGCTCCGCCTTCCACCCCATGCTCCATCGCTCGACGGCCCCCAAGGAGGCCGCGCAGCGTGGCGGCAACCATCGCCAGCCCCATCACGGGCGTGACCACCTGCAGCCCGACGATGCCGGTCAATTGCGACAGGTAAGACAGTTGCGCCTGACCGGAGTAGTGCTGCTGATTGGTGTTCGTGAGGAAGGACACCATGGTGTGCAGCGCCAGGTCCCAACTCATGTTGCGCACGCCGTCGGGGTTGAGCGGCAGCCAGGCCTGCGTCATGAAGATGATCCAGACCACGATGGCCAGCAGCAGGTTGGACAGCAGAAACGCACCGGCATATCCGCGCCAGCTCATGCCCGTGCAGGGGCGTGTACCCAGCGCGGCATAGATCGGCCGCTCGATCCAGCCGAACAACGCATCGGTGCGCATCGGCGCGCCGCGCATGACCGCAGCCAGATAACGCCCGAACGGCCAACCAAGGGCAACGAGCAGAACGAGGAGAAGGACGGAATCAATCATGGCGTGCGACTCCGCGGTTGTCGCAGAGACAAGGACTTGTGCTCGGGACCATTGCAGCCTCCTCAGAACGAGGCCTGCAGCGCCAGTTCTGCGCGCGTGCCAGCCATATTGGGAAACAGCCGCTCAGCCGCCGAGTTGGTGCCATGCAGCGTCAGGCGCGCCTCGAAGGGCGCCTCGAAAGCCCAAACCACCCCTACGGATCCGTGGGTGTAGCTGTCCGCATACGCGCTATCGAGGAAATAGCGGGCCAGCGTGCCCTCGACCCGAAGTTTCTCGTTGATCGGATAGCGCGCTCCGGCCAGCGCGTACGTGCCGCGGGTCCTGCTGGCCATCGCATTCGTCGAATGGCCTACGGCAAGCCAGCAGTTGTCGCGCCAGGCCGCTGCGACATCGATCTCGTTCCAGTTCAGACTCACGTCCGAGCCGGGGTACTGATAGCGCAGGAAGTAGGCGTTCAGCGCCCAGTCGTCGGCGATCTTGCCGCTCCAGCCCAACGCGATGTCGAATTCGCTGGTGGCACCGTTGTCGGGCTTGAATTTGACGTTCGAGCCCCAGACAGAGGCATAAAACCCCGATTCACGGGCATACTTGAAGCCCGCCTGGATGGCGGGATCTTCACGCGTCTGGGAAGATCCGCGCCATACGTAGTCCGACGTCAATGCCGCGCTGCCGGAGACTTGTGCCTGGACGCTGCCTGCCACTCCCAGCAGCAGTCCACTGATCGCGACTGCAACGACCTTTCCGGTCGCCTGAATGTTCTTGAGAGGCATGCTTTTGCTTCGCTGATGAATGGCGAATAGCCATGCTCAAGTATTCAATGAGCGTCCGTAAATTCTCTATTTCGGAAAAGACCCCGCGCATAAATTCTGCGTAAACTTTGCGCGAAAACCCTCCGGCCGCCTGGAAGGGGAAGTTATACGAGCAGTACAAATCCGTTGGCAGGAAAACCAGCAGAATGGATAGCCATCTCGGGCATTTTGCAAGCAAGTCATGAGCGCGTCTTCTGATTTCCCGCCTCAGGTCACCGCATGGCTGGAGCGCTGGCGCCTGCTGCGCGACGGGGAACTACTCACGACCCGCTCCAGCTGGATGCTTGCAGCCCGACAGGGGGACGTGCCGGCGTTGCTGAAGGTTGCGCGTATTCCCGATGAAGAGGCCGGTTACCGCCTGCTGACCTGGTGGGACGGGCAGGGTGCCGCTCGGGTCTTTGCCTCGTCGGCGGGTGCGCTGCTTATGGAGCGGGCGTCCGGGGCCGGCGACCTTGCACACATGGCGTGGTCCGGCCAGGACGACGCCGCCTGCCGGGTCCTCTGCCACACGGCTGCGCGCCTGCACGCTCCGCGACGCGGACCACTTCCTGACCTCCATCCGCTACAGGAATGGTTTCAGCCGCTCTTCCGGCTGGCCCCGCATCATGCGGCACTTGCGCCCGCCGCCAGCGCAGCCCGCCAACTTCTGGCGGCGCCGCGCGAGGTATGTCCGCTCCACGGCGACCTGCACCATGGGAACGTGCTCGACTTCGACGAGCGCGGGTGGCTGGCCATCGATCCGCACGGGCTGCTGGGCGAACGCACCTTCGACTATGCCAACATCTTCACGAATCCCGACCTCAGCGACCCCGGTCGGCCGCTCGCCATCCTGCCAGGCAGGCTGGAGGCTCGACTCAGCATTGTGGTCGCCGCGACCGGGCTTGAGCCCCAGCGGCTTCTTCGCTGGATCGTTGCATGGACGGGCTTGTCGGCAGCCTGGTTCATCGTCGATGGCGACGATGAGGGCGCTGCGATTGATCTCGCCATCAACGCTATGGCATACCGGTTGCTCGATTAGGGTCAGCCATCCAACGGGGCCGACTCAGAATCGGTAGGTCGCGCCCAGGTGGAACGACCGCCCCATGCCCGGCACGGCGATGCCGAAGGGCACGCCGGCTATCGACATCGTCATCCCCTGTCCAAGGTAGACACCACCCAGCGGCAGCGCGTAGAGCCGGTCGAACAGGTTCTCGATGCCGAAGTCCACCCGCAAGCTGCGCCAGGTGTAGCTGCCGCGCCAGTTGACGAGTGCGTAGCCGCTCGTCTGCAGTTCCTGGCGTGGCGCCGACACGTTCGTCTTGGCGCGCACGGCCACCAGCTCCAGCGCGTTCTCCCAGCCGCTGGTCGCCTGGTGCAGCGAGAGCCTGGCGTTCAACGGCATCACGTTGTACAGGCCGCTTCCGGTTTCGTGGTTGCGACCGTGCGTGTAGTTGACGACAGCCCTGGCGCTCCACGCCCCCAGGCGGTTCGTGCCGAGCGGCATCCGGCCGGACACGTCCATCCCGTAGAGGCGTGCATCCTGGTTCATGTATTTCAGCAGGCCGAACTGCCCGGGCACCGGCGTGGCGGCGACGTTGGTCTGGCGGTTCCAGTTCACCGCGTCGACGTAGTCGGTCACATGCGTGTAGAACGGCGCGAGCTTCAACTCGGTCGACCTGTCGGCGCTGTGCCAGCTCGCGCTCGCGCCGATCGTGTAGGCGACCTCGGGCTTCAGGTCGACATTGCCGATGTAGCCGTTGCCGTCGCCCACGAAATTGTTCATGATCGCCGCCATCGCGTTGCGTGACCACGAGTAGCGTTCGTAGAGGTTGGGCGTGCGCGTCTTGCGTGCGAACCCCAGTTCGTAGGTGTGATTGTCGTCGGGAGTGTGGCGCGCGAGCGCAGTCAGGTCGATGTTGGTGTCCGAGCGCTTGCGATCGAGTGCGTTGAACTGGGTCGCCGAGATCAGGTAGCCCTGCGAGTACATCATGTTGTTGGCCACGCTGTTGTATCCCTGCACCGGACCGGTGTCGGTAGTCACGCGCTCGATGCGCGCTCCGAGCAGCGTCATCCAGTGCGAAGTCCAGCGGCCTTCCCACTCGACGAACGCACCGGTACGGTCGCGTTTGCCGTTGTTGATGTTCCAGAAGGTATCCGGCGCCATGCCGGCGAACGTCGCCGGTACCGGGTTCGTCGCGCTGAACAGCATGCCCGCCAGGTCGGCCGGCGATGGCGGCCACCAGTCGTCGAGACGGTAACGCTGCAGTTCGGCGCCGATGCGCAGCAGGTCGCGCTTCGACAGATCGATGTCGGCTTTGACCACGGCACCGGTCGTCTTCCCTTTGGTCCACATCGGCATGCCAACGGCGACGACGTAGGGCGCCTTGCCGTAGACCAACTGCTTGTCGCGACCGAAGTCCATGAAGTGTTCGACCGCCTCGTGGTAGAAGCGCGCGTCGAGCAGGCCCCAGTCCTTTTGTGACAGGTAGTGGACGTTGACGCGGTTCTGCCGGTTCTTCAGGAGGTCCATGCGCTGGTTCGGATAGAGCTGGAACGGCATGTCCTGGTGACCGAGTCCGAGCTCGAGCAGCTGCGTCGCGTCGCGCCAGGCGAAGTCGAGTGCGTGATTACGCGTGTCGTAGGCGCTCGAGCCGACCTCGTCGAGCGGCAGCGTCTGGCCGGGGCGACCGGTCGCGGTGAAGGTCTTGAAGTTGCCCCCGGCGGTGTAGTTGCCGGCGCGGGCGATCGCGCCCCGGTACGTCGCGGCGAACGTCTGCGTCGCGTAGCCGGTGCCGAGGTTCAACCCTCTCGCGTGGTTGTTGCTGCGGTAGAAGCCGCCGATCTCGCCGCTGACGATCGGACCTTGCCCGGCCGGGGCGAACGCGGGTGGGGTCGACTCGGCGATGATCGTGCCGCCGATGCTGTCGCCGCCGACGCTTACCGGCGTGACGCCGGCGTACACGTAAAGCGTACCGACCTGGCTGGGATCGAGATACGACAGCGCCGGGTTCATGTGGTTGGGGCAGGAGGCCAGCAGGTCCATGCCGTCGACCTTGATGCGC
>ERZ778017.2150-NODE-2150-length-16754-cov-6.153003_pt1 | contig 16754 bp, 10 predicted proteins | sample MGYA00375747_ERZ778017 | MGnify/ENA primary metagenome ERZ778017 (study PRJEB29350, sample SAMN05509838) | bioreactor metagenome | biome: bioreactor; material: wastewater | place: South Africa: University of Cape Town | collected 2014-03-17 ...
GTAAATTCCCGGCTGATTCTTTGTTACTACATTTACTACAAGGACAAGTAGAGCTTTCTTTTTGGCTTTTAAATATATTGATGAAGTCTGCTTTTGTATACTGTTGACCTTTCTTTTTCCCATATTCATATACTGGCCGAGGAGCCAAAGGATCGTTAAAAAACCAATCAAAAGCATCCTCGATCTCCTTCTCATTCTTTAAACAGATATCAAGAAACATCTCTCTGTACTTAAGATAGCTGGCAATCCTAAGTACTGCCTGACCATCCCAAAATTCTATTTGCCCTTTTTTACTGAGCTTCCACGCAGAACTTTTAAATTCACCATTACCTTTTTTCTTACCTTCTTTACCACCTCCAAGCAGTCCCCAATTATCATTACCTATGTAAACACACCCTTGGCCATTTAAGTTCTTTTCCGGAAAGTATATATGAATATAATGCTGATGCCAGGCAGGCGTATGCACCACTAAATCTTTAAGTTTTAAATTTGAATTTTGCTTTATAACCTTTAAAAATAGTCTTCTGCTTAGCGGTGGTGCGACATTTTCATCAACAATTGCCACATTGCAATTCGTGTCCGTAAATTGAACTTGGTGCCCACCCTTTACAATAAAAATTTGTGTATTGTTGGGAGCTGATGCTCTACTTTCAAGTTGGCTTAAGGTTGTTCTTTTGGCACATGAAGCCGCTTGTTGCTCCTGCACTATACGAGGTAGACGCATGGAATGTAAGGATGTACCACCTACAGTCTTTTCTGTATATAATTGCTGATGATTGAACTGCTCAGGCTGGCTGCTTGAGAAGTTATTTACGGAAGGTGTAGTAGGCAACAATATATCAGTTCCGTCACTATACGTTGTTAAATCATTCTGATGACAAAATTCTGCTGATTCCTTACAAAGGATTTGTTCTACTTGTGCATTTAGATTTGCTTTGTCTAGTTTACTGCCCTGTGCAGTGATTACTCCTTGTACTTCAGCACCGACAACTATATTGGTTCTCTCTTTTTCCTCTATTGATTCTCCAAAACTAAGCTCTTGCTGTTGATTACATAATCCTTGTGCAGTAGCTAATTCCTCTTTACTTACTGAATGATTTAAGCAGCTCATTAGCATATGGCTAAAGAGCAGTATCATAGCCGTAAGTTTGTTGGTAGTATTGTTCATGATTGCTTTATTTAAAAATTTATTTACTTTAAATAATCTATTTCTGTTTTAAGGAGCCTGATATGTCAACAATTTAGGTTGATGTTTAATTGTTTTCTGAATAGCTCGCGTAAGCTTGTGGATTCTCTTTTTAATTTCAGTTAAATATTTCAATTGGACATTTTTTTCTATACAAGGGAAGTTAGCCTTGATAATAGCCTGCAATACTAAGTTTGTAATATGTATTAATTCAGGGCTATCCATAGGCATACAAATTATATTTGGGCAGTATCTTAGTGTATACTGACTTAACAAGGGTATATTTTGTAATATGCCTTGAAAATCTTGTGTCACTACGGGGGCTTCCTGATCTAACCTTTTTATAATAGGTTTAAAATAGGCTCCATAAGAGTTACTTAGGTCACTAACAAAAGCTTGATCTTTACTTACACTGGCCTTCCTATTTTCTTCTGTAAGTTGGTAAGCTCCATACATGGCCTGCATTAGTATCGCAGAATCTACGTTTACGCCAGGGTCTAATCCTTCTATTAGAAGTACTAATTTGCTAGATAAATTGTTGAAAAAGTTTGTTGTAAAAATTCGTCTTTGAATTTCTAGTGAGCTTACACCACAATTAGCTAAATAAGCCATCAACTCTTCATTAGTATAGTCATTCTCGAAGTTAAATTTGTAAGGCAAATCCCCAAATTTAGGTAATCCCTCCCCTTTTTCAGCCAAAATTTGATATAACTCTTCCCTCATCGCTTTTAGTTCTTCTAAAAGATTTTTGGCTATCTCTACATCTTTTACATTTTTCTGAAGTAATCTCGCCTCTTGTTCGAATGTACCTTCTTCTATATGATTGAATTTACTAGCCTCCTGCTCAAGGAAAAGTATATCTCCTCCTCGGTGTACTACATAAGATTTTAATTCTCTATATAAAGAAATGAGTTCTTCTGATTCCTCTTCTATCTGTTCAAGGATAGATTTTATATCATTTTTTTGTTCTCCAGACAATCCTATATTACTGGGACATTGGTTAATCTCTTGTTTGACATAATCAAAATATTCTTTTATATCTTCTACATTAGAAATTCTGTATTCAGAAATAAATAACTTATCAATTGAAGGCACGGCCGTCTTTTCAGTAGCCCTATCATGAATTACATGATGGTATTGTTCTTCTAGTTTTGGTAATTCTTCAACAGCTTCTTCTTGAAATTCTGATATCATTTCAGATAGTTCTTTTAAAACTTCTTTCTCCTGTTCTTCAGAATAGAATATTGATTCTTCTTGTTCCAATTCTTTAACAAATGCCGTTGCATAAGGGCGTATACTTTCCACAGGAAAATTTCGGAATGCTTCTCTGTATATTTCTGGTATTATTGCTTCCTTTTCTTGTAATTCTGCTTGAATACCATTCAAAAAATCATCTACTTTCATGCGTATATCAGGATTATCTTCTTCTAATATAGTGGGAATATCTAAATTACCTTGAAGAACAGCTTGTATGTTATTTAACCATTGAATAGCTAAGTCTTCGGGAGTTATAACATCTGGATCCATCCCTAAACCTTCTAATATCTGTCTTAGAGACTCCTGTAACTCATTTCTAAATTGATGTGCCATTTGGCCCTGTATTTCTTCTTGACGTGCTTGAAAATCACGAATAACTAATTCTTGTAGATAGTCTATTACTTCTTTCTGATTTCCTCTACGAGCCATATCTAATGGAGTTTTACCTTGCTTATCAAATATTAAGGGCATCAAGTGAGCTTCTTCTATCAAATACTTAAGCATAGGCAAATTACCTTGGTCAGCTGCCCAATGGACGCCTGACCAGCCTGCTTGGTCTACAACATTAATATCCAATCCTAGTTCTACTAATTGTCTAACTAATTGTAGATCTCCTGCCTTGATTGCCCAATGTAACGGAAGTAAATTAGATTGCTGTGAAAGATGTTTGATCCACTCAATTTGCTTAGTTTGACATGCTAGGTGCAAAGGTGTAAGCCCTGCTTTATTGCTAACGTATGGATCAGCCCCTAATACCAATAACTGCTTGGCTAGCTCTATATGCCCATTTTCAATGGCTATATGAAACGCTGTGTTTCCTTGCCTATCAACCAGGTTGACATCTAGACCCTTTTTTGCTAGCCATATTACTAACCCTATATGTGGCTTAGCAGAAGAAGCTATAATATGTAATACAGACATTCCATTTTTATCTGTAACAGGCATATTAGCACCCCCTTCCACCAACTGCTTTGCTATTTCTATGCTGCTTTGAGAAACTGCTTGCTGTAAAGGAATGTAACCATCTCTATTGACAACATTTACATTGGCCTTTAAGTATATTAACTGCTTAACTAAACCTAAATCTTCTCGCTTAATAGCCCTATATAAATGTGTCAATCCATCGCTACCTAATTGATTGATAGCAATATCTTTGGTTGAGAATATGGGCTGAAGATATTCTAAATGAGCCCCTACAGAAGCTAGGTCAATAGGTGTAAGACCAGCCTTATTTTTACTATGTAGATCTGTATCTGACTCTACTAGATACTTAACAATAGCCATATTTCCTTTTTGAATAGCTATGTGCAAAAGCGAATTCCCCTCCTGATCTGTTGCTTCTTTCTCTGCTCCCCCATCCAATAGCAATTTTACTATTTCTATGTTTCCTTGCTCAACTGCATAATGCAATGGAGATCTACCAACATTATTCCTTATATTTTTATCTATATCTAAACGTATGAGTGCCTTAACTATTTCCGTATCATCTTTTAAAATTGAACGATGTAATAATGTGTTGCCATTACTATCGCTTTCATAGATATTAATACCTAATGCTTCTATTAGCTGCTGGAGTAATTCCGTGTCACTGCTTTGAAAAGCTAAGTGAACTGGTGTTTCCCCAGTATTACTTTTAATGCTTCTATTAGCGCCACAACTAATTAACTCCTTTATTAAAGGAATGTCAGCTCTTTGTACGGCTCTATGTAAGTGGGTTAAACCATCATGCCCCCTTGAGTTGATATTTACTCTTGTTTGAAAAGTTTGTTTTATTAGATCCAGGTGGCCGGCCTCCGAAGCTACTTCTATAGGAGTCAGACCTCTTTCATCAAACGCATGTAACTCTGCGCCTGCTTCAGTTAAGGCTATAGCTATTTCCTTATAACCATTTTTAGCTGCTATATGCAACGGTGTCTCATTCTTATTATTACAAATTTCTTTATTAGCCCCTTTTTGCAATAGGTAAACTACCACATCTAACTTATTGTAAGCAGCTGCCATATGAAGAGGTGTATTGCCTAGAATTCTTCCTTTACTATCAATATCTATTTGCCTATTTACTTCTATTAAATATTTTACTATTTCCAAATGTCCTTTAGCAGCTGCAGATTGTAATGGATTAGCGCCTAGATCATGATATGTTATAACATTGGCTCCTATTTGCTCTATCAGATAACGAACAATATTTAAATGTCCTAAAAGCACCGCCATATGCAAAGGAGTACAGCCAACATCCTCCATATCCATTTCTTCTTTATCAGCACCATCTCCTATTAGTTTTTTTACTAAATCTAAATTCCCAGCTCTAACTGCCAGATGCAATGGGCTCTTTTCTCCCCCCAACAATCCCATGCTACCTATCACAACAGATAGCTTTTGATTGCCTTTTCCCCAAATTACATGAATACGATATTCTTGTTCTTGCTTATTCATATTGGCTATCCGCTGCCAGGTCATATCTGATACCAGATACACCCGAAGCTTATGCTTTCTTGAAAAACCTGAGGGCACATTTTCATCCACATTTGCTATCCATTGAGCATCCATCCACTCAAAAGTAATCAAGTGACCACCATTTGCTGTAAATACTTTGTTTGCTAGCTTAGTTAAAATCTTTTTATTAGGCATAACCTTCGCATCGGTTGCATCCATTATACCTGAAGATGAGAAAGATGCGCCTTGTATATTTTCACTTGCTGATTTTTCACTTTGTCTATATGCACTTGCTATATAAGAGCTAGTTGGTTGTATTATTTCTGTATGATTAGCCTTGTTAACGACTGAATGTGGTGGTCTATGCTGTACTTTTGAATGAGATAATAAACTATTATGCAGCCTAGCATTTACATAATCCTTTTTACAAGTTAATTTTCTGCTTACAGATACAGAGCACGTTTGTATAGATTGCTTGAGATCAAATTCCTTAACCCCCTGTAAAGTGGAACTATAGGATAAAGCATAATTATCAAGCGAAGAATTTCCATTGCATACCACAGTGTAAGAATTCCCTTTAGCATTATTTCTAGTAACAGCAAAATCAGTACCAAAACTATAATTTATAGTGTTTGATAACTCATGGTTATTAGATACAGGATTGGCTAGCTGCATTTCTCTATTTTGTAAGGATATAGCCTCTCTACCTATATAGATATAATTCGGCCGTCCCTCACCATTTGCTCTACCCACTATATGTATTAGTTGCCTTTGTTCAGCTGGAGTGCTATTAAATCCTGTTGTTAGAGTGTAGCCTGATTCAAATACAGCTGGTAGTTGCTGGCTGGGTAAATCCTGGCGAGGCGCTGTAGCTTCTCTTATTTCTGCCCACCACTTCCCGGCTACTTGTACAAATGTAATATGCTTATTATCAACTGTGACACATGGCGAACAATGCTCATCTTCAAATGTTTCCTTTAACTGTTGTTCGTCTATATTTTTTTGTATGGATGATACTGCTGGTATTGCTAGATTAGGCCCAGTACAGCTGGTTAGCATATGACCAATAAGTATTATCCAGGCGGCAATTTGTTTACTGTAGTTGTACATAATATAGTTAGAGTGCAAACTTCCTTCACTAATTTCTATTTTGAATGTGATTCCAATATTTTTCTTATTGTCGGATTATCTTTAGCTAAATCTAAAGGAGATTGAAGTTTTCTATTTTTGACTGTTTCGTCAGCTCCATATTTTTTAAAAAGTAGCTCAACAATCCCAGGTTGATTAGCTAATACAGCTTGGTGTAAAGGCGTATTGCCAAGATTATTCTTAAGATTAGGCGACATTTTTTTGTACTTAATTAAATACTCAATAATACATGCTTGGCCAGCTTTGATAGCTTCACTGCAATACTTAACTAATAGCCTATCTTGGCCAGGATTAATTGCTACGATATTTGCCAATTTTTTAAGGTTATTATCACTTTTTTCTACATAACCTATTAAATTCTCGATTAATTGCATTTCTGTTAACTTTCCTTTTTCTTTCTCTATATACTTATCAATTTCGCTTTTATCGTTGTCAAATAACGCTGGTTCACTTTTCCAGGTTGTATACATTCCTATGTTGTTGTTTATTTGTTTTTTCATCTTTAAAAAGTGATCTTTAAGAGTTCCTAAGCCTGTAGCTGCTATTCCCGTAATTGATTTATGTAGTTTTTCATGGCACTTGGATGTTTTACGGTCTGCTTCTAGGATTGCTTTTTCTAATTCCGTATACGCTTGATTCCTACATTTGTCTCTAACCTGTTGTATATAATTGTCGATATTTGCAATACCTTGCGTCAAGTAATTTATATACTTCTCATAGCGATCTACATCCTTACCCCAAAGCACCTCGTTGTTGGTACTAATTCTCTTGGTTGTCGAGGTAGCACCACTATAAGTATTACCCACATTAAATTCGAAAGGAGGCAACCAACTTTCTTCAAAATACTTTACTCGCCAAGCCCTTAAGTCTGATAGGCTAGATTGTACCTTAGATTTATACATATCAATTTCTTTAAGAGTTATTCTTAGATTCTTGTAAGCTGGCTGACTATCAGATATTTGTTTGCCTATTTTCTTACTTATGTCTGCTACTTGTTGGATTGCGTATTTGCAATCGCCTCTAGCAGGTTTAGCTATGGCTTCAAATTCTTTGATTGCTCTCTCTCTTGCCTGGTATTTTTTATAATACCAAAGGCCTACTCCTATACCTGCAAATATGCCTACCCAAAGGTTACCACATAAAATTGGCACTACTACAGCTACTGCCACGCTGATAGCTCCACGAACTATAAATCCACCTAATCCTCTCCAAAATGACTGTACTTTACTACCAACTGATCCTCCACCTTCCAATCCCATTATTGTCCCTGTATACACATATCCTTGCTTCTTAAGTGCTTTTTCTGGAAATACAATATGTACAAGAGCTTTTTGTACGTCTGGTGAAGCAGTAAGTAAGGACTCTACCGTATGTATTATTTGGCGCTCTAATTGTCCTATTATTCTACCAACAGGATAAAGAACTGGCAATGCTAAGGCACGTGAGAAACCAGGTGTACAATTCTCATTAACAAGTGCTAACCAGTGATTAGCTTGTTGTATAAAATTCACTTGATGGCCATCTCGGGTTCTAATAGCAGGTATTAAGGGAAGGGTATGCATATTACCGGCCTGAGTAAGCTGATATAAAAATTGATCCACCCCTTTTTGGGTAAGGGCTAATTGATAATGCACTTGCCTGCCACTAAACTGCCTTCCAATACCAGGCAAGTATGCTGGAATTGCTGTTTGCCTATCTGATAAATGCATGCCAAAAGGTTCATTCTCTATAACTGAAACAGTTGATGTACGCATGACTGCATTTGTTAAAGGATTACCTACTGATACTTCTTCTAATTTTACAGATTCTCTCTGAATTATTTCTTCTGCTTGGTTACGCTTAGCTTCTTCCTTTTTTGTGTGTTGTTGTAAGGCATGCTGTTGATATACAGAAAAAGGAGTCTTCAACTGAGTAGCAATATTCCTTCTCTTATCTTTCCCTCTTACCTTATGTTTTGATTTTACAGTTGGCACTACCCGGTGTATCGGCCTGTGTGGAAAGGTTCCCTGTATTGTTGTACTAGTTTGTGTAGAGCCTGGCGAAATGGGAAAAACTTTTACTTGGTCGGTATGTATATCTTCCTGCTCACTGACCATTGCTTGTGTTTGAGAATATTCTAGAACATCTGATTTAGGTAAATCGTCTGGTTGTGTATTTTCTAATAGTAAAGGTTGTGGAAGAGTTTGCATGGGTGCAATATCTGGTGCACCATACACGGACTGTTGGCCTTTGCTTCTTCCTATATATACATATCCAGGCTGTCTAGGGTCTATTTCACTAGGCATAATATGTACCAATTTTCTCTGCCTAGCTACACTATAAGTAGCTACCTTTTCTAGCGTATAGCCAGGACCATAGTACACAGGTACTTTTATCAAATTATCTTTTTCTAAAAAAATTTCTATTAAACTCAAACTGGCATGCCAAGTATCTTGCTCATAGGAGAAATTTACAATCTGTCTATTAGCAGCTGTTAGTACAAAATGGGGACTATGTGATGTTTGATGTACATCCACATTATCTTCTATTATATTGAATTCTTCTTGATACTGTTTATTTTCATTGACAGTCCGGTTTGGACTAGGTAATCCTATCTGAGCATTCTGACAGCTCATGAGTGTATGACTCAACAGCAATATACAAGCAACAATACGTGTGATATAAGAGTACATGGTAGTGTATAGTTATTTAGTATCTATATCGTTTTAGAATGCATAAATCTTTAACATAGGTGTGTATATAAGTAAATCTTATTAACAATAACAAGAATAATATTGACTTATTAAATAAAATTTCGTATTACAGTAAACAACAACCATGAAGATTTGGGCTGCATTTGCTTTATAGTGGATTGTTGCTACTATTAGAAATGCAAAGGATAAGCGGGCGGCATATTAAAAAAGCGATGCTAAATACCCTTATTAAAAGCGACTAGCTGCTTCATATATTTTTCTATATAAGCTTACCTTTTTATATAAAAAGGTAACACGTATTGCAAAAACCAAGGATTCAACCCATCTTTAAGCCTATCAAAAATTTTTAGATATAACATATTTATTTCTGTTACACGAATCACATAACATGCATAGCTCTACCTACCCATCATATGATGCAATCATTAGCAATTGCCAATCCATTTTTGAAAAGAAAACTAAAGATTATGGTACAGCTTGGAGAATTTTACGCTTACCTTCTATTACTGATCAGATTATGATCAAAGCACAAAGAATTAGAACCATTCAAGAAAAAGGAGAAAAACGGGTAGCAGAAAATATTGATACAGAACTTATTGGCATTATCAACTATAGTGTTATGGCTCTTATACAACTCTCTTTACCAGCAGATGCTCGCTTAGAAATAACTTATGAAGAGCTTGCTCCTCACTATAATGAAGTAATACAAAAAACAAAATCTCTACTTGACGCAAAGAATCATGATTATGGAGAAGCATGGCGAGATATGCGGCTGAGCTCGGTTATAGACATTATTTTAATGAAATTATTACGAGTCAAACGTATAGAGGATAATCAAGGTAATACACTTATTTCAGAGGGTGTTATTTCCAATTATCAAGATATTATTAATTACTCAGTTTTTGCTTTATTAAAGTTATAGTATGCTGTTAAGACCTGTCTCTGTTAGCTATATCTTAAGGCTATTTGTCGGTATATTATTCTTATTTTCTGGACTTATCAAGCTTAACGATCCTATAGGCTTTTCTTTGACCATAGAAACTTATTTACATGGGTTTGCTATAGACTTTAGCGGCCTATTTCTTCAATTTTTACCATATATTCTATTGCTTGCCATCAGTGTATGCGTATTAGAAGTTGTATTAGGCCTAGCACTGCTAATCAACTTTCAGACAAAATGGGTTCTACGTGCATTATTTGTTTTAACAGGCTTCTTTACCTTACTGACTTTATATACTTTGTGGCTCAAGCGCGTTGATAGTTGTGGGTGTTTAAGCGATGCCATACCACTTGCTCCTCGCCAATCATTTTTTAAAAATATACTAATTTTGCTTGTACTTTACACGATCAACAAGCATAGTACCCTTATCCAAAATAAACTTTCCTTGTTTATCAATTTAGGCTTCCTTATACTAGCCGCTATCTTTAGCATTTATATGGGCTGGTATACCTACCATAAGCTACCTATCATAGATTTTGGAAAATATCCAGTGGGAACATCTGTTTTAACTAACAATCCATTAAGAAAGATAGAAGAATTAGAAGCAATAGGCCCACAAAATAATTTAACGAATGATGAGCTGCCTTTTGTCTTTAAGAATCCTCTAGCAAACAGATTTATTATTTGGGATGAAGAAAAAGAGATAACATTAGACCTGCTACAAGGTGTAAAAGTATTATGTATTGTGCAGCGCCCCACCAAGCTAAATGAGGAAGTAGAGTCAAGAATAGCAGCATTTTACAAGCAACTTCGTACACCAATAGAGTTGCTATGTCTATTTCCCCTTCATATTGATAAAGAAAATCTTCCTATTACTATTAATGGCCGTATGACATGGGCCAATACTGGTTTATTACGCTCCATGATAAGAGCCAATATTGGATTTATACTGTTGCAAGATGGTGTAGTAGTTGGCAAATGGTCTTATAAAGATCTACCTAAACTGCAAAAGCATTTAAGGGAGCTAGGTTTTACTATCTAAGGCTAAGAAGGCCATGAAGTATACCTTGAATAATAAGCTAATACGGACTTAAATTGATTTATTATACTATAAAAACAAAGTAAAAGTATATTTGCCCCATACGAATGATTTAACAATATCTTAACTACTGATATGGTCTATATCCGCACAACTATTTTCTTACTATATCTAGTTATGCTACTACATGGATATACTATTTATGCACAGAGCAAAGAAAAGATAAACAACAAACCATCTTCATTCAATCTACACATCCATACACTCAGCTTTATCAAAAACAACGAATATTTCAACCCTATTGTAGAAGGGCATACGCTAGCTGGGTACCATATACATCCTTACTTAAAGTATGCAACTTCAGAAAATATCACTACGTCATTTGGTTTTTTTGCCCGACGTAATTGGGCTGAGCCTCAATTATTCTCTCTTATTGCACCTACTTTTAGCTTACAATATAAACAAGGAGCCATTACTTTTTTAATTGGCAATTTACAGGGAGGCAGCTTTCATCGGTTCATACAGCCTTTATATAATATAGAAAGGAGCTTGACAGGTGCCCCAGAGTCAGGATTACAGCTATACTACAATAACAAACATACTTTTTTAGACATGTGGCTTCATTGGATTACGCTGCTAAATAAACAGAACAATATACCAGAAGAATTAGTAGCTGGCTTATCTTTTGAACAAGTTCTAGGACATATTTCAGCAGCTACAATAAAAGTACCATTTCAAGTGATACTTTATCACCTAGGAGGGCAAGGCATAGCAGTTAAAGATTTTAGCCTGTGGGTAGGCACAATAGGAGGCCGTATCAATCTTCGCATAAACGAACATAGTTTTCTCAAAAGTATTTGCTTAGATAACTATTATATAGCTAACCGATATATCAAAAAAGTATCACGGCCTTTTAAAACAGGGCATGCTTTGCTTAGCCAACTCACCTTTCATACCAATTGGTTTACAATCCAAGGAAGTTATTGGAATAGTTACGGGTTTTCTTCTGAAAATTTAGGCCATCCACTCTATCAATCTATTACTATTACAAATAAACAGGTAACCTATCAAGAAAAATATAGACATCTCTTATTACTAAATATAGAGTTCCTACACCAGGTAACAAACCAACTTCAATTGGTTTTACAGATAAATCCTTATTATGATATAAGCCATCATCTGTTTGAACACGAGGCTGGATTATATATAACATATAGTCCCTGTTTTAAATTAAATATACCTTTTGAAGATTGTGATTAAAAATGATATACCATAAGTAGAAAGCCAAAAAAACTCATTTTTATTGTGGTTAGTTACTATTTTTTTATTAACTTACCTATCGAGGTGTTGATTAGTGATGTATTAGAAAAACGAAATTTAAAAATTGATAACTATGAAAAAAGATATATTATCATTCGTAGCAGGCGTAACAACAGGAATTGTATTAGGCCTATTGGTTAGAGATAAAGATAAGAAGATGATACAAGAAGCATTAGCTAACCAAATCAATCATTTACATAAAAGATATGATGAATTGAGTAAAGAGGGGAAAGAATTAGTCAAAGAAGGGATGGATAAAGTTAAAGATATGAAAAAAGATTATCTGAGCTAATCCAACCTAATTGCCAGCATTTCTGGTAAAGATAAATTAATTATAAAGATTAGGTAATAAAAAGTTACCAATCAATTTGGGGATGGGGTCTATAATTAACGCTTATTGGGACAAAATTTATTATCATAGTTGCCCCAATTAGTACATACAATTATAAACTCATCCCCTTATTTTTTTAAAGCGTTTAGTCAGTAAGATAACTCACCTGCCTGTATCACAATACCCTCTCACCGAAAAATTAATTTTTAGAAATTTTATCACTTACCAGCCTTGTGCAGTTATATCTATCGATTCCTCACTGTTAGTTATTAACTTTACACCTAGACTTGGATCTGTAACATAGCCAATCATATGTATGTTAGAGCACTTTTCTATTTTAGGAAGCTCGCTTTGCGGTATAGTAAACAACAATTCATAATCTTCGCCACCATGTAATGCACACAGCGTAGATGACAAATGAAGTGCCTCGGCAGTCTCATGAGTTTTTTGATCAATAGGTAGCTTATTTTCATAAACAGTAATTCCTACACCAGACGCTTTACTGATATGCAATAACTCAGAAGCTAATCCATCCGAAATATCTATCATACTAGAAGGGACTAGATTTATTTGTTCAAACATCTGTATCATATCAGTACGTGCCTCTGGTTTTAGCTGCCGTTCTACAAGATATTGATAAGGTTGTAGTTTTGGCTGCATATGGGGATCTGCTTCAAACAGTTCTTTTTCTCTGTTTAATATTTGCAGTCCTAAGTAGGCTGCTCCAAGATCACCTGTCACACAAACTAAATCATAAGGCTTGGCACCTTTTCTTAAGCATAGCTTTTCCTTGGACACTCTACCTATGGCAGTGATAGAAAGGATTAATCCAGAAGTAGAAGAAGTAGTATCTCCGCCTACTAAATCTATTTGATAATGTTCGCAAGCTCTATAAATACCTTGGTAAAGCTCTTGTACAGCTTCTAAAGTAAATCTACTACTAATGGCAATACTTACTGTTATTTGTTCAGCTACCCCATTCATAGCTATAATATCCGCTATGTTGCTAACAACAGCTTTATAGCCTACATGCTTAAGGGGACAATAAGTAAGATCAAAGCTTACTCCCTCTACCAACATATCTGTAGTAACGAGGGTGTAAAAATTTCCAGTATCAATTACAGCAGCATCATCTCCAATTCCATGAATAGAAGTTGTATGGTGAAGTTTAAAATTTTGCGTAATATTTTCAATAAGCTTAAATTCACCTAAATCTTTAAGCTCTGTTCGGGATGTAGACATGGTATGGAGATATTTCTTACACTAGGCGTATAAGGTGCAATAAGCTAGGGTTAACCGTATGGTTTTGTGGAGAATATCGGATTCGAACCGATGACCCTCTGCGTGCAAGGCAGATGCTCTGGCCAGCTGAGCTAATTCCCCAAAATTGATAAATGCTTATGCTTCACTTTCTTAACTTCAAAGATATTTACTAAGTAGGAAAAAGCCAAAATTTAGCAAATATAAAATATCATTTAAATGCATTTATCAATTATTCACTCTAATATGTAATGGCTGTGTACAGTAATAACAACCTCTAACTTTCTTTATTATATATTGCTGCTATGGGTAAGTAGCCAAATTGCTGCAAATATCTTTATTTTTTGCTAAGCTCAGCTAAATTCTCATAAAAGCTAATTACTGTACTTATCCCTTTAGAAAAAGCAGTCAAACTAAAGTGTTCATTAGGAGAGTGAATAGCATCTGAATCAAGACTAAAGCCCATAAGCACAATATCACAACCTAGTTTTTCCTTAAATTTTGCTATAATAGGAATACTACCCCCTTCTCTAGTAGCAATCGGACGTTTACCCCAAACATTTCCAAAAGCATGCTGTGCAGCTTGAAAAGCTGTTGAATCTTGGCTTAGTACAATAGCATTACAGCCACCATGTCCGAGTTTAATTTGTACTCGTGTACCTTTAGGTGCTAAAGAAGAAAAATATTTAGTAAATGCTTCCGCTACCTCATTGGCATCTTGATTAGGAACAAGGCGCATAGATAATTTAGCGTGCGCCTGGGCAGGAAGTACTGTTTTGGCACCTTTACCTATATAGCCACCCCATATACCATGGATATCCAATGAAGGCCTAATTCCTACCCGCTCTAAGGTAGTATACCCCTCCTCGCCTATTACTTCATCAATACCAATACTTTGTTGATAATCTAATAAATCAAACGGAACCTTGTTAAGCTCTGTACGCTCTGCATCTGTCATACTAGGAACTTTATCATAAAATCCCGGAATGGTAATATGCTTATTTTCATCATGTAAGGCAGCTAACATTTTGCAAAGTATATTAATAGGGTTGCCTACTGCGCCCCCATAAACACCTGAATGCAGATCTCTGTTAGGACCAGTCAGGGTTACTTCAAAATATATAATGCCTCGAAGACCTGTTGTAAGTGAAGGTTGGTCCATTGATAATATGGTTGTATCAGATACCAGTATAGCGTCTGCTTGTATTAAGTCATGGTTGTGAGGACCTTCTAAAAATGCTGTCAACCCTTCGGAACCCTTTTCCTCCTCCCCTTCTATCAAGAACTTAATATTACAAGGCAAAGATTGGGTAGCTACCATGGCTTCTAAAGCCTTGACATGTATATAAACCTGTCCTTTGTCGTCTGCAGCCCCCCTAGCAAAAATTTTATTTTCCTTAATAATAGGATCAAAAGGCTCTGAGTTCCATAACTCATAAGGATCAGCAGGTTGTACATCATAGTGACCATATACCAATACAGTAGGTAATTTTGGATCTACTATTTTCTCACCGTAAACCAATGGGTGGCCGATTGTTTCTACTAACCAAGCCTTATCAGCACCTGCAGCCAGAAGCTTGTCTTTTACAAAATCGGCTGCTCTCCTTATATCACCTGTATGTTCAGATAAAGTACTTATAGAAGGTATACGCAAAAATTCAATAAGTTCTTCTATAAATCGATTGTTATGAGTTACTATATAGTTGCTACTATTTGCCATAAAGTTGTTAAGTTAAATGTTATTCAAGCAGACGGAGCCAAGTTAATTATTCCTGCCAACATATTAACGCATTCACTGAGATTATGTTAAAAGGTTATACTCCTTCTTTATATGAGCAAACAAATGATTATAAAGGATACAGTTAAACTGTGATACCAGTACCAATATGGATATATAATCCTTTTATACGTTGTCTGTCAGGTAAACTAGATTTTCTTTACCAACTAATAGGTGTTAGCCCATGTTCAACTAAATAAGCATTCGCTTTACTAAAATGCTTATTACCAAAAAATCCTCGATCTGCAGAATAAGGCGATGGATGTGCAGATTTTAATACTAAATGCTTGCTCGTATCAATAAGTGCTTCTTTTTTTTGTGCATAATTTCCCCATAGCATAAATACTAGGTGTTGCTTATGGAGTGACAATATAGAAATAACAGCATCGGTAAAGGTTTCCCAACCTTTATTTTGATGCGATCCTGGCTGCTTAGCACGAACTGTTAATGTAGCATTTAATAATAATACTCCTTGCTCGGACCATCTTGTTAAATCTCCATCGGTTGGCACAGGATGTTCTAAGTCACTCTCAATTTCTTTAAAAATATTTACTAAAGAAGGTGGTATTCGAACTTCCTTGCTTACAGAAAAACTTAAACCATTGGCTTGTTTAAACCCATGATAAGGGTCTTGTCCTAAAATAACTACCTTGGTATCTTCAAACTTACATAATTCAAATGCATTAAAGATTTGCTTAGCAGGCGGATAAATAGTATTCGACTTATATTCCTCTTTTACAAAAGCTGCCAGCTGTTCAAAATAAGGCTTATTGAATTCTTCTTTCAAGTATGGTTTCCAAGAAGGAGCTATATTAACTTGCATGATTAAAAAGTTAAATTCGATAATGCAATAAAAATATTGACTTTAGCTTAATTTTTACTAATTTCGTCGAGGTATTTACAAAGCCATTTACAAATCCAATTCGCATGAAGTTAAAAAATTATGAGACGGTATTTGTTTTGACACCCGTATTGACTAACGAGCAAATTGAAGCCACTATTAATAAGTTTCGAAATTTTCTTTTAGAAAAAGAAGCAGAAATAGTGCAAGAAGAAGCAATCGGGTTGAAAAAACTAGCTTATCCTATTCAACATAAAAATACAGGAATATACCACCTAATAGAGTTTAAAGCTAAACCAGAGGTAATAGCTGCCTTAGAAATTGCTTATAAACGTGATGAAAACATTGTACGCTTTTTGACTTTCATACTGGATAAAGATGGTGTTGAATATAATGAAAAGAAGAGAAACGGAACTTTACAACTTAAAAAACAATTTGAACCTGCACCTAAGAAGGAGGTAATAGCATGACCCTAATAAATGAATCAATAGGCAAAAGACATACCAAAAAGAAATATTGCCGATTTAA
>ERZ778017.2154-NODE-2154-length-16730-cov-14.506267_pt1 | contig 16730 bp, 17 predicted proteins | sample MGYA00375747_ERZ778017 | MGnify/ENA primary metagenome ERZ778017 (study PRJEB29350, sample SAMN05509838) | bioreactor metagenome | biome: bioreactor; material: wastewater | place: South Africa: University of Cape Town | collected 2014-03-17 ...
TGGGCAAGACCGTGCAACTGGTTGGCGACGATGTGTTCGTGACCAATGCGGAAATCCTCCGTCGCGGCATTGCCGAAGGTGTCGCCAACGCCATCCTGATCAAGGTCAACCAGATCGGCAGTCTGAGCGAGACGCTGGACGCGGTTGAGACCGCCCATCGTGCCGCCTATCGCGCGGTGATGTCCCATCGTTCGGGTGAGACCGAGGATTCGACCATTGCCGATCTCGCGGTCGCGACCAATTGCGGCCAGATCAAAACCGGCTCGCTTGCCCGTTCCGACCGGCTGGCGAAGTACAATCAGTTGCTTCGGATCGAGGAGCAGTTGAGCGATCTCGCCGTCTATGCCGGCCGTTCGGTATTGCGCGGCTGACCACCTGTCATCTTGACGGGGACTGTCCGGCGTGATTCGTTGTGCGCCATGCGAATCCGGCGAAGTGTAACGCGGTTTTTTGGCGGTTTGATCATTCCGGCGATCTCTGCCGTCGTGATCGGCTACTTCACCTATTACACCGTCTGGGGTTCGCGCGGCGCGCTGGAATTGTCTACCACCGACACGCGCCTGGCGATGCGCAAGGAACTTCTCACCGATCTGCGTGACCAGCGGCAACGGCTGCAGCACCGCATCTCGTTGCTGGAGCCGGGCTCCGTCGATCCCGATCTTGTTCAGGAACTCGCGCGCGGGCAATTGATGGATGGCGGGCCGGGACAGGTCGCCGTTCCGCGCAACACGCACTAAATCGTATAGAGGGGCGCGCGCGGACTGTTGGCCGGTTGGGCTGACAATGACAAGGCGTCATACTTGCCAAATGCGCGCGCGCTTGCGAGAACCGGAAGGCAACCGGCGAGAACGGATATGGCTGAGGCAGCACAGAAAATTGACGGGAACACAACGCTGGATCCAGCCGGATCCGAAGAGTTGAAGACCTTCTATTCCGACATGCTGCTGATCCGCCGGTTCGAGGAAAAAGCGGGCCAGCTTTACGGCATGGGGCTGATCGGCGGTTTCTGCCATCTCTACATCGGGCAGGAGGCGGTCGTGGTCGGTATGCAGGCGGATGCCGGGCCGAACGATGCCGTCATCACCGCCTATCGCGATCATGGCCATATGCTCGCCTGCGGCATGGACCCCAAGGGTGTGATGGCGGAGTTGACGGGCCGCGTCGCCGGTTATTCCAAGGGCAAGGGCGGCTCCATGCACATGTTCTCGAAAGAGAAGCGTTTCTACGGCGGCCACGGCATTGTCGGGGCACAGGTTCCGCTTGGTACCGGGCTTGCGTTTGCCAGCCGCTATCGCGGCGACGGCGGGATTTGCTTCACCTATTTCGGCGACGGCGCCGCCAATCAGGGTCAGGTGTACGAAGCCTTCAACATGGCGGAGCTTTGGAAGCTGCCGGTCGTCTACATCATCGAGAACAATCAATATGCGATGGGCACCAGCGTCGAACGCTCCAGCGCGGTGCGCGATCTCTACAGGCGCGGCGCCTCGTTCAACATTCCGGGCGAGGAAGTGGACGGGATGGACGTGCTGGCCGTGCGCGATGCCGGGCGCAAGGCGGCGGACTGGTGCCGGGCCGGCAAGGGGCCGATCATTCTGGAAATGAAGACCTACCGCTATCGCGGCCACTCGATGTCGGACCCCGCGAAATATCGCACGCGGGAAGAGGTTCAGACCGTGCGCGAAAAGCGTGACCCGATCGAACATCTGGGTCAGCGCATGATCGCCGCCGGCATTGCCAGCGAAGAAGATTTGAAGGCAATCGACAAGAAAACCCGCCAGATTGTGAATACCGCGGCGGAATTCGCCACCGAAAGTCCGGAGCCCAGCCCGGATGAGCTGTACACGGACGTTTACGCCTGATGGCCACCGATATTCTTATGCCCGCCCTCTCACCCACCATGGAAGAGGGCAAACTCGCAAAATGGCTCGTCAAGGAAGGCGATGAGGTTCACTCCGGCGACATCCTCGCGGAGATCGAAACCGACAAGGCCACCATGGAATTCGAGGCGGTGGACGAGGGCCGTATCGGAAAACTGCTGGTGGCCGAAGGTGCTGAGGGCGTGAAGGTCAATCAGCCCATCGCTACTTTGTTGCAGGATGGTGAGAGTGCGGATGCGAAACCCGCCGCTGCGCCAGCCTCGGCGAAAGAGCCGAAACCGCAAAACGAATCTGCTGGCGGGGCCACAGCCAAGCCAGAGAAGACTGCGCCCAAGCCACAGGCGCCATCTGCCGAAACCCTTGCCGATCCGGAAATTCCCCAGGGCACCGAAATGGTCACCATGACGGTGCGCGAAGCCCTGCGCGATGCGATGGCCGAGGAAATGCGCCGCGACGAAAGCGTGTTCCTGATGGGCGAGGAGGTGGCGCAATACCAGGGCGCCTACAAGGTCAGCCAGGGTTTGCTGGAAGAATTCAGCGACCGCCGCGTGATCGATACGCCGATCACCGAACATGGCTTCACCGGGCTAGGTGTCGGTGCTGGTTTTGCCGGGCTGCGCCCGATTGTCGAGTTCATGACCTGGAACTTCGCGATGCAGGCGATCGACCAGATCATCAATTCCGCCGCCAAGACGCGTTACATGTCCGGCGGGCAGATGGATTGCGCCATCGTCTTCCGCGGCCCCAATGGTGCGGCCGCGCGTGTCGCCGCCCAGCACAGCCAGGATTACTCGTCATGGTACGCGCATATTCCGGGCGTGAAGGTGATCTCGCCCTATTTCGCGGCTGATGCAAAAGGGTTGCTGAAAGCCGCGATCCGCGATCCCAATCCGGTGATCTTTCTTGAGAATGAAATTCTCTACGGCCGCTCTTTTCCGGTGCCGAAGCTCGATGATTTTGTGCTTCCCATTGGCAAAGCGCGCGTGGTGCGCGAAGGCCGCCACGTCACGCTGGTTTCGCATTCGATCGGCATGCACCTGATTCTGGAAGCTGCGGATATTCTGGCGCAGGAGGGGATTGAGGCGGAATTGATCGACCTGCGCACGCTTCGCCCGCTCGATACCGAAACCGTACTGGCTTCGGTGCGCAAGACCAACCGCATCGTCACGGTGGAGCAGGGCTGGCCTGTCTGCTCCATCGGTTCGGAAATCTGCTCGGTGGTGGCGAATGCGGCGTTCGATTATCTCGATGCACCGCCGACCAGGGTGAACGGTGCCGACGTCCCGATGCCCTATGCCGCCAACCTTGAAAAGCTCGCCCTGCCCACGGTGGATGATGTGGTCGCAGCCGCCAAGGCCGTCTGCTATCGGGAATGATACGATGGCGGTACAGGCGGTGAAGTGGAGGACGGGCGGCTGCCACTGCGGCGCGGTGCGGTTCGAGGTTGCGGCGCCGGATGAAATTGAGCTGATCGATTGCAATTGCTCGATCTGCAGCAAGACCGGCTATCTGCACCTGATCGTACCGAAAGCGAATTTCCGCCTGCTCAAAGGGCAGGACAAACTCACCGCTTACACGTTCAACACCGGTGCCGCGAAGCATCTGTTCTGTTCGGTTTGCGGCATCAAATCTTTTTACGTTCCGCGCTCCCATCCGGATGGTTATTCGGTCAATTTCCGTTGCCTTGATACTGCCGATTTTGCCTCCATCATCACGACGGAATTCGACGGGAAATATTGGGAAGCCAATGCGGGATCGTTGGCGCCACTGGAGGGCGAGCCATGACGACCAACATTCTCATGCCGGCCCTTTCGCCCACGATGGAGGAGGGCACACTCACCAAATGGCTGGTGAAGGAGGGTGATGAGGTTCACTCCGGCGACATTCTTGCGGAGATCGAAACCGACAAGGCCACCATGGAATTCGAGGCGGTGGACGAAGGCCGCATCGGGAAAATCCTGGTGCCGGAGGGGACGGAGGGTGTGAAGGTCAATCAGCCCATCGCCGTTCTGCTCGCCGAGGGGGAGGAGGCCGGCGCCGCCCCCGATATCGAAGCGGCGATGGCATCGATCAAAACCGCAGTCGATGAAGAAGCCAAAACGCCTGCAAAGCAACCCACCGGCTCGCCGCAGAAGGAGGTGCCAGATGCGCGTGGCGAATCTGGTGGGGGGGTAAAACCCGATAAGGCGCCACCGGAAACGGGTGGCGACGGCCAGCGCGTTTTCGCATCGCCGCTGGCCCGGCGCATCGCGGCGCAGAAGGGCATCGATCTCTCATCCCTTTCCGGGTCCGGTCCGCGTGGCCGCATCGTGAAAGCGGATGTGGAAGGCGCCAGGGTTTCTGCTACTCCCGCACAACCACGCGCCGCCGCTGCACCCTCTCCGGCGCCTGCGGGCACAAGCCTTGCCGGCATTGCACCGCTGCCGGATGCGCGCGCTTATTTCAAGCCGGACGATTACGAGGAAATTCCGCACGACTCGATGCGCAAGGCGATTGCGCGCCGCCTGACATCGGCAAAAACGCTGATGCCGCATTTCTATCTGACCGTCGATTGTCAGATCGATGAATTGCTGGCCGCGCGTGCGCGTTTGAATGCCGCCTCCCCGAAGGAAGGCGGTTACAAATTGTCGGTCAATGATTTTGTGGTGAAGGCGGCGGCCGGTGCGCTGATCCGCGTGCCGGAAGTCAACGCGAGCTGGACCGACAACGCCATCCTGCGTCACCGCCATGCTGATATCGGCGTTGCCGTCGCGCTCGACTTCGGTCTGATCACCCCCATCGTCTTCCATGCTGAGGAGAAAGGCCTTGCCACCATCTCGGCAGAGGTGAAAGCGCTGGCCGAACGGGCGCGGACGAAGAAGCTGAAACCGGCGGAGTTTGAGGGCGGCAGTTTCGCGATCTCCAATCTCGGCATGTACGGCATCCGCGATTTTACAGCGGTGATCAATCCGCCTCACGCCGCCATTCTCGCAGTCGGTGCGGGCGAGCAGCGTGCGGTGGTGCGCAACGGCAAGGTGGAAATCGCCACCGTGATGACTGTCACCATGTCCTGCGACCATCGCGTGATCGACGGTGCAACGGGTGCGCGCTTCCTTCAGGCGTTCAAACTCTTTGTCGAAGATCCGGCGGCCCTGCTGCTCTGATCCTTTCGCGCCGTATATTTCAGGACGAATTCCATGGCAGATGCTTTTGATGTTCTGGTAATCGGTTCGGGGCCTGCGGGTTATGTCTGTGCCATCCGCGCGGCCCAGTTGGGTCAGAAGGTGGCGATTGTCGAACGCGAACGCCTCGGCGGCATCTGTCTCAATTGGGGCTGCATCCCGACCAAGGCGCTGCTGCGATCCTCCGAAATCTGGCATCTGATGCAACGGCTGAATGAATTCGGTTTCAGCGCGGAAAATTTCAAGTTCGATCTGCCGAAAATCGTCGACCGCTCGCGGAAAGTGGCGCAGCAGCTTTCCAATGGCGTCGCCTTCCTGATGAAGAAGCACAAGATTCAGGTGATCGCGGGGGAGGCGAAACTTGCCGGCAAGGGCATGGTTGCGGTTACCAAAGACGGCAAGGCGACGGAATATTCGGCAAAGAACATTGTGCTTGCCACCGGCGCGCGGGCCCGTTCCCTGCCGGGGCTGGAGCCGGATGGGAAATTGATCTGGACCTATCGTGAAGCCCTGGTGCCCGACACGTTTCCGAAATCGCTTCTGGTGGTGGGATCGGGTGCCATCGGCATCGAATTCGCCAGCTTCTTCCATACACTTGGCAGCAAGGTCACCGTGGTGGAGGTGCTGGATCGCGTCCTGCCGGTGGAGGATGAGGAGATTTCCAGCCTCGCCGCCAAGGCCTTCGCCAAACAGGGCATGACGATCAAAACCGCGACCACGGTCGAAAAGCTCGAAAAGACCAATGGCAGCGTCACCGCCATACTCAAAACCAAGGACGGTAAAACCGAAACACTGACGGTGGATCGGGTTATTTCCGCGGTCGGCATCGTCGGCAATGTGGAAAATCTCGGCCTCGAACAGGCGGGCGTGAAAGTTGAAAAATCCCATGTCGTGATCGACCAATGGGGCGCCACCGGCGTGCCTGGAATTTGGGCCATCGGCGATCTGGCCGGCCCGCCATGGCTGGCGCACAAGGGCATGCACGAAGGCGTCATTGTGGCCGAACGTATCGCGGGCGTGAAAGGTACGCATCCGCTCGACACATCGAAAATTCCCGGCTGCACCTATTGCTGGCCGCAAGTGGCCAGCGTCGGCATGACGGAGGTCAAGGCGAAGGCGGCCGGGCGCAAGATCAAGGTCGGCCGCTTCCCCTTCATCGGCAACGGCAAGGCGATTGCGCTCGGCGAACCGGAAGGTCTGGTCAAAACCGTGTTCGATGCGGAAACGGGTGAACTATTGGGCGCGCACATGATTGGCGCGGAAGTGACCGAACTGATCCACGGTTACACCATCGCCCGCACGCTGGAGGCGACAGAGGCGGAGCTTGCCGCAACCGTCTTCCCGCATCCCACATTGTCCGAAATGCTGCACGAAGCCGTGCTCGCGGCGGATGGCGCCGCGCTTCACATCTGATTATTCCGCCAGCAGGCGGTTCAGGTCGGATGCCACCCCTTTGGTGTCATCCGTGTTCATGGTGACGAGGCGCACGCGCCCGGTCCGGTCGAACATGAACACGCCGTTGGAGTGATAGACGGTGTAGGGCTTGTCATCGTGCGGCGGTATCACGTTGTAAGCCACGCGATAACGCCGCGCCATGATCGCAAGCTGGTTGGGCGTGCCGCGCAAACCGTCGATCTGCGGTGCAAAGGCCGCGACATAGGATTTCAGGATTGCTGGCGTGTCGCGGTTCGGGTCCACCGTCACGAACAGCACGCGAATGTCATTCGCTTTGCGTTTGCCCAGATCTTCCAGGATCAGATTGATATTGGAGAGTGTGGTCGGGCACACATCCGGGCAATGGGTGTACCCGAAATAAAGCAGCACCACCTTGCCGCGATAATCTTTTCCGGTGACCGGCTTGCCGTCATTGGCGCGCGTCATCTGGAATTGAAGCGCCGGCATCGCACCGTCGATGTTGGTGCTGTGCCATGGGGCATGCCCGTTGCCGCATCCGGCCAGAAACAGGGCCGAGAGAGCCAACGCCGCTGCGCGCGCGATCCACGCATGTTTCATGCTTGCTCGCATAGCATTTGCCGGATTCTTCCCGGCTGTGACCAATCGCCCCGCTCGCGCTGCTGCCTCAGAATTTCCATGGCCGAAGTCTTATAATGCCGCCATGTCCTCCATGGTTGAACGGAAAGGCGAAGCGATGCGCAAATTCTGGCTTGCCGGTGCGGTCATGACTGCAATGTTCGCCGCTGGCCCTGCCGTCGCCGGTACGCTTCAGGTTCAGGATGGCTGGTTTCGCGCACTGCCGGCACATCTTCCGGCCGGCGGTTATTTCTCGCTGCACAACGGCACGGCGAAGTCCGTCACCCTGACGGGCGTATCCTCGCCTGCCTGCGGCATGCTGATGCTGCATGAAAGCCGCAATGAAGGTGGGCGCAGCACGATGGAACACGTCGGGAGCATTGCCGTCGCGCCGGGCGACACGCTGAAGTTCACGCCGGGCGCCTATCACCTGATGTGCATGGATCCGAAGCCAGCCATGAAACCGGGCGCAACCGTTCCAGTCACGTTTGAATTTTCCGGCGGCGCCACGCTCAAGGCCGACTTCGCGGTGAAGAACGCGAAGGGACAATAGGTGGGAGGCGATCGTCAGTATCCGATCGCCTGACCGTCCTTGCGCATTTCCGACGCGCCCCAGTAAACGTGGTTCTTCGCATCCCACATAATGGCCTGATAGCCGCCGAACCCGCCGGTGCCGGGCACGATCTTGTAGCCGCGTTTTTCCAGTTCCCTTTTGACCTCCGGCGCAAAGCCGCTTTCCATCTCCACGGTCCCGATGCCCTGGCTCGGCTCGCCGGTCGGCTCTGCATTGCCGAAATGGCGCCAGCGCGCGGCATCGCCCGCTTCCTGCACATTCATGCCGAAATCGATGATGTCGGTCAGAACCTGCACATGGCCTTGCGGCTGCATATCGCCGCCCATCAGGCCGAAGGAGAGGAACGGCTTTCCATCCTTCATCACAAAGGCGGGGATGATGGTCTGGAACGGCCGCTTGCCCGGCGCATAGACGTTGGCGTCCTCCGGGTTCAGCGAATAAAGCTCGCCGCGATCCTGAAACATGAAGCCGAGCCCATCCGCCACCAGTCCTGATCCCATGCCGCGATAGTTGGACTGGATCAGGCTGACCATCATGCCGTCCTTGTCCGCCGTGGTCAGGTAGATCGTGTCGCCATCATGCAGTTTCGGCTCCCCCGGCCCTATAGCCGGGTTGGCATGATCCAGATGGATCAGCTTTCGCCGTGCGTCGGCATAGCGATCTGAAATCAGTGCCTTCATGGGCACCTTCACAAAGGCCGGATCGGCATAGAATTTCGCCAGATCTTCATAGGCCAGCCGCTTCGCTTCCAGCATCGCGGTCAGCGTGTCGGCAGAACCGGCGCCCATTTTCTTCAGGTCGTAATGCTTCAGGATCTGAAGCATCTCCAGCACCGCGCCGCCCTGGCCGTTGGGCGGCAGTTCATAAACATCGTAGCCGCGATAATTCACGCTCAGCGGTGTCACCCATTCGCCATGATGATTTGCGAAATCGGCATAACGCAGATCGCCGCCGATGCGCTTGAAATAGGCGTCCATCGTGTGCGCGATCTGGCCCTTGTAGAAGGCGTCGCGTCCACCCTTGGCGATAATCGAAAGCGTGTGCGCCAGATCGGGGTTCTTGAATATCTCGCCTTGTGCCGGCGTGTGCCCGCCATGGTCGTCGGGGATCAGATAGGTGTGCCGCGCATTGTCCAGTTCTTCGATCAGCCCCTTGTTCTTCTCGAAGGCGGCCATGTTGCCTTTCCAGTAGAGCGCAATCAGCTCCGTCACCGGAAAACCGTTGTTGGCGTAATCGATCGCGGGCTGCAGAACCTCGCTCATCGGCAGCCTGCCGAATTTCTGGTGCAGCGCGAACCACGCATCCACCGTGCCCGGCACCGTCACCGGCAGCGATCCCACCGGCGGAATGTGATCCTTCACCGGCATTCCGGCTTTTTCGTAGGCCGCTTTCACTTCGGCTTTCATGCGGGCAAGGTCGCGCCCCGCCGCCGCCCGGCCGGAGCCGTTATAGCCGTACAGTTTCCCCGTCTTCGGATCGTAGACGATGGCGAACAGGTCGCCGCCAATGCCGTTCAACACCGGCTGCATCAACCCGATGGCCGCGTTGGCCGCAATGGCGGCATCCACCGCACTGCCGCCTTTCTTTAGAATGCTGATGGCAATTTCGGATGCCAGCGGCTGCTCCGTTGCCGCCATGCCGTGCTGCGCCAGAACGGGAGAGCGTGTGGCCCATGTCGCGCCCGCATAACGGTCCCCCCGGCTCACCTGCCCATAGCTCTGCTGGGCGAGAAACCCCATTGCCATGATGATAACCGCCCCCGCGATGCCCCCCTTAAATCTCATTGCCCTTCCAGTTCCCGATAGGTGACGTGGCAGGACGGCCGGTTGTTCTTTTCCAGAAACCGCTGGTGATAATCTTCTGCGGGCCAGAACGGTCTCGCGTCTTCCACGCTTGTCACCACCGGCCTCGGGAAGGCGTGGGCCGCATTCAGCGCATCCTTCCTTTCCTGCGCGATGCGTTTTTGTTCGGGGGAATGGGTAAAGATCACACTGCGATATTGCGTGCCGAAATCCGGGCCCTGCCGGTTCAGTTGCGTCGGATCGTGCATCTTGAAGAACAGATCGACCAGCCGCTCATAACCCACCTTGGCCGGGTCGAACGTCACTTCCACGACTTCAGCGTGGCCGGTCGTATCGGTGCAGACCTGGCGATAGGTGGGGTTTTCCACATGGCCCCCGGCATAGCCCGAAACCGCGTCGCTCACGCCGGGCACTTCGCGAAAGAAATGCTCGACACCCCAGAAACACCCCGCGCCGAATGTGGCTTTTTCCATGTCCGTTTCTCCTTGCTGGCCGAACTATAGGTCCTCAGCGGCAAGGGGTCACTGATCCAGTGTTTGACGCTGCCGGGCCTTAAGCATTACTTCCGGTCCATGAACGTCGTCATCATTGGTGCGGGTGCGGCCGGCCTCGGCATCGGCTGGCAATTGGCCCGTCAGGGCGCCACCGTCACGGTGCTGGAGCGGGCACAATATGCCCATGGTGCCATCTGGGCCGCAGCCGGAATGATCGCCCCGGTGGGGGAGGGGATGGAGGGTCCGCTCGCCCAATTCGGTCAACAGTCCAGTCGGTTGTGGCCGGATTTTGCGGCCACGCTTGAAGCGCAATCCGGTGTCTCCATCGGCTATGCACGCAAAGGTGCGCTTCTGGTCGCCGCTGACGGAGACGAAGCCGCCCACCTCGCCCGGCGTGCCGAGCAGGAGGAGGATCTTCAACTCCTCAACGCCTCGCAGGCGGTGGAGCGCGAGCCATTGCTCACCCCGCTGATTGCAGGCGCCGCCTTTGCGCAGGATGAGGCACAGGTCGATACCCGCGCGCTGGGCCATGCGCTGGCGCGGGCCCTGATCGCGGCGGGCGGCACCATCATCCAGAACGAGGCGGTGGTGCGGATAGAGGTTTCGTCCGGCCGTGCCGTTGCGGCGCGCACGCCGTTCCGCCTTCACGAAGCCGATGCCTTCGTCATCGCCGCTGGCGCGTGGAGCAGCGGGATCGATGGTCTACCACCCGGAACTGTGCCGCAGATCAAGCCGATCAAGGGCGAAGCCATTGCCTATGCCGTGCCTTCTGATGCCGCCACTTTGCGCGAAGTCGTCTGGGGCAAGGGCGTTTATCTCGTGCCGCGCGGGCGGCGCATTCTCGCGGGTGCCAGCGTGGCCGATGTCGGCTTCGATACCTCGCTCACCAAAACCGTGCGCGCCTTCTTGCAGGAACATGCAACCGCGCTGATCCCTGCACTCGCGCAATGGCGGGTTGATGAACATTGGGCAGGCCTGCGCCCCGCCTCGCCGGATGGCCTGCCGGTCCTCGGCCGCTCTCAGGTGGACGGCCTGTTCGTCGCCAGCGGCCAATATCGCAACGGCATTCTGTTCACACCTGTGCTTGCGGATGTGATGGCGCGCACGGTGATGACGGGCGCGCTGCCGCCGGAACACGCCGCGTTCGACATCCGCCGTTTTGCATGATGCACGCTTTCGAACTCGATCCGCGCCTTGCCGCCGATACGGTGGCGGTCGCCGATTGGCCGCTGTCGCGTCTGTTGCTGATGAACGATGCACGTTTCCCATGGCTCGTTCTGGTGCCACGCCGCGCGGGCCTCAGCGAATTACATGATCTCTCCGCCGAAGACCGTCCGGTCCTGTTCGCAGAAGTGCTGAAAGCCGGTGCGGGCCTGAAGGCAGCGACCGGTGCCGCCAAAATCAATACCGGCGCGCTCGGCAATCTGGTGCCGCAACTCCACATCCACGTCGTGGCCCGCAATCCGGGCGATGCGGCCTGGCCCGGCCCGGTATGGGGGCAGGGCGCGGCAAAGCCCTACGGCGCAGCGGCGCTGGAAGCCCTTCTCAACACCCTTCGCGCCGCCCTCTGAACCTGGCCCCCACTTGGCACGGGGGTTGCTTTGTCTATGGGCAGGAGAACCCTACGGGATCGCGAGGATGTTGGCAGAAGCCACGCAAGCCACCGCAAACGCCAGAGCGCAGGTCGTCGCCGCCGTGCAGAACGCGGCGGCCAGAACGGGTGCGGATTTCGACTATCTGCTGGGCACCGCCATGCGGGAGTCTGGTCTGAAACCGCAAGCAAAATCAGGCACTTCCAGTGCCTCAGGCCTCTACCAGTTTGTGGAGCAGACCTGGCTTGGCCTGGTCAAGAAATATGGCGCCGAATACGGCCTCGGCGCTGCCGCAAACGCCATCAGCCAGGGCCGCGACGGCCGCTACCGGGCGGATAGCCAATCTGACCGGCAGGCAATTCTTGCCCTGCGCAATGATCCCAAAGCCGCTTCTCTGATGGCAGGGAAATATGCGCAGGAAACCCGCGCCACGCTGGAAAATACCCTTGGCCGTCCGGTCTGCGACGGGGAGCTTTATGCTGCCCATTTCCTGGGGGCCGATGGCGCCTGCAAGCTGATCCAGCTTCGCGATGCCAACCCGGCCGCCTCCGCCGCGGGCGCCTTCCCACAGGCGGCGGGTGCCAATCGCAGCGTGTTCTACAACGCGGACGGTTCCGCCAAATCGGTGTCGCAGGTCTATGCCTGGGCCACGCGGCAATCGCCGACTGCCAACCCGGCCGAACTGGCCGCGACCCGCCGCCTCAATCTGCGCCAGAGCCTCGATGGCCGTGACGCCGCGCCGGTGAGTGTTTCCGCCCTTGCCCCGGTTTCGGCCCCCGCCTCTGTGACGGGCGGTACTGACAACACCACACTCGCCGCCACCATGCTGTCGGCCAGTGCGCCGCTTCCGTCGCCGCTGCTCTCGCTCGGCCGCACGTCGCTTTCGCTGACGCCGGGTGTCGTCGCGGTGCTGAGCGGGCTTGGCGATCCGCGTGACGATGAGGAAGAGGCACGCAAGGCCGCCTGACCGCCTCCGCTTTTTTATCTCGTTGCGCGGGGCGGCGTTGCTGCCGCATAAGGCCTCTCCTTCGGGGAGGGTGAGCCCAACATGCGTCTGGCGTTGGCGGCTGTCTGGGCTGTGATCCTGGCTGGCGGAATCACGCAAACGGCCAATAGCCTGCAGACCGATGTGCTGGGCGTGCGCGCCAGCATCGAAGCCTTTCCCGCCTGGATGCTCGGCATCATCATGGCGAGCTATTATGTCGGCTATTCCGCCGGGCCGCTTGCCAGCCGCGGCATCATCGCCCGCTTCGGGCACGTCTCTTCCATCGTCATTGCGCTGGTGCTGGCCGCGGCCGTCATCGTGCTGCATGGCCTTCTGGTCGCGCCGGTGCCGTGGGCGTTGTTGCGCGTGATCGATGGGCTTGCGCTGTCCATTGTCTATGTCGCGATCGAAAGCTGGATCAACGACCGGGTGGAGAACCGGGTGCGTGGCCGCATCTTCAGCCTCTACATGGTGGCGCAGATGGCGGGCATGACGGTGGCGCAGATCCTGTTCAGCATGGGCAATCCCAAAACGCTGTCGCTGTTCGCACTGTCGGCGGCGATCTTTGTCGCCGGTGCCATTCCGGCTTTCGCTGTGCGCAGCAAGGCGCCTGCGATGGCGCCGCCGGTTCCGTTCCGGCTACCGCAATTGTTTCGTGTTTCACCGCTCGGTGCGCTGACCACGATTCTCGCTGGCGTGTCGTGGAGCGTCGTGTTCACCTTCGGCCCTGTCTACGCCCAAAAAAGCGGCTTCTCGCTTTCCGGGGTCAGCCTGTTCATGGGCCTTGCCATGGTTGGTGGCGCAGTAATGCAATTTCCGCTCGGCTGGATTTCCGATTTGATCGGGCGCCGCGCCACCATCGGCTGGATGTCGGCTGGCGGCATCGCCGCATCCCTGTTCGGGTTGTGGACCGATGGCTGGCCCGCGATCTTTCCCTTCGCGGCCGCGTTGCTGACGGGCGGGTTCATCTTTCCGCTCTATGGCCTTGCCGTTGCCCACACCAACGATCGCGTTGCGCCGGGCGCGCGCGTTGCTGCCGCGGCGGGCCTCGTTCTGCTGTTCGGTCTCGGCTCGATATTTGGCCCGCTGCTCACCGGCTGGGCGATCAGCGCCATGGGCGCGGGCGGCTATTTCGCCGTTTTGGCCGCAGTAATGGGATTGAGCGTGACGGCCACCGCCTTCCGCCGTTAAACTTGGCAAAACGCTATTCGAGAGGAAACATGCCAGATCAATCCAAACAGGCGGGCAAGCCGCCGGTCGCCCCTGTTGCCGCCGCCACCATCCTGTTGCTGCGCGACAGTGCGAATGGCCCCGAAGTCTTCATGGTGAAGCGGCATCATCAGGTCGATTTCACCGCCGGCGCGCTCGTCTTTCCGGGCGGCAAGGTGGCACCGGGCGATTCACAGGCTGTGGTGAGCGATCTCACCGATGGCGCTGCGGATTGGCCGCAGGAGATGCGCACCCTTGGCGCCGCCGCCATCCGCGAGGCGTTTGAGGAATCGGGCATCCTGCTCGCGCACGAAGGGCAAACCGGGAAATTTGTCAGCCCACAGCGCCTCGCAACGCTGCAGCATTATCGCAAGGGGCTCGATAGCCATGAAATCGCGCTGGCCGACGTGTTGCAGAAAGAGGGTTTGCGTCTGGCCTGCGATCAACTGGTGCGGTTCGCGCACTGGATCACGCCCGAAATGATGCCAAAGCGTTTCGACACACACTTCTTCATCGCTCCCTCGCCGAAGGGGCATGTCGGCCATCATGATGGGCATGAAACGGTGGATTCGGTCTGGATCACACCGGATGCCGCCATCGCGGATCGCAAGCGCTGGACGGTGATTTTCCCCACCCGCCTCAATCTGCAGAAGCTCGCGGAATCGCCATCGGTCGAAAGCGCGATTGCGACGGCACGCGCCAATCCGCCGGTTACCGTTCTGCCGTGGACGGAGTCGGGCCCCGACGGCCCCGTTCTGCACATCCGGGAAGATGCGGGTTACAAACAGACCACCGCGTCCTTGCGCGAAGGCTGAACCTCCGTCCCTTTTACCTCCCCCTTGCGGGGGGAATTATATACTTGAATCAGCAACCTGTCCTACCCATATCTGAGAGGTAGGGAGGACTCAACTATGACTAACCCGCTGACCAATCCGATCTTCACCGACAAAGAGAAGGCCCGCACCTATCTCGAAAAGCTACTTTGGGCCGATGGCCGGGTCTGCGGATACTGTGGGACGGTTGATGAGTCCACCCCGATTCGGGGGCGCGAAGGGTATTACCAGTGCAACGCCTGCCGTAAGCAGTTCACGGTACAAGTGGGCACTGTCTTTGAGCGTTCGCACATTCCGCTCAATAAGTGGCTGATGGCCGCTTTCCTTCTCTGCGCTTCAAAGAAGGGCATGAGTGCCCATCAGATGAGCCGCATGTTAGGGATCACCTACAAGTCAGCTTGGTTCATGTGCCACCGCTTGCGCGAGGCTATGGCCCCGTTGGGTAGCGTATTTGGCCCGCTGGGCGGCGAAGGCAAAACCGTTGAAGCCGATACCACCTACATCGGCGGCAAAGAGAAGAACAAACACCGCAACAAGCGCACCGCGGGCAATATCGGCGGCGCTGGCAAGCAGATCGTTCACACGCTGGTTGAACGTGGTGGCCGCGCCTGCTCCAACCATATCGCCAACGTGGCCGGCAAAACACTTCGCCCCGTGGTGATGAAGCAAGTCAGCCGCAAATCAACGCTGATGACCGATACCGCTGGCGGCTATATGGCGATGGGCAAAGAATTCGTCCGTCATGAAATGGTCGATCACGGCGCTGGCGAATATGTCCGTGGTGACGCCCACAGCAACACCGTGGAAGGCTATTTCTCGGTCCTGAAACGCGGGATCGTCGGCACTTACCACCACGTTAGCGAGGCCCACCTAAAGCGCTATCTGGCCGAATTTGATTTTCGCTACAGTGAACGCTCCGCTCTTGGCGTTGATGATAGCCTGCGCGCCACGAAGGCCTTACAAGGCATCGTCGGCAAGCGTTTGACGTATCGGCGGACTAACGAAGCCACGAACAGCTAGGCAGAAGGCGCGCGCTTTTTTGAAGTGGCGCGCTTCGCGGGCTTAAGATCATGAGGCCTAGGTCCCATTTTCGCTGCGTTTTTTATTAGTTTCTCGAATTTTGGCCATGCATCAGCGTCCAGATCAAGATTCGACGTGGTTGACCGCGTCGTCTTAGTCTTCGACTTGGATTTAGGGGCCTTTGCCATGCCAACACCTATGCCAGGATATACGCGCTCTTGAAGAAGAAAATAGAGACTTCACCAGATGGTTCTTCGATAAGCGTTGGCGGCACGCTTGACCTACGATATTTGCGGGCGGGCGAACATACCCTGATTTTGCCTGTCCCCAAAGAAATCATCGAGCTTGTCGGCTTCGTCGTTATGCAATGGGGAGCTTTTGAACAGCGCGTGGACGCATTGATCGCTCATGTGGGGCACGGAATGTCTTTTCCGCTGCCGGACAATTGGCGAAGGTTATCATTCAAAAAAAGGAGAAAAATCTTCAAGACGCTTATGGCCAAATATACAGCACAGATGTTTCCAAATGAGAGCCGCGTTTTTGCAGACATTTCCCTTCAAGCTGCCGATTTGTATTGGCGGCGCAACGTCGTAGCCCACGGATATATGGATTTGCGCGCTGTGCCGGACGCCGCATCACCAACAGGGCATCGCGCCACATTCCATGCGAGGGGCACCCAAAATGGCCATGACGTTGAAGTCTCGTTGGATTTTGATTCTCTCCAGAAGCTTCGGCACGACATCGCGCATCTAGGGGGTAATCTTATGGCTGCAACTTATCGCATGGGGGGACGGGTTGAGAACGGCCAGCAAGATCTTGTAGTCGCCGATATAGAGTTTCTATCAGATGCTCAACACGGTAGTTTTCAGACCGTTCCCATTCCCAATAAATCTGAACCCCAAGGCGGATCATCTCGGGGGTAACTTCAGTAACGGCCTGTCGGGGGCTTTTATGCCCGTCACAATTTTGCTGTGTCAAGTATATAACTCCCCTTGCGGGGAGAACTTGCCCCGCACGTGTTGCGGGGTCGTCCACCGAAGCTTAGGCGCCGGTGGACGGGTGGGGGTGATTATTCGAAACCACTACCGCTTGCGCTTTACCCCAACTCACTGACGCGCGCTTCCAGTTCCTGCGAAAGAACAGCCGCAGTAC
>ERZ778017.2157-NODE-2157-length-16710-cov-8.276614_pt1 | contig 16710 bp, 9 predicted proteins | sample MGYA00375747_ERZ778017 | MGnify/ENA primary metagenome ERZ778017 (study PRJEB29350, sample SAMN05509838) | bioreactor metagenome | biome: bioreactor; material: wastewater | place: South Africa: University of Cape Town | collected 2014-03-17 ...
TACGGCGGCAACGCGCTGCTGGGCAAGAAGTGCCACGCGCTGCGCATCGCCAGCCACCAGGCCCGCAGCGAGGGCTGGCTGGCCGAGCACATGCTGATCCTCGGCGTGGAGAACCCGCAGGGGCAGACCCATTACATCGCCGCCGCGTTCCCGTCCGCCTGCGGCAAGACCAATCTCGCCATGCTGATCCCGCCGGACGGCTATCGCCGCGATGGCTGGAAGATCTGGACCATCGGCGACGATATCTGCTGGATGCGTCCGGGCCCGGATGGTCGCCTGTACGCGATCAACCCGGAAGCCGGCTTCTTCGGCGTGGCGCCCGGGACCTCGAACAAGTCCAACCCCAACGCGCTGGCCTCGGTCCAGACCAACACCATCTTCACCAACGTCGGCGTCACCGCGGACGGCCAGCCGTGGTGGGAAGGCATCGACAATGGCCAGGTCCCGGCCATCGACTGGCAGGGCCATACCTATGACGCCAGCGTGCGGCCGGCCGCGCATCCCAATTCCCGCTTCACCGTCAGCGCGAAGCAGTGCCCGTCGTATTCGGAGATGGCCGAAGACCCGCAGGGCGTGCCGATCTCCGCGATCGTCTTCGGCGGCCGCCGCGCGTCGCTGGTGCCGCTGGTATTCGAGGCCCGCGACTGGACCCACGGTGTGCTGGTCGGTGCCGGAATGGGCTCGGAGACCACGGCGGCAGCCACTGGCGCGGTGGGCGTGATGCGCCGAGACCCGATGGCCATGAAGCCCTTCTGCGGTTACAACTTCGCCGACTATTTCGCCCATTGGCTGAGCTTCGACAAGGAGGGCGCGAAGCTGCCCAAGGTCTTCCACGTCAACTGGTTCCGCAAGGGCGACGACGGCAGGTTCCTGTGGCCCGGCTTCGGCGACAACCTGCGCGTGCTGGAGTGGATCATCCGCCGCGTCGAAGGCAGCGTGGCCGCCACCGAGACGCCGATCGGCCACCTGCCGGCGGCGGGCGACCTCAACCTTGATGGCGTCGCCCTGTCCGACGAGGCCCGCGCCAAGCTGTTCGGCCTGGACCGCGCCGGTTGGCAGGCCGAGTTCGCAAACCTCGGCGAATACCTGGCGGAGTACGGCCCGCGCCTGCCGCAGGCGCTGCTTCAGGAACAGCGGCGGATTGCCGAGGCGCTGGCCTGAAACAGCCTGCGCGGCGGTTCCGCCACGCGAAGCCCCGCTTGTGCGGGGCTTCTTTTTTGCGGAAACCCCGACAGAGAGCGGGTCGCCGATGTGGCAGCTGGCCAGGAAAAATGAATACGTGCCTCGATATGGGGGCGAGGCTTCGTGTTGTTAAATAAAAATTGAATGTTTTATATTCACGCAATCGGTCGTTGCTTTAACTCTCGCATTCAACAAGCCCGAAGGGGGTAATAGAAATGGTTTCCAGACACATGGTCAAAGGCCTGAAGCGGAGTGCGCTCACCGTCGCGCTTGGGCTGTGCTTTGCCGGCGGCGTGCAGGCGCAGAGTTCGGTCGGCTCGATCTTCGGCGACACCGCTGCGAACAGCGCAGTGACCATCGAAAGCCTCGATACGGGCACGTTGCGCCAGATCACTGCCGACGGGACAGGCCATTTCACGTTCACGCAGTTGGCGCCAGGCCGCTATCGCGTGACCTCCGGCGGCACTTCCAGGGAAGTGCAGGTCAAGGTGGGTACCGGTACCCAGGTGAGCCTGGTCGCCGGTACGTCGGGCAGCGCGACCACCCTCGATACCGTCACCGTGGTGGGCAGCGGTGCGATCAATCCGATCGACGTGTCGTCAGTCGAATCCACCACCGTGTTCACCCAGGAGCAGATTCAGGCGCTGCCGGTCGGTCGCGACATCACCAACGTTGCGCTGCTGGCGCCCGGGACCGTGCGCGGCGACACCGGCTTCGGCAATCTGGCTTCGTTCGGCGGGTCCTCGGTGGCCGAGAACGGCTACTACATCAACGGCTTCGACGTCACCAATATCTTCAACTTCCTGTCCTATGGCGAAATGCCGTTCGACGCGATTGCCGAGCAGCAGGTCAAGACCGGTGGTTACGGGGCGGAGTACGGCCGTTCGCTGGGCGGGGTGATCAGCCTGGTCACCAAGCGCGGCACCAACGAATGGAAGGGCGGGGCGAGCGTTTACTGGGCGCCGTCCAGCCTGACCGAAAAAGGCAAGGACGTGCTGACCCGCAATGCGGCTGCAGCGGCATCGGGCTTCAAGTACCTCGCGTACCGCAGCGCCAACGAGGCGGACCAGCTGAGCTACAACGTCTATGCCGGCGGTCCGATCATCAAGGACAAGCTGTTCGTGTTCGGCCTCGTCGAAGGCAAGAAGAACACCCGGGATACGTTCAGGGACGAGAGCAGCACCCATACCTCGAGCACCCGTCCCACCGGCATGGTGAAGCTGGACTGGAACATCACCGACAACCACCTCTTCGAGGTCACCGCGATCACCAACCGCGACGACGTCGACACCATCCAGTACCGGAATCCTACCGGCCAGCTCTACACGGGCGAGCACGGGAACGTGTTCGATACCTACACGTACAAATACGGCGGCGAGATCTACGTCGGCAAGTACACGGGCTATCTGACCGACAACTTCACCGTCTCGGCACAGTATGGTCAGCTGAAGTCGCTGGCGGGCGACAAGCATCCGGCGCTGACCGGCTCGGATGCATGCTCGCGTGCTTACGACAGCCGCATCGATCCGGGCGTGACCGTTTACGTGGGTTGCTACAACGAGGCGAATCCCTTCGTCCGTGACCAGACCGCGCCGCCGGATTCCGACCAGCGCAAAGCCTGGCGTCTGGATGGCGAATGGCGCCTGGGCGACCATCAGTTCCGTTTTGGCCTCGATTCCGAGCGGTTCACCTCGACCTATGCCGGTACCCAGTACTCCGGCGACAGCTTCTACTACCGCTACTACCAGCGGACCGGCGCGTATACCGTGCCTGGAACCAACGTGACGCTGGCGCCGAACACGCCTTATGTCCGCACCTGGCAGCGCGTCACCACGGGCGGCGGCTTCAAGATCGTGAATGAGGCGGCCTATCTGGAGGACAGCTGGCAGGTCACCGACAACCTGCTGCTGTATATCGGCGCGCGTGGCGAGCGGTTCGAGAACTTCAACGCGGACGGCATCACCTTTGCCAAGTCCGACGTGCTGTGGGCGCCGCGGCTGGGCTTCTCCTGGGACGTGAAGGGCGACGCCAGCATGAAGGTGTTCGGCAATGCCGGCCGCTATTTCATTCCGATCGCGGGCAACACCAGCGTGCGCATGTCCGGCGGCGAGTCCAACTATGCCGAGAACTTCTATTACTGGGATGGCCAGCTGGACATGGCCACCGGCCTGCCCAAGAACGGTCTGGGGGCTCGCATCAACCCGACCTTCAACGCGCCGATCGTGAGCATCCCGAACCCCGCGACCGTGGCGGCGACCAATCTCTCGCCGATGTACCAGGATGAATTCATCCTGGGCGCGCAGTTCGAGATGCCGGGTGACTGGATGCTGGGCCTGCGTGGCATTTCGCGCGAGGTCAAGGCCGGCATGGACGACATCTGCATGCACAAGCCGCTCCAGCGCTGGGCCGAGGAGAACGGCTACGAGGACGCCTGGCTGGCCTCGAACAGCATCGGTGGCTCTGCCCCGCAGTGCTACATGATCAACCCCGGCCAGGACGTGTCGATCCTGCTGGACGTGAACGGCGACGGTTCCGAGCTGGTCGAAGCGGACATCCCCGCGTCGTATTTCGGACTGCCGAAGTTCAGCCGCAAGTACAACGCGATCGAGTTCTTCTTCGAGAAGCACAAGACCGGCAACTGGTACCTGCAGGGCTCCTACACGTTCGCGAAGAGCAAGGGCACCTCGGAAGGCTACGTCAACTCCACCCTGGAGCAGACGGACGCCGGCATCACCCAGGACTTCGACTTCAAGCCCTTCACCGACGGCACCTACGGCTACCTGCCCAACGACCGCCGCCATACCTTCAAGGTGTTCGGCGCCTACGAGTTCAATGACGAATGGCGCGTGGGCGGCAACCTCATCGTGCAGTCGGGCCGCCCGGTCAGTTGCTACGGCTACATCCCGCTGGACGACGAGTCGCTGGTGGATGACGGCCTGCAGACCCCGGTGTACGACTACTACGTGGCGAAGGACTGGTCCGGCAACAGCTTCTACTGCGACGACGGCAACGGCAACCAGGTGCTAGGCCATCGCGGCGACCGAGGCCGCACGCCGTGGACCCGCACAGTCGACGCCTCGTTGGCCTACACGCCCAATTGGGCCAACAAGAAGCTCTCGCTGGAGCTGAAGGTTTTCAATGTCTTCAATGCAGGCAAGGTCACGGAGTACTACGAGTTCTCCCAGTACGGCGGCTCCAACTCCCGTCTCGAGGATCCGGACTTCCTGAACAACCAGAACTTCCAGACGCCGCGCTCCATGCAGATCATTGCGCGCTACAGGTTCTGATCGGCGTTGATGCACGACCTGAGACCGCCGGAGAAATCCGGCGGTCTTTTTGTGGGGCGGATGAAAACCGCAGCGCTGGCGCGGAGTAGTCGGGGCGGGTGCCTAGTGCGCAGGTCCGGTGGCAGTCGGCGAAACGGATGGTTTCAGCGGGTCAAGGGGGCAGTGGGTACGCGTCCAGCACCGGTCCCAGCGCCTGCTTGAGCGGCCCCAACCATGGTTCGAAGTGCCGCCACTGGTCTACGCCATCGCGGTAGATAGGGCGGCGTACCTGTTCGGAACTGGCGGTACGCACCGCTCGATCGTTCTCGAAGAAACGCAGGCAGCGTTGGTCGAACTCCAAACCGCAGTAAGCCAGCAGCGCGCGTACCTGTGTTTCTGTGTCATCCACCATTTCCTCGTAGATGACGCGGTGAACGCGGCCGGGAAGCACCTGGTCGAAGTGGGCCATCAGGGCCACGTAGTCGGCGTAGTAGCGGCCCATGTCCGCCAGGTCGTAGCTGAACGCCTGGCCGCGGGCGAAATGCTGCTTGAAGTTGGACAAACCACAGGCCAGCGGGTGGCGTCGCGCGTCGATGATCTTCGCCTTCGGCAGGATCAGGTGGATCAGCCCGACATGGGCGAAGTTGTTCGGCATTTTGTCGATGAAGAACGGCCTGCCTAGCTTGCGCTGCACGCGGGTCCGCTCGAGATAATGCTCCCCGAGCGCGCACAATCCGTCATGGTCCAGCCCCGCCAGTACCTCATGGTAGGAGGTGTTCCCCGGATTCCCGTCCCGCAGGCGCAGGTCGCGCGTGATCGCGATGATCGCGGGCAGCTCCATGGTGCCTTCGACCAGTGGGTGACTCGCCAGGATCTGCTCGATCAGGGTGGAGCCGGCACGGGGCATGCCGACGACAAAGATCGGATCGGCGGCCGGGCAGCCACTGCCTGCACGCTCTGCAAAGAACCGGTGGCTGCAGGCCTGCATCGTCTGCAAGGTGCTGGCTCGGGCCTGGTCGGCATCGTAAGGCAGCTGCCTGCGCCGCAGCGCGTTGCCGGAACGATAGTGGATGAAGGCATCGGCGTAATCCCCGGCGTCCTCCTGGGCCTTGCCCAGCGCGAACTCCAGATGCAAGCGCGAGTCCTCGTCCAAGTCATCGCGCTGCAGCTGGGCGCGCATGGCGGCAATGTCGGCAGCAAGGAAGCGTACGGTCTTCAGGTTGGCCAGACTCCACCACGCAACGCCGATCTCCGGTCGGAGCGCAATGCAGCGCCGGTATGCAGCAATCGAGTCATCGCGGCGGCCTGCTGTTTTCAGGGCGTGGCCATAGTTGAGCCAGAGTTCCGCCCGCTCCGGGTTGGTTTGAAGGATGCCCTCATAGGTGGCAATCGCAGTTTCGTACTCCCCGAGCTTGCCCAGCACCGTCGCCCGCATGCTCTTCAGTACCTGGTTGTCCGGCTGCTTGCCAAGCAGCACGTCAAGTTCCCCGAGGGCTTCGCTGTAGCGATTGCTGCGATTGAGCGCCACGGCGTAATTCTGGCGCGCGGCGTCGAACCCCGGTGCGCGTTCCAGCACGCGTTCGAGCAGCTTGATCGCTTCGGCATTGCGGCCGCTGCGGATCTCGACCTCGGCCAGCATGCGCATTGCGGCGACGTCGCCAGGCTGCTGGCGCAGCCGCCTGTCCAATAGCTGCGCTGCTTCCTGCAGACGATTTCCTGTCAGCAGTCCGAAGCACCTGGTCAGGACCGGATCGTGATGACTCTGATGCAAGTGCTGGAGATAGGCGGCATCCGCACCGATGTCGTCGCCGGCAGCGAAGCGCACCTCCGCCAGCGTCAACCAAGCGCAGGGGAGGCTGGGTTGCAGCGCAATCGCCTTGTTCAACGCGTCGGTCGCGGCCGCGGGCTGCCCTGCGCCCTTGCAGGCCACGCCAAGCGCCAGCCAGGCCATCGCGAACCGGGGCTGCATGACTGTCAGCGGCGCAAGGATGGCAGCCGCATGCAGATGATCGCCTTCCGCACTCGCTGCCATGCCGAGCAACAGTTGCGCCCCCGGGTGTCCAGGCGTCGCCTTCAGGATTTCATTGGCCTGGCGTTTGGCCTGCGCCGGGTCGCTGTCCAGCTGTTCGAATGCATCTGAAACAGCGTCTCTGGTGCCGGTCATGGGACCTCGGGTGGCCATCGGGGTACATAGGTAGACGAGTGTACTGAGCCCCTCTGTGGACTGGAGGCTTGAGACCCCGTGATGCTGCGGCTATCCGCGTCACTGTCCGGCAGGTGCTTCGGACCTTCCGGGGCATGGGCGCCGGGTCGCGCACGCTTTCTGGTCGTATCGGGACGGCCAACGGTAATGAGGGGCCTGCCGTTTCGCGTGAAACTGAATGGGCAGTTCAGTACATGAATGCGGGTTAAGGGGGTTGTTAAATAAATGTTGACTGCTCTATAGTCGAAGAGTCAGGCCGTCTGAGGTCGGGCGTACTTGTTCCCTTTGTCACTTCGTCCCTATGGGGGTTACAACAAAATGGCTTCTAACTACCTTGCGAAAGGCCTGAAGCGGAGCGCGCTCACCGTCGCTCTGGGTATGTGCTTCGTCGGCGGCGTGCAGGCGCAGACCAATACCGCTGGTGCGGTGACGGGTCGTGCCGTGTCTGGCGACACGATCACGATCACCAGCCCGTCCACCGGCTTCAACCGCACCATCACCGTGGATGCAAGCGGTTCCTACCGCTTCTCCCAGTTGCCCAGCGGCCAGTACCAGATCAGCCGCAACGGCGGTTCTGCGCGTGCCGTGACCGTGAACGTCGGTACGGCCGCCAACATCGACTTCGCCAGCGGCGATGCCACCACGCTTGATACCGTCACCGTGGTCGGCGCCGGTGCGGTGAACCCGATCGACATTTCGTCGGTCGAGTCCACCACCATCCTGACCGCCGAGCAGGTCGCCAAGATCCCGGTCCCGCGCAACATCACCTCCGTCGCGCTGCTCGCCCCCGGCACCGTCCGTGGCGCGGCCAACGCGGGCTTCGGTTCGCTGCCGTCGTTCGGTGGTTCGTCGGTCGCCGAGAACCAGTACTACATCAACGGCTTCAACGTCACCAACACCTTCAAGAACCTGAACTTCGCGCAGATCCCGTTCGAATCGATCGCCGAGTCGCAGGTGAAGACGGGTGGTTATGGCGCCGAGTTCGGCCGCTCCACCGGCGGCGTGATCAACATGATCACCAAGCGCGGTACCAACGACTTCAAGGCCGGCGCCAGCATCTACTGGGAGCCGTCCTCGCTGGCTGAAACCAACCCGGACCTGTACTACAACAACGGTCTGTGGGTTTCCAACAACTCCAAGGACAAGGGCTCGGAAGCCACCGCCGCCGTGTGGGCGGGTGGTGCGCTGATCAAGGATCGCCTGTTCGCCTACGGTTTGATCCAGTACGGCAAGACCTCCAGCGAGTCGTACACGAGCCGCTTCGGCACCGTGAACCTGGACAGCTCGAGCAAGCGTCCGCAGTGGCTGGCCAAGGTTGACTGGCAGATCAACGACAACCACAGCCTTGAACTGACCGCCTTCTCCGACAAGCGCAAGTTCGAAGACGACTATTACACCGCCAGCTTCCCGGACAGCACCACCAACTCGACTACCGGCCGGGTCACCATCGGTCCGAACCCGACCACCGTCTTCGGCACCTACAAGGGTACCGATTTCAACGAGGCGGGCGGTGAGAGCTGGGTGGCCAAGTACACCGGTTACCTGACCGACAACTTCACCCTGTCCGCCCTCTACGGCCATGGTGAGTTCAGCCGTTCGAACTACGGCGTCTCCGCCAACGGCCAGGTGCAGGAATACAGCGGCAACCTGACCGGCCCGGTCGCGGGCTGCGCCATCATCAGCGACAGCCGTACCGGCGTGTCGACCGGTGCAGTTGCCGCGATCAAGGGCTGCTCGTTCATCAATACCCTCGGTCGCCGCGACGCCCTCGACGAGCGCGACCAGTGGCGTATCGACGCCGAGTGGGTGCTGGGTGACCACCTGCTGCGCTTCGGCATCGACAACGACAAGTTCCGTTCGCTCGACGGCACTGCCTACAGCGGCGGCGCGAGCTACGTCTACCAGTCGTGCAACGCCACCGCGGCGACCTGCGGCCCGACCGGCAACCGCGTGCGGTATCGCAGCTTCCGTTCCGGCGCGAACGTCGGCGTCGACCAGCGCGCGTACTACATCGAAGACAGCTGGAGCGTGACCGACAACTTCATCGCCTACCTCGGCATGCGCTGGGATACGTTCCAGAACCTGAACGGTGAAGGCGAGAAGTACGTCGAGATCAAGAACCAGTTCGCGCCGCGCCTGGGCTTCTCGTGGGACGTCTTCGGCGACTCCACCTTCAAGGTCTTCGGTAACGCCGGTCGCTACGCGCTGCCGCTGACCGCCGGCGTCGCCACCCGCGCCGCCTCGGCGTCGCTGTACGAAGAGATCTACTACGCCTACACCGGCGTCGATCCGGCCACGGGTGCGCCCACCGGCCTGACCCGCGTCGTCAACCCCTCGACGGGCAGCACTGCAACCCGCTACCTGAACGGTGAAGACGGCAATCCGAAGTTCGCTGCTGGCTATGCCACTAAGAACCTGAGCCCGATGTACCAGGACGAATTCATCCTGGGCTTCCAGAAGCAGCTGACCGACAACCTCTCGCTGGGCGTCCGCGCCATCCGTCGTGACCTGAAGGCCGCGATCGACGACAACTGCGATTACGCGACCCTGTTCAACTACGTCGAAGGCAACGGTCCGGGCTCGAAGTTCAACTACTGCTTCCTGTTCAACCCGGGCAAGGATGCGGTGATCCTGGCGGATTGGGACGGTGACGGCGTCGCCACCGAGAAGACCATCCCGGGCGACCAGCTCTCGCTGAAGTCGAAGCGCAAGTACACCGCGCTGGAGTTCTTCGTGCAGGGCAACTGGGACCGCATGTTCCTGCAGGGCTCGTACACCTACGCCAAGTCCATCGGCAACACCGAAGGCGGCGTGCGCTCCGACAACGGCCAGGCCGATACCGGTACCACCTCGGACTTCGACTACCTGGCCGCGATGATCGGCGCCTACGGTTACACGCCCAACGACCGTCGTCATTCGCTGAAGCTGTTCGGCAACTACGACATCACCGAAGAATGGTCGATCGGCACCAACCTGCTGGTGCAGTCGGGTCGTCCGATCAGCTGCATCGGCGTGTACAAGGGTCTGGACGTCAGCCACTACGGCAACATCCACTTCTCGTGCGACCCGGGTGCACCGAATGCCAACGGCAACAACGGCGACACCATCGTCTCCCGCGGTACCGTCGGTCGCACCCCGTGGACCACTTCGCTTGACCTGAACCTGTCCTACCGGCCGACGTGGATGAAGGGCCTGCAGCTGAAGATGGACGTGTTCAACGTCCTCAACGCGGACAAGCCGGTTTCGGTGAACGAAATCGGCGAAGACGCCAGCGGCAACCCGGTTCCGGTCGCCAATACGTACCTGACCCCGACCGCGTGGCAGACCCCGCGTTCGGTCCGCTTCATGGTCCAGTACGACTTCTAAGCTCCACGTTTCATAAGTGATTCGCGGCCGCCTTCGGGCGGCCGCTTTTTTTGATACCGTCGTGATCATCGCGACACGAAGTACGCACAGGCGCACATGACCCCGGAACAGCTCGAAGTACTCTGGCACGCGGCCCAACAGCATGAAGAAGAGGGCGCCCTGGATTCGGCGCGTAGCGCCTATCAGGAAATCCTGGCGAACAGCCCGCGCCAGATCATGGTCCAGGTCAAGCTTTCCGAGCTTGAACAGCGGACTGGACGTTACCGCGAGGCGCGGCGCCACGCACTGGAAGCTGGCGCGACGATTTCGATGACACGGCGCTGGGAGGGTCTTGCCTTCGTCACCGCCAACATGCTCGTGTTCGACGAGCGTGAATTGGTGCGCGGCCTGATCCTTCAGTCCGACTGGGACGACCCCCGTGTCCTCGGGCAATCGGTGGTGTTGTCCCAGCAGCTGTGGCTCTGCGGAGACCCGCCCGCGGCGCTGCGGATGCTTGATCTGGTGGCGCGGCGGGGTGGCAAGGACCACAGGCTGTCGTATTCGCGAGCCATGGCCCTCCAGCATCTGGGCCGCGGAGAGGAGGCGAGTCGCGCATTCGAGGAATGCATCCGGATGGCCCCTGATTTCGCGCTGGCGCATTGGTCGCTTGCCTACCACGCGCCATCCGGTGTTCCCGGCGCCAGGCTGGATCGCATTCGCGCCGCCTTGGGTCGGAGCCAGGACAATCTGGAGCGCGCGATGCTGCATTACGCGCTTTACAAGGAGTTGGATGACGCCGGCGAACGCGACGCCGCCTGGTCGGAACTGGAGAAGGGGGCGGCCCTGATGCATAGCCCCTTCCTGCCGCCCACCCGTCTCCCTGATGCACTCGTCGAACCCGCGGCAGCCGGCGCAGCCCGGGAGGCCGATGCGGCGGGACGGGTGCCGATCTTCATCACGGGCATGCCGAGAACCGGCACCACCTTGTTGAGCCGGATCGTTTCCGCGCACCCGGCCGTCGCGGATGCAGGCGAACTGGCGGCTCTGGAGCATGCCCTGGCGCAGGCCATGGATCGCTTCGTCGAGCTTCCCCTCAAGCCTGATGACGCGTCGCGGGTAGGCAGCATTCCTGCGTCCGAGATCGCCGAGGCCTACATGCGGCGGACAGGGATGTACTACGGCGACGGGGTTCGCTGCGTGATCGACAAATCCCCCGGCAATGTTTTCGTCTCCGGGATCATCGCCCGGGCAATGCCGGAAGCTAGGATCTTGTGTCTGGTTCGCGGCCCGATGGACACCGCCTATTCGAACCTTCGCCAGCTGTTCCAGAACGGCGCTTTTTCCTACAGTTACGATCAACGCCAGTTGGCGGAACGCTATGCGCTTTTCCAGGCGGTTGTCGCGCACTGGCAGGAACGGTTGCCTTCCAATTTCCTCGCAGTGTCCTACGAGTCGCTGGTGGAGGATCCGGTCGCCGTCGGGCGAACGGTTTTCGAGTTCTGTGGCTTGGAGTTCGATCCTGCATTCGTGGACATCACCCGCAACACCAGTCCGTCGGCCACGGCCAGTGCCTCGCAGATCCGCTCGCCGATCCACCAGCGCGGAATCGGCGAATGGTTGCGCTACGAGCGCCGGCTCCAGCCGTTTGCCGAACGGCTGCGGGAGCTGGGTGTCTCGCCGTAGCCCGCCGATGGAAGGAGATGGCTGCTGATGCAGCAACAGCTGCGTGCGCAGGTCGACGAAGCCGTACGGCGCGAGGATTGGGCGGCGGCCGCTGCAGGGCTGCGCAAACTCGCTCTTGTCCCGCCGCAGTCGGCCCGGCTGTGGCTTGAACTGTCCTACGCGGAATCCTTCCTCGGACATTACCGCGCGGCCAAGGAAGCGGCCGGCAAGGCGAAGAGCCTGCCATTGCAGGCGCGGGACGATGTCACTGACCTGCTTGCCCGGCTCCGCACATTCAATGACGCGGCGGGGGTGCGGATGGTCGCGCGTGGATTGCTGGAGGCCCCGCGCGCGGAACCCGTTCTGCTCGCGACATCCGCCGTGCAGCTCAGCAACCTCAATGATCATCCTCTTGCACTTGAATGCGCAGAAAGAGCGGTAGTCCTCGACCCGTCATCGATCGCAGCCCGCATGGCGCGTGGCCAGATGCGCGCGCAGCACGGGGATCTGGCGCGCGCGGAAGAAGATTTCAGCTGGTGCGTCGGACGGGTTCCGGGGTTGATGCCTGCCTGGTGGGGCTTGTCCAGGCTGCGGCGCCAGACCCCGGAGTCCAATCACGCCGGAACGTTGAGGGCGCTGCTGTCGCGCGGGGGGCTGAGCGCTGCCGACACGGCCTATGGTGCGTTTGCCCTGCACAAGGAGCTTGACGACCTCGGTGATGTTCCGGGCGCATGGCAGGCGCTGCAGCAGGGCTGCACCGCCAAGCGCTCGATGTTGCGGTACGACGCCGCGGAGACCCGCGCGTTGATCGATGCGCTGCAGGAGGACCGACGTCCCCCACCGACTGCTGCGACTGCGTCCACGGATGGGGTCGTACCCATCTTCATCGTGGGCATGCACCGTTCCGGAACCACGCTGCTGGAACAGCTGCTGGATGCGAGCGGGCAAGTTCTCGGAGTTGGCGAACTCTATGACTTCACTTCCGCTCTGCGGGATGCCGCCGACCACCACTGCAAGGGAGTGACGGATCGCATTGTCATCGAGAAGGCCCGGCAATCGGATCTGCTCGAGGTCGGCAGGCAGTATCTGTCGGGAGTTGCATGGCGACTCGGTGGAATGCGCTTCTTCACCGACAAGCTGCCGTCCAATTTCCTCAATGCAGGCTTCATTTGCCGGGCTCTTCCACAAGCGAAAATCCTCCATCTGGTGCGGGATCCGCTCGAAACCTGCTTCTCGAACCTGCGTGAACTTTTCTCCGACGCGAACCCGTACTCCTACGATCAATTGGAGTTGGCCAACTACTTCATCCAGTATCGCCGACTGATGACGCACTGGCATGGGATGTATCCCGGGCGCATCCTCGATGTGTCCTATTCGCGCCTGGTGCAGGACACCGAGACCACCATGCGGGAAGTGGCCACATTCTGTGGAATCGAGTACCGGGATTCGATGCGGGATCCGAGGAGCAGCCGGCGTTCCGTCGCCACCGCCAGCGCGATCCAGGTTCGGGAGGGCGTGGTTTGGCGCGAGCGGCCGAAATGGGCGCCGTATGCGGAGTACCTGCAACCCCTGATCAACGCCCTGCGGGCGGGGGGGGTGGATGTTGCCGGCCGGGGGCCTTAAACCAATCGCGGCGGAGCCGCATCACAGTGATCATGCTGATGCAGACCATGCCGCTACCGCAGGCCACTGAATCCGACGACGACGCCGGATTGGCGCGGCGCGCGGCCCGCGCCGACGTGTCTGCATTCGAGCAGCTCTACCGCCGCCACCACCGCCGCGTGCATGGGGTGATCGTGCGGCTGGTGGGGCAGGCGGGGACGCGTGCGGAGGACCTCACCCAGGAGGCCTTCGTGCGCGCCTGGCAGGCGCTGCCGGCCTTCCGCTTCGAGAGCGCGGTATCGACCTGGCTGCATCGCCTGGCGGTCAATACCGCGCTGATGGAGATGCGGGCGCGTCGCAGCCGGTCGTGGCCGGAAGAGGACGATGACGCGCTGGAAACGGTGGCAACCCCGGATACCGCCGGCCGTGCCGTGCTCGGCCGCGACCTGGAGCGTGCGGTCGCGAGCCTGCCGTCGCGCGCGCGCGCGGTGCTGGTGTTGCACGACGTAGAAGGCTGGAAGCACGAGGAAATCGCGGGCGAGCTTGGCATGGCGGTGGGAAGTTCGAAGGCGCAGTTGCATCGCGCGCGCGGACTGCTGCGCGCGCGGATCGGAGAAATGGCATGAGTGGACAACACGACATCGGCGAGGCCTCGCTGCGAATGGCGCTGCAGGCGCTGCGCCGGGATATCGAGCCAGAGCGGGATCTGTGGCCGGGCATCGCGGCAAGGCTGTCCCCGCAGGTGGCGCCGGCGCGGTCGCCCCGGCGCATCTGGCCGTTCGCGATGGCGGCTTCGATGCTGCTGGCGCTGGGCCTGGCCCGGCAGGAGGCACCGGAGCTGGCGCGGCCGGTGGCGGTGGAGACGCCGGCGCCCGTCGGGATCATGCCGGGCGCCAGCGAGGCGGAGGCGCTGACCCTGCATTACCAGGCGGCGCTGCGCGAGCTCGACGCCCGCGCGACGCCGGCCAGCTGGCAGCCGGGGCTGGAGGCGCTGGACCAGGGCGCCCAGCAGGTGCTGGCGGCCCTGCGCCACAGTCCGCAATCCCCGCAGCTGCTGGAGCGGCTGCGCCAGATCTATGCCCGCCGGCTCGCCCTGTCGCGCCGCGCTCTTTTTGCCTGAGGACCCGACGATGCAAATCCTTTCCAGAATGCTGTGGGCCGCGCTGGCCGCCACGATCGCGCTGCCGGGCATGGCGGCGACGCCGATCAACCAGACCCGCCCGCTGGACACGCGTGGCCGGGTGGAAATCGAGAATCTCAAGGGGAAAGTGGAGGTGGTGGCGTGGGACCGCCCCGAGGTCAAGCTGTCCGGCACCCTGGGTGACGGGGTGGAGCGGCTTGCAGTCGAAGGCGATGGCCGCGTGCTTCGCATCAAGGTCCAGTACCCGTCACGCAACCGCGACGCCGAGCCGAGCCAGCTGGTCGTGCAGATGCCGCTGCTGGCCGACCTGGAGGTTGAAACCGTCTCGGCCGACATCGACGTTACCGGCATGGCTTCACGGGAGCTGGAGCTGGAATCCGTCAGTGGCGACATTGTCGCCAACGGCGCACCGCGACGCGGCGGGATCAGTTCGGTGAGCGGTGACATCCGGCTGGCGATGAACAGCCCCAGCCTGCGGGCGGAGACGGTCAGCGGCCAGCTGGCGGTGCAGGGGCGGCTGGACGGGACCATCGCGCTGGAAAGCGTGTCCGGCGACATCCGCCTGGACACACTGGGCGAACGTGCGCGCAAACTCTCCGCCAGTTCCGTGTCCGGCGACATGGACCTGAAGCTGGGGCTGGCCGAGGACGGCGAGATCCGCATGGAGAGCGTGAGCGGCGACCTGCGCCTGCGCCTGCCGGCGAACCTGTCGGCGCAGGTCTCGGGCGAAACCTTCAGCGGAGATCTGGCCGCGCCGGGCGCGAAGATCCGAAAAGAGGAATTCGGCCCCGGCTCGAGTTTCCGGATGCGTTACGGTGCAGGCAAAGGTGATGTGCGCCTGCAGACTTTCTCCGGCGACGCACGCCTGATCATGCCGTAACGGTTGCGGCGGGTGCCGCCGATGAAAAAGGCCGCATCTTCCGATGCGGCCTTTTTGCGATGTGTGACGCGCGTGCCCGAGGCTGGCTGGGGTGGTCGCGCGGCCGCGACCGGGGCGTTTCAGAGGTCCTGCTGGTAGCGCACGTAGGGCACGGTGCCTTCGTCGCCCGGATTGCCCTTGATCGGGAACGGATTCTTGCCGCGGGTGACGACATTGTCGGCACCAACGCTGAGCTGGCCGTTCCAGGGCGTGCGCCAGGTCAGGCCCAGGCCCAGGCCTTTCCAGACCTCGCTTTCGCCCGGGACGTTGACCACCCGGCCGATGATGTTGGCGCCGAACGCACCATAGCCGCCGCCCACGCTCAGGCTGCGGGTATTCCACTGATCGGCTAGTTGCGGCACGTCCGCCGCCGGGACCAGGCGGGCACGGGCAACGGTGCCGCCGACGCTGACGAAGCCTTCGCGGCTGATCGCCTTTTCCGCGAACAGCGAGAAGTCGTTCTGGCTGTAACGCGCACCGCCGATCTGGCCGGGTGACAGCCAGGCGGGCAGGGTGTCGCGGCCATTGCCGAAGCTCACGCCAACCTTGCCGCCATTGCGGGCCAGACTGACTCCGGCACTGGCGTGGCGGCTGTTCGAGCCGGGCTTGTCATCCAGCGACGCCAGCACGCAGTTGCTCGCCAGCTGGCCGATGGCGGGCGCCATGCCGCTGCGGCGATCGCACAGCAACGCCAGCGAATCGCCGGTCTGCAGGCCATAGGTTGCTTCCAGCGTGGTCTTGCCGAAGCGCCAGCGGGCGCCGGTGCCGGTCCCGCCGGTGGCGGGTTCCAGCAGCAGCACCGCTTCCAGCTTGCCGCTGTCGCGGTTGAGCACCGGCACGACCCGGGAATCGCTGCGCTTGGCCTTTTTCGCCTGCGCATCGACGTTGCCGCTGGCAAACACCAGGGCAAGCGCGGCGGCGGCAAGTGGCAGGAATCGCAGGGTCATGCTGGTGTGACCGGCTTGTTAAGCCGAAGTTCCCCGGTGAAACGACAGGACTGCAGGAAAATCCTAGCCCGTTTATGTTTATTTAACAATAGCGAAGGCCGTGGGTGCCGGGGCACTGAAGGATCCCCTGTGGCGGGGCTGCAGCGCTACTGCAACCCCGGCGCAGCCGGCTGGGTGCTGGCCTCGCGACTGAACAGGGCCGCGATCTCCCCGGCGTCGAAGCCGTAGCCCTGGCCGCAGAACTCGCACAGGATCGAGGCGGTGCCGTCGCCGGCGGCCACCGCGGCATCGGCTTCCTCGCGCCCCAGCGACACCAGCATGCCCTCCACCCGCTCGCGCGAGCACGAGCAGGCGAAGCGCAGCGGCCTCTCCCCGACCAGCTCCGGTGCCTCTTCGTGGAACAGGCGGTGCAGCAGCGCGGGGCCGTCGACTGCCAGCAGTTC
>ERZ778017.2163-NODE-2163-length-16648-cov-5.259989_pt1 | contig 16648 bp, 18 predicted proteins | sample MGYA00375747_ERZ778017 | MGnify/ENA primary metagenome ERZ778017 (study PRJEB29350, sample SAMN05509838) | bioreactor metagenome | biome: bioreactor; material: wastewater | place: South Africa: University of Cape Town | collected 2014-03-17 ...
CCGGTACGTCGATGCGGGGGGCACGTCGAGCCCGGCTATGCACGAGGTCGAACGCCTGCGCGAAGTCGCGCCACGTCGCTCGACCGGGCCGGCATTCGAGGGCGACGGCGGAAACGGCGGCTGGACCGCGACGATCGAGCCGTATCGCCCCGGCGCGTCGCCGGACCACGATCGAGCGTTGCGTTGGTTCGAAACCGAATACCTGCCCGCGAAAGGCTGGACGTGGGCCGAGGAACGCGAGTGGGTTCGCGGCTCGGTTGCCGGGAGCGGCGAATGATGGGGCCGCCGGAACGACGCGAGCGCAAGCCCTACATAATCGACGCCACTGGTCAAGCTCGGGAACTGACGATCGACCCGGGATTCCCAAAGGGCGTGCCGCTCTGGATCAAGGTGAATATTCAACTTGTCGCCGAAGGCATCGCAAAAGGCGGCGCGGAGACAGACGGGCGCGCAACGCCGAAGGCTGCCGACCGACGGAAGGACGCGAAGGCGATACAGGCGAAAGTAGCCGAAGCCTTCGAGTTGGTCGCGATGCTTCGCGCATGGCATCGCGAATTCCGCGCCGTGTCGCCGATCGACGAAGCGCGTGAGTTGGTCGAGAGGCGTTTGTGTGACGAAGGGTTCGACGACGACGAAGTTGCCGCCGCGCGAGTCGGCTGCGATCCGGAATCGTTGGCGCTCGCCCTGAACGGAGTATCGGCGCACCTTGACGCGGTGCAGATGCTTGACCCGACATCGAAAGGGCGGGGGCCGAACTGGCGGGCTGATTGTTTGGCCAAGTACGCGATTTCCGAGTTTCGGCGTATCGGCTTGCCGATAGAGGCGGGCGACGAGAGAACAAATCCCGATACGTTGCTTCGGGAAACGTGCGCGACGGCGTTCGCGATTGCCGGCTTGAAAGGGCGCGACGGCAAGCCGCTGGACCCGCGCAACGCGATTCGAAAGGCGCTAAAGCTGATCGACGGGTAAGAATTGCTCGCGCCACAGAGGAAGGAAAAAGCGGTTTCTTACCCGTGACGTGAGGGCGACTGTCCGGCTTCAATCCGCAGCGTGTCAACGCTGCCCGAGGGGGGCCGAACGTGTCGAACCGTACCGCTCAAGCACAGACCGAATTCCACGATTCCATTCGCCGACTTCCCGCGACGCTCGCGATCGTCGGTGTGAGCCGGAGCACTTGGCTCGATCTCGTACGCAGGAAGCAGGCGCCGGCGCCGATCCGGCTGTCGGCAAAGGCGGTCGGCTGGCGCGAATCGGAACTTCGCAATTGGCTCGATAACCGCCCGTCCGCGCGCTGATGCGACCGAGGCCGATCTCGCGCAGGCGTATTCCCGGCTCGACGCGGCGCAGCGGGCGGCCAACCGGGCGAACGACGACGCGCAGCGCACCGAGGCGGTCGTCGTCGGTCTGGCGCGACGGCTTGACACGGCGAAAGCCGAACGCGACGAGGCCGCGGAAGCGCTGCGCGAAGCGGAAGTCGCGTGGCTGAATGCCGAGCTTGTCGCGGCCGATCGCGAGCATTGCGAAGCGATCGAGCGGCTTGGCCGGGCGTTCGGGCGTGCGAAGGCGCTCGGTAATGCGATCGTGCGACGCGGCGCGCGGTGCTCCGCGTACCTCACGCATGCGTCCGTCGTTCGCGATCTACCGTTTTTCGGTATCGCATCCGATCGCGGCGACCAGCAAGCCGCGATGCACAAAGCCTTCGTCGTCGATGCGCAAGAGGCCGAAGCCGCGGTCGCGCGCGCCGCGCAAGCGACGGACTGATGAGCCGCGATTCGGCCCGCCGTTCGTCGGTGCGTGCATCAATTTTCGGTAGTCCTGTTCACTGGAAAAGCGTGCGCCGTGCAACCGAGAAGCAATGAATTTCCGGGCGTAAGAGCGACCCGCAGCGTGCGCGGCGCCGGATGCAGCGTCGAGCGCGTGCATCGCGCGCCGTTCGTCGCCCGTTTCATGCGCTTTTCGGTTGCGCCGTACTACCGCGAATCGCGTTGCATCGACCGGCGCTCGTCGCGCATTGTCGAGTCATCGCAACCTTGCACGGAGTCAACGAAGATGAACGCAACCGCCACCGCCACGCTGTTGCCCGAACGCGGCGAGAAGCTGCGCACGTTCGTTGCGAACTGGATTCGCGAAGCATCGGTCGTCGGTGTCGACTCGGTCGAGATCGTTGGGGAGGACGTGATCGCCCGCGATCGGTTCGGTTCGTACGCCGTCGGCACGATCGCCGATTGGCTGCCGGTTGCGCGTGCGCTCGGCGCGCTGCGCGGCTCGGTCGAATGAGGCGCCCGATCATGGCGACGAACCGCCACGAAGGAACCGACGTTCAGTCGATTGCGTTGCACGACGACGGCTTCGCGTGGGAAGCGGTCGTGCGCGTTCGCGGCGTCGCGTACGTGGCACGCTACGTCGCCGGCCGGCTGTCGGTCGAGGTCGCGCCCCGCGCCGGCGCGGGGCGTGCGCGGCTGTGGCACGCCGAGGTCGTGCGCGAGTGGTCGATGGCAAAAGTCGTGCGCCTGCCGCGAAGCTGGCATCGCCGGCACGAGACGATGCACGGGATTCGGCGCGAGCGCGACGCGATCCGGCGTGCGGTGCGTGCGCGCCTAGCGGCCGTGGGACCGGAGACGTGCGCGTGAAGCGTGCGGCGCGCCGAGAGCGAAAGGCGACCGGCGGCCTTGCCGTGGTCGTCGGCACGCGGTACATCGGTCGGAGCGCAGCGCGGCTGCGGCGATCGATAGGGGCGTAGGACCGGCCGATCCTGTTTGGGCGGCCGGGCGGGCCTTAGTCGTGAGTCGCCCGCGTCATGCAAAGCAACCGCGACAGCCCGCGGCGGCGATCTCACGTCGCGCGGCGGGCACCTATCGAGACAACGGAGCGACGCATACATGACGAACGAAGACGTGGCTCAAGTTGCCGCGCGCTATTCCGAGCGGTTTGATCTACCGGCGCCGCAACCGTTCGGCGTGTCCAACAAACGGATGATCGAGGTGCTTTTGGCGGCGATTCGCGCCGGCAAGCCGGTCCCGGACGACTTCGATTGGTGGGACTACTTGCCGCCCGGCGCGGTCGCGTGAAAGGCGCCGCGCGGCCCCGCAACCTGTACCGCTCCGATACGATTCGAGGAAATGGCAAGGCTCGACGACCGAATCAAGACGCGCATCGTGCAAGCGCTCGCATGCTACGACGCGCCGGCGCAGGTAGCAGCCGCCGTCAAGGATGAATTCGGGATCGTCGTCACGCGGCAGCAGGTCCAGTGTTACGACCCCGAGAAGGTCGCCGGGCGTTCGCTGGCGAAGCGCTGGTCGGACCTTTTCTTCGCGACCCGCGAAGCGTTCCTGCGCGACGCGGCCTCGATCCCGATCGCGAATCAGTCGTTCCGCCTTCGCGCGTTGCAACGGCTGTACGAACAGGCGTCTACGCGCGGGAATGCGGCGCTCGCGGCTGCCGCGCTGGAACAGGCGGCGAAGGAAGTCGGCGGCGTGTTCACAAATCGACGCGAACTGTCCGGCCCGGCCGGCGGGCCGATTCGCGCCGAGTCGGTTCATTCGCTGAGCGACGCCGAGCTTGAGCGGATCGCGGCCGGCGCGGGGAGCGCCTGAGCCACGCCGAACCCTGCGGCGACGGTTAGGAGCACGTTTGGGGGTACGAAACGAGCGAACCGGACGGAAAGCCTTGCCAGACGCAGCGGTTCGCATGACTCCGTCGCTACTACTTCCCGACCGGCTCCCCCGCCATCGCCGGCTTGTCCAGCCCGAAGGCCTTGTGCAGCGCGCGCACGGCCAGCTCCATGTACTTGTCCTCGATGATCACCGAGATCTTGATCTCGCTCGTCGAGATCATCTGGATGTTGATGCCCTCTTCCGACAACGTCCGGAACATCAGGCTGGCCACGCCCACGTGCGAGCGCATGCCGATGCCGACGACCGACACCTTGGCGATCTTCGGGTCGCCGATGATCTCCTTCGCGCCGATCTCGTCCTTCACCTTCGCGTTCAGCACGTCGATCGCGCGCTGCAGTTCGGGCGCCTGCACGGTGAACGAGAAATCCGTGGTGCCCTCGACGCTCTGGTTCTGGATGATCATGTCGACGTCGATGTTCGCGTCGGCGATCGCACCCAGGATCTGATAGGCGATGCCCGGGCGGTCGGGCACGCGGGTGATCGTGATCTTCGCCTCGTCGCGGTTGAACGCGATGCCCGAGATGACGGCCTGCTCCATTTCCGGATCTTCCTCGAATGTGATCAGCGTGCCCGACTTCGCCTCGATCTCGACGGGAATGTCGGGCGGCGTGAGGCTCGAAAGCACCCGCGTCTTCACCTTGTACTTGCCGGCGAACTCCACCGAGCGGATCTGCAGCACCTTGGACCCGAGGCTCGCCATCTCGAGCATCTCCTCGAAGGTGACGCGCTCCAGGCGCCGCGCTTCGGGAACGATGCGCGGGTCGGTGGTGTAGACGCCGTCGACGTCGGTGTAGATCAGGCACTCGTCGGCCTTCAGCGCGGCGGCAACCGCCACCGCCGAGGTGTCCGAGCCGCCGCGCCCCAGCGTGGTGATGTTGCCGTCGACGTCCACGCCCTGGAAGCCGGTAATGATGACGACGCGGCCGGCGTCGAGGTCCTTGCGCACGCGCGTATCGTCGATCGACACGATGCGCGCCTTCGTGAACGCGCTGTCGGTGCGCACCGGCACCTGCCAGCCGGCGTAGCTGACGGCGTCGATGCCGATCGCCTTCAGCGCCATCGCGAGCAGCCCCACCGAAACCTGCTCGCCGGTGGAGGCGATCACGTCGAGTTCGCGCCGGTCGGGTTGCGGCTGGATCTCGCGCGCCAGCGCGATCAGCCGGTTCGTCTCGCCGGCCATCGCCGACGGCACGACGACCATTCGGTGCCCCGCTTCCCGCCAGGTGGCGACGCGGCGCGCGACGTTGCGGATGCGCTCCACCGAGCCCATCGAGGTGCCGCCGTACTTGTGAACGATCAGGGCCATCCCGGTTCCCGCCGCGCGCGACGCAAAAAACCCGCAATTATACGGAAGGGGTGGGCTCGCCGAAGGCCGCGCGCGGATCGTCGGCGTCGCCGGCCCGCCACTCGATCTCGATGCGCGAACCATCCTCCGCTTCGGGCGCCCGGCTGCGATCCATGCCGATTCCCGCCACGTACAGCAGCCGATCGCCGGCGTGCAACGCCGGCATCCACGCCCGCAGGTGCGGCGGGACGCCGCGCTCCTGGAACAGGTTCTTCACGCTTCGGCTCGGGCCAGGCGCACGTGGCCGCAGTCGCTGCCCGCCGCGCACTGAGCGGACTTCGAGCGGCTGCGCCGCGAGCCATCGCGCCGCGATCGCATCGGGCCGCTGCGACTTCGTCCAGCGCAATGCGCCTCCCCACTGCGGCAGCGCGATCTCGCTCTCGCCGCTCCAGCGGAGGGCGAAGGCCGAGGGTGGCGCCGAGGCGAGCACCGCGTGCCGCGACGCCTCGACGCTGACCCGATCGCGATAGCGGCGAAAGCGCAACCCATCGTGCTCGAGCAGCGCGTGCGCCGAGCCGCCGAGCAGCATCTGCGAGACCCACTCGGCAAGACGCGCGCGGCTGGGCGCCGCGACGCCCAGCGAGTCGAACCATGCGCGAACGGCGAGATCGCGCCGGGCAGCCGGCAGCGCGGCAAGCGGGCGCCGGTCGATGGCGCCCGTCCCCGGCTCGATCCCCGCCTCGCGCAGGTCGCGCCCGGCAAGCTCGCGCAGCGCCTCGCCGCTATCGCGCAGCCACTCGGCCGAACGCAGCACGTTCTCGCGCAGGGCCGGCGCCGCCTTCGCCAGCTGCGGAATCACGCGCGTGCGCAAGGCCACGCGCAGGAAATCCGTATCGGCGTTCATCGGATCGTCGATCCATGCGAGACCGCGCTCGCGAGCGCATTCGACGATGCGCTCGCGCCCGATCGACAGCAGCGGACGCAGCAGCCAACCACCGGGGCGCCGTTGCGCCGGCGCCATCGCGCCGAGCGCCGCCGGCCCGCTGCCGCGCGCCAGGCGCATCAGCACCGTCTCGAGCTGGTCGTCGGCGTGATGCGCGGTGAGCAGCGCACGCGAATCCGTTTCCGCGACCGCGTTCCACAGTGCCCGGTAGCGCATCCGGCGCGCCCATGCTTCGAGATTGCCGCTGCGCGGCGCGGCTGCCAGATGCGTCGCGCCGAAACGTACGCCGAGCCGTGCCGCTTCGTGTTCGCAATGCGTGCGCCACGCGTCGGCCTGCGGCTGCAGTCCGTGATGCACGTACCATGCGACTACACGCTCGCGCGGCCGGCAGCGCACGACGGCATCGAGCAGCACCGAGGAATCGACGCCGCCGCTGAAGGCGACGACGACGCGGTCGTCGGGAGCGAGGCGACGCAGCGACGAATCGACCGCATCGGCGACGTCGTGCACAGCGACGCCGGCTGCGTCATCGGCAGGCACGTCGCCGGCGAGCGCCGTCCTTTCAGGCCTGCCCCAGCTCCTTGAATTTCCCATAGTGCATGATCCGCTGGTGCCGCTGCTCGAGCAGCGCCTTCGGATCGACCCCCTGGAACTGGCGCAGCGCATCGGACAGCGCGCGCTTGAGCAGCTGCGCCATGTGCGCCGGGTCGCGATGCGCGCCGCCCACCGGCTCGCTGATGATGCGATCGACCAGCCCGAGCGCCTTCAAACGATGCGCCGTGATGCCAAGCGTCTCGGCCGCCTCGGGCGCCTTCTCGGCGCTCTTCCACAGGATCGCGGCGCAGCCCTCCGGCGAGATCACCGAGTAGATCGCGTACTGCAGCATCAGCGTGACGTCGCCCACCGCGATGGCCAGCGCGCCGCCCGAGCCGCCCTCGCCGATGATCGTGGTGACGATCGGCACGCGCAGCGCCGCCATCTCGTAGAGATTGCGCCCGATCGCCTCCGACTGGTTGCGCTCCTCGGCATCGATGCCGGGGAAAGCGCCGGGCGTGTCGACGAAGGTGAACAGCGGCAGCTCGAACTTCTCGGCGAGCTTCATCAGTCGCAGCGCCTTGCGGTAGCCCTCGGGACGCGGCATGCCGAAGTTGCGCTGGCTGCGCTCCTTCGTGCCGCGGCCCTTCTGGTGGCCCAGCACCATCACCGGCTGGCCGTTCAGCCGCGCCAGTCCGCCCACGATGGCCGGGTCATCGGCGAATTCGCGATCGCCGTGCAGTTCGTGGAAGTCGGTGAAGATCGCCTGCACGTAATCGAGCGTGTACGGCCGCTGCGGATGGCGCGCCACCATCGCCACCTGCCACGGCGTGAGCTTGGCGTAGGTGTCCTTCAGCAGCAGCTGGCTCTTCTGCTGCAGTCGCGCGACCTCCTCGGCGATGTCGACCGCGGAGTCTTCCTGCGCGAAACGCAGCGCCTCGATCTTCTGTTCGAGATCGGCGATCGGCTGCTCGAATTCGAGGAAGGTCATCTTCATCAATATTCCACCGGCAACGGATCCTGCACGCGCCACAGATACCAGGTGGCCACCGTGCGCCACGGGCGCCACGCCTCGCCGATCTCGATCGCCTCCGCCCGCGAGACCGGACGCCCCTCGCGGTACTGCGAGGCGATCCCGCGCAGCAGGCCGACGTCGTCGACAGGATAGACGTCCGGCCGCATCAGATTGAAGATCAGGAACATCTCCGCGGTCCAGCGACCGATGCCGCGCACCGCGCACAGCTCGTCGATGATCGCGTCGTCGTCGAGCAGCGGCCAGCGGGCCGGATCGACTTCGCCCGAGCGGAAATGCGCGGCGAGGTCCTTCAGGTACTCCGCCTTGCGCTGCGACAGGCCGCAGTTGCGCAGCGTCGTCGGGCGCATGCGCGAGACGCGCAACGGCGCCGGACCTTCCGCGCCGCAGGCGACGACGAAACGCTCCCACACCGATTGCGCCGCACGCACCGAGATCTGCTGGCCGACGATCGAGCGGGCGAGCGTCTGGAACGCATCGCCGCGCGAGACGAGGTGCCCGCCGCAGCGATCGATGATCCCGGCCATCGTCGCGTCGCTGCCGGCGAGCGTCGCGCAGGCTTCGTCCCAGTACGCGGGCCTCGACATCAGTGCGCCTGCAACGGCAGGTTGAAGAGCAGGTTCTGCGGCTTCATCCGCAGCACGCCCGCCTCGTCGGCGGCGAGCGCCAGATAGACCGGCTTGCCGGCCACGCGCGGATCCTGGTCTTCGAGGCGATCGAAATCGAGCCGCATCAGCAACAGCAGGCGCCGGTGCTCGTCGGGATCGAGACCCTCGCCGCGATAGAGCTTGTCGAGCAGCAGGCTCGACTGCGTGTCCAGCCCGGTGTGCCAGCGCCAGCGTGGGTCCTCGATCGACGACAGGCTGTTCACCTGCACGCCCACGCCGAGCAGATGCCCGATCCAGCGTTGCAGCAGCTCGCACAGCCGCTGCGCGGCCGCGCGGCCGTGTCCGATCTCGACGGCGAAATCGTGCTGCTCGTCGCGGCCGAAATACGCGCCGGCGTTCGTCGTGTCGATCACGTCGAAGTCCACGCTCGTGCCGGTCTGCGCCTGCGCGAGCAGGCGCCCGAGGTTGCCGCGGCCGGCGCCGGCCGCGCGCGCCTCGACCGTTTCGAGATCGGCGAGCAGCACGCGCCCGTCGACGAGCGTGACGCGCTGCTCGCGGAACCACAGTTCGGCCACGCGCAGCACCAGCCCGTCTTCGCAGTGGGCGAGCATGTGGTGGACGATGATCTGCGCGAGCTGCTCGACCAGCAGCGGCGGCACGTCGATGCGCCCGCTGCGCTGCGCATCGGCGAAGATCGCCACGTAGGCCGCCTGCAGGTTCGGCGCATCGAGCAGGCGATCGCGAAAGCGCAGGAACAGCCGCCAGCTGTCGCGCGCATCGCGGTCGACGATCGCGTTCAGTTCAGCCTCGTCCACCTTGCGCCGCGGATCCTCGTGCAGGCTCGCGTGCAGCGCGAATTCGGCCGGGCACGAGCTCTCGATCGGCGCCAGCTCGGCACGATGCAGATACGCGACGAGGAAGGCATCGGTGACACGCAGGCCGCCGTGCTCGTCGGCCTCGAGCAGCGCGAGCCCCGAGTGGAGCCAGAACGGCTTCATCGAGCGGGGCGGGCGGGCCAGGCGGAACGGGCGGACGGCTCGCGACTCACGAGCGTCTCCACGTCGTGCCGGCGGCGGAATCCTCGAGCACGACGCCGTGCGCGGCCAGCTCGTCGCGAATGCGATCGGCGTCGGCGTAGCGCCTGGCCCTCTTCGCGTCGGCGCGCTGCGCGATGCGCGCCTCGATCGCCGCGTCGTCGAGCGTGTCGGCCCGTTGCGCGGCCCTGCCGCGCAGCCCGCCCTGTCGCACCTCGGCCGGGTCGCGCTGCAGCAGACCCAGGATGCCGCCGAGCGCGCGCAGCAGTCGTTCGAGCGCCGGGGCGCGCGTGCGATTCACCTCGGCGGCCAGCTCGAACAGCACCGCGAGCGCCACCGGCGTATTGAAGTCGTCGTTCATCGCGTCGCGAAAGCGCGCCGCCCACGGATCGGACCAGTCGATCGGCGCATCGTCTTCGTCGCGCACGGCGCCGAGCGCGCCGTACAGGCGCAGCAGCGCCAGGCGGGCGTCGTCCAGGTGGGCGTCGGAATGGTTCAGCGGACTGCGGTAGTGCGCGCGCAGGATGAACAGGCGCAGCACCTCGGCGTCGTATTCCTCGAGCACCTCGCGGATCGTGAAGAAGTTGCCGAGCGACTTCGACATCTTCTCGTCGTCGACGCGCACGAAGCCGTTGTGCATCCAGTAGCGCACGAAGGTGCAGCCGAGCGCGCCTTCGCTCTGCGCGATCTCGTTCTCGTGGTGCGGGAACTGCAGGTCGGCGCCGCCGCCGTGGATGTCGATCGTCCTGCCCAGCAGGCTGGTGGACATCGCCGAGCACTCGATGTGCCATCCGGGGCGTCCGTAGCCGTAGGGGGACTCCCAGCGCGCCTCCTCGGGCTCGTCGGGCTTGGCGGCCTTCCACAGGACGAAGTCGAGCGGGTCGCGCTTGTCGTCGGCCACGCGCGCGCGCTCGCCGGCGCGCAGGTCGTCGAGCGACTTCCCCGACAGCCGGCCGTACTCGGGGAAACGGCGTACCGCGAAATCGACGTCGCCTTCATCGGTGCGGTACGCCAGGCCCTTCTTCTCGAGCAGGTCGATCAGGCCGAGCATCTGCGGGACGAACTGCGTGGCGCGCGGTTCGTGATCGGGGCGCTGCACGCCGAGCGCGTCGGCGTCCTCGTGCATCGCCGCGATGAAGCGACCGGTGAGCGAGGCGATCGTTTCGCCGTTCTCGACGGCGCGGCGGATGATCTTGTCGTCGATGTCGGTGATGTTGCGCACGTAGGTGACGCGATAGCCGCTGGCGCGCAGCCAGCGCTGCACCATGTCGAAGACGACGAGCACGCGCGCATGGCCGACATGGCACCAGTCGTAGACCGTCATTCCGCAGACGTACATCCGGACCTTGCCGGGCTCGAGCGGAACGAAGACTTCCTTGCTGCGCGTTAGCGAGTTGTGGATCCGGAGCATGAAGCGGGGCACCGACCCGAAGAACCGATGCGAAGAGCCGACGGCGTGCGAGCGGACGGCCCCCGGCGCCGCAGCTTCGATTGGGAAACACTGCACTAGAATGCCGGGATGCGATCGAGTATATCAGCAGCATTGCCCTTCATCGGCGCCGCCTGCATGGCCCTCGCCTCGTTCGCAGCGGCGCCCGCAAGCGCGCAGACCAACCCCGTGCCCTTCGCTCGCCCGGCCACCGAGGCGCCGTCGCCGCGCGCGGCCGCCGAAGCGCTGGTGCGCGCCCGCGAGCTGCTCGCGCAGAACAGACGCGACGAAGCGCTGGCGGTCCTGGACAAGGCGCTCGAAAGCTCGCCGGCCGATGCGCCATTGCGCTTCCAGCGCGGCGTGCTGCTCGCGCAGATGGGCCGCACCGACGAGGCGATCGCCGTATTCACGACGCTCACGAGCGAGTTTCCCGAGCTGCCCGAGCCGTACAACAACCTCGCCGCCCTGCGCGCGCAGCGCGGCGAACTCGACCAGGCGCGCGAGGCGCTCGAAGGCGCGTTGCGCGCGCTGCCCTCCTACTCGCTGGCGCACGAGAATCTCGGCGACGTGCAGCTTCGCCTGGCCGAGCGCTCGTACCAGCGCGCGATCGATGCCGACGCCGGCAACCGTGCCGCGCGCGAGAAACTCGAGCGCACGCGCGAGCTGATTGCGCGACTGGCCCCCCCGTCGAGCGCGGCGGGCGCCGCCGGCGGCAAGGCAGCGCCGTCCGCCTCGGCCTCTCCTGCGCCTGCCTCCACGCCGGCAACCCCGCCGCACCAGGGTCTGTTCACGCCCTAAGGCGGCACTGCCCGCTCATTCGCCCCTTCCCTGCACCTTTCTTCGTTTCGGGAGCAACCCACGATGTTCAGGAAACTGCCGCTGATCGGCGCCCTCGTTCTCGCGCTGAACGCGCTGCCCGACGGCGCGAGCGCCGCCGCCAACCCGCAGGTGCTCGTCGACACGTCGATGGGCGAGTTCGTCATCGAGCTGTATCCGGAGAAGGCGCCGGTCACGGTGGCGAACTTCCTGCAGTACGTCGACGAAGGCTTCTACGCGGGAACGATCTTCCATCGCGTCATCGGCAGCTTCATGATCCAGGGCGGAGGCTTCGGCTCGGACCTGTACCAGGGCGCGATGCGGCCGAAGCAGACGCGCCCGCCGATCGCGCTCGAGTCGAAGAACGGCCTGAAGAACGACCGCGGATGGGTGGCGATGGCGCGCACCGGCGATCCGAATTCGGCGACCGCCCAGTTCTTCGTGAACGTCGTCGACAACGCGAGCCTGAACCATCCGCAACCCGACGGCCACGGCTACGCGGTGTTCGGCAAGGTCGTGCGCGGCATGGACGTCGTCGACAAGATCCGCGCGGTGCCGACCACGTCGGTGGGCCCGTATCGCGACGTGCCGGCCTCGCCCGTCGTCATCCAGTCGATGCAGCGCGTAGGCGCCAAGGGTTGAGTTGAAGGCGCAGCTCGTGCGCCCGGCGCCGCGCGGCGAAGCCGACGGCACCCGGCGCACAGGGCTGCACCGCTCGGGAACGCGACCGCGATGATCGAGATCGGCCGGAATCCCGCCGACGTCGCGCTGTTCGCCTCGGACATGCACTTGGGCGAGCACGACGAGGCAACCGCGACGCAGTTCCTCGCCGCCTTCGATCGCGCCGCAGCAGCGGCAACGCACGTCTTCCTGCTCGGCGACCTGTTCGAAGCCTGGGCCGGCGACGACCAGCCCGACGCCGTCGCATCCGCATTCATCGCGCGCCTGGCCGCGCTCGCCCGGCAAGGCGTGGCCCTCTTCGTCGTGCGCGGCAATCGCGACTTCCTGCTCGACGTGCCGCTGCCCGGGGCGTCGGCCGTCGCGTCGTTCTCGCAACGCAGCGGTGCGGCGCTGCTCGACGATCCGAGCCTGTTGCGTCTGTTCGGTCGCAGGGTGCTGATCGCGCACGGCGATGCGCTGTGCACCGGCGACCTCGACTACCAGCGCGCGCGCGCGATCGTGCGCAGCCGCGACTGGCAAGCCGACTTCCTCGCGCGTCCGCTCGACGAGCGGATGGCCATCGCGCGCCAGCTGCGCGACACGAGCCGCCGCGTGCAGGCGGCGCGCGCGCTCGAAGGCGGCGAGCCGGGCGACGTCGATGAAGCCGCCGTCGCCGCGGCGTTGCGCGACGCCGATGCGAAGGCGCTGGTGCATGGGCACACGCACCGACCTGCGCTTCATCGCCAGGAAGTCGACGGCACGATGCGCGAACGCTGGGTATTGTCCGACTGGCAGGCCGCTCGAAATGGCGAGCCGGCGCGCGGCGCCTTCCTGCGCGTCGATCGAGAGGGTTGGCGAACGCTGCGCTGAGAAAGCCCGAGCGCGCCGCGCTATTCGACCATGCGGTTGAGCGCGCCGATGTCCAGCGGCTCGCCGTGGTCGCAGACGTCGGCGCCCATGCGAGCCAGGCACGCCTGTAGCTGCTCGATGAGCCGATCCTGCTCGGCCACGTGGTCGATCAGCATGTGCAGCGCCAGCGACAGCGGGTCGTCTCCGCCCTGCGTGACCGCGTAGGCCGAGAAGCCCATCTTCGCCGCCTGCGCTTCCCGGCGCCGATCGGCGTCTTCGACGATCATGCGCGCCGGAATGCCCAATGCCGTGGCGCCCGCAGGCACCTCCTTGATGACGACCGAGTTCGAGCCGATGCGCGCGCCGTCGCCCACGGTGAACGGCCCCAGCACCTTCGCGCCGGCGCCGACGATCACCTCGCGGCCGAGCGTGGGGTGCCGCTTGCCGCGATTCAGCGAGGTGCCGCCGAGCGTGACACCCTGATAGATCGTGCAATCGTCGCCGATCTCGGCCGTCTCGCCGATCACGACCCCCATGCCGTGGTCGATGAACACGCGACGGCCGATGCGCGCGCCCGGATGGATCTCGATGCCGGTGAGCCAGCGCGAGAAATGCGATACGCAGCGGCCGAGCGTACGAAAACCGGCGTTCCACAGCGCGTGCGCGCCTCGGTGCAGCCACAGCGCATGCACGCCGGGATAGCAGAGCAGCACTTCGAGCGCCGAACGCGCAGCGGGATCCTTCCCCTGCACGGCAGCGATGTCTTCCCGCATTCGCGCGAGCATTTCGCACTCTCTCCGGTGGCTTCGATCCGGCCGCTCGCCCGGGTTCGGCGCGACCGGCAGGCGGGCGCCGGGGCGCGCCGCAAGATCAAGTTTATTCGGAATCGCCCTCGTTCGGCGGGACCGGAGAATATGAGCCGTCGCGCCCGGGCGGCGCGTAGGGGTTCGTGCAGGCCTTCTCGATCTGCGTGCACACGCCGCGCAACAACTCCACTTCCTCGACCTCGAGCCGGGTGCGGGAGAACAGCCGGCGCAGCCGCGGCATCAGCTTCTTCGGATGACGCGGGTCGAGGAAGCCGATGCGGACCAGGGCCCGCTCCAGGTGCGCGTGCAGCGCCTCGATCTGCTCGTGCGACGCGAAATGTGGCGCCGAAGCGGCGGGCGACGCCGAAGCGGCGGGCGACGCCGAAGCGGCGGGCGACGCCGAAGCGGCGGGCGGCGCAGGCGAATGCAGTCGCTCGTGCGCGCGCAGGCAATAGGCGACGATCTGCACCGCCTGCGCAAGATTCAGCGACGCGTAGTCGGTGCCGCCGGGAATGCTGCAGACGCGCTGGCATTGCCCGACCGCCTCGATCGACAGGCCGTTGCGCTCGGCGCCGAAGACGAAGGCGACACGCGCCGATGCATCGGCACTCGCCTCCGCGAATGCGAGGGCGGCGATCTCCTCGGGCGGCTGCGGCGCCGGGCCGAACTCGCGCGTATCGGCGCTGACCGCGACGGCAAGACTGCAGGGCGCCAGCGCCTGCGCGAGCGAGTCGGCGACCACGGCGTTCTCCAGCACGTCGAGCGCACCGCTGGCGCGCGCGACGGCCTCCGGATGGCGCGCGACGCGCTCGCTGCGCGGCGCGACGAGCACCAGCTCGCGCAGCCCCATCACGCGCATCGCGCGCGCTGCCGCGCCGACGTTGCCCGGATGGCTGGTGCCGACGAGGACGAATCGAACGCGCGACAACCACTGCGGCGCGGGCGCGTGGAGAGTGCTCAGTGCCATCCCGTACAATCGAGGGTTACACGCAAGGCTTCGTTCCGATGCATCCGATGCTCAACGTCGCGGTTCGCGCGGCTCGCCGCGCGGCGCGAATCATCAATCGTGCGAGCCTCGATCTCGACTCTCTCGCCATCGCGCGCAAGCAGCGCAACGACTTCGTCACCGAGGTCGACCACGCGTCGGAGAAGGCGATCATCGAGACGCTGCTCGGCGCCTATCCCGATCATACGATCCTCGGCGAGGAATCCGGCCACCTGGTGCGCGGCGAGAAAGGCCCGGGCGGCCGCACGATCGAGCGCGACGAGAACGTCTGGATCATCGATCCGCTCGACGGCACGACGAACTTCATCCATGGCCTGCCGCAATACGCGATCTCGATCGCGCTGATGCAGCGCGGCCAGGTCACGCAGGCCGTCGTCTACGATCCCAACCGCGACGAGCTGTTCACCGCCACGCGCGGCGCCGGCGCTTTCCTGAACGACCGGCGCATCCGCGTCTCGAAGCGCCAGAAGCTCGAGGAAGCGCTGATCGGCACCGGCTTCCCCTATCGCAAGCTCGATCGCCTGGACGAATACCTGGCGATCTTCCGCAGCCTCACCGAACGCGCCGGCGGCATCCGCCGGCCGGGCGCGGCCACGCTCGATCTGGCCTACGTGGCCTGCGGGCGCTTCGACGCCTTCTTCGAGATGGGCCTGAGCCCGTGGGACGTCGCCGCCGGCAGCCTGCTGATCTCCGAAGCCGGCGGGCTGATCGGCGACTTCGGCGGCGAGCCCGACTACCTGTTCTCCGAACGCGTCGTCGCCGGCGCGCCGAAAGTGTTCGGCGCGATGATCAGCCTGCTTCGACCGGCGAATTCCGACGCGCGGCCCTGAAGCGCGGCCCTGAATCGCGCACTTCGAAGCCATGCGCGAAGCCGTGCGCCCGCACGCGACTTCGGCGCGGCTTCGCTACTCACGCCGCCGCTGCCCTCGCATCGAGCCAGGCTTCGAGCCCGGCCGCGTTGAGCCGGATGTCGAGGTCGAACAGCGCGAGCATCGCCTCGCGTTCGAGCGGCCAGCGCTGCCGCTGCGCCTCGTCGAGAACGAGCGCGCGCACGCCTTCGCGCAACCGCTGCGCGCGGCGCTCGCCCTCGACGCCGTCGCGTTCGCAGGCGAGCCCGAGCTGCGCGTGCGCGTCGATCAGTCGATGCAGATCCTCACCGCAGCGCTGCACGTCGCGCACCTGGCCGAAATGCGTCACGTAGACGGCGCCGGGCCGGCGCGCGAGCAGGCGGCCGATCGACGCGTGCAGCGCCGGGGGGTCGAACTGCACCGGCGTCGTCGACGGAAAGATCGACGGCCGGCCGTCGACGTCCAGCTCGCGATACGACAGGCCGAAGGTGTCGCCGGCGAACACGTGCCCCGAGCGCTCGTCGACGATGCACACGTGATGCCGCGCATGCCCCGGCGTGTCGAGGAACTCGAAGCGCCGGCCGTTCAGCGAGACGCTCGCGCCGTCGGGCGTCTCGACGACGCGCTCGGCGGGCACCGGCACGATGTCGCCGTACATCCGCTTCGCCTCGTCGGCGCCATAGACCTCGACGGTGCCGGCAACCAGCCGCGCCGGATCGATCATGTGGCGCGCGCCGCGCGGGTGCACCGTGAGGCGCGCATTCGGGAAATGGCGGATGTACGAGCCCGCGCCGCCCGCGTGATCGAGGTGCACGTGCGTGAGCAGCACCCAGTCGACGTCGGCGGCCGACAGGCCCTTGGCGTCGAGCGCCGACAGCACTTTCGGCAGCGAGGCGTTCGACGCGGTGTCGACGAGCGCCGCCCGGCCGCCCTCGACGACCAGGTGCACGGCATCGAGCATCGGACGCTCGAAACCGGAGTCGATCGCGGTGATGCCGTGTTCGTAGTCGATGAAGGCGGGATGGGTCATGGGCGGGTCGGTGATCCTCGAAGGTCGGCATCGGGGCCGAACAGCGAATCGAAACCCGCTACCGGCTCGAACAACTCGTCGCGCAGCAGCAGG